>Ga0068861_100000977_pt1 | contig 17444 bp, 15 predicted proteins | sample KBSSwiS42_FD_66593 | JGI IMG/M metagenome (GOLD analysis project Ga0068861, IMG submission 66593) | Switchgrass rhizosphere microbial communities from Kellogg Biological Station, Michigan, USA - KBS Switchgrass S4-2 | ecosystem: Host-associated > Plants > Roots > Rhizosphere > Soil ...
TGAATGCGATCGACTACCTGCTGAAGCCGGTGACTCGCGAACGCTGCTCACAGGCACTGGCGCGCCTGCGGGAACGCATCGGCGCCGGCACGGACAACGCTCACGTGTTGTCGCTATTGCAGCAGCTCGCCGCGCCGCCGAAGTACCTGGCGCGAGTGGCGCTGCGCGCCGCCGGCAGGATCTCCTTCGTCAATATCGAAGACATCCTGTACGTGCAGGCCGCGGAGAACTACGTGCAGCTGCACCTGAAATCGGCGCGGCACCTGTTGCACGTGCCCATCGCCACGTTCGAGAATTCACTGGATCCGCGGCTGTTCCTGCGCATCCATCGTTCGCTGATCGTCAACGTGAAACACGTGCAGGAGCTCGAGACCGGCCCGCACGGCGAGTACATCGTGGTGCTGCAGGGAGGCGCGAAACTGCAGTCCAGCCGCAGCTACCACGAAAAGATAAAGGCGTGGGCGTCTAACCCGTTCTAGCGCGTCGCGCCGTGATCAGCGAGATCGCCGGTCCCACGAACAGGATGTGCGGAATGATCACGCGCATCGAGCCTTTCAGGCTCGGTGCGTGAAAGCCGATGGCCGAGAGCGGCACCACCACGAAATTCATGACGACATAGAGGGCCGCGCCGTACAGGACCCCCATGAGCAGTGGACGCGCCGTGAGCACGGGCAGGCGCCGGCTGGCGAGCACGTACACCAGCGCCATCACGAAAGCGATGAAGAAGTGCAGCGCGAGGCCGAGCAGCGCAGTGGCATTGCCGCCCTCGTACGACGCCTTGCCTAATAACCCGGCCGCGACGGACTGCCAGACACCGGCCGGATTGTCGCCGAGGAGGAATCCCCACAGCACCGTGGCGTAGAGGCAGTCGAGCAGCCCGGCGATCCCGCCGCCGAGGGCGGCGGTGCCCAGCGCACGCTTCATCTAGGCAGGCAGGGCGCCGTTGGTGGCCGGCGATTCCCCCACGAGCCCGCGGTGCACCAGCGCCGCGGCCGGCTCGGCACTGACGAAGTCCGCCGGGTTGAGCTCCGCCCAGAAGGACAGCGCCGCCAGCCCATCGGCGTCCGGCCGCTTGTTCTGCGCCATGCGCGCCAGCGTGGATTTGCCGATGCCGATTTCGCGTGCGACCTGGCGCCAGGAGGCGGCGCGTTGCATGCGTTTGGCATTGACCGCCTGGTAGAATTTTTCGAAGTCGAATTTCATGTTGCGATTTTTTCCCGGAAATCGCGGCCCGGAGAAGGGATTTTTGACGAATGGGAGATTTCCGGGGACGAGCCGGAGGCGGCGGGCCCGCCGCCGGCGGGCGGCGCGGTGACGCGGCGCCGGCGTCCGCGTGTCCTGCACGCAACTTTTCCGCGGATTCGCGCCTAACAACCTTGCAGGCTCACCAGCGCACGAGGCCGCTCGCGGAGGTCACCAGGATGACGCCGCCAAACAAGATGCGGTACCAGGCGAAGGCGGCGAAGGAATGCCGGCTCACGTAGCGGATCAGGAATTTCACGGCGAGCAACGCGCTCACGAACGACACGACGCAGCTCACCACCAGCGGCGCGGTATCGAACTGCGCGATGGCCGCGCGCTCCTTCCAGGACTCATAGACGGTCGCCGAGAGCAACACCGGGATCGCGACGAAGAACGAGAACTCGGCCGCCGTGCGCCGCGAGAGTCCGCACAGCAAACCACCGATGATGGTGGCTCCCGAGCGGCTGGTGCCCGGGATCAATGACAGCACCTGGAACGCGCCGAGCTTGAGCGCATCGAGCGCGGTCACCTGGTCGACATCCTGCACGCGTTCGCTGTGCTTGCGGCGCTCGGCCCAGAGAATGATGACTCCGCCCACGACGAGCGCGATGGCCACCGGCACGGGCCTGAACAGCACCGCCTTGATCGCGTCACCGAACAGCAGGGCGAGTATCGCCACCGGCAGGAACACGATCAGCAGGTTGAGCACGAAGCGCCGGGACGCCGCTTCGCGATGCAGGCTGAACGCGACACCCAGCAGCTTCTGGCGGAATTCCCAGCACACCGCCAGGATCGCGGGACCCTGGATGATGATGAGCAGCGCCTCGATCGCGGCGCCGTGCAGTCTCAGCACCGACTGCGTCAGGATCAGGTGCCCCGTGCTGGAGATGGGCAGGAACTCGGTGATGCCCTCGACGAGGCCGAGGATGATTGCGTCAATGATGGACATGGCGGCGAGTGTACCGAACCGTCAGGGCAGCTTGGAGGCCACGATCTCCTGGCCGTTGTAGTGGTAGATCACGCCCGTGGGGATTCCCGCGCCGTCGCGCAGGAAACTCACGGGCGTGCCGAGCCCGACGATGGCGAAGTCGGATTCGCTTTCGGCCTCGAGCGGCCAGGCGCGCCCACCTTCCGGCGCGCTCGCGTTGAGGGTTTCGCCGACGCGGAACACGCTGATGATGCCGGGGGCGCCGATCTGTCCGGGGTTGATGCGGTAGCCGCCGGCCAGCGCATCGAGAGCTTCACCGGGTAGTTTGAATCCCGGCGCGGGTGCATGCCGCAGCGTGGCGCGGGCGCGCAATTCCGGATCGCCCAGTACCGTGAAGGCGTCGGTGCGGCGCCAGTGCGTGTCGAACACGCCGGCGGCCACCCAGCCGCGGTCGGGGAACAGCCCCGACTCCTGCGTGACGTGCCGTCCGTCGACGATGGTCCAGTCCCACAGGTTCATCGGGAAACCATTGAGTGCGTGCCAGTATTGCTGGGGATTCCAGTAACGCAGGCCGGCGGCCGAGGTGGGGGCGACCAGCAACAGGTAACGCTGATCGTTCTGCGGGTGCGGGTAGATTGTTTGCGCCACGGCGTCGGTTGCCGTGAAACGGCGGCCGTCGACGGTCACCGTGCCGCGCGAAACCCTGAGCGGCAGTTTGGCCGCAAGTCGTGCACTCACGCTGTTCTCGCCCGGCCCGCCGAGCAGCAGCAGCGAGTAACGGCGTGCGTCTTCGGCGGATATTTCGCTGTCGCGGTACAGGCGCGGCCGCACGTGTTGCCAGCGTTCCCAGAGTTCGGCCATGGCTGCGGCCTTGGCAGCGAGTCCGTCGCGCATGGCGGCGTCCTTCGACTTCGTGCCGACGACGATGGCGAAGGGCGTGCCGAAAAAGTAGGTGAGACGGCCCTCGCGCGCCGGACTCTTGTCGAAGCGCTCGTTGAACTTGTCGGCTGACAGGTTGAACACCCAGCCCTTGGGATCGCGCGGCGCTTCGCGCAGCTGCCCGTTCCAGTACACGCGCAACGGCTTTTCGCGATCGGCGCCGACGAACTCGCGCGGCGGTTGCAACGTGATCGACGCGACGTTGCGGGTGTCCAGCCGCACGGTGCCGTCGCCCAGGATGGCGGCGCGCGCCTCCATCATCTCGAACGGATTTTCCCAGGCTTCGACCTTCACCCAGTACGCACTCGCGCCGCGCAGGTCGTAGGAGCGCAGGCGCACTTCGCGCGGCGTCGAATCGCGCTGGTGCGTGAGCAGCCAGCGCGCGATGTCGTCGCGCATCTTGAGGTCTTCGTGGCCGAGGCCGGGGACTTCGCGGTAACGCACGTCGTAACCCCAGCGCTGCAGCAGTTGCACGCCGTGGCGCGACTGCTCGACGGGTACGGCGGCATCCTGGTCGCCGTGCAGCGCGTACACCGGAACGTGCAGCAGGCCTTCCGCGCCGGCGAACGAGGCATGCGCTTCGTGGATGAAGCGTTCCATCGGCCGCGTGCCCAGCGGATTGGTGTAGTTGTATCCGTAGGCGCCGATCCGGTAGTCGTAACCGCCGTACACCGGCGCGGCCGCCGCGAACAGCTGCGGATTGCGCGAGGCGATCAGCCACGTGCCGTTGCCACCCATGGATTCGCCGGTGATGTACACCCGGTCTTCGTCCACCTTGAAGCGCCGCTTCGCCTCGGCCAGGCATCGCAACACGTCCGCCTCGCCCATCCAGCGGTAGTCGACGTTGCCGCGCCCCATGGGTTCGAGCACGATCAGGCCGTTGCGTTCCGCGACGCCGTTGTGGCGATCGGCGATCGACCACCAGCGCACGTAGGGCGGATTCGGCGGGTTGTAGCCGTGCAGGAAGATCAGCGCAGGTGCGGGCGCGCCGTTCGAATAACCTGCCGGTAGATAGGCGCGGCAGAACTGCATCGAGCCGTCGATGTCGTCGGTCCAGGCGAGCCGCACGAAGCCGCTGGCGCGCAGACCGCCCGTCTGGCCCGCGCGCTCCAGCCGCAGCTCTTCATATTCCATGAGCGGCGAGTGCAGCGCGCGCCAGTCGCCGCCGGCACGGTCGCGCACCATGTCGGCGAGCATCCGGAGGTGGCCATCGCCATTCGCCGCACCGGCGTCGGCGAGCAGGCGCTGTGCGTGCGCGGCCGCGTCACCCTTGTACCAGGGCAGATGCGCGTATTGCGGATCGCCCGCGCGATTCCGGCTGGTGACGCGCACCTCGTACGGTCCATCGGGCCACGTCGTGGTCTTCAGTTCCACCGGCAGGTTGCGCATCATCGTGGCGCCGGCGACGGGCCGGCCTCCCGGTGCGATCACCTCGTAGTGCAGCTTCGCGCCGTCACCCTCGAGAGTCCCCGGCATGAGGCGCAGCACCCCGCCGGCATCGGAGGCGATGTAGGGCGACACGTTGCCGCGCGTGTCGCTGGTGAAGCCCGGTTCGACCACGCGCAGCGAAAGCAACACCGGGCGGTCGAGCCGCTCGACACGCAGCAGGATGACGTTGGCGCCCTGTTCGAGTCGCACCTGCACTTCGCTGCCGTCGATGACGAAGGCCGGCGAGTTCTCGCCGCCGCCCATCCAGGCGCCATTCACCCACACTCCGCGCACGTTTCCGCCCAACAACAGCCGGGCATTGCCGGCTGCGGGACGTTCGACCACGGCCAGCGCCAACCCCACATCGCCGTCTTTCATTCCCGCGGCGCTGAATCCGTCGAGTACGTCGCCGTAGCTGCCCAACGCTCGCCAGCTGACGACAGCGCCGTCGGCGAAGCGTCGTTCATCGCCGGCCCGCGGTTCCGCCAGGGTCGCCGCGACGCCGGATTTCGCGATTTCGTCCGCCTTCGGCGCGGAGATCGGGCCTAACAACAGCCAGCGGCGCACGTAGCGGCCCTGCTGGTCGAGCCACAGCTCGCGATCCGCTGCGGCCGCGGTGTTGCTCGCCGGGGCCTGCGCGTGTGCGTGCACGATCATTCCCAGGCACGCAAGCAACGCAGCCTTGCCCATTCTCGTCATGTCGACCCCCTCAGGTCTTCGGCATCGTCGCCTTCAATTCCGTGATGGCCGCCTCGCGGCGCCGGCGCAGTTCCTCGCCGATCTGCTCGCCGGTCATGCCACGGCGTTCCTCTTCCGTGAGCGCGACGGCCGCCGCGCGTTCGCGCGCCGCCGCGAAGTATCCACGTTGCGGATAGTCGCGATGCTCGAAGCCGGTGCGGCCGCGCGCATCCGCCTCGCAGGCCAGCAACAGGTCGGCGAAGCGTTCCGGGCGGCGCAGCGCATCGCAGCTCTCGAGTGTGCGCAACAGGGTCGCCGGGCGCAGCTCGAAGGCGCGATGCACATGCGTGTGATACCGCGCCGTGATCACCGCCAGTTCGCGCAGGTTGTTGGGCACGCGCAGCCGCGCGCACAGCTCCTCGACCCGCGCCACGCCGGCGTCTTCGTGTCCATGATGTGACGGCAACACGTCGGCGGGTGTGTCCGCCTTGCCGAGATCGTGCATCAGCACGGCGAAGCGCACCGCCACACCGCCGCCCAGCCTGACGGCTTCGCGCAGTGCCAGCAGCTGGTGCACGCCGGTATCGATCTCGGGGTGCCATTTTTCCGGCTGGGGAACGCCGAACAGTGCGTCGACTTCGGGGTAGATCACTTTCAACGCGCCGCAGGCGCGCAGTACGCTGATGAACACGTCGGGGCGCTGTTCCGCGAGTGCCTTCTCGGTCTCGGCCCAGACGCGTTCGGCGACCAGCGCATTGGCCTCGCCGTCGTCGACCATGCGTCGCATGAGCGCCAGGGTTTCGTCGGCCACCGTGAAACCCAGCGGCGCATACCGCGCGGCGAAACGCGCCACCCGCAGGATGCGCACCGGGTCTTCGACGAAGGCTTCCGACACGTGCCGCAGCAGCCGCGCGTCGAGGTCGCGTTTGCCGCCGTAGGGATCGATGAGTTTGCCCGTGGCGTCTTCCGCCATGGCGTTGATGGTCAGGTCGCGGCGGCGCAGGTCGTCCTCGAGCGTGACGCTGGGGGAGAACTCGGTGGAAAACCCGCGATATCCGGGAGCGGTTTTCCGCTCCAGTCGCGCCAACGCGTGTTCTTCCCTGGTCTTCGGGTGCAGGAACACCGGAAAATCGCGGCCCACCGGGACGAAGCCGGCCTTTTCCAGCTCCCCGGGAGTGGCGCCCACGACCACCCAGTCGCGCTCCGACACCGCGCGGCCCAGGAGGCGGTCCCGGACCGCTCCGCCCACCAAGTACACTTGCATGGCCTCATGTTAACCAAGTTTCGCCTCATCGCCCTGTTCACCGCGTGCTTCCTGCTGCAGGGTTGCTACGTGACGCAGGCGGCGCGCGGCCAGCTCGAGATCGTCAATGCACGCGAGCCCATCGCCGGGATGCTCGAGAGCCCCGCGACTCCGGCGGAGCTGAAAAAGCGCCTGGAAACCGTGCGTGAAGCGCGCGAATTCGCCAGCCGCGAGCTGGCCCTGCCTAACAACAAGAGCTACACCAGCTACGCCGACCTGAAACGCGAATACGTGGTGTGGAACGTCGTGGCGAGTCCCGAATTCTCGGTCGAGCCGCGCGAATGGTGTTTCCCCATCGTGGGTTGCGTGGCATACCGCGGCTACTTCAAGGAGGCCAAGGCGCGCAGCTTCGCGGAGAAATTGCAGGCCGAAGGCTTCGACACGGTGATCGAGGGTGTCCCCGCGTATTCGACACTCGGCAAGTTCGACGACCCCATCCTCAGCACCATGCTCGGCTACGGTGACGACGAGCTCACCTCCATCATCTTTCACGAGCTTTCGCACCAGGTGATCTATATTGCCGACGACAGCCCGTTCAACGAGGCATTCGCCGTCACGGTGGAACGCGAGGGCCTGTCGCGCTGGCTCACCGCGCACGGCCGGGCAGCCGATCTCACGCGTTACCTGAAGCGTCGCGAACGGCAGGAGGCCGCCATGCGCATCATCAAGCGCCATCGCGAGCAGCTGGCCACGGTGTATGGCAGCGGCGCGGCGCCCGAGGTCATGCGCGAGCGCAAGAGAAAGGTGTTCGCAGACCTGGTGACCGGGCTCAAGGCGCTGGATGCCGAATACGGCGTGCGCTCGGCGCTCGCGACCGAGCTCGAAGCCGCGCCCAACAACGCGCGGCTGGCTTCGCTCGCCACCTATTACGACTGCGTTCCCGGCTTCGAGCGAGTGCTCTCCGAACAGCAACACGACCTGCCACGGTTTTATGACGCAGTGCGCGCGCTCGCGAAATTGCCGCGCGAGACGCGACACGCGCAACTCTGCGAGCGCAACGCGGCGCCCTGACATTCGCGCCGGAGCCCGTGTAAGGGGAAATAGGCCGCGAAAGACCGTGTCCAGCCGGGCTTATGTCGGGTCGTGAAGCAGTCGCCATTTTCCGGACGCATCGCATGTCATCATCGCGGCTCGAGTTCCGTCGCATCACATGCGTTTACAACTCAAGCCCAAAACTTTTCTGGATGCGTCGCGACGCGACTGGCAGTTCGAAGCCTGCAGCTGGCTGCTGCGCCATACCGGCGGATACCAGAAATTCTTCGAGACTGAACTGGTTCTGCCCACCGAGGAGTTCTTTCCCGATCGCGGCATGAAGGGCCATGCAGGCGTGGCCGCCTTGTTCCGCCGCGTGCGCGAGCACGCGGGCATGGAAGACTGGCCGTGCACCGTCGAAGTCGCGAGCGAGGAGCCGCGCGCGGCAGGCGACGATGCGGATCGCATCCAGGTCATCACCTATCAACGCGGCCCGCTCGATCCCATCAAGCTGGTGGCGCATTTCGCCCGCGAAATGGCGCGTTATCTCATCGGCACGTTCGACGAGCCGGCGCCCGGGGGCGAGGCGGCACGTGAATCGGCCGTCGAGCTTGCCGCGGTGTTCATGGGTTTCGGACTGTTCATGGCGAACTCCGCGGCCAGCCACGTGAACTACCAGTTGAGCGAAGGCGAGCTGACACACGCGCTCGCGCTGTTCTGCCTGCTGGGAAAAAAACCGCCCGACTCCGCCGACGCGCACCTGAATCCGCACCTGCGCAAATACGTGCGGCTCGCGGCGCGCGATCTCGACCAGTACGAAGCCCGCTTCCAGAAGTTGCGCGCGGTGACCGGCGTCGTGCACGCCGCCGCCGCGGATCGCCCCGTGCCCGGACAGGCGGGCTGAGTACACTACGCGGCGATGTGCCGCGTGTTTATCAGTGTCGTGCTCCTGGCCGTCTCGTGGCGAGCCAACGCCGCGGACACGATGGCCTTCTGGGACCAGCCGCGCCGCGGCGCCAATGGCTTCAACGAGACGCCGCCCGACGACGCGTGGTTCCGCGCCTTGCGTGGTTATGGGGCGAACTGGGTGCGCCTGTCGTTCAGCAAGTGGAAGTCCGCCCGCGGCGGCGATTTCCTGTCCGGCAGCCTCGACGAATACCGCGCACTGGTGCCCGAGGACCTCGCCACGCTGCGCGCGGCGCTGGATCGCGCCCACGCCGCGGGACTGAAAGTGGTGGTCGTCCCACTGGAGTTGCCGGGCGCTCGTTGGACGCAGAACAACGGCGGCGAATTCGATGACCGGTTGTGGAGCGACCGGCGCTACTGGCAATTGTCAGCGGCGTTCTGGCGCGACCTCGCCAGGGCGCTGCGCGACCATCCGGCCATCGCCGCCTACAACCTCGTCAACGAACCGGCGCCGGAGCGATACGGCGGCGTCGAAGAACACGCGGCGCCGGAAACCCTGCAAGCCTGGTATCGCACCGTGCGCGGCACGGAGCGCGACCTGCCGGCGTTCTACGAACTGCTGGTGAGCGCGATTCGCGCGGTCGATGCGCGCACACCCATCATGCTGGACGCCGGCTGGTACGCCGCGGCGGATGCCTGGAGCTACTGGCCCGCCGCGCCGTCCGACATGCGTTTGCTGTTCGCGTATCACATGTACGAACCCTGGGCGGCCACCAGTGCTCCCAACATGAAACGCGATCGGCCGTTTCGTTACCCGGGTGAAGTTCCTTTTGGCCGCGGCACGGCGCGCTGGAATGGCGCGAGCATCGAGGGCTACCTGCAGCTTCCCGTCGATTGGGCGCGGCGCCATGGAGTGCCCGCGAATCGGTTGGTCGCATCCGAGTTCGGCTGCATGCGGCAGTGGCCGGATTGCGCGCGTTACCTCGAGGACGTGCTGAGTGCGCTCGAAGCCGACGGTGTGCACTGGGCGTTCTACTCGTTCCGCGAGAACTGGGACGGCATGGACTACGAGCTCGGCACGGAAAAATTGCCCTGGCAATACTGGGAAGCAGTCGAGCAGGGCAGGCCGTACGAGCTGAAACGCGGACCGAACAAGCTGTTCGAGCCCATCCTGCGGCGGCTCAGGTAGACGCGCCCGGAATCCATGCGCTCCCGGGCGCGCGTGCATCAGGTGCCCGTGCCCGTGATCACGAAGCCCTTGTTCCCGGGTCCGTAGATCCGATCCGCCCTGCACGTGGCGTTATCGGCATCGAACGCCCGGGTTGAATGCGCGTCCTCCCAGTCACCGTCATCCTCGAGCTCCCGGATGATGAAGCGGATGTTGTTGATCTTGGTTCCCTCGACGTCGGTGAGGTCCTTCTCGTTGGTGAGGCAGGTCTCGTGGATCTTGCACTCGAAGTTGGCGAGTCCCTTGGTCACGATCTTGTTGTTGACCACGTCGTGGTATGACACGGCGGTGACCAGGATGCGCTTGCCGGAGCTGTGTTCGTTCGTCAGGCGGAAGCGCACCCTCTGGCACTTGTCGTTGTCGGCGGACGCCGCTCCTGAAATGGCCATCACCAGCACCGCCGCCAGCGTGGCCCTGATCATCGTTGACTTGTTCATGTTGCAATCCCTCGCAGGCAGATGTCGTTGATTGCGGAATGATTCGCGCTGCCCGCGCCGCGTGCCCACCGCATGTCTCGTCAGAGCTCACGGGGTTGGCGGGAAAATCCGGACATTTCAGCGCGCGGTGCGCAACATCAGCCAGGTGATGCCGCACAGGACGGCGGCCGCGGCGAGCTGGTCCACGAACGCCCAGCGCATGAATTGTCCGGACAGCGCCGCGATGCCGATGATGGTGGCCGAGAACCAGAACAGGGTCTGGACTTCAGGCGCGACCACGCCCTGGGATGCGAGGTGACGCACCGCGAACCAGTACATGACTACGCCGAACTGGAAGCCGGCGGCGGACTTGAGTGCCACTAACCAGTTGAAATGACCGCCGTCCCAGACGCGGCCTGCGTGCACGAAGCCCTGGGCGTCACCCAGGCCCGACAACAGGGTGAATACCGTGATAAGAAGTATGGTTTCCATGACGCCTCCCTTCCTGAACGAGCTGACGCGATCCGGCCGGCGATTCGGACATCCCTGTCCTGAAAATTGCGCGCAAAATGCCGCCATGAGCGAGCCCCGGCCGCTGACGGATTTGCTGCATCGCGCCCAGGATGGCGATGCCGCGGCGTTTCGCGAGGTCTTCGACGCCACCTACCAGGACCTGCGCCAGCTCGCGCGCCAGCGGCTGTCGCGCGGCGGCCGCGGCACGCTGCTCGACACCACCGCGCTGGTGCACGAGTCCTTCGTGCGATTCGCGAATGCGGGCAACCTCCAGCTCGAGGACCGCAATCACTTCATGCGATACGCGAGTCACGTCATGCGGTCGGTGATCGTCGACATCGCGCGCGCCGGCCGGGCGCAGCGCCGCGGCGGCGACGCGTTGCACGTGACGCTCAATACGGAATTGGGCGAACGCACGGGCGGCGGAGAGGACGAGATCCTGCGCGTGCACGAAACGCTGGAAGAACTGCACGCCGCGGATCCGCGCCTGGTGCAGGTGGTGGAGATGCGCTATTTCGCCGGTATGACGGAGACGGACATCGCGGCCGCGCTCGGGGTGAGCGATCGCACCGTGCGGCGCGACTGGGAGAAGGCCAAGCTGTTTCTCGCCAGCGCGCTCTCCTGACTGTCCGGTCTGGCCGCGGAAATTCGTCAGAAGAACGAAACGGAGCGGGGAGAGTGTCATGTCACATCTGGAAATGGATGCCGCGGCGCTGGCGCAGGTCAGCAAACTTCTCGACGAGGCGCTCGAGCTCCCGGCCGCGGCGCGCGCGGACTGGGTCGAATCGCTGGATGTCCGTTTCGATGGCCTGAAACCGCGGCTGCGGGACCTGTTGTCGCGCGCCGCGTCGGTGGAGACCGGCGAGTTCCTCGAAACCATCCCGAAGGTGGCCGTGCCGGACGCCGGGTCCGCGGCGAGCGCGCGGGCGGGCGAGCTGATCGGAGCGTACCGGCTGCTGCGCGAGCTCGGATCCGGCGGCATGGGTGCCGTCTGGCTCGCCGAACGTGCCGACGGGCTGATCCAGCGACGCGTCGCCCTCAAACTGCCGCACCTGGTGACGCCGCGGCGCGCCGAACTGGCCGGGCGTATGGCCCGCGAGCGCGAGATTCTCGCCGCGCTCGATCATCGCAACATTGCGAAGCTGTTCGACGCGGGACTCACCTCCGAAGGCCAGCCTTACCTGGCGCTCGAGTACGTCGAAGGCGTGCCCATCGACCAGTACGTGCGCGGCGCATCCGATGATGCCGCGTTGCCACTCGAGCAGCGTCTGCGGCTGTTCCTGCAGGTGGCGCACGCAGTGGCATATGCGCACGGCAAACTCGTGGTGCACCGCGACCTCAAGCCGGCGAACATCCTGGTCACGGCCAACGGTGGCGTACGCCTGCTCGATTTCGGCATCGCCAAACTACTCGACGATGGCGAGGCGCGGGCCACGCAGCTCACGCGCCTGTCGGGCGGCGCTTTCACCCCCGAGTACGCCTCTCCCGAGCAGATCCTCGGCGAGCCGCTGACGGTGGCGAGCGACGTGTATTCGCTCGGCGTGGTGCTCTATGAGTTGCTGACCGGTACCCGGCCCTACAGGCTCAAGCGCGATTCGCTGGGCGCGCTCGAGGAGGCCATCCTGCAGGTCGCGCCGGCGCGCCCGAGCGAGATCGCGCCCACCGGGCTGCGCCGCTCGCTGCGCGGCGATCTCGACACCATCGTGCTCAAGGCGCTGAAGAAGGCCGCCGCGGAGCGTTACGCCACCGTCAACGCGTTCGCGGATGACGTCACGCGTCATCTCGAGCATCGTCCGGTGCTGGCGCAGCCGGACAGTGCCGCGTACCGGCTGCACAAGTTCGTCGTGCGAAACCGCTTCGCCGTCGCGGGCGCGGCCACGGTGTTCGTGGCGCTGCTCGCCGGCGCGGGAGTCGCGTCGTGGCAGGCGCAACGCGCCAATGCCGAACGGGTGCGCGCGCAGACGGTGCGCGCCGTGCTGACCGGCATGTTCGAAAATGCCGATCCCTATTCGAATGGCGGGGCGCCGCTCAGCGCCGCGGACCTGCTGCTCCGGGCAAAACAGACCTTCGAGGCGAATCCCTCCGGCGATCCGGGCGTGCGCGCCGAGGTTGCCAACACCCTGGCACGCAGCCTGTTCCGGTTGAACGAAGACGCGGCCTCGGAAACGCTGGCCGCGAAGGCATTCGCCGACATGCGAAACACCTTGCCTGCCGATGACCGCCAGCGGGCGCGGATGCAGGTGCTGATCGCCGAGCAACTGAGGTACCGCGGCAAGACCCGGGAGGCCCGGTCGCACCTCGATGCCGCGCAACCGATCCTGGCGGGTGCGCGTGCCACCCATCCGGAGGATGTGATTTACGCACTGCTGATCAGCGCGGACGTGGCCATCGACGATTCCGACTACGCACGCGCGCTCGCGGATGCCCGGCGCGCCCGGCAACTCTCGATCGAGACGCTGGGCCGCGAGCACGAATACACGGTGCGCGCCATGGGTGCGATCACCGAGACGTATTTCCAATCGGAGCGCTACCCGGAAGCGCTGGCGAACGCCACCGAGACGCTGGCCCTGGCCAAAGTCGTTTTCCGCGACGGTCCGCACTCGCCGTTTCTCAGCGACGAACGGTCGCGTTATGCGAAAGCGCTGGGCGCCAGCGGTCGTTATGCGGATGCCGCCGATCAGTTCGAGCTGCTGGTACACGAGGACACCGCTATCCACGGACCCGACAGCGTCGAAGTGGGGATGCGCCTGCAGAGTCTCGCGGGCTGGCAGGTGCGCGCGGGCCGTATCGCGCAGGCCATCGAATCCTCGAATCGCGCGGCCGCGATTCGCCTGCCGCAGGTGGAACCGGTGTCCTTCGAGAGCGTGGCCGCGCGCTACGTCCAGGCGAGCGTCCTGCTTGCCGGCCGCAGGATGCTGGCGGCGAACCGGGTGCTCGTCGGCCTGGAGCCCGACGCGCGGGCGCTGTTCGGCGACGGCCATGAGCGTGCGCTCGACGTGCGCGCCTTGCGCGCGCTGGTGCAAGGGTGGACAGGGGAGACCGAACCGGCGGCTGCGTCCGCCGACGAGGTGATCCGCGTGGCGCGTGCCCGGGGCACGCCGGTGGGTTTCCTGCCGCTGCACGCGCGCGCCCAGATTGCGCGGCTGGCAGGCGACGCCGACGGATGCGCGCAACGCGAGTCGACGATCCTGCAGGAAGACAAGGGGCAGCTGCGGCGCGTCGAACGCGTCGAGGCGCTCGCCGAGCTCGGTACCTGCGCCGTGCTGCGGCACGACGCCGCGGTCGCGCGCGCCAGCCTGGCAGAGGCACTGAGCCTGCTCGATCAGATGGGAAACGGGGCGACACCGCTGCGTGCCGAAGTGTTGCTGGCCCAGGCGCAGCTCGCGCTCGAGCAGCACGACGCGCCGCGGGCCCTGGCCCTGACAACGACGGCGGATGAGTTCTGGCGAGGTTTCGAGGCGGACTCGCGCGGCGCCGGGGTGGCCGCGTACTGGCGGGCGCGCGCCGAGCGCGCCGCGGGACGAACCACCGCGGCACGGCAGGACTTCGCACGCGCCGCGGGCCTGTTGCGCGACTCCGCGTTGCGCATGGACCGGGAGCTGGTGCGCGTTTACTAGGGGCCGTCAGCCCGCGCGGCAGATCTCCGCGAGCGTGCGCAGGCGCCGATGCGCCTGTGGACCCGTGTACGGATTGCTCTTGTCCCAGGCGTAGCCGGCCAGCACCGAGCAGATCATGCGGCGGATCTGCGGCTGCTGGCGCGGGAAGAAGATGACGTCCTGCAGCGAACCGTCATACCAGGCGGCCACGAAGGCGCGGAAAGTCTCCACGCCGTAGTTCAGCGGATCGGCGAATTCGCGTTCCCAGTCGACGCTGTCGCCCTTCAGCTGTTTTTCCAGGCACGCCGCCGCGAGGCTCGCGGACTTCATCGCGATGGTCACGCCGGAGGAGAACACCGGGTCGAGGAATTCGGCCGCATTGCCGAGCAGTGCGAAATGGGTGCCGTAAAGCTTCGAGACGGTGGCGGCGTAGCCGATGATTTCGTTCACCGGTCGCTGCGTCTCGGCTTTGGCGAGCAGCTCGTGCAGCCGCGGCTCGGCGCGCAGCGCTTTCCAGAATTGCTCTTCCGGCGTGCCGCCGCGCGCGCGGTGCTGTTCGATCGACGCCACGATGCCGACCGAAGCATTGCCGTTCGAGAACGGAATCAGCCACGACCACACCTCGTGATCGGTGGGGTGAATGCCGACGCGGATCTTCTGCCGGTCGAAGCTGCCCGCGACGGTGTGGTCGCGCACGTGCGTGAATATGGCGGCACGCGGCGGAAAGGACGACGGCCGGTCGAGCTCGAGTAGTTTGGGCAGCGTGCGGCCGAATCCCGAGGCATCGAGCACGAAACGCGGCTCGTGGACCTCGACGTTGCCGTCCGCGGCGCGGCTGGTGACTTTCGGTCGCGCGCCGCTGAAATCGACGGCGGTGATCTCCACCTCGAAACGCAGCGTGGCGCCCTGGCGTTGCGCTTCTTCGGCGAGTGTCGCGTCGAACTCGGCGCGCGGCACCTGGAAGGTGAAGCAGTGTCCGGGGCTGGTCTTCTCGGCGAAGTTGAATTCCGAGTACTGGCCTTCGCGATCGAACACCGCGCCGTTCTTGAACTGGAAGTTGCGCGCCACCACGGCCTCGAACATGCCGGCCTCGGTGAGCAGCTCCATGCTGCAGGCGAGCAGGCTCTCGCCGATCGAGAAGCGGGGGAACTTCTGGCGCTCGAGCACCAGCACCGAGAAGCCGCGGCGCGCCAGCAACGCGGCGGAGATGGAGCCGGCGGGGCCGGCGCCGATGATCAATACGTCGGTCACGATGCGCTCAGGGAACGCGCAAGGGCAGCAGCACGATGGCGTTGCCACGCCGCACGGTGAGCACCAGCGTGCCACCGCGCTTGGCGACTTCGCGCAGCTCGTTGAGATTGGCCACGGTCCGGCTGTTGACCCCCTCGATGCGGTCGCCGGTGCGCAGTCGCGCCTGGTCGGCGGCGCTGCGCGGCTCGATGGCGCGCACCGTCACGCCGCCATTCGGGGCATCGGCGAGCGTCGCTCCCACGAGGCCGGGATGGATACCCGCGGGGTCGGTTACCTTGCCGCCCTTGCCGGGGTTGCTGGTCGTGCTCGCGGGCAGCTCGGTGATCACCGCCGTCACGTGGAGGGGCTTGCGGTCGCGAATCAGCGCCACGTCGAGTTTCTCGCCGACGCGCGACAGGCCGACCGCATTGCGCAGCTCGCTGTTGGACTTGATGGTCTGGCCATTGATGCTGGTGATCACGTCGCCCGCCTTGATGCCCGCCTTCTCGGCGGCCGAACCTTCGCTGACCTGCGAGACCAGCACGCCCTGGGTGTTCGGGATGTTGAGCGCCTTCGCCGTGTCTGGCGTGAGCGAATAAATGTTCACCCCGAGCAGCCCGCGTTTGACCGAGCCGTATTTCAGCAGCTGGTCCATGATGCTGCGTGCCATGTTGACCGGGATGGCGAAGCCGATGCCGATGTTGCCGCCCGAGCGCGACAGGATGGCGCTGTTGATGCCCACCAGTTCGCCGCGCAGGTTCACAAGCGCGCCGCCGGAGTTGCCCGGGTTGATGGACGCGTCGGTCTGGATGAAATCCTCGTAGCCTTCCGGGTTGATGCCCGAGCGCCCCAGGCCCGACACGATGCCCGAGGTGACCGTGTGCTGCAGGCCGAAGGGATTGCCGATGGCGACCACGAAATCGCCCACTTCGAGCTTGGTCGAGTCGCCGAGCGCCACCTGGATGAGGTCTTCCGTGGGCACCTTGAGTACCGCCACGTCCGAGGGCACATCGCTGCCCACCACGGTCGCCGTCAGATCCCGGCCATCCTGGAGGGTGACGGTGATTTCCGTAGCGTTATCCACGACATGGGCATTTGTAACGATATAGCCGTTCTTTGCATCAAAGATGACACCGGAGCCCGCGCTCTGGAATTGCCGCTCGCGGGGCATGTCGGGGATGTCGAAGAACCGGCGGAAGAAGGGGTCCTCGAGCAGGGGATTCTGGGGTGCTCGCTCGCGGACGGTGCCGCGGGTGGCGATGTTCACGACCGCCGGCGAGACGCGCTTGATCATGGGCGCGAGCGTCGGCATCGGGGTTTCGCCGACGGCCTGGGGCAGGGCGGCGTGGCTGGCGAAGGTCAGGCCGATGCCCAGCACGGCCAGGGTCAGCCGGCGGTGATGGGTGGTTGTTCTTGCTCTCGGAAACATGTGAAGGAGGATACTCAATCGATGTTCACTTTTCTCTTGTGGCTCCTGTTGTTCGTACTGTGTTGGCCGCTGGCGCTGCTGGCGCTGGTCTTGTGGCCCATCGTGTGGCTGATTTCGATCCCGTTCCGCATGCTCGGAATCGCGGTCGACGGCGTCTTCTCGCTGCTGCGCGCCATCGTCATGTTGCCAGCGCGCGTGCTGGGTGGCGGCGCGCGTTGAGGCGACCCGGCCGCGGCCCATTCAAGCGGATCAGGGCGCGGTAATCCGCAGTCGCCGCGCCGGGTATTGCAGGGCGCCCAGCAGCTCAGCGCCCTCGCCATGCCGCGCGGTCACGAACACCACGTGGTTGCGGACTTCGTGTGTGACCGCATCGTCCACCAGTACGAAGTCTCGTGCCGGGACGCCCGCGGGCGGCGCCAGTCGCAGCTCCGCCACGAGATAGTCGTGGTCCATGTACGTGGACTCGCGCACCGTGCCGATGACCACCTGCCACGGACTGCCGTCCTGCGTCTCGGCCGCGACATGCCGCAGTAGATAGGCCGGGAATCCGCCCGCGGGATCGGCGGCCCGGGCGTAGGCGAGTTCCGACGCCGGCACCCAGTACTCCGCCAGCACGACGCCGGCCTTGAATTCGAG
>Ga0068861_100000984_pt1 | contig 17406 bp, 13 predicted proteins | sample KBSSwiS42_FD_66593 | JGI IMG/M metagenome (GOLD analysis project Ga0068861, IMG submission 66593) | Switchgrass rhizosphere microbial communities from Kellogg Biological Station, Michigan, USA - KBS Switchgrass S4-2 | ecosystem: Host-associated > Plants > Roots > Rhizosphere > Soil ...
GTCTCGAGCTCCTCGCTCGGGAGCGGGCGGGGCGCAGACGTCTGGCAGGCGCAGGCGAACAGCGCACTGGCCAGCACCCGCCGCGCGCGCTCAGCCCACGCACTGGCCATAGCCGCATGCCCAGTGCCCGACCTCCGGGCGATACATGCAGTAGCCAGCGCCCGCCATGGAAGTGGTGCAATCGGCATCGTCCAGACAGACGTCGGCCGCGGTATGACAGTAGTAGCCGATCACTCCGCCATAGTTGCCGCAGCCGCCCAAGGTGGGGCTGCAGTAACCGCCGGCGCAATCCGAGTCGGTCCTGCAGTTGCCGGGCAAGCACGTATTGCCGGGTGAGCCGGATTCCCCTTCGCAGGCGCAGGGCCCGCCGTTGGTGCACGTCGCGTCGGAATAGCAGCTGTCGTAGGTGCAGAACCAGAGCCCACGGTTGTCTTGGCAACGGCCGTTGTCGTGCGCCATGCAGTCCGCGTCGCTCAGGCACTCGCCGCTGCCCGTCACGCAGCTCGGGCCCTGGCCGTAGTCCAAGCACACCGAGCGGCACGTGGTGCAATCGTCCGGCACGGGGCAGGCGCCGCCATCCTGCGGGCAAGGAACGCGATCGCCGTAGGGCACGGCGTTACCCGGCGGGCGCTCGTGATCGCACGCCAGCGCGAGCGCGCGATGCTTCGCCGGCACGCGCACGCCAGCAGTAGTGGTCGAAACCGGTTCGGTCGAGGCCGGCGGCGCGGAGCCGTTCGCCCCCGCCGCCGCGTTGCCGGTGCCCGTGCTCCTCGATCCGGCGGCCCCCACTCCGTTGCCTCCGGCGCCGGCCACGCCCACGATTCGATCGCCGTCGGACGCCTGCTCGTGGGACAGCCCACCACACGCCGCGATCGAGCCACAGCTGAGCCCCGCGAGATAGGCACACGTCCGGATACGCATGGCGCAGCTTGTAGCAATGAATGTGCCGCTGCCGAAACGCTGGCCATTTACGCTGCAAATCGCGAGCCGCAGAGCACCGTGAAACGAGCCGGAGGGGTGTGGCACAGGCTGGCACAGAGCCGGCAGGACGCCGCTTGGAGAAGCGCCTTTCGTCAACGCGCGCTGCCGAAGCTCACGTCGGGGCGCCCGCGAGCGTCTCCACCGACGGCTCGCCGGCAGGCAGCTCCAGCACCAGCTCGAACGGTCGGTGGCCATGGTGTCGTTGACCGGTGAACGGCACGCCTACCTGGCCGCCGCGTTCGGCGATCATGGCGCGGATCGCGTCCATCCCAACCCCTCGTCCAGAGACCGAAGTGACCTCGGCCGCGGTCGACACCCCGGAGGTGAAGATCCGGTCGCCGATCTCCTCGTCAGACTCGTCGGCGGCACCGTACCGTTCCCTCAGCGCGTCCACCGGGAGCCCACGTCCGTCGTCCCCGATCCGGACCTTCAACTGACCGTGCCGCAGGCTCGCCCGCACTCGGATCGTTCCAGCCGGCGCCTTCCCCGCGGCGACCCGCAGGTCCGCCGCCTCGATCCCGTGGTCCACGGCGTTGCGCAGCGCGTGGACCAGCACGTCGCCGAGCAGAAGGGCCAACCAAGGAGCCAGCAGCAGCTCCCGACCTTCCACTTCCACGCGAGGGACTGGCTTGCCGAGCTCCTCCGACAGGGAGCGGAGCATTCTGGTGGCGCCCTTCACCACTGCGTCCACCGAGACGGCGTCGACCCGCGCCAGCACCTCGGCGATCCGGAGCAAAGCCTCGTGGGCCCGCTCCGGTTGGCTTGCAGCCCGCCGAACCTCGCGGGCGATCTCGTCCACCACTGCCCGCAGGCGAGGATCAGGGCCTTCGAGTATCTCCCCGAAGTTCCGCTGCACCACCTGTTCGTACTCGTCGAGCCCGGCCGAGAGGGAGCGGGAACCCGCGAGCAGCTCCGCCAGGTCGCACGGCGCCCCGATATCGGCTCGCAGGGCGACGTACGGCTCTTCGGCACGATGGACCACCCCGGCAAAGGTGGTAAGGCCCAGCGTCCGGGCGTTGCCCTTGATGGTGTGGAGGTTGCGGAACACCTGCTCGACCGACTCGCGTATCAGGGGCGAGCCGAGCAACCGCTCGTCTTCGGCGATCCGGAGCCTCGTCCCACGGCAGAACTCCTGAAACGCCGGAAGCTTCGCGTCGAGCGCCTCCTGAAGGAGGTCAGTGTCCCGCGCGTTCTTCGCCACCGCCTGCTCGAGCTCGCGGAGGAGGGTCACGTCGCGGACGCTGACCAGGATCTTCGCAATCTGCCCCTCATCGTCGACGATTGGCGCCCAGTCGACCTCGAGGTGAGCGGGGGTCCCGCCCGGTCGCGGGCGCTCCATCGTCCGCACCAGGTGCACCCAGTTCATCTCGGCGAGGAACGGCTCGACCCCGAAGCTGAACTCGAGCGCCAAATTGTGCAGGTCTCGCTGATCGGTGGTGAGCGAGACGTCCTCCAGGAGGGCATCACTGCAGTCCCGACCGGCGGGATCCGGCAGGCCGAGCAGGGCCGGGAGGCGGGGCGAGTAGCGGGGCTCGATCCGCAGCGACTTGCCGATGGTGAACACGCCCTGGGGAAGGTTGTCGAGGAGCGCGGCCGTCTCCCGGTTCCGTTCGGCGAGCTCGCTCGTGCGCAGCGACACCAGCTGTTCGAGGTGCTGCTTGTAGTGTTCGAGCTCCTGCTCGGCGCGCTTGCGTCCGGTGATGTCGGTCGACATGCCCCAGATGGCGTAGGGGTTCCCCGCCGAATCGAACAGCGGCGCCTTGATGGACAGGTAGGTGTGCAGCCCATCGTCGTGCGGCGCCACCTCCTCGATCTCGATGGGCCGCCCGGCGGCGAGCGCCTGGAGGTCGAAGGCGCGGAAGCTGTCAGCGACCTCCCGGGGCCAGAGATCATGATCGGTCTTGCCGACGACGGCGTCCCGTTTGATGTGGAACAGGTCCTCGTACCGCTGATTGATGAGCAGGTATTTCCCTGCCAGGTCCCTGACGTAGATGATGGCGCTCGCGTGCTCGATGACGGCGTGGAACAGGCGCTGCGTGTCGCTCGACGTCGCGAGCTCAGCGCTGTCCAGCAAGGCCACCGCGTGCTCGGCCAGCAGCACGAGCGGCGCGACCCGCTCCGGCGAGAACGCTGCCTTGATCAGCTCGTTCTCGAGATAGAGTAGGCCTATCAGCTCGGCCTGGCGACAGATCGGCAGACAGGCGATCGATAAGGGCCTGGTCCGCAGCACGTACCCATCCGTGGCGAACGGGTCGACCGCCGGGGCGTCGTCCAGGATCAACCGCTCTCGGGTCCGCTGCGTCCCGGCGATCACCGAGAGCGGCAGTGCGTCGGCACCCCTCGCCGCGAGGTCCCGGTTGATCCTGATCTCGCCGAGGTCCAGCGTCGCCATCACCTCGGTCGTCAGCTGGCCGTCGCGCGACAGCAGCAGCGCCCCCTTCTGAGCGCCGGACATCGCCATGGCGAGCTGCAGGAAGCTGTCGAGCTGAGCGGACCGAGACATCTCGGTCATCATACGGTCGTGCCACGTGATCGCGGCATCCAGCGGCGCTATTTAGCGAGCGCAAGACCTACTCGCCCTCACACGCGGCGGCTCTGGATGACGACGCGGGGGCCGCGTGGCTGCGGCGCCCTGAGAAGGAGCGAACCCGTCATGACCGAGCTCGACGGGGCGTCCGCGGCTCGCTCCTCCGACCCGGGCAGGCATGTGCCAAGGCCGTTGCGAAACTCCGCGCCAGCTCGCTAACGAGACCTGACCTCGTAGGCTTCAGACACTGGCAGCTCCAACTTGTCGCGGGACAAGCCCGACCAGAAGCTGATCTCCACACCCAGCCACAGGCCCGTCGTCGTGAAGACCTTGTCGGGACCGACCTCCAGCGCGACTGCTGGCGTGAGAACCCAGCCACCGCTCTCGTGTCCGTCGGAGAGGTACAAGTTCTTGCCGATCCCCGCCCAATAGACGTCCCCATAGCGGCCGCGCTGCCGCTCGAGGTCCTCTGGATCCGGGCCCCGGCCACTGGTTGCACCAAGACCCGCTTGCACGAACCACTCCTGCCACACGTACCATTGGCTGTGGATGCCAAACCGGCCGTAGGTGAGCCGGTCCTTGGCCGCGCCCTCGGTCTGGGCCATGGCGAACGCCAGGCTCAGGTCCAGCCAGTCCGTCAGAGCTTCACCGACACGCAGTGAAAAGCCCGCACCAAACGTGGGGCTGCGCGTGCTTCGGTGGTGATCGAAGGCCAGCGCCGAAGTGCCGTGAAGTCCGAGCGCCAGGAAGTACCCTTGGCTCGGCTTGGGTACCACCAAGCTCGCCTCCGGCGGCGCGCCCTGGTCAGGCGCTGCCGCTGGGGCGCTCGGCGCCGGGGCTGCTCCGGCGGGCTCCTCCGCTGCCCGAACGCTCTCGGCGGCAAGCAACAGGCACAAGCTGCAACAGCTCGCACGCATCCTAGAACTCCCCCCGAAGCCCCAGGATGGGCACAATCGGCAAGCCCTGCTGGGCCTGAGCCTCGCTGTAGTCGAAGTTGTAGTCGAGGCTATCCACGTTTGATCGGTTGTAGACATTTTGGATATCCAGATACGCGTTCAGCATCCAGCTCTCATAGACCCAGCGTTTGTCGATGCGAATGTCGAGCTGGTGAAAGGCAGGCACACGCCCCGAATTCACGCGAGCCGAAAGCGGCTCATACTCGTCCGCATCCGCGTCGTAGACGGCGCCGGTGACGGGTGTGTACAGATTGCCGGTCACGTACCGGAAGCGTGCCCCCACCTCCCAGTTGCGCGGTAATCGGTAGCTGCTGACCAGCGTCAGGATGTGGGTTTGATCAAAGTCGAATGGTCGGTACCGCTCGCTTCCCGGGTCCTTGCGCTCCGCCTTGGACAGTGTGTACGCCAGCCAGACAAATAGGTTGCTGTGCAGCTCATGGCGCGCCATGACCTCGAGCCCGAGCACGCGTCCCTTGGCGCCGTTGTCGTAGTTCAGCGGCACGGCGACTCCGTCTACGGCAGTCACCGCCTCCGTGCGCCCCACCACATCGTACAGCTTTTTGTAAAAGCCCGTCACGTCGAAGCTCAAGAAGGGCAGCGGCTTGTACTCGGCACCCGCCGAATAATGGATCGCCTTCTCCAACTTCAAGCGCGGGTTACCGCCTCCCTGGTCGGTCTCTTCAAAGGCTGGCTCCTGCTGGAACAGACCAATGCCGCCCTTGAGGGTCCACTCGGGGCTCAAGCCTTGGCGCAAAACGACCCGAGGCGAGAGCGCTGACTGCCCCGTGCGCGTGAAGTGATCGAAACGCAGGCCGGGAACTGCCAGCGCACCCTGCCAGGGCCGCAGCTCCAGCTCGGCAAAACCGGCCGCTGAATGGTGCGTTCCTGCGCTCGAGGCCGCAGTCACTTCCGACACATCAGGCTGGAGGTTTCCATCCCCTTCCCTCGGAAATTGCGGGAGCTCCGCAGCGAGCCGTCGGCGCTGGAGCAGATAGTCGACGCCGCCGCGCAAGGCTAGCTCGTCCGAGAGCTGGTAGCGTGCGGTATCCCTGAGCTGGCTCTGGTACAGGGTGCTGTTGGACCTCGCTATTTGCCCCAGGTTGAAGCGCTGGCGATCGCGCCCGAAGGACAGCTTCAGCTCGTTCTCGAAATTGGGATTCGGAACGTAGGTGTACTCGGCAATGCCGCGGTAAAAGTTCGTTTGCAATCCGAAGTCCGTGATCACGGCATCCGCGTCCAGCGCAAGGGGGTCGTTGAATACGACTTCGAACCTGTCGTCCGATAACATCAAGAACGCCTCGATGCGGTGCGCGGGCGCAGGTCGGTACGTCGCCAGAAACTGCGCGTCGTAGTAGCGCGGCGCGACGAGCGAATCGACGCCTCCGCCGAGAGCGGCATTGAGGACGACATCGATGTAGCTGCGCCGGCCCGCGACGGCGATGGACAGCTTGTCGGAGGCCGGCAGCTCGAAGTACAGGCTCGTGTCGAAGATGTTGACGTCCGCGTAACCGCCAAAATTGCGCCGCTTCAACTCCTTGAGCTCGACGTCCACGATGCCGCCCGTGGCGCGGCCGTATTCCACGGAGAAGTTGCCGGCGAAGAAGTTCACCGTCTCGACGAGCCCAGACGGTAGGACGCTGCGTAGGTTGCCAAAGTGGTAGAGCAGCGGCACGTCCACATTGCTGACGAGGATCCGGGAATCTTTGGGGGCCGAACCCCGAATCACAAATCCGCCGTCGAACGGTCCTCCCGCCAACGGGGCCACGCGCGCCACTCCGGGGAAGTTGTTGACCACGGCCAGCACGTCGCCAAACGTCCCTGGGATACGCTCCGCCTGCCGCGCATCGATCGCGATGTGGCTCACGTCTCGCTGCAGGCGCCTGGTGTTCACCTCCACGTCGTACGGATTGTAGGAGCCACGTTCGATGGCGTAACGCACCTCGGTTCGGGACGCCGCTCGAACCTCCTCCAGGGTGCGCACCGGGTAGTAGCCTGCGGGATCCGCCAGCAAGCGCCACTGGCCAGCGCCCAATCCATTGAGCTGGAAGTGACCGCTCGCATCGGTGTTGGTCTCATAGCCTTCGGCGCTGACCCCCTCACCGCGAAAGAGCGTGACCTTGACGCCCGAGAGCGGCAGCCGGGTTCCGCGTTCCAGTAGAACCCCGGAAAGCTCGCCCGGCGCCGCCGAGCCAGCCACGGCTGCGGCGGGCGGCGGCGGACCGGCTTGCGCAGGGACCGGCGGGGGTACTGCCTCTACCACCGCAGGCGCTGGCACGAAGCGCAGCCGATACTGAATGCGCACGGGCACGGGCTGTCCGCCCTCGGTGGCGGGCTCGAACAGCAGCTGTTTGGCCGCGAGCAGCGCGGCTTCGTCGAAGCCGTAGCCGGCTGGGTCCGCGCCCTGCGCAACCGTCGCCTTCTCCACGTGGCCGGTGGCGTCGATGTCGAGCTCGAGCACCACCAGCGCGGACACGCCCAACTCCCTCGCGCGCGCCGGATACTCGGGCTGAACGTTCGACTGCAGTTTCGGAGGCACCAAGCCAGCGTTCGGGTCCGCGGGGGCTCCGGCCGTCGGTGAGCCGTCCTGGGCCCCCGGCGCAGTGGCGGGCTCAGCCGGCGCAGCGACGGGGGCCGTGCCCGGAGCCTCCGCGGGACCTGGGGACGGGGGCGCCGTTTGAGCCCAGGCTCCCGACGCGCCGGGGCTCAGCCAGAGAGCGAGCACACCCGTGAAGGCCCGGACCCGCCGCGCGCCGGCACCTGACCCGAAGCTCCCTGGGCTCCTCGTCATGGTGCCTCCGTGACGCGAAAGCTGTGCTCCGCCCAGCCCACGCCGCCCCGCTCATCGCGCAGCACGAGCATGAGCGTGGCGTCCTCGGGCCCGGCAGTGAGTGGCAGCTGCCAGCCGTTGAAACCCAGATCGCTGAGCTCATTGCGGCCATCGAGGAACGTCGTGACATCGTTGTCGCTGAGCGTATCCTCACCATCGGGTGCGATCGGATGGCCCTGGGTCATGAACCAGCTGAGCACGAGGGTTTCGCGGTGGGCCGGGGTAAAGCGTGCGCCGAGTGACCCTTCCGCAAGGACCTGCTCCGCCACCTGCTCGGCCACGTCCTCTGCGACGTCGACGCGCAGTGAGTACTCGTGGCCGGCCTGTAGCGCTGCTCCCGGCAGAATCGCGGCTTGATCCCCGAGGTCGACCACGGTGATCTCGGCGGGCAGCTCCGGATTGGTGTTGCGCTGCTCGGGCGCGGCTGTATCGGGCAGCAACACGAGCCCCTTGATGGCCGTCACTTCCGCTTGCTGCGTGCGCACGGTGAGCCCCACGCTCACTCGCAGACGGGCGCCGCACGCAAACGCAACCGCTCCAGGATCGGCGCTCGAGACGGAGAGCGCCCCGCACAGCGCCAGCAACCGCTCGGGTGCAAGGACATTGGTAAACTCGACCTCGGGCGCGCTGCCCAGGTCGTAGCCGGGAAGCGCAACATCAGGGTTCGCTTGCGCCCAGGCCTCCTGCAGCTGCCCTTCGTCGACCCTGCACGCGAAGTTGCCAGACTCGTCACTGCGCGCCGGGCACCAGGACCACGCATACTCCAGCTCGCTGCCCTCGGGCTCAAACACCAGCGCGCTCAAGCGAGCGCTTTCACCTGGTGCAACATCTGCCGGTACCGAGCGCACCGCCAGCACGCGCAGGCTATCCAAGGTGGTGACGCGGTCAGCGTCACTGGTCGTGTCACCACAACCGACGAGCAGCACGGCGCAGCCCAGAGGAGCCCGCAGCCAACCCGGCTTCAGAGTGAACGGTGGCATGGCATCAATCCTCGATTCGAAATCGATACGTATAGGTGAGCGTGTAAGGGACGGGCTTGCCGTCGCGCAGCGCCGGAGAAAAGCGCTCCGCCTGTGCCGCGTGGCGAGCCGCGTCGTCGAACTCCGGGTAGCCCGAGCCGCGCGCGATGGTGATGCGCGTGACCTCACCGCGCACAGAAATGTCGACGCTCACCACCACATCGCCTTCCAGGTTCTGAGCTTTCAGGGTGGGCGGGAACTCTGGCTTGCTCGGGCGCAGGCGCACGGGAGCGACCCACTGGGCGTCCCGCGTCGGAATGTGCGTCGCCACGCGCTGGGCCGCGCCGCTGGTCGGTGCCACACTCGGGGTCGTCGTGGCGGCCGTGCCCGTTCGCCGTGTGGCTTGCTCGGGATCCGCTGCCCGCTGCTCCGTCGCCCCCAGGCGAGAGGTGCCCGTGGCAAACGCGGGGCCTGCGCCCTCGACGGTGGACTCCAGGCTCAAGCCGACAACGCGGCGTGGGGCGGGCTCGGGGGTCACGTCTTTGCTGGGAGGTGGTGCGGCAGGCGCTGGTGCCGGGGCCTTCTGGGGCGGCGGATCCGCTCTCTTCGGCTCCCGCAATGGCGCAAATTCGGGGACAGGCGCAGCTTCCTCTTTCGGCGCTTCGGGCACGGGGGGAGGCGGCAAAGCCGGGGGCGGCTCGACAATTCTGATCTGAAGCCGCTCCGGCGGGTGAATTGCCCTCCGTTCCCCCACAGCGCGGCTCACCAGCGCGAACCCCACGATCACCACGCCATGGAGAATCGCCGCGGCGACCAGCAGGCGCGCTCCGGCAATTGCAGACAGCGCGCGCGACTCGCTCCGTACCAGCGGGTCCGCCAACGAGCGAGGCGCATCGATCGGATGGACCACGCGCGCGTGGATCCGTTCACGAGCAAGCTGGCGCGCGCTGCTACGCGCCGCCGAAAACCTGGAGGCACGCGCAGCCTTCACGCCGTCATGGCCAGAGAGGCCAGGAGCGACGTTCATGGCGGGAGCTCGCGCTGAATGTTGAGCGAAAACACTTTGACGCCGTTGCTCTTGACCACGTCGAGCACTCGCACCACTTGACCGTAGTTCACGCTCCTGTCCGCCGAGATCACGGCTTGCAGGTCCTTGTCCTTCCAAGAGGCCCTCGCCACGTGGGCCCCCAGCCGCTCGTAGCTGGTCTCTGATCCATCCAGATACAGCTTGCCGGCCGCGTCCAAGACGACGTTCAACGTGCTCGGCACCGCCGTGCCGGCGCTCGCCGCAGTGGGCAACTCGACGGTGAAGCTTGCCTTGACGATGGCAGAAGAGGTCAACATGAACGTGATCAGCAGCACGAGCACGATGTCCACGAAGGGCACGATGTTGATCTCTGCGATCACGTCGTCGTCCTCGCCGAAGATCTGTGCTGCCATGCTCAGCTCTCCCCTCGCTCGACGCGGCTCGAGTCCGTAGACTTCAAAGACGCCAAGAGCGTTGCCGCCAACAGGTTCGCATCGTCAGCGATGTGCTTCACCTTGCCCTTGAGCCAGTTGAACGCGACCACAGCCGGAATCGCCACCAACAGGCCCACCGCCGTCGCCACCAGCGCCTCGGCGATGCCTCCCATGACGGCAGAGCTTGCTTCCGCCATGTTCCCCGAGAGATCTTTGAAAGCTCGAATGATGCCGAGCACCGTGCCAAAAAGGCCCACGAACGGCGCATTGCTGGCAACCGTCGCGAGGAACGGCAAGCGCTGCTCATAGCGGCTGCGTTCTTTGCGAGCGGCGGCGCCCAGGAGGTCCTCCACCGCTTCTGGACCCTTGGCATAGTCCCTGAGACCAAACAGCACCGTGTTGGTCTCCAGGCTATCGAAGCCACTCAAGTAGCGCGCCGCGGCCTGGAGGTCACCCGCCGACAGCAACTCCCCCAACTTGGCGCGAACGGCGCTCGCGTCGATGGCGTGACGTCGGTAGAAGAGAAATCGCTCCGTCATGACCGCCACGGAGGCAAAGGACAGGGCGATCAGTACCCAGAGGACCCAGGCGGCCTGAAAGATCGGGAGGCTGAGCAGAACACTGACGAGGCTGGTCGATTCGCTTTCCATGCGGCTTTCCTTTTGCTGACTTCAACTCAAGCAGGCAAAGCCGTCAGAGTCCGTTGTTGTTGTGCAACGTTACATTGCGTTACAATCCACGGCTCGAGCCGAGACTAGACTCGGGCGGAGGTAGCAGAGTGGAGCAGCGCCGACCCCTAGTGCTGATAGTCGAGGATGACGAGGAGCTGGCCTCTTTGATCAGCGACTATCTGAGCGACAACGGGCTGCAGGTCAGCCTGGTGGCAGACGGGGCGGACGCCGTTCGTGCCGTCGAGGTGCTGCGGCCTGACCTGATCATCCTGGACCAGATGTTGCCCAACGAGGACGGCCTGCAGTTGTGCCGGAAGTTGCGTCCGATCTTTCCAGGCCCGATCGTGTTTCTGACCGCGCGCTCGGGCTGGGTCGACGAAGTGGTGGGCCTCGAGCTCGGCGCCGACGACTACCTGGGAAAACCCGTAGAGCCGCGCCTGCTCCTCGCCCGCATCCGGCGCCTGTTGCGGCGCACGGAGAGCACGCCACAACCCGAGCTGCAAGCCCGCCTGCACCTGGATCCTCGCACCCGGCGAGCGACCTTGGGCACGCGAGCCCTGGAGCTGACCGACGCAGAGTTCGATCTGCTGCTCTATCTCAACGCCCACGCCGGCGTGCAACTCACGCGCGCTGAGCTGGCACGCGACGTGTGCGGTCAGCACTATGACCCACTGGACCGCACGATCGACGTGCGGATTGCGCGGCTACGCGCCAAGCTCGGCGACGATCCCAAGGCGCCACGCTGGATCAAGTCTATCCGCGGCGTGGGCTATCTCTTCATTTCGCCCCACCAAGAGTAGAGTCGTGCTCAAGTTCTACCTGAGAACGGTCCTGGCGCTGACGATCGCCACGTTGACCACTACGCTCGTATTGCGGCTCTTCGTCGACAGCCCACTCGATGAGTTGACGTTGCGTCTGATCGGCGGACATGCGGCGGTACACGTGCAGGCGATCGCTCGAGTGCCACCCGCCGAGCGCCGCGCTGCGGTGCAAGAACTGTCCGCCGCGTTGGGCTATCCCGTGCATACCCAGACGAACAGGGGCGGGCAGGCCGTGCGTACCGAGTGGCGCGGAGCCGACCTGTACGTGCTGGCACCTGTGCCCGATACACCAGGACTGCTGGCGTTTGGCCCGCTGCCGTACGCGCGAGCGACCGCGCCGGCGCAGGCGATAGCCGTAGCGCTCTTGGTCGCACTGCTCGTGGCAGCCATTTCGGTACGCCCGTTAGTTGGCCGAGTGCGCTCGCTGCAGGCCGTGTCGACGCAAATGTGTCGCGGGGACTTTACGGTCCGAGTTCAGAGTGAATTCGGGGATATGCTGGCGAGCATCGGCGGGTCACTGAATCAACTGGCGGAGCGCATCGGGCAGCTGCTCTCCGACGAGCGAGATCTGTTGCGCACCGTGGCCCACGAGGTGCGCGCACCGATCTCCCGGATGCGCTTTCGAGTGGAACGCATCCAAGAGCGCGCCGGCGACGCCGACCGGAAAGACACCAGCGGGCTAGTTGCGGACCTGCAACAGGTCGACAATCTGTTCGAAGAGCTGCTCACGTACGTCGCGTTTGACGAATTCGACTACGAGAGGCCGGCGCTGCAAACGAGCCCCATCGAGGTGCTCTCCGCCGTGCAACGTCTGGTGAGCGACGTGACCTCGACCGAGCCCGGCGTCAGCGTGCGCGTGCAAGGCGCGGAGGGTGCAAAGGTCGTGGCCAACGCCAAGCTCTTCGACCGGGCGGTGACCAACCTGCTGCTGAACGCCGTGGCCTATGGCGGCGGAAAAATCTCGATCTACGTCCGGGAGTTTTCCAAGGAATGCGTGGTCGACGTGCAAGATGCCGGGCCCGGAATTCCAGAACTAGATCGCCAGCGGGTCGTCAAACCATTCGTTCGCTTGGCCAGCAAAAAGACGCGCGGCACGGGGCTCGGTCTCGCCATCGTCAAGCGAATCATGAACTTGCACCAAGGCAGCCTGCACATCGTGGATGCCCCCACAGGGGGCGCATCCATTCAATTGGTGTGGAAGAACGCAGCTTATCAGCCTCGCAGCCGCTGGCAGCTGGGAAGCAAGAGCCACTAGTGCCAGCTGCGAGGGACGCGCAACGTTCGGCAACCCGGCTCCACGAGGGCGATGTCGTGCGGGCCCGCGCCGCGCCCGTGCTAGCGTGGCCGCTACGCCTCCTCGGCGAAAGGAGAACACCGACCATGCGCACGCTCATCGTTGCCGTCGCTCTCTTCTGCACGCTGGCCGCCGCGCCTGCCCGTGCCGCCGATCCGCCGCGCTGGATCGGGACCTGGAGCGCGAGCCCACAGCCCGTCTGGGAGCCGGACTTCTTCGCGCCCATCAAGTACCCGCGCACGCTGTGGAACCAGACGGTGCGGCAGGTCGCGCGCGTCAGCATCGGCGGCGCGCGCGTCCGCGTGGTGCTCTCCAACGAGTATGGATCCCGGCCGTTGACGGTGGGTGCGGCGCATCTGGCGCTCGCCGGCAAGAGCGCCGCCATCACGCCCGGCTCGGACCGGGTCCTGACATTCGGCGGCCAGCGCACGGCGATCATCCCGCCGGGCGCACCGCTGCTGAGCGATCCAGTCGACTTGAAGGTCGCGCCGCTGTCCAGTCTGTCCGTGAGCGTGTTTCTCCCCGACGCCACGCCCCTGTCCACCTGGCACAATGACGCGCGGCAGACCGCCTATCTGGTCGCCGGGGACAAGACCGGCGCTCCCGAGTTCAAGCCGGACGAGACGCCTGTGGCGCGCGCGCTGCTGCGCGACATCCTGGTCGAGGCGCCCCCGGGGGCGCGCGCGCTGGTGACGTTCGGCGACTCGATCACCGACGGCGACTGCTCCACCATCGACAGCAACCGGCGCTGGCCCGACGTGCTCGCCGAGCGGCTGGTGCGCGGCGGCGGTTCTCCCGTGGCCGTGCTCAACCAGGGCATCTCGGGCGCCAAGGTGCTGTCCGACCGCATGGGCGTCAACGTGCTCGCTCGATTCGATCGCGACGTCATCGCCCAGCCGCACGTCGACACCGTCATCGTGATGATCGGCATCAACGACATCGGCTGGGCGGGCGCGCGGATGCTGTCGCCCGCAGACCCGCCCGCGCTGCCCGAGCGCATCATCGCCGGCTACCGTCAGCTGATCGAGCGCTCGCATCTGCACGGCATCCGCGTGGTCGGCGCCACGTTGACGCCGTTCGAGGACTCGTTCAAGGGCGCGTTCGAGGCGCTCTCCGACTACTACAATCCCGCCAAGGAGAAGGTCCGGCAGGCGGTGAACAAGTGGATCCGCGAGAGCCACGCCTTCGACGCCGTCGTCGACTTCGACGCGCTGGTGCGGGACCCCAAGCGCCCGCAGCGCATCCAGGCCCGCTTCGATTGCGGCGACCACTTGCACCCGAACGACGCCGGCTACAAGGCGATGGCGGAGTCGATCGACCTCGGCCTGCTCGCGCCGCCGAGCGCTGCCCCTCAACCTAGCCGCTGAGACCTCCTTTCCAAGTCCATGAGCGACCTCCTGGTATCGATGGCAGGAATCGACAAGTCGTTCCCGGGTGTGCGTGCGCTCGAGCAGTGCCGATTCGAGCTGCGCGCCGGTGAAGTTCACGCCCTGGTCGGTGAGAACGGCGCTGGCAAGTCGACGCTCATGAAGGTGCTCGCCGGCGTGTACGCCAGCGACGCGGGCCGCATTCTCTTTCAGGGCGCCGAGGTCGAGATCACGAGCCCGCGGGCGGCGCAGAAGCTCGGGATCAGCATGATCCATCAAGAGCTCAATCTGATGCCGCACCTCACGGTCGCGCAGAACATTTTCATCGGACGCGAACCCCGCGCTGCGCTCGGCTGCTTTCTCGACGAGCGCGCGCTCAACGACAACGCGCAGGCGCTCCTCGCCCGGCTCGGGCTCGCGCTCGAGGCGCGGACCCGCGTCTCCGATCTGACCGTCGCCAAGCAGCAGATGGTGGAGATCGCCAAGGCGCTGTCCTATGACTCCAAGGTCCTGATCATGGATGAGCCGACCGCTGCCCTCACGGGCGCGGAGATCGCCGATCTGTTCCGCATCATCCGCGAGCTCCGGGACAAAGGCGTCGGTGTGGTCCACATCTCGCATCGGCTGGAGGAGCTGCCCCTGGTCGCCGACCGCATCACGGTGCTCCGCGACGGTCGCCATGTCGAGACCCTGAACAGCCCAGACTCCACCCGGGAGCAGCTCATCCGACTGATGGTGGGACGGACGATCTACGAGGGTGCGCCCGAAGGGCCCGCTCTGTCGGCAGGTGATGTCATCCTCGAGGTGCGCAAGCTCAGACGCGGGCGTATCCTCCGAGATGTGAGCTTTCGGGCGAGGCGCGGCGAAATCATCGGCTTCGCAGGGCTGGTGGGCGCCGGGCGAACCGAAGTGGCGCGCGCCATCTTCGGCGCGGACCCCGTCGACTCCGGCGAGATCCGCGTACGGGGGAAAAAGGTCCGGATCCGCTCGCCGCACGACGCCGTCCAGCATGGCATCGCTTACCTCTCCGAGGATCGCAAGCGTTTCGGCCTGAACCTGGGCATGGATGTCGAGACCAACATCGTGCTGGCGACGTTCCGCCGCTTCCTGCGGCGCCTGGGCTGGGTCGACAGCGAAAAGACGCGCGCGACAGCGCAGCACTACGTGCAGATGTTGCGGATCCGTACGCCATCGCTCCGAGAGCGCGTCAAGAACCTCTCGGGCGGCAACCAGCAGAAGGTCGTCATCGCCAAGTGGCTGGCGGCAGATGCCGAGATCTTGATCTTCGACGAACCCACGCGCGGTATCGACGTGGGTGCCAAGAGCGAGATCTACGGGCTCCTGTCCGACCTCTCCAGGCAAGGCAAGGCGATCATCATGATCTCGTCCGAGTTGCCCGAGATCTTGCGCATGAGCCACCGCATCATCGTGATGTGCGAGGGCCGGATCACCGGCGAGCTTGCGAGTGGAGCGACCCAGGAGCAGATCATGCGCTACGCGACCGAACGCAGCGAACCCACGCGCGCGTCGGCCGGGGGCGCCAGCGCAACGAGCGCGTCAGCGTAGCCGAGAGAGCGGATGAACGATTCCAGCGCCCACGCGAGAAAGCCTGCCGCCGGGCAGTCGCTCCTGCGCTCGAACGCGGTGCAGACGCTGCTGGCGTTCGGCGCGTTGATTGTGCTGGTGGTCGGCTTCTCGATCGCGTCGCCGAACTTCCTTCAGTTCGACAACATCGTCGGCATCCTGCTCGCAACCACGGTGAACGGAGTGCTCGGGTTGGGCGTCACCTTCGTGATCATCAGCGGGGGTATCGATCTCTCGATCGGCACGGTCATGACGCTCTCAGCCGTGATGACCGGGGTGTTCGTCACGAACTGGCAATTGCCGTTGCCGATCGGCATCCTCGCTGGGGTCCTGACCGGGGCAGCAGCGGGCTTCGTGAACGGGGTCGTCATCGCCAAGCTCAAAGTGCCGTCCTTCATCGCCACCTTGGGCATGCTGAACGTCGCAAAAGGCCTGGCGCTCGTCATCTCCGGCCTGCGGCCGATCTATTTCAATGATACGCCGGCGTTCAATGACCTGGCGATGGGGTCCGCCTTCGGTGCGATCATCCCCGGCTTTGACGTTCCGAACCTGGTATTGATCCTGTTCGGCGCGGCGATCATCGCCAGCCTGGTCCTGAAGCGGACGATCCTCGGCAGATACACCTTCGCGATCGGCAGCAACGAGGAGGCGACGCGACTCTCGGGCGTGGCTGTGGACCGCTGGAAGACTGTGACCTATGCAGTGTGTGGGCTCTTCAGCGGGCTCGCGGGCGTCCTGATCGCGGCCCGGCTCAACTCGGCTCAGCCGTCACTGGGCCTCGGTTACGAGCTCGACGCGATCGCAGCCGCCGTCATCGGTGGGACCTCTCTGAGCGGAGGAGAGGGCACGATCCTCGGTACGGTCATCGGCGCTTTCATCATCAGCATCCTCACCAACGGCCTGCGTATCCTCTCGGTTCCGCAGGAGTGGCAGACGGTCGTGACCGGCTCGATCGTCGTCCTGGCCGTCTATCTCGATGTTGTCCGCCGGAGGCGGCGGGAGCAGGCATGATGAGTCGAACTCCAGAAAGGGACCTGACCATGAAAACCAGCAGCATCCTCTCGCTCTTGTGCAGCGCCGCCGCGGCGGCGCTGGTGGCTGTCAGCGCAGCGAGTGCGGCGGCCGCCCCGGAGCCGTACATCCCCGTCATCTCCAAGGGCTTTCAACACCAGTTCTGGCAGGCCGTGAAGCTCGGCGCCGAGAAAGCCGCCGTCGACTTCAAGGTCAAGATCACCTTCGAGGGCCCGGAGAACGAGTCGCAGGTCGACAAGCAGCTCGAGATGGTGCAGGCAGCGCTCGCCAAGAAGCCGCAGGCGCTCTGCCTCGCTGCGCTCGACTCCAAAGCCGTCGTTCCGTTGCTGCGCAAGGCGCAGGCCTCCAAGATCCCGGTGGTCGGCTTCGACTCGGGCGTGGACAGTGACATCCCCGTCGCTACCGCCGCCACCGACAACGTCGCCGCCGCCGCGTTCGCAGCAGACAAGCTGGCGCAGCTCATCGGCGGCGCCGGCGAAGTCGCGGCGATCATCCATGACCAGACCAGCCGCACCGGCATCGACCGCGGCGACGGCTTCGTCAAGCAGATGAAAAGCAAGCACCCGAACGTGAAGGTGGTCGACGTGCAGTACGGCGGCGGCGACCAGCTGAAATCCACCGATCTCGCCAAGGCGATCATCCAGGCGCACCCGAACCTGAAGGGTTTTTTCGGTGCCAATGAGGGCTCGATCATCGGCGTGCTCAACGCTGTGAAGGAGCTCAAGAAGGAAGGCAAGATCGTGGTGATCGGCTACGACGCCGGCAAACAACAGAAGGACGCGATCCGAAAAGGAGTCGAAGCGGGCGCCGTCTCGCAGGACCCGGTCGGGATCGGTTACAAGTGTGTCGAGGCCGCGGCCAAGGCGATCAAGGGCGAGCCGGTGCCAAAGACGATCGACACCGGCTTCAAATGGTACGACAAGGCG
>Ga0068861_100001002_pt1 | contig 17230 bp, 17 predicted proteins | sample KBSSwiS42_FD_66593 | JGI IMG/M metagenome (GOLD analysis project Ga0068861, IMG submission 66593) | Switchgrass rhizosphere microbial communities from Kellogg Biological Station, Michigan, USA - KBS Switchgrass S4-2 | ecosystem: Host-associated > Plants > Roots > Rhizosphere > Soil ...
GCGAGACGTGCGTTCCGCCAGATCCGGTCACAGCGCATGGCGAAACCATATAGATGAGTGCGTCGGCCCGCCAGAGGCGGCTTGTTTGCCGCTTATACTGGCGCGCATGACTCTGCCGCCGGAGACCCGGGCGATCTTCTGCACGCGTGCATTGTTGCCGGACGGCTGGGCACGCGACGTGCGCGTCTCGATCGCGGCGGGAAAGTTTGCGGGCGTCGAGCGCGGGGCGACTGCGCAGCCGGGCGACGAGCGCGTCGCGGTGGCGTTGCCGGGCATCGCGAACGTTCATAGCCACGGGTTCCAGCGCGGCATGGCCGGCCTCACCGAGTACCGCGGCCCGGAGGCGGATAACTTCTGGAGCTGGCGCGAGCTGATGTACCGCTTCGTGGCGCGCATGACGCCCGAGGACCTGGAGGCGGTCACCGCGCAGGCCTACGTCGACATGCTCGAGGGCGGCTTCACGAGCGTGGGCGAGTTTCACTACGTGCATCACGATGTGGACGGCAGACCGTTCGCGGATCCCGCGGAGATGGCCGCGCGCGTGGTGGCCGCGGCCGGGACGACGGGTATCGCGCTCACGCTGCTGCCGGTGTTCTACGCACACGCCAATTTCGGCGGAGTGCCTGCGGCCTACGGGCAGCGCCGCTTCGTCACCGATGTCGAGGGATTCGCGCGGCTGCTCGAGGCGAGCCGTGCACTGCTCGTGCAACTTACCGACGCGCGCCTGGGAGTGGCGCCGCACAGCTTGCGCGCCGTCACGCCCGCGGAGCTCGAACGCGTCGTTTCGCTCGCACCAAACGCGCCGATCCACATCCACGCCGCGGAACAGACCCGGGAAGTCGACGACTGCGTCGCCTGGTCCGGCGCACGGCCGGTGCAGTGGTTGCTCGACCACGCAGACCTGGACGCACACTGGTGCCTGGTGCACGCCACGCACCTCACCGATGAGGAGATCGCACTGCTCGCGCGCAGCCACGCCATCGCGGGTTTTTGTCCGGTGACCGAGGCGAACCTGGGCGACGGCATCGCGCCGGCATCTGCCTTTGTCGCCGCGGGTGGAACCTTCGGCATCGGCACGGATTCGAACGTGCGCATCAGCGTCGCCGAGGAACTGCGCCAGCTCGAATACAGCCAGCGGCTGCGGGACCGTGCGCGCAACGTGCTCGCGGCTCATTCGTCGAGCGGCGGCGCCCATTCCACCGGCCGCACGCTGTACGGCATTGCACAGCGCGGCGGCGCGCGCGCGCTGGGTGCCACGGGAGCGTCGGGAATCTCGGCGGGCGCGCCTGCCGATTGCCTGTCCCTCGAGGCTGGTTCGCAACGGAGTTCCGCGGACGACGCCCTGCTGGATTCTTTCGTGTTCGCCAGCGGCGTGAAAATCCAGCACGTCTGGCGGGCGGGTCGCCGGGTGGTGGTGGAAGGCGTCCACGTGCGGCGGGCAGAGGTCGAAAGGCGTTATCGCGCGGCGCTCGAGCGCCTGGTGCGTTGATTCCAGAGGCCATATAAAAGGAGGCCGCCTGTGAAGGCGGCCTCCCAGTGGATCTTCCTGCAACGGTTAGATTGCATTCACGGATCCACGCTGCAGCTTTCAGCACGACTACCGTTTTAGGGTGCGGCCAAATTCTGCGATTCGAGTGTGCGCCCTTGCCCGGGGTCGGCCGAAGCGGTGGATATCCCGGATACCGGGTGAACAACTCTTACACGCAGATATTCACGCACGTGTGAAGAACTTCTCCGGCGCAGGCGCAATAACCAACCCATCGGCGGGATTTCCTGTCCATCGGTTTCCTAACTACTGCGTGATGAAAGCGGTTTCATCGAACTACCGATGTCCCCGTTTGGCGACGCGAGACCCCGAGACAGCCGGCAGGACAATGAGACGCAATCGACAGAATGGCGATGACACCGAACCCGGACGCCTAGTTAGGCCCACTCAGTCAGCAATCGCGACCTCCGGGACGGCATCATGGGGGTGAGAGCTCGAGGCCGCGGTTTCACTGGGAGGGTCGAGAGTGTACGGAACCGGAAATACCACTACGTCGCAGATGTCGCAGCGCGAACTGGCGTTGCGTTTCCTCCTGCGCACGCGCCTCGAGCTGACACAGATGCGCGCATGCCTGCCCGACACGCCGCTGCCCATCGAACCGCTGGCCGTGGCGCATCTCGGGCGCATGGCCGCCAAGATATCCAGCGCCGCCGAAGCCTTTGGATTCGCCGAAATCGGCGTCATCGCCGGTGCCATCGAACTGCTGAGCCAGGTGAGCGTCGGCCGCACCCTGCGCGACCGGCTGGAGCTGGCGGCACGGCTTTCGGCGCAGCTGGCCACGCTCGACGTGCACGTGGAATACGAGCTGGCCGAGCGCGAAAGTGTCGAACAGGCCCCCGAGGAATGGGAACCGCGCGTGAGCTCCGCGCGCCGCTGAACCTCAGCTCTGCCCGCCGTTTACGCTGAACGCCCGGACCACGAGTACGCGATCCGGATTCGCGGTATTCGGCGGCGCGACCGGGCCGGCGAGCCGGGCCCAGGCAAGCGCCAGCAGCCGATCGGAAAGCGTCCCCTGCGCAATGCCGCCGCGCAGCGTTTCGCGGCCAGCCGGCAGGTCGTCCGGAAAGTACCGAGTCATCCCGCGTAACCTCCGCTGTCGAGGTATTTCTGCTCCTCGGCCGTGGTCTCGCGTCCGAGGATCCGGTTGCGATGTGGGAAGCGCCCGAAGCGGCGCACGATGTCGCGGTGATGCTCGGCGTGCGCCAGGTCCTCCGGCGTGAGGCGCCGTGACAGTGCCACGGCACGTTCCTGGTCGGCGAGATCCTCCGAGTGTGCGAATGGCAGCACCAGGAACTTGCGCAATTCGAGCGGAATCTGCTGGTCGTAGTGCGCGGCGAACGCAATATCGGCGGCCTTGCGGGCCGTCGCGTCGGTGTCGTACATGCGCGGCGTGCCGCGGAATGCGTTCCGCGGAAACTGGTCGAGGAGAATCACCAGGGCCAGCGCGCCGTCGGGCGTCGCCAGCCAGTGCTGCAGCTCGCCGCGCGCCGCCGCTTCGTGTTCGCCCAGGAAGCGGGCGCGGAAGCGGGCGTCGAATTCCGGGTCCTTGGCGAACCACAGGATCGGGCCGGCTGCGCGCCAGAAATCGAGCACGGCGCGGGCCTCGGTCGTGGTCCTGACGACGTGGGCCGCGGGGGTGTTCGTCGGCATCGCGCTCCCGGGTTCCTCGTGAGCCTGGGACAGGGCGGCCGCCGTCATCAGCAACATGGGCAACAGGTGTTTCTCGTTCATGCATTCCTCCGGCGCGCAGATTGAGCGCGCGCGAGTGCTGAATCCAGTGATACGATTTCAGCCATATGCTGAACAGGATTAATCTCGCCCGGATCGACCTCAACCTGCTGGTGCTGTTCGAGGCGGTGCTCGAAGAACGTCACGTGGCGCGCGCCGCGCAGCGGCTGCACGTGTCGCCGTCGGCGGTGAGCCATGGGCTCGGACGCCTGCGTGAGCTCATGCAGGATCCGCTGTTCCTGCGCCAGCCGAGAGGCGTGGTGCCCACGGAACGGGCCCGCGAGCTCGCGGCACCGATCGCGGACATCCTCGAGCGTGCGCGCCAGGTGATCTCGCGCGCCGAAGGTTTCGATCCGCGCAAGTCGGTGCGGCGCTTCGTCATGGGGGCGCCGGATGCGGTGACTTCGATCCTGCTGCCGGGACTGCTCCGCGAGCTGCGGCGCGAGGCCCCCGGGATCGACCTGTGCGTGCGCAACCTCGTCGGGCAGTTCGAGCTGGCGCTCAATGAGCTCGACCAGCGCACGCTGGACGTGGCGATGCTGCCGATGCCGGACGTGCCGGCGCGCTTCGTCGCGCGCACGTTGTTCGAAGATGAGGGCTTCGTCATCGTGCGGCGCGCCGGCCATCCGCTCGGCAAGAAGCTGACGCTCGCGAAGTATTGCGCCGCCCCGCACGTGGTCGTATCGGTCACCGGGGATCCGCATGGCTTCGTCGATCAGGTGCTCGCCAAGCGCGGCATGTCGCGCCGGGTCGCGCTCACCGTGTCCAATTTCATGCAGGCGCTGGCCATCGTCGCCGAGTCGGACCTGGTCGGCGCGATGCCGCGGCGCTTCGTGGAGCGCCACGGCGCGCGCTTCCGCGTGGTGACCTGCGCGGCGCCGTTTACGATTTCGAGCGAGCCGATCCGTGCCATCGCACCGCAGGTCGCGACGATGGACGGCGGGCTGGCGTGGTTGTTAGGTGCGCTGGAGCGGGCGGCGAAGGCTCACTGAACCGCTGGTGCCCCAAATCGAGGCGCGTCCCCTTTTGCTAACAAATCAGGAATGTCCCCATTACGCGAAGCGGCCGGTCGAGTCGCCGTGGCTGTCGATGCCCTGCGCGCCCATGGCGTCCGCCATGCTGAGGAACAGGTTGCTGATGGGCTGTTCTTTCGCCTTCACGTAGCGGCCGGGCTTGAATGCGCCGCCGCCCGCGCCGGCGAGGACCACCGGCAGGTTGACGTGTGTATGACGATTGCCATCCGCGTTGCCCGATCCGTACAGGATCATCGAGTGTTCCAGCAGGCTGCGGCCGTCGACGTCCTCCGTCTTGTCCATCTTCTCGAGGAAGGCCGCGAGCCTTTGCACGTACCACTTATCGATGAGCTGCACCTTGGCCATGATGTCCGGGGTGTTCTTGTGATGCGACAGGTCGTGATGGCCGGATGAGATGCCGATGTCGTTGAACGGCCGGTTGCTGCCTTCGCGCGCCAGCAGCAGGGTCGCGACACGGGTCGAGTCCGTCTGGAACGCCAGGTGCAGCATGTCGAACATCAGCGCCACGTGTTCCTCGTAACTCGCCGGCACCCCCTCGGGCGCGTCGACGTCCGGATTCGGCACGGACATGCGCTTGGAGATTGCGATGCGCTGCTCGATCTCGCGCACGCTGGTGAAGTACTGGTCGAGCTTCTGCCGGTCGCGGCCGTCGAGCCTGGTGTTCAGCGACTTCGCATCGTCCATCACGTAGTCGAGGATGGAATGCTGCTCGTATTCGCGGCGCTTGAGGTTCGCGACGCGTTCGTTGCGCGAGCCGTCGCCGAACAGGCGCTCGAAGGCGAATTGCGGATTGTGCTCGGGCGCCAGCGGCTGGTTCGCCGACTGCCACGCGAGGTTGTATTCGTAGGCGCAGGCGTAACCCGAATCGCATTCGCCCGACTTGCGCACCACGTCGCAGGTGAGCTCGAGCGAGGCGAAGCGGGTGAGGTGGCCGATCTTCTTCGCCACCACCTGGTCGATGGAAACGCCGGCCTTGATGTCCGAGCCGGCGGTCTTCTTGATGCGCACGCCGGTGAGGAAGGTACCGCCGGCACGCGCGTGGTCGCCGGCGCCGTCCGGACCCGGATCCGCGCTGACATCGCCGAGCCCGGAAATCACCTGCAGTTGCCGGCGCACGTTGACGAGCGGCGCGAGCGTCGGCGACAGCGCGAAATCCGCGCCGGCTTCGCCCTCCGGCCACCACGAGCCGGGGATGGCGCCGTTCGGTACGTAGACATACGCCATGCGAGTCGGAACGCCGCGGCGCTCGGCGCTGGCGAATGCCGGGCCCGCCGACAGCAGCGTGGGCACCGTGATGCAGGCTCCGAGGCCGCGCAGCACCTGGCGGCGGGAGAGACTGTCATGGCGCTCGGCGGCGCGTGAAGGCAGTTTGTTCATGTCGGGATTCTCAATTGGCCACGGTCAGCGTTGCCTGGGTGCGCATCTTCTGGAAGGGCGCGGACTCGACCACGCCCAGCAACAAGGCGGAGAAGCGCCCGTCATTGTCTTCGAGCCGCTTCACGATCTGGTCGATGGTCTCCACGTCGTAATACTCCGGTCCCCGGCCCGTGGCGTATGTCAGCATCTTGGCGGTGAGCGTACGGTAGAAATCGGCGCGATGCCCGGTGACGAGAATACGCTTCAGATCGCTCACGCTGTTGAAGGTCTCGCCGGTGATCAGCCTGCCTTCGGCCACGATGGGTTGTTTGCGCTCCGCGTCGCGCCACAGGCCCACGCCGTTGAAATTTTCGAAGGCGAGGCCGATCGGATCCATGCGGTTGTGGCAGGAATTGCAAAGCGGGTTCTCGCGGTGGACCTTGAGCACGTCGCGCAGTGCCGGCTCCTTGCCGTGGAAGGCGCTCTCGCTGGCTTCGAGTGCCGGCACGTTGGCCGGCGGCGGTGGTGGCGGCGTGCCGAGGAAGTTCGCCAGCACGAACAGGCCGCGCTTCACGGGCGAGGTGCGATCCGGGTTGGAAGTCACGAGCAGCGCGCTGCCCTGGGTGAGCAGTCCGCCACGCGGGCTTCCGGCGGGCAGTGTCACCTTGCGCATATCCTTGCCGGTCACGTCCGCAATGCCGTAGTACCCGGCGAGATCCTCGTTCACGAAGGTGTAGTTGCTCTCGATGAACTCGGTGACCGGGCGGTCATCGCGCATCACGTAAGCGAAATACTGTTCGGTTTCCTCGCGCATCGCGGCGCGCACTTCCTTGGTGAGCGCGGGCTTGGACTTCATGAGGGCGTCGACCTTGCCCTTCAGCTCGTTGATAGTCTTCTCGTCCTGCGTGCGGAATGCCTCCATCAGGCGCTTGCGGAGACCTTCTTCACCGGCGTCCCGCATGATGATCTCGAACGGATTGCTGGCGATGCCTTCGACGTCGCGCGACTGCACCCATTGGCCGGTGAAGTTGCGGGCGAGGTTGCCGGCACGCGGATCGGCCAGCATGCGTTGCACCTGCGCCGGCAGATTCGCGCGCAGCTCGCCGCGTGACGCGAGCTTCATGAGCTCCTCGTCCGGCATGGTCGACCAGAGGAAATAGGAGAGGCGCGAAGCGAGCGAATACTCGTCGACCGGCGCGAAGCGTGCAGAGTTTTCGGCCGGCGCTTCCAGGCGGAACAGGAAACGCGGCGATGCGAGGACCGCGGCCATGGCATGCGCGATGCCCTGTTCGAACGTCTTGCCGGGTTGCGACCAGGTGGCCTCGGCGAGCGATGCGAGCCGCGCGCCCGTGTCTTCACTATCCAGTGGCCGGCGATACGCTCTCTGCGCGAATGCGCCGAGCAGCTCCGCGGCGTATTGGCGGCGCTGTTTCTTGCCCTTGGGCACGGCACGCGGGAAATAACGCTGGTAGTTTTCCGTCTTCACCCACTGGCTGGACTCGAGCGGACCGATCACGGTCGCCTTCACCACGAACAGGTCGATGATGGTGTCCTTCTTGCCTTCCGGCGCCGTGGGCTGCACTTCGATCGCCAGCTCGTGATCGGCCGACTGCCAGTCGTGCGTGGATTCGAAACTGAAGTCCTTTTCGTCGAAGTAGCCGAACTCCTGGTCGAGTGCTTCCTTGCCGTCGACCTTGAAGATGACGCGCGCGCGGCCGGGATCCGGCACGTAGCTGCCGTTCACCTGCAGGTCGAGTTTGACCCGATAGCTGCCGGGCTGATCGCTGTGCACCCGGGCCGACACCGTGGAGGCCTCGTTGAACACGAGCTGGCGCTTGTCCCACTTGGTGTGCGCATTGCTGCCCTCGAAGGAAAGACCCGCGATGACACGCTTCGCCGGCTCACGCGGTGCGGTGGGTACCGCCTCGCCGATGACGGACTGCGCGGCCGCGACGTATTTCTCCATGAGCATGGGTGAGATCGTCAGCGCATCGCCGATGTTGTCGAAGCCGAAACCGGAATCGTCCGGCGGAAATTCATGATCGGTGTTGTAGTCGACGCCCAGCAGGTCGTGGACCGTGTTGCGGTATTCGACACGATTGAGGCGCCGCAAGGTCACACGGCCGGGATCCGGGTTGTTCGGATCGATACCGAACACGTCGTACTTGATCCAGCGCTCGAGCGCCTGTTGTTGCGCGACTGGCACGCGCGGCTTGCGCTCGGCAGGCATGAGCCCGGCGCGTGTGTTCAACAGCACCCTGAGCCAGAGATCCTTGTTCAGGACCTGCGCATCGGATTCGAGACGGTCGAAGGCGACCTTGCCCTTGTCGTAGCCATCGCCGTGGCACTCGTAGCAGTGCTCTTCGAGAATGGGGACGATGGAAGAGGTGAAGACGCTTACCGGCGAGTTTTCCGTTACTGCGGCAGCGGCGGGCAAGGGATTCGAGGAGGTCAGTGCTGCCGTGAGGCCGAGAGTGAGCGCCACAGGGGCCCCAAGGATCGCGCGAACTCTAGCAATCACCGGCCGAATTTCCTCGTTGTACAGAATCATTGAACGGATTGGGCGCGCATTTTGCGGGTTTTACACCGCAGGGTCACGGGCATTTTCCGGGTCCTGCAAATGACCCGGCGTCCCTCTCGCCAGAACAGCCCCAAATCGTTTATATGTGCCGCCCGCGTCACACTTCTCCTGCAGGATCAAACATGACACGCAGTCCCAGGTTGAGATTCCGTTCGGCCCTAATCGTTCCCATCCTGGCCGCCGTCGCGGCCTACGCGGCCACGCCGCAGGAAGCGCAGAAAGCACGCCACGAGCACTACGAGCAACTCGGCAAAGCCTTCAAGGTGGTCCGCGAAAACGCGCGGAGCGACAGCCCGGATTGGGCGGCACTCGAGAAGGCCGCGAACACCGTGGCCGATGCGTCCGTCGATCAGCAGAAGTGGTTCGCGAAAGGCACCGGTCCCGAGGCCGGCAAGACGCGCGCGCTCCCCGAGATCTGGACCAAGGCCGACGATTTCACCGCGGCCCAGAAGGTGCTCACGGAGCGCGCACCGAAGTTGCTGGCGGCGGTGAAGGCCAAGGATCAGCCCGGCGTGATGGCCGCGTTCAAGGACGTCGGCGGCGCCTGCAAGAATTGCCACGACAAATTCCGCGCACCTGAAGAAGAATAAGTCGCAGCAAGCAACACGATGAGCGATGAATTCCAGCCGTCCCGGACCCGCGTGCGGGTCTGGGACGTGCCGACGCGCCTGTTTCACTGGCTGCTGGTGACCGGCTTCGCGTTCGCCTGGTGGAGCGGCGAAACCGGCCGTCTCGAATGGCACCGCTGGAACGGCTACGTGCTGCTCGGGCTGGTCGTGTTCCGCCTCTACTGGGGTTTCTTCGGCAGCTCCACGGCGCGCTTCTCCGGCTTCCTGCGCGGGCCGCGGACCATTACTAACTACCTGCGCGGGGCGTGGGCGCCGGAGGCCGGGCACAATCCGCTCGGCGCGCTCAGCGTGCTGGTGATGCTGGCCCTGCTGGCCCTGCAGGTCGGACTGGGGTTGTTTGCCGTCGACGTGGACGGCATCGAGTCGGGGCCGCTGTCGCTGTACGTCAGTTTCGAAACCGGCCGCGCCGCGGCCGAATGGCACGAGTCGATCTTCGACGCGCTGCTGTTCCTGGTTGCACTGCACGTCCTGGCGATCGCGTACTACCTCGTGATCCGGCGCGAAAACCTGGCCGCGGCGATGTTGCACGGCACACGCTCGTATCCGGCGGCAGTGACTCCCGTGCGCCGCGCTACTGCGCTGCGATTCGTCCTGGGTGTGGTGATTGCCGTGCTGCTCACCTGGCTGGTGGCGAGCGCGTTCCGGCCGTTCTGAGCCACTGCAGCATCGGCACCCAGGAAATCCAGGTAGTTAGAGCGGCGGGAACGCAGTGCGTGGCGCGCGTTCCCGGAACGCGAATTGTGCGCAGGCACACGCACGTCGCACATGTTCCTGTCGGACGATTCCGTGTTGCATGCGACCAAGCATCATTGCGGATGGTGTTCCCGGAAAATTGTTCGTAACTTGTGCGCAAACACCCGCCATTGAACGAAGGAAGAGTGAACGCGCCGGCGGGTGTGAATTACGAACCAAGAAATCTTTTCACCGGCGGTGCTGCCCGGACCTGGAAAGACTCGGGCACGCAGCGGCCATCCAGGAGGATTTATGCGCAGATCACTGATCGCAACAGCGGTTGGTGTCGCTTTGGCCGGCCCGGTCTGGGCCGGAGACATCAACCAGCAAGCCGGCATGGGCGACGATATGCTCACGGCAACTTCGACGGATACCTTCACGGACATCGGCAACGACAAGAGCACCGGCGACAACCGCAACAACGACGGCGCGGCCGGCGCGGAAGGCTACGGCACGGCCGCGGCTAACAATGGCTCGACATCGACCGCGACCTTCAGCAACGCGTTCAACACCAGCACCGCGGTTGCGTCGACTGAATTGTCGGCGTCGGTGTCGGACGTTTCGATCTCCGGTTTCGGCAACGCCGCGAGCAACGCCGGTGACGCCAATGGCGGCAGGGGCGGTGACGGTGGCGGCGGCGGTCGTGGTGGCGATGCGTTGGGCGGAGTCGCCGACGCGGGCGCGGCCACCTCGGGCACGGCTCACAGCGGCGGTGCGACCGCAGGTGGTGGCGGCCGTGGCGGCGACGGCGGCGCAAGTGGCAACGCGAACGGTGACAGTGGTGCGGGTGGCGACGGATCCGGCGGATCCGGCAGTGCAGGCGCCATCAGTGTCGGCGTGGGCGGCGATGCCGAAGGAAACGGTGGCAATGCCAACGGTTCGGGCGACATGCCCGGCGGAACCGGTGGCGCGGCGACGAATACCGGCGGTGCAGGAACCGGCGGCGCGAGCACCTCGACTTCGGGTGATGGCCCCGGCACCGGCGGCGCGAGCGGCGCATGGGACGCGGAGACCGGCGCGGGTGGTGCAGGCGGCACCGGCGGTGCCGGAGGCGCGGCCACCAATGGTGACGCCACCTCGGGTGATGCCACGACCACGGCCACCAACGGTGATGCCACGGGCGGGGCGGGTGGCAACGGCGCGGCGGGTGGCAATGGCGGAAACGGTGGTGCGATCACCGTCGATGCCGGCACCTTCGACATCTCGGCTCACATGGACGGCACCGCGCAATCGGCGGCCGGCGTCCTGGTCGTCAGCAACAACAGCGGCTTCGGCTCGCTGGTGCAGCAGGCGGTCACGGTGCAGGCCAACGTGAACGTCGGCGGAGGACCGTAACTGGCAACGCGAAAATCGTCCGGGTGGCTCCAGCCACCCGGACGGTGGCGTCATTCGAGCCTGACAAAGGAGGCCGCGTATGCGTGCCGCTTTATTGACCGTTGCGCTGGCGTTGCCGGTAGTTTGCCTCGGAGAAGAACCGGCCGACACGTCCAGCGCCACGCAGCAGACTTCCACCACGCTGGGGGCGCCCGTCTCCACGGCGACGCTCGCCGAACAGCGCGGCGGCGACGAAACCAACGTGATCAACACCATCCGCATCAATGGCCAGGTCACCAACAACACCGCGCAGGATGTCGTCACCGGTGCCAATGACATCCAGGGCGGCTCGTTTGCGAATTCGAGCGGCATCATGTCCGTGGTGCAGAACACCGGCGCGAACGTGCTGATACAGAGCGCCACGATAGTGAACGTGCAGTTCGCGGAGCCGTGACGTGGGCAAGGGTGTGCAGCGCAGCGCGTTGCTGGCGGCGCTGTCGCTGCTGGCCTGCGCTCGCGCTGCCGAGTTGCAGGTGCGCGGACCGCAGGACGGCGGGTTCAATACCCGCGTCACCAGCGTGCGCGAAGCACGCTTCACCACCACGTTGCGCCAGCAATACGACTTCAGCTGCGGCTCGGCCGCGCTGGCGACACTGCTCACGTATCACTACGGCAAGCCGGTGATCGAGCGCGACGTGTTCGCCTACATGTACGAACACGGCGAGCGCGAAAAGATCCGCAAGCAGGGATTTTCCATGCTCGACATGAAGCACTACCTGGCCGCCAACGGCTTCCAGGCCGACGGATTCGAACTGCCGGTGGAGCGGCTCGCGACCGAACGGGTTCCGGCCATCGTGCTGTTGAGCGAGCGCGGCTACAAACACTTCGTCGTGGTGAAGGGATTCGCGAACGGACGTGTGTTGATCGGCGACCCGTCCATGGGGACGCGCGCGATTTCGCTGCAGCGGTTTCGCCGCCTGTGGGTGAACCACATCCTGTTTGCGATCTACAACCGGCGCGACGAGGCGAGTTTCAATCTCGCCTCCGACTGGCGCGTGGCGCCGGGCGCGCCACTCGACCTGGCGATCGATCGCCAGCGCTGGATGGACTCGTTGCCGGTGCGCCGCGCGGGAGCGTTCTGAGATGCAACTGTTCAGGCAACTGGTGGCGATCTCGGTAACGGCAGGGGTGGCTGCCGCGGTTTTTGCGGACGAGGAATCCTTTTCAACCCCGGTCGCGGACGGCATTCTCGATGCCGCCCGTGGCGGATTCGAGATTCCCGATAACCTGCACGTCGCATTCACGCTGGAGCGAGCGGCGTACGTCAACGGCGAACTGGTGGCCCACCTGGGCGCGGAAATCCCGGACGTCGGCAAGATGACCGCCGAGCAGGCGAACGCATTGGCCGCGGCAGCCGGCACGCTGCTGATCCAGAACGGTCCCGACAATACCTTCAGCCTGTCCGAGGTGGGCCCGGCTTCCACGGTCATTCAGAACACGCTCAATGATCAGGCGCTGATGACGCTCACCACCATCAGCGTCGAGGTGAACACGCTCGGCGCCTACCAGGAGATGAATTTCCAGGATGGTCTGCGTGACACGTTGACCGGCATACCGGGTGTCCGATGAAGACGCATGCAACGCTGTTGCTGACGATGGCGTGCGGAGTCATGGCCGCACACGCCGACGATCCCGCAACGGATCGCCTGCAGCAGCTCGAGCGTCAGCTCGCCGAACAGAGCGCGCGGCTCGAGCAATTGCGCGTGGCCGTAGGTGACCAGGAGGCGGTGATCGCTTCATTGCGCGACGCGGTGAGCGAGGAAATCCTCGACCGGCAGCGCGGCGGCGACGGCATCGGCGCGGGCGCCCCGGCTGCGACCGCGACGGCCGTTGCAGCCACGATGGCGGCGGCATCGCCGGCGCCGGAACCTGCCATTCCGCCGCAGCCCGTCGGTGAGGCGCCGCGGCGCGAGACGCGCGCGCCGGAGGTGGCGCGCATCTTCGCCGAGCCCACGGTGCTGACGCGCCGCGGCGATTTCGTGGCCGAGCCCTCGTTGCAGAGTTCGTACTGGGCGAGCGATCGCGTGGCGCTGGTGGGATACACGGTGATTCCCGCCATTCTCATCGGGCTGGTCGACGTGCGGCGCGTCAGGACCACCAACATGGTGGGCGCGCTCACGGCCCGCTGGGGTTTCGCCAATCGCTTCGAGCTCGAGGCGCGCGTGCCGTACCTGTACACGAGTGTGGATACCGTGAGCCGCGAAATCCTCACCGGCACGGCGCAGGACAGTGTGTTCAACGCAACGGGTCAGGGTCTCGGAGATATCGACGCGACGCTGCGCTACCAGCTCAATCGCGGCGACTACAGCAAGCCGTTCTGGATCGCGTGGCTGCGTTATCGATGGCACACCGGCGACGATCCGTTCGAAGTCACCACCGACTGCGTGACACGCTGCGTGGCGAACACCACGGGCACGGGACTGCCGCTGAGGATGCCCACGGGTACTGGCTTCAACGCCGCGCAGGCGGGGTTCACGTGGCTTTACGCATCGGATCCGGCGGTGTTCTTCGGCGGCGTGAGCTACCTGCACAATTTCCCGCGTGACAATCTGAGCCGTACGCTGCTGCAGGGCGAAAAGGAGTTCCTCGGCGAAATCGCGCCCGGGGACATCTTCGGCTTCAACGTCGGCATGGGCCTGTCGCTGAACGAGAAGGCCTCGTTCAGCATCGGTTACGACCAGAGCATCATCGGCAAGACCGAGCAGAACGGCGTCGAGGTCCCCGGTGCCGTGCGCACCACGCTCGGCAACCTGCTGCTCGGCGTTTCGTATCGTTACAGCCCCACGTCGACGCTGAATCTGTCGGTGGGCGTCGGTGTGACGCGCGACACACCGGATGTTTCGTTCACGATGCGCACGCCGCTGACTTTCTGACGTCTGCCGGTCGCTTTGTAAGCGGCTGCCTACATTTCCCGAATGCCGGATTCCGGGTCCCGCTTCAGCGGATGCCGATGTTTGCGCTAACGCGTCTCGGGTGTACTGGAACCATGAATTCCGACCAGTTGCCCCGGCTCGAGATCCGATCGAACTATGTGAATCCCCGCGAACCGCGCCGCACGGTTCGCACGCTGGCTCCCGGAGAACTACCCGCCTGCGGCGCGCACCTCATCACACCCTGGCTCGGCTTCGCCCATCACGGGCTCTACGCCGGCGATGGCAAGGTGGTGCACTACGGCGCGCTGATGTACGACATCATCCGCAAGCCCGTGGAAGAGGTGACGCTCGAGCAGTTCGCCGGCGGCCGCCCGGTGTTCGTGGTCGAGCATGGCGACGCCTGTCACGCCGTGGAAGTGGCGATCCAGCGCGCCCGCTCGCGCCTCGGCGAGAAGCGTTATCGCCTTTTCAGCAACAACTGCGAGCACTTCGTCGAGTGGTGCCTCCACGGAGTGCCCCGCAGCTTCCAGGCCGAGACGGCCTTGTCGTATCCGCGCATGCTCGGCGAATGGTTCCAGGGCGCAGTACTGCGGCTGCTGCGGGCCGCGTTCTCGCCTATGGACGATACCCGTGCCACAGCCACTCCAGCGCCTGCGGCAGAGTGTGCTCGCGCACCTTCCGGTCGCAATGCCCCGAATCCAGCGCGAACACGTACTGGTACTGATAACCCTTGTCCTTGAGCACGGCCGCCATGCGGTGATTGGCCGCCACCCAGTCGTGCATGTCGTCGCGCATGACGTTGGGATTCAGCAGGTCGCGGTCGCCGACGTGCATCCAGATGCGGATGGGCTTCGGCCTGGCATTCGGAATGAAGCTGGTGTGGTATTCCCAGGCTCCGCCCGGTGTCCCGGCATCGAAGGGCCATTGCTGGTTCACGTAGGTGCCGGAGTAGCTCAGCACGCGGCGGTACCACTCGGGGTGATACCAGGCCATGGTGAGTGCCGCCGCGGCGCCTGAGCTGCAGCCCATGACCGCGCGACCCTCCGGATCGTGCGTGAGCTTCACGCCGTAGTTCTTTTCCACCTTCGGCAACACTTCCGCCTCGATGAACTCGGCGAACTTGCCCGAGAGGGTGTCGTATTCGAGCCCGCGTTCGCTGCCCTGGGCGTCACCGCCGCCGTTCTGGATCATGACGGCGACCATGGCCGGCACGCGATTCTGCGCGATGAGATTGTCGAGCACGTGTGGCAGGGTCAGGTCCGGCGAACCGAGCTTGGGGCCGTCGTGCGTGACGATGAAGGGTGTCTTCTTGCCTTTCTTGTACTGCGCCGGGATGTAGACCGTGATGGCGCGCTCCCAGGGTTGCGCATGGGTCTCGACGATGAGCGTCTTCGGGTTGTCCGGATCCACGGTGCCGAACACATCGCGAGCGATGCCCGGATAGAACCTGCTGTCAGCCGACGTGAGGGTGAACTGCTCGACCTTGCCCGCCGGCACCCCCTCGACGACATTGATCTCGGGTGCGGGTAGATAGTCCGGGCCGATCAGGAAGTCACCGTTGCTGTCGATGGGGGCATTGCCGCCCGATGCCACGCGCGTGAATTTCGGCGCGCCCTCACCATCGGGTGCGCGGGTCGGAGGGGTGGGGCGGGCCTGTTGTGCCAGGGACGCGGTGGCGTAGCAGAGAACGAGACAGGAAACGGCGGTGCGTAACATGGATCCGTCCGGTGGTGAGGACGGCCGATGCTACCAGAGTGACCTCGGTTGTCAGGCGACCGCGGGCGACTCGATGGGCAGGATGCTCCCGGGCTCGACCGGGCGTGCGGGATGCCGTGCCTGGCCGGTGCTCTCGAACCGGTACAGCAGCGAAATGGCTTCGCCGCGATTGTGCGCGCCCAGCTTGGCGAGAATGCTGTGCACGTGGTTCTTGGTGGTCGAGAGTTCGATGCCGAGCTGCCGCGAAATGCTCTTGTTAGGCAGGCCCTGCTGCATGAGCTTGAGGATCTCCATCTCGCGATCGGTGAGATGCGCGATGGCCGATGGGTGGCGAATGGGATTACCGGATGGCGCGGACGGCGAGTTGTTCAGGACCGCGCTGTCGCCACGCCCGGCGAGCCGGATCGCACTCATCAGGTCCGCGACCGTGGCATCACCCGCGACGAACGCCAGCACTTCGGCAGGCAGGCAGGCGGCGACGTCCGCATACACCTCGGGTGTGCCGAGAATAACGGCGCCGCAGATTTTCGGCGTGCCCGCGCTTTGTTTCTCGATGGCGAGACATTTCGCCATTTCGATGTCAAGCAGGACGACCGACGGCAATAACTTGCACGTCAGCTCGACGACCTGCTCCGCTGTAGACGCGATGCCGACGAGGGCGATGCCCTCGGCTCCCTGTAAAATGCGCGGCAGTCCCTCCCGATAGGCGCGGACCCCCGTCGCAACCATCACCCGGATCACCATTGCGCTGCTCCATGGCCTCTCGGCCGCGCCCGCTCCCTGCGTGGTGCGGCGTGACAATCACGTAGTCCGAGTGCGATTGTCAATAGAGTGAACTCGCAGCGGCCGTCGCAAGCGCACCACGCATAGATCCAAAGATCCATTTTCTCGCGCCGCACCGGGGAACAGGCTGTGCGCCGTTTCGCTTCCGATCGCGGTAATCAGATCAGGGGGACTACATGAACAGCACGAAATTCTTCGTGCCGGGCGCGGCTTTTGCCTTGGCTTTGTGTGCAATGCCGTCCCTGGCGCAGGTCGATCCCGGAGTTCAAGGCGGCGCGCCGCGGGCAGGTGGTCCGTTGCCCGGTCTCACCGCCAATGAATTGAATTTCTTCAATGTGGGCCAGGAGGACTTCGAAGAAGCCGAAGGCGTCGGCGACGGACTGGGTCCGCGCTTCAATCTCGACGGTTGCGGTGGCTGCCATTCGCAGCCTGCGATCGGCGGAACGGCGGGCACGGTCAATCCGCAGTTCGCCATTGCCACCGCATTTGGCGCGCGCAACACCGTGCCCTCATTCATTACGTTGAATGGGCCCATCCGCGAGGCACGCTTCAAACGCCTGCCGAACGGCCAGCCCGACGGCGGTGTGCACGCCTTGTACGTGATCAGCCAGCGCAACGACGGCACCGGCAATGCGTCCGGCTGCAACATTGCGCAGGAAAACTTTGCCGCGGCAGTTTCGCAGGGCAACGTGATCTTCCGCATACCCACTCCGACTTTCGGCATGGGACTGATGGAACAGATCACCGACAGCGAGCTGAATCGCAACCTCACCGAGGGCGCGGGCACACGTGCGGCGCTGGGAATCACCGGGCGGCTGAATCACAACGGCAATGACGGACGCGTCACGCGCTTCGGCTGGAAGGCGCAGAACATTTCC
>Ga0068861_100001003_pt1 | contig 17228 bp, 17 predicted proteins | sample KBSSwiS42_FD_66593 | JGI IMG/M metagenome (GOLD analysis project Ga0068861, IMG submission 66593) | Switchgrass rhizosphere microbial communities from Kellogg Biological Station, Michigan, USA - KBS Switchgrass S4-2 | ecosystem: Host-associated > Plants > Roots > Rhizosphere > Soil ...
CAGGGCATTCTGCTCAACTTGAAGAATGAAACTGGTCTTTCCGAAGCGGCGCTGCGCGAGCGCTCGCCCCTCTTTGCCATGGAGCATCTCGCCTGTCCGGTGCTCATCCTTCACGGAGAAAAAGACGCCAATGCTCCGGTGGATCAGGCCAAGCTTCTGGAAGCGAGGTTGACCGAGCTCAAGAAGCCGTTCGAGATCAAGCTGTTCCCGGAAGCGGGCCATGATCTGGGGATGTCGAACGTGCTGGAAGCGACCAGTGATTTTTTCCGGCGCACGCTTCAGACGACGTCGAATTAATTATTCCGCGGGCGGGGTCGGAGCGGACGGTCCGCCCACGTAAACCGTCTTGACGTTCACGAACTCGCGAATACCGAAGGCCGAGAGCTCCCGCCCGTAACCGGATTCCTTGATGCCGCCGAACGGGAGCCTGGGGTCCGATCGCACGGTGGCGTTCACGAAACTGGAACCCGCCTCGAGCTCTTCTTCCGCAATACGCCGGCCCCGTTCGATGTTGCCGGTGAGCACGGCCGCCCCAAGTCCGAACGGCGAGTCGTTGGCGATGCGCACCGCGTCCGCCTCGTCCCGCGCGGTGATCACCGCGGCAATGGGCCCAAAGATTTCTTCCTGGTAGGCCGGCATGCCGGCTGTCACGTCGGTGAGCACCGTGGCGGGATAAAACGCGCCTGGACCGGAGGGCACGGTTCCACCCAGCGCAATACACGCTCCCTTTGCGACGCTTGCTTCCACTTGTGCATGCAGCTCGTCGCGAAGATCCCGACGCGCTTGTGGACCGATCTCCGTGCGCTCCTCCATAGGGTCGCCCAGGATCCTGTCTTGCATCGCCTTTACGAATCGTTCGACAAACGCCTCCCGCACCGATTCCAAAACGATGAACCGCTTGGCGGCAATGCAGCTTTGTCCGCTGTTCACCAAGCGCCCTTCCGCGCAGGTGCGGGCAGCCGCATCCAGGTCCGCGTCTTCGAGCACCAGATAGGGATCGCTCCCGCCAAGCTCGAGCACGCTGGGTTTGAGCGCATGCCCCGCGGCGCTTCCCACACTTCGCCCCGCTTCGGTGCTGCCGGTGAGCGTCACCGCGGCCACGCGTGGATGTTCGATAACCGATGCCACACGTGAGCCGGGAATGAGGATCGCGCGAAATAGCCCGGCCGGCGCTCCCGCGCGGGCGAACAAATCCTCTATGGCGAGCGCACATCCGGTGACATTCCCGGCATGCTTGAGGACCGCGGCATTACCGGCCATGAGTGAGGGCGCGGCAAAGCGGAACACCTGCCAGAACGGGAAATTCCAGGGCATGACAGCCAGCACGACACCCAGGGGAGGAAAAGCGACGTAGCTTTGCGCGGCATCCGTGGCCACGGGCTCGGGGGAAAGAAAGCGCTCCGCGTGTTCGGCGTAAAACTCACATACCCACGCACACTTGTCGGCTTCCGCGCGTCCTTGCCGGACAGGCTTCCCCATTTCCAGCGCCATGAGTTCGGCCAGCGCCTGCCTTTTCTCCTTGAGCAGCACGGCCACGCGCATCATGAGCGCACTTCGTTCGGCAAATGGCACCCGCCGCCACTCCAGAAACGTCCGGTGCGCGGTTTCGAGGATCGCCGCCACCCGTTCCGGTGGCGTTTCGTCGTATTCGCGAATGGTCTGGCCGTTGGTGGGATTAATGGACATCAACATGAGTGCACCTCCGGCTCGAGGCGGATTTATTGCATGCCGTGCTTGGCTTGAAACGCTTTCGTCATCGCATCCAGCATGGGTTCGCCCGCAGTTAAAGCGGACAAGCGATACACCTGAAGATTCGTGCGCAGGACGCTCGTATCGGCATAGGTCATCGTGAACAACGATATTTCTTGGGAGCGCGGTCCGGGTTGAAGCACGAACGAGCGATCAACTTTTTCCTCGGCGCGTGGTCCCATGGGTTCGTGACCAACCACGACCACGTCCGGAGCTCGCGGCTCGTCGGACAGGCTGCGAATGAGCTCCAACGCCCGCGTGCGATCGGCGTGAATGAGCGCGACCACGACATCAGCTTTAGTGCCAATCTGGCGCAAGGCGTCTTTGAGGGCCGCGGTTGCGTCGCCCACCATGAGGCTGTCCGTCATGACAAAGGCACCCGGCGATTCGAAGTAAAGAATGGGATCTATGACCCCAATGATGGCGACCTTCTTGCCCTTCACCTCCGCCCAGCGGAAAGGCGGGAGGCTTTCGGCCAACGCGGGGCCGAAACGGACGTTCGCCCCCACCAGCGGCAGCGTCGCCACGGCCCGATGCAGATAGGCAGGGCCCATGGCGAGATCCATCTCCCCTACCCCAATCGCGTCGTAATGCATGGCGTTCAGGCCTTCGAGGAGGAACTCGGCGATGTCTACCTTGTGGGAATCCGTCTGGGCAGGCGCAAAATCGCCGCCATCGGTGCAGACGACGGCGTAAGGCAGCGCGCGTACTTCCTGGAACACCCGGTTCCGTAAGGCCAATCCACCGATTGGCTTCTTGTGTCAGGTGCAGGGGCGGATCTGACCGCGTGCCCCGGTGTGGGCGGCCACCCCAACATCCCATTCCGCGGTCCACGCGGGACGGGTGGTCACCAAGAGGAAGAGCGCCAGGAAGAGGAACAAGGAAGGCTGTCTGGACATGGGCGTTCATTCTACACTGCCTCGAACCTTGCCAAGCCGAAATACCGCGGCCTGGGACAGGAGGATGGCCGCATGAACCGCACCACCCGCGTCGCACGTCCGCTTCGCCGCCGCCGGCACCCGCCCGGAACGTCTCCGGGCACGGTGGAGGTAGATCCCCAGGCCCGTCCCACGCGCCTGCACGTGTTGTCCTACGGACCCGAACGTGTACAGGAGTCGGATGTTCAGAGCGTGACCGAGCTTCGTCAGATCGTGGGCCGAGATCCCGTGGTGTGGGTGCAGGTAGATGGGCTGGGCAACGCGCAGGCCCTGGGCTGGATCGCCGACGTGTTCGGCGTGCACTCGCTGGCCCTGGAAGATATCGTGAATGCCGGACAAAGGCCGCGCTCGGATGAGTACGACAACCAGATCGTGATCTTCTTGCGCATGCCGCGCGAGAGTTCGACCGCGCTCACCGAACAGCTCGCCATCGTGCTGGGACACGGGTTCGTGATCACGTTTCTGGAGGATCCGGGAGACGTGCTGGGTCCGGTGCGCCAGCGCATCCGGCGCTCGGGCGGCCGGATTCGAAACGAAGGCAGCGACTACCTAGCCTACGCGCTCCTGGACGCAGTCATCGACGCGTACTTCCCGGTGCTCGAGACGCATGGAGACCGGCTGGCCGAAATGGAGCAACGCTTGTTCGTTAGCGATGCGCCGGTGTCGCCATCCGAGCTTTACGACATGAATCGCGAGATGCTGGCGTTACGGGGCTGGATTCGGCCCTTGCGGGAGCTGGTGGGCGTGCTGCTAAGGGCGGAAAACACCCTCGTTCGCGACAAGACGCAGCTCTACCTTCGGGACTGTTACGACCACGCACTGGAGTTGATCGAGCTCATCGAGATCAATCGCGAGATCGGGACGAGTCTCATCGATCTCTACCGCGCGAACCTAAACATGCGACTCAACGAGATCATGAAGGTGCTGACCATCATCGCCACCATCTTCATGCCGCTCACATTCATCGCCGGCGTGTACGGGATGAACTTCAAGCACATGCCCGAGCTGGCGTGGAAGCTCGGCTACCCGTTCTCCCTGGCCCTCATGGCCCTGGTTGCGATCGGTATGCTGATCTACTTCCGCCGCAAGGGCTGGCTGACAAGAGAGAAGTAGAGAGCCGGATGATTTTGGGCTTTTTTTCTTCTTAAACCTCACCAGTGCCAGACGGCGTCGAATTCGCCGAACAGCTTGGCGACGCCGGTGCGGTTGATCGACCGCACGCCCGGCAGAAGCTCTCCCGCCGAAAGGCCGCGCTCCTCCACATCTTCCTGGACCACGTACACGGGTACGTCTTTTTCCATGAGCCGCGCCAGCTCGTGTTCCGGATTCATGGGTTGAGTTTGCTTGCGGCCGCCGAAGCTAAGCCCCGACGCATCCTGACCCTTAACCGCGTAATTCACCGCACTTCCCCGTAACAGAACGCCGAACTCACCGCCGGCGCCACGCATGGCATGGGTGATCCAGATTGCGGGATCGTCCTGCTCTTCCACGGTGCAACGATACGGAGCGTCGATAATCTGCAAAACGCGCTTGGCCATGATTCTGTCCTTTAGCGAGTGCCGATGATGAGCGTGCCGTCGGATGCCTCGGCCGCCTTCCAGAGGTCGGCGGGCGATCCGCGGCGCGGGCCCGGAATGGATTCGCTCATCCCCCGTTCGTCAACGCACAAACCGCAGTTGATCCAATCGATGCTGCCGCCGTTTTGGGTGGCGGTCTGCATCAAGGCGGCGATCCACTCGCGTGGCAAGGGATGATCTTCTTCCCCGGCGTCCCGGCCGTGCACGGCATTCGCGTGGGCCGTCTGCTTGGCGAAAGCCAGCGAGACGGCTCCTTCGTACGCAAAAACGGTGATGTCGTAGCCGCGCGTCGCGGCGATGTCGATCAGCCGCATCGCGGTAACGGTGCGGGCGCTCTCGAAGGGTCCGTCCATGATGGAGACCGTGATCTTCTTCTTTTCGCTCACGACCGCCTCCTCAATGCCAGATCACCCGGCGACCTTCGGCCAGGTGATCGACCATTAAATCCAGCTCCGCGGGCTCGATACCACTTTCCAACCGCCCGTGATCGATGCCGCGTTCCTTCAAAGAAAACGTGTCGGCCAAAATCCGCACGCCTTCGCGAGCCAGCTTGGACCAGCCTTGCGAAGCGACACTCTTCCGGGCTCCGAACACGCCGTTTTGTACAAGAAAGATCGTGACTTCGTTTCCGGAACGCCGCAGCTCACTGGCCAAGCTCATCGTGTGCTCGCAATCCCGGGATTCGAACGGGTCTCGCGAGGAGATGAATGTATATTGCGCCATGCAACGAACCTCCTGATCTATATTCCATCCAGACGGGACGGAGATGCTATCAGATTGCAATAATTGTGGGCCAATTTTTTCTTGTTTCCCGATGTCACGTCGTAAGATGTTACAATTGAGCGTTCGATAAACCGGATGTTTCTTTGAGGAGGCCAATGATGCGCCGCTTGACCCCCCTATTCCTTGCTCTGGTTGCGTTCACTCTGCCCGTCGTCTCGGGATTGGCTCAGGCTGATACCCCGCCCCAGTTCCAGCTCACCATCGGCAGTGGACCAAGCACCGCCGACGGCCAGTTCGATAACCCCTATGGTCTGGCCATCGATGGGGGCGGCCATATCCTGGTTGCGGACTGGAACAACGATCGCGTCGAGATTTTCGATGCGCAGGGAAACTACATTGGCAAGTTCGGCCAGAGTGGAAGCAATGACGGAGAGTTCTTCTGTCCGGAGGACATCGACATCGATGGGTCGGGGAACATCTATGTGATGGATACGTTTAACGACCGCGTCCAGGTATTCAATGCCGCCCACACGTTCCTGCGCAAATGGGGCACCACGGGCACGGGAAACGGTAATTTTGACAGCCCCGAGGGGATCGCGGTGGATAACTCCGGCAATGTTTTCGTGGCGGATACGGGCAACAATAGGGTGCAGAAGTTCGATGCGAGCGGGAACCACCTCCTTACCTGGGGTAGCCAGGGCAACGCGAACGGGCAGTTTCACCTACCGATCGGCATCGACACCGATGGCGCCGGGAACGTCTACGTGGCGGATTGGCTCAACGATCGAGTTGAGAAATTCAGCAATACCGGAGTATTTATCCTTGAGTGGGGCTCCAACGGCTCCGGTGACGGCCAGTTCGACGGACCCCAGGGTGTGTTTCTTGACGCCAATGACAATGCCTACGTGGCCGACAGCTTCAACAACCGCATCGAGAAATTCACGTCCACGGGCACGTTCTTGACCAAATGGGGGTCGACCGGGGCCGGGGACGGGCAATTCAACAGCCCCTTCTCGGTGGCCGTGGGCTCCAACGGGGACGTCTACGTCTCGGACACGAACAATAACCGAGTCCAGAAGTTCGTAACCATGGTGTCCGTGCATCCGGCCACCTGGGGGCGAATGAAGGTCTTGTTTATCGGAAAGCCGGTCGCGGCGGCCAAAAAAGTACGTTAGGCCATCAGTTCATTGAAGAAAAACCGTTACTCGGGGTAAACTGCGCGGGTCCAGCGTTAGGTCAGACATCTCTTGTCTGCCCCAAGTTACCCACACCAAGAGGACGGTTCATGAAGTCAAAGTATGCTGCCCTTTGGCTAGTCGTGGCCGGTTTGGCGTTCTTCGCCTTGGCTGCTTCGAGCCCTCAATGTGCCCGTTCATCCGATTCCGTGTTGAGCCCCGGACTGAGCCCCAACGCCGGTCCGGATCCTTTGCATCAATGCCAGTTGGACTGTGACGCTGCCGCCCGCGAAGCGGAGCGCGCCGAGAAGAAGCGTCACCGCACCGCCGACAAGGCCTGTAACGGGGATCAAGCGTGTCATGATCAAGAAGACGCGCTGCATAACGCCATTCTGGCCGAGATCGAGGCGGATCGTGTGGGCTGCAATGACAATTGCACCCACCAGCAGGGAAGCGGCCTCGGCGGTCAATAGCTCAACAAACTCAAGGTACAATCGAAAAAAGGAGCGGCATGCCCGCTCCTTTTCATTGTGTGGTTCCTATGACACAGTGGGTTGAAGAAACGGAGACGATGCTCTAGGGTATTCTTTGTCTAGCGCTCGGACAGTTATACATCATTTACCCATCCACGAGGGACAGCTCATGAACTCAGCACGTACGCGCAACGGTGCATTCTGGTTATTGGTCACTGGGATGGCCTTCTTCACCATGGCGGCCTCCAACCCCCAATGCGCACGGACTTCCGAGAGCGTCACGGGTCCGAGCCTCGGTGCCCAAGGAACGCAAGACGCTTGTAACCAGGATTGTGTCAGCACCTATCAGTCGGCGAAGAAAGCCGAGCAAGCACGGTTCAAAGCGGCCATGGCGGCTTGCAACAACGACCCGGCTTGCAAGGACAGTGAATCGGCCACTCACGACGAGATCGTTGCCGAGCTCGCCGCGGACAAAGATGCGTGCGTTGCCGACTGCACGCACCAACAGGGAAGCGGGATCGGCGGCCAGTAGTTTCCCTAAGTCAACAATAAAAAAGAGCGGTCATGTGCCGCTCTTTTTTTGTGCCTCGAACAGTATGCCGGCCTGAAACTGAGACTCACATCGATTTGCGAAGTGCTTCTGAATCGATATTGGAACCGGTGAGGACGATTACCGCCGTGCCGCTTACTTGCCGGCCCTCCAAGAGGGCAGCAGGGCCGGCGGCGGCTGACCCTTCGATGATCAATCGCTCGCGGCGAATCATCGCGCTAATGGCGTCGCGAAGACTGGACTCCTTCACTGTCCAGATGTCGGCGAGAACCTCGCGCGTCAAGCGGTAGGTTCGGTCACTCACTCCGCCCTCGAGACCTTCGGCGATGGTGGGAGCAGCGGGGAGTTTCTCGTGGGCGTGCCCATCCTTCCATGACAACCACATGCCGGGCGAGGCTTCGGTGTTGATGCCGATTGCTTTGCCGCTCAGGCCTCGTTCTTTCATCACCCATCCCGCTCCACTGGAAAGCCCGCCTCCGCCACAGGGAAACAAAACCCAGTCGGGATCCGGCACGTCCTCGAGAATCTCCAGCATGGTGGTCGCCCCGTTCCCGAGGATCACCACGGGGTCATCGAACGCGGAGACGAACATCGCCTTCCCCCATCGTTCGCGATTCGCGTCTAGCCAGTCTTGTGTGTCGTCATAGCCATCATGGGGAGAGCGAACGACGGTAGCGCCTTCGTTACGGATCCCGTCTTCTTTGATCTGAGGCGCGTGCCGTGGCACGACGACCGTGCACGGGTTTTGAAAGATCCGCGCCGCGCGCGCCAGTCCCAACCCATGGTTTCCCGCCGAGCAGGTGACCACGCCTTCTTGTTGCGTATCAGCGGGCAAGCACGATATCGCCGCCAGGGCGCCTCGCAGCTTGAAGGATCCCGTGAGCTGCAGGTTCTCGCACTTCAAATACACGTCGGCGCCGGAGAGTTGCGACAGCCACTCGCTTTTCAGGAGCGGGGTGCGACGAGTGTGACCGGAGACGACGGGAAGGATGCGCTCGAGGAGGTCGCGGGAGAGTTCGGTGGGCATGGGAGATCAATCCAGAATCGAAAGCATGTCCTCACGCGAGAGAAATTTCTCGCGGGGCTTTCCGCGTTCTTTGCCTTTTTCGACTTCGGCCAGGTCGATACGCCGCCAGTCCGCGAACGTGATCACACGCACGCCCCGGCCGTTCAAGAGCGTGATGAGCCCGCCCGAGTCAGGCACCGCGCAAGGCGGCAGCGTTTCGAGATCGGCCAGAAGCGATTCGACGGACTCCACGCTGCACGGTTTGTTCGTGCCAATCACGCCGCTCGGCCCGCGCTTGATCCATCCGGCGACGTAGAGCCCAGGAATGGGCGTTCCGTTTTCGGTGATGCGCCCTTTCTCATTGGGAACGACACCCTCGCTTTGATCGAAGGGAAGCCCTCTGATCGCGACACCTTTGTAGCCCACGCTGCGGAAGAGAATGTCGCAGGGCATGGTCATCGTTTCACCGGTGCCGACGGCTTTTTGGCGGAACGGCTCCCCGGTCAAACGGTTCTTTTCCAGCACCAGCGTAGTGACGCGGTCCTTGCCCTCCAGGCGAATGGGACTCCAGAAAAAACGGAACACACACTTGCGGTTCACGTTCCGCGGCGCCCGTGTGGCGAACTCACGCAGTGCGGCCAGATTCTTGCGGGCATGGACGTTCTTGGCATCTTCAAGCTCCGCTTTGTCGGCGGGCCCCAGCTCAAGCTCCGCGGGATCCACCACCGGGTCGCAATCTTCGAGCTCAGCGAACTCTTTAATTTCAGGAGGTGTGAACTTGGCTTGCACGGCGCCGCGCCGGCCAATGACGTACACCTCTTTGATGCGGCTTTGTGCCAGCACGTCCAGCGCTGACTGGGTGATGTCGGTTTCCTTGAGCTCGTTCACCGTCTTGGAAAGAATGCGGCTCACGTCCATGGCCACATTCCCCTGCCCCACGACTACCGCTACTTTCCCGGATAGATCGAATTTGCGATCTTGATAATCGGGATGTCCGTTGTACCAGCCCACGAACTCCGTGGCGGTGTGACTGCCCGGCAGATCCTCGCCCGGAATACCGAGCCGGCGATCGGTTTCCGCCCCGGAGGCGAGAATGACGGCATCGTAAAAGCGCTTGAGCTCATCCACGGTCACGTCCTCTCCAACCGTGACGTTGCCGAGGAAATGGAAGTTAGGCACCTCGGCAATTTTTTCGTAGATGCGGATCACGCTCTTGAGTTTCTGGTGATCCGGGGCCACGCCGGCCCGCACCAAGCCGTACGGCGTGGGCAGTCGGTCGAAGATGTCGACGTGCACGGCTTTTCCGGATTTGAACAACGATTCCGCGGCGTAGAAGCCGGCCGGTCCGCTTCCCACGATCGCCACGCGAAGCGGACGAGATTCAGTGCCAAGAACGCTCATCGGTGACTCTCCTTGCATAGCCGTCCATGCGGGGGCCAGTATACCCCGATGATGTTCCAGATTTCGCGGAGAGTGATCCCGCTCGCTGCGGCATTTCTCATGCTGCTGCATACGTGCGTCGCGGGGGCCGATGAGCCGTACCACCTTACGAAAAAAGATGCGGCACTTCTTTTAGGCGGAGCCGCTGCGGTGGGTGTGGGCGCGTTTCTTCTTGATTCCCGAGTGCAACGTGTTCCTTCCGAAGGCTTGAATCCCGACGACATCGCATTCGATTGGGATCAGAACGCGGTCGATATCCCGCATCCCGGCGCCGAAGACGCGAGCAGCGCCTTGCTGCTTGCCGCCGGCGCGTCTCCGACGGTGATCTTTGCCGCGGCAGGCGGAGACGGACGCACGTGGAGCTCGGCGGGTCGTTTGTGGACGGTGCAGGTTGAGGCCGCGTTGGTATCCACCGGACTCTCGTTCATTACGAAGCGAGCGGCCTCGCGCCCGCGGCCCTACACCTATCTGCCGGCTTCGGATCGCCCGTCGGGCTATGACGTTACCGACGAAGACGCGTTCGCATCGTTTCCGTCCAATCACGCCGCCGTATCCTGGGCGGCGGGGATGTCGGGAGCGTCCTATCTTGCGCTCGCGCGACCCGACTTGTCCGGTTCCGTGCACGTCGCGAGTGGATTTCTGGCCGGCGGCTTTGCCACTGCTTCGGGGATATTGCGCGTCCGGGCCGGAATGCACTTCCCCACCGATGTCGTGGCGGGCTCGCTCTTGGGTCTCGCCACCGGGGTCGGCATTGCCGCGCTCAACCGTCCCGACGTCGACGGCAATCAGGGTGCGGCGTTGCGCAATTGTTTGCTTGGCGCCGCCGCCGGCACGCTGGTCGCGATCCTGGCTACGCCCCCCGCTTCTCCTTGGGATTGATCGCGTCGCGCTGGCGAGACCATTCATAGAGCACGATCGACAACGCCGTTGCCGCGTTCAAGGACTCCACGTCGGGACGGATGGGAATGCGAATCGAACGCGATCTCCATCCGCCCGGAAGACCCGGCCCTTCAATACCCGGCAGAAGAGCACAATTAGCCTGAAGCGTGGCTTGGCTTAGATCTTTTCCTTCCAAGGACAAGGGAACAAACGGAAGATCCAGGGGCAACTCTGCCAGCGCAGGACCGCTGGAAAGCCGGGCGCGAAGCACGGCTCCACCGGATGCTCGTAACGTTTTCGGATGAAATGGATGGGCGGCTTCGCGAAGGAGCACGATGCGCGACGCACCGAACGCCAATCCGGAACGAATGGCCGCGCCCAAGTTTTCGGGATCCTGAAACGGAAGAAACAAGCTCAACCCAGACGGGAGACCGTCGTTTGGCGTCCATGGCGAAAGATCGGGGACGCGCAACACAAGGAGCGGCGCGCGCGTGCCAATGGTGTCCAGCTCCTGGAACAACGGCGCCGGCAGACGCACGACTCGCATCGCTTCAGGGAAGTTATCCGGAGCGGACATGCGCGTTCCGCCGAGAATCAGAACTTCAACGTGCTCCGGAAATGTTTGCCAGGCTTCCTCGACAATCTTATATCCCGAAAGCAGGGCCCGACCTTGTTTGCGTATCCCGCGAGGCAGCGTGAGCTGTTTCCACTCACGGAAACTGGGATTCTCTTCACTCGTGATCTCGTGTACGCGCACCACTCGCATGGGTTCGGGGGAGCGCTTCACTACGGGAAGTGGTTTCGGGACGGATTTTGGTTTCACGGCCGAGCGTGGCTTCACGCCGTAGCGCATAATCGGCTTAGGGTTTCGAAGCGATAGCCCTGCCGCGGGAGGTTCTCGAGCAGTTGCTCGGCAGCCCGAACCGATTGACTGCGGTCAGACTGCAAGCTCCACCCGCCGTCGTGAAGAATGATGATGGACCCCGGAGTCACACGTTTCATTACGTGATCCACAATAACCTGGACTCCAGGGCGCGTCGAATCACGCGGATGAATGCTGCCGATCACCGGCTCGTACCCGAGCTTTCGCACCAGGCGTAGCGCACCCGCAGTGAACCAACCCATGGGGGGCCGGAAAAACCGAGCCTTCTGGCCGGTCGCATCCTCGATGGCCTTCCCTCCCCCTTCGACTTCACGGCGAATAAGAGACGCGGGAAGAAGATTGATGGGAACGTGCGCGAAACCATGGTTTCCAATTTCGTGGCCGCGCGCGGCGATCTCCCGCGCAAGATCGGGAAACGCGTTCACGCGCCGGCCCACCAGGAAGAAGGTCGCTTTCACCCCGGCGCGATCCAGGTGGCCGAGCAGCTGGGGGGTGTGCCGTGGATGGGGCCCGTCGTCGAACGTGAGCGCAATGCGCGGCTCGCCGGTACGGATGGAGCAAAGGAGATGACGGTCCAGATGCGCACGCACCTGGGGGTTGTCGAGAAGGCTTCGCGTCACGATCAGGACCCTTTTTGGGTGGCTTCCGGCGGAGTTCCCGCCCGTAGCTCTTGATACTCCTCCCGGAGCCGATCCATTTCCCGCACCAGCCGCTCCCGTTCTCGGCGGAGCTGCTTTACCGCGTTTCCATGGGTGGCCAGGAGCCAGGCAAAACGCAATCGTTGTCGCTCCCGCATCCACATCCGGCGATAGGCCAGCGCAAAGAGACCGGCCGGAGCCAGGCTTGCCCCGAATAGCACGGTCCCCAGCCCACCCAGCCAGGGATGCACCAAAACGAGGAGGCCAGGGAAATATAGACCGTGGACCACGAGCCCGATGGCCAGACGCGTTTGATGAATGCGGGCTGGATCGGGCTTTTTCCACTTCATCAGCATTACCGTGCCCCAATGCGGCAAGCCGCAGGTGGCCACGCCGTAGAGCGCGGCCGGAAGTCCCAGCGCAGCCAGCGCCACCGCACGTGACGTAGCACGGCGTAACGAGGGAAGTTGGTCCTCCGCCAACAGCTCCTCGGGAATTTGGATGCGATCTCGTCTGGCCCGATAGGCGAGGAGGCTTTGTCGAACGTGCACAAGCGATTCGGGGTCCTCCTCATGGAGAGCCGCGACCGCCTTCGCAATTTCCCCTTCGATCACGATCTCTTTCGCAAAGCGACTACCCTCCGGCAGAGCCATGCCTGGGTCCGCGAAGAGCTCGTCTCCATACACTTTCTCGATCTCGACCACCAAGGACTCGAGATCGGCGTCCTCGACGTGGACGATCTGCGCCGCGAGAGCCTGTTGCAGGTCGGCGGTCATTTGTTCCACCGTCGTGCGTGGGTCGCGCCGGTACGCGTCGGCGTAGTCGTGAGCCCAAAGTGGCGGTCCCGCCCGCAGAAACACGCGGGTTCGAAAACTGCGCGGGCGTTCGAAATGAATGCCCACCGGAACGATGCGCACGCCGAGCGTGAAATCATGCGCCGCTTCCGCCTCGAGCGCGATGCGAGCGGTACCGGTTTTCAGGCGCTCCAGGCGGCGCTCGTCGCGTGTCGTGCCCTCGGGAAAAATCCCGATCGCCGCGCCGCGTTCCAGCACCTCACGGCAGGCGCGAAACATCTCCACGTTTTTTTCCGCCGCGCCGGGTACGTCCTTGGGACGGTGTACGGGCACCACACCTACACCGCGAAGAATGTGTCCGCGGACGGGGTTTTTGAAGAGGCCGCTTTGCGCGATGAAATGAACGACGCGTCCCGCCGAGAGACCGAGCACCAAGGCATCAGCGCCGGATTGCGGGTGGTTTGCGGCGAAGATGGCCGGCCCGGGCGCTTCCAGATGCTCTTTCCCCGCCACCTCGATGCGCTTGAAATAAATGCTGACCACGCCGTGACCGGCCAGTCGTGCGGCGCGGTAGAGGGGCAGAATGGGCTCGCCCTGTTTGTCGTTCGAGGCCATGGGTAGACCGTATCAGGGCCGTGGTGGCGTGGACAACGCTCAGGAGTCTTCGGAGAACAAGTCGCCCTGTGAGATTCCAGGGACTCGGAAGTGCGCCGTGGAAAGCTCGAGGCTCCGTTTGATGAGCCCGGCTCGCCGACGGGACAGGCGGAACAGCGCTTCCACTTCATCGGCGAAGAATCCTTCGCCCCGCATGCGCGAACCGAACCGCGGGTCGTTGAGCTTGCCTCCGCGAACAGAACGGATACGGTTCAGGATCTTGTCCTTGCGATCCGGATAATGTGTTTCGAGCCAGGCCTCGAAGAGCGGGGCTACCTGATAGGGCAATCTCAGCATCGTGTATCCGGCGCCGATCGCCCCGGCCTCCGCGGCCGCGTTGAGAAGCGCGGGAATCTCGCTATCGGTGAGTCCGGGGATGATGGGCGCCATCATGACTCCGGCCGGAATGCCGTGTTCGGTCAACGTGCGAACGGCATCCAACCGACGTGACGGCGATGACGTGCGCGGCTCGAGTTTGTTGCGGAGCGAATCATCGAGCGTGGTGATGGACAGATACACCACCGCTGCATTCAATTTCGCGAGCTCCGCCAGAAGATCTGCGTCCCGCGTGACGAGGTGGTTCTTGGTGATGATGGCGACCGGGTTTTTGAACTCCACCAGCACCTCGAGAATGCGCCGCGTGAGTTTCAGACGCTTTTCCACCGGCTGATAGGGATCGGTGATGCCGGAGAGCGCCAGCACGCGAGGCACATACTTGGGCGATGACAATTCTTTCTTGAGCAACTCCGGCGCGTTTTCCTTCACCCAAATTTTTGTTTCGAAATCTACGCCAGCCGAAAGCTCGAGGTACTCATGTGTAGGCCTAGCGAAGCAATAACTGCATCCATGTTCGCATCCGCGATACGGGTTGATGCTCGCTTCAATCCCGACATCCGGACTCTGATTTGTGGTGATGACACTCTTCGTGTGATCCAGAAAGAAGCGCGTGGGCACGGATCCGGGAGGCCCTTCTTCGGGATCCGCCTCGATCTCGAGTGGGACGAACCGGTTGGGTGGGTTCTTGACTGCGCCTCGACCACGCGGGGCAGGCAGCGGCGTCGTAAACGTCCCGTCCTCTTCAGGGACGTATTCGGGACTCATGGCACTACCAGTCTGCGGGGAAAGCTCGGGCAAGGAAGACTGAAGAACATCTTACCGCATCCATGACCTCACCGATCATTTATGTGTTCTTTTGAAAACCTTTTTTCACTGCCTCGGGGGGGTGGTGATCCAATGCTACAATTTGCTCATGCCCCGACTCCCCTGGGGCTAGGGCGAGGACGGGCTAGATATTGTGCGAGGATCGGTAGGTCGAGCAGAATTGACGTTGGTCTGCTGGCTCGTCCCGTTTTGCGTTTGTCTTCCTCTAGCCTCCTCTGCCAATCCTTTACCCGGTGACTTCCCGCTCATCTTCGAGCCCGTGGACAGCATTCCCGGGCTTTCCAACTACGGACACACAGGCACGGCGATCGCGTTGGATTCTCGCGGAGACCCCCACATTCTTTATTGGGGAGTGAACGGGAGCCGAGACGAACTGCGCTACGCCTTTAAGAAATGGGGGCAATGGACGGTAGAAGTTGTTCCGCATCAGCCTGTGAATCCGGATCCTCAGTTATCGTTAGTTATAGATCAACTTGACCAGCCCCACATCTGCTTCTCGGACGGACAATGCTTTAGCTCTGGATGTATCAGCGGCATTTGGTATGGAGTAAAAGTGGGGAGTGCCTGGCAACTGTCACTGGTCGCCCCGGGTGGCTATCCGGATAGTCCTTCTCTAGCTTTGGACTCTGATAACAACCCCCGTGTAGCGTATCGAATCTTTGGCAATCTCAAATATGCCGTTTTGGAGGGAGCATCCTGGAACATTCAGACCATATATAACGTCATCCCGCAGACAGCCAGCGGCGCTCACCCCTCCTTGGCCATTGACTCGGCGAATAAACCCGTCATCGGTTTCTTGGAAAATTGGAAGGACCAGGTGGGGGTTATTCAGTTGACCGAATCAGGCTGGCAACAAGAGATTGTCGACACCATAGGGGATAACCAAGCAGTGCCATCCCTGAAACTGGATGGATATGGAAATTTGAACATCGCATACCAGAGTACGCCTCTGTACCGATTGAAATTCGCTCATTACGAATCCGGGACTTGGTTGACCGAATTCGTGGATACGACCAGTTATTTCTATTTGGACAATCCGCTCGCGATGGGGGTTGATGGGACTCCCTACATTCTCTATAGAGACCTCATCTCTCATTCACTCAAGTTTGCCGTCAAGCGCCAAGGGACTTGGATCGTCGAATCGGCGAGGGCCCCCGGCTCCGATCCTCAATTCGTCTCCCTCGTAGTCGATCCCGAAGGCAATCCACGGTGGACATACTTCGACGTCGCTACGGGGAAGCTGTGGTACGCGGATGCCGCGATTCACTTGACCTATCCGACCGATGGGGATGTCTGGGGCGGGACCCGAGTCGTTATTAGGTGGCAAGGGCAAGGTGCGGTGGACGCTTATGTGAGTGAAGATGGGCAGAACTACATTCAGGTGGGGAAAGGACTCTTGGGAGGCGAGGCCGTCATCCGCCTTCCCACAGTCCGCCCGCCGGCACATCGCGTTCTCATTCGCCGCGAGCTGCCGCTTTCAAGTTCAAGCGCGGAGGTGAACTCGGTTGCTCTACCACGATCGGTGGCACTGGCCGCCTCGCCTGTCCCCTATAGAAGCGACAACCTCTCGATCTCTATGGCTGGGTCCGGCCGATCGAGCGAACTGGGGCGGATCCAAATGTCAGTGCATGACGCCTTGGGACGACTCGTTAGGCGGATCCCCGAAATGGATGTACAAGAGACGTTCGCCACCACTCTTTGGGACGGCCGAGATGACCAGGGTCACCCGGTCGTGAGCGGGACATATTTTATTCGTGCCGTCACGGAGGCCGGGGTGGCCTCTCTGTCTGTTGTCGTGTTGCGTCCCTGAAGTCCGGCCTGGCGGCCCATCAGACCGATTCCCGACCGGGCAAGTCCATTATCTTTAAATTCGATAGCTCGTTTCGTCCCTTGGCGTGGCTCTGACGGTGCTAGATTGATCCCGGTTTCCGGCTCCCCGGATGAGGGCACGATGTGATCCCCCAACCGGTCGGTGGGCGGAAGGGACGCTTCGAACCAGCGCGGTTCGGGGCACTTCCCCCGGGGCTAGGAGGAGGAAGGTCCACATGTCTGATTACGCGAAGCAAATGATCGATCAGGTGGTGGCGAGAAATCCCGGGCAGCCTGAATTCCACCAGGCCGTGCACGAAGTGTTCGAATCATTGACTCCCGTGATGGAGAGGCATCCGGAATACAAGAAAGCGGCGATTCTCGAGCGCATCTCCGAGCCGGAACGCGTCATCATGTTTCGAGTCACGTGGATGGATGACCGCGGCGATATCCAGGTCAACAAAGGCTATCGCATCCAGATGTCGAGCGCGATCGGCCCCTACAAGGGCGGTCTCCGATTCCATCCGTCGGTGAACCTTGGCATCCTCAAATTCCTCGCCTTCGAGCAGGTGTTCAAGAACGCGCTCACCACGCTGCCGATGGGCGGCGGCAAGGGCGGTTCCGATTTCGATCCACATGGCAAGAGCGATATGGAAGTCATGCGCTTCTGCCAGGCGTTCATGCGTGAGCTCTACCGGCACATCGGCAACAATACCGACGTCCCGGCCGGAGACATTGGCGTCGGCGGGCGTGAGATCGGGTATCTTTTCGGCGAATAC
>Ga0068861_100001007_pt1 | contig 17201 bp, 28 predicted proteins | sample KBSSwiS42_FD_66593 | JGI IMG/M metagenome (GOLD analysis project Ga0068861, IMG submission 66593) | Switchgrass rhizosphere microbial communities from Kellogg Biological Station, Michigan, USA - KBS Switchgrass S4-2 | ecosystem: Host-associated > Plants > Roots > Rhizosphere > Soil ...
CCGTAAACCAGACCCACCCGTCCAGCCTTCAGCTCCTGGACGCTTCGCAGAACAAGTCCGCGACGCTGTTTCGTGCTGAAGAGCGCTTGCCCTGCGCCGACGATCAGCGGATGAATGTGTAGCCGCAACTCGTCGACCAGCCCTGCATCGATGAGGCTCTCGAGCGTTCCGCCTCCGCCCACGAGATAGATGTCCTTGCCGGATCTCGCCTTGAGAGCTGCGACATCCCGAATGCTGCGGATGATTGTCGTATTCGGCCAGAGCGCCGACTTCAAAGAGCTCGACAGCACGTAGTGCGGAGTCTCTTTGGCGAAGCGGGCCCATTCCAGCTCGGCTCGCGTCGGCAACCGGTTAGTCATCGGCAAAGGCTTGCCGGGTTCGTTCTGGATCGCGCTCCAGTACTGCTCGTAGCCGACATACATTTTGGCGCCGAGCAGACAGGCGTCGATCTGCGGCATTACGTTGTAGTTGTCGGACCACGTCTCCACCCAATCTGCAAAACCCTCAGCCCCCGCGATCTTCGCGTCGATCGAACTCTGCATCCCGGCGATTAACTTGCGTATGAGTAAGACTCCTCTAGGTGTTGTCTAGAGCTGTGACGGCCCGGGGAGGGCCATTTCGACAACTCACAACCCTAGCCAACAACCCTGCCAGGATGGTTCGACCGCCATGGAATCGCTGTTGGCACATTGAGCCGCGTTCGACACATACGGACGAAGCGAATGGCGGCGGTGCAGAGGAAGCGCGGTGTAACGACTGAGCTGGGCGCCTCATGCGCAGCTGCTTTGGCCTACCACCAGCGCGGTGTTAGGCCGCGGTTGCACCCAGCACCCATCGTTCCTCAGCGCGATGGAACTCAGTCAATCCAGTTTGCTAACCAGTCGTGTCACGGTCGTTCCCGCGGTGAAACTGGGAACGTCAGCCCGCACCTTGGTTCCTTCGGGCGTGGCGAACACTGCCGCCATATGTTCGGGACTGTCAAACCACATCTCAAAAACTCTATAGAACGCGGGTGGTGAACCATCCGCCTGCGGCAAACACTTGGCCGCCTCCATTCTTCGCGAGCCCTTGATAGCGGCGACCAACGGCATGTGGACGCCGAGGTAGTATTTTTCGAACTCCGCGGGGTTCGGTGGGTGTCCGTAGAGGACCATGAACTTGATTCCGCCTGAGGATGGGGGAGCTTCGGCCGCACTGGTCCCTTCTGCAGCAAGGCCAAGTGCAATCATCGAGATAGCAGTCCTGCGATCCATTTCTTAGTCCTGTGTGGTGATGAAGGGTCCGCTGCAATCTGTTTGTTAGGAGGTCTGCTGCTGCCCGAGCTGTTGCGCGAGCCCGATGAGAATTCCTTCGGGACCGCGGATGTAGCAGAGCCGGTAGATGTCTTCGTAATTGACCACTTCATCGACCACCGTCGCACCGAGCTTGCTGAGCCGGGCAAGGGTATCGTCGATGTCCGCGACGGTGAACATGACGCGCAGGTATCCCAACGAGTTCACGGGGGCTGTGCGGTGATCGGACGCAATGCCGGGGGCGTTGAAGCGCGAGAGTTCGAGGCGGCTGTGGCCGTCCGGGGTACGCATCATGGCGATCTCTACGCGCTGGCCGCGCACTCCGGTGACGCGGCCGGCCCATTCGCCTTCGATGGGCGTGCGGCCTTCGAGGGTAAGGCCGAGTTCGGTGAAGAACTCCACGGCGGCATCGATGTCTTCCACCACGATACCGACGTTGTCCATACGCTTGACGGTCATGACGTTCCTTGGCGTCTACGATTGAGCTCAGCGCCGCGCGCGGGACGCCGCATATGACTTGACGCTATCTTCTCGAGCTTGCCCTCCCCGCTACACCGCTCGACACTCACTAAACAAAGCGTGAACGGCGTTGCTGCCTGGTCGAGACAGCGATCGAGGCTCAACAAGCATGGGCGAGCGGCCTCGGATGGGGACTGGAGCACGGACAGCTCAAGCAGACTCTCAATCTCCAGCAACCATTTCGCCGCCAGCATCAAGCAACCACAGATTGCGACCGAAATTGCAATGATCCGTAGTGCCATGATGATGACTCCTGGTGCCGCCTAAACGCTCCGCTCGACGGTGTGAAGATACTGTCCAAACGTCGCCCTTCGCTATCTCATACCACCAATGCTTGGCTTACCTCGTTGAACGCGATGCTGACCTCGACGTTGCATAAAAACCTAACGCCATTGCTCACGCGCGTGCGTTTCGCACGTCGCGTGCAGCAATTTGTTAGGGGGCAACATGATTTCCGCCCGAGGAACCACCTGTGTACAGCACATGTAGATCAGGCTCTACGTTCGAGGCGAACAGTTTTGCGAGGTCCTCTCTTCCGAATATGGACACTGTGTAGATCAAACGGTTGTTATGGTCGAGTTGGTTGAACATCACATCTTCGACCGTAACGCTCAGATACGCTTTCGTAGGCGCGCCTTTTTCTGCTTGAAGAGCAACACATGGGAACCGCTCCTCGTGTCTCTTAGTATCGGCCGTTACGTGAATGTCCAGAATATCGTCGAAGCATGAGGGATAAAGTGGGTAGTAGTCATTGGCGAGAAGGAAGGCATGGATGTTCCCGAGCGCCAACACGTAGTTCTTCTGGTCTGCAACAAATTGCTTTGTGTACGTCTGCATGCCCTCCAAGACTTTAGGCGGTTCGCCGTTGGGTCCTGCTTCGTAGTCTGCGCTTCGAAACTCATCTGAACACCCGCACACCAAGACGATGACGAGCAGCGTGCCAGGTAAGGGTTTGCGCATACCTCTGCTTGCCTCCTAACGTGACGCGTCAGCCGCGTGAGGGTTTCCGAGCGTCGGCTGCACGCGCTTGTTAGGCGGCATCCAACCTTTCATGGGCCTTCAGGCGCATAGTTACAGTGACCTTGGAAACTCGCGAGGCTTTCGTCCTCGAAGGTAAGATCAAGCGAACACCTGCAACATGGTGGGATTGGAAAGCTCCACCAATCAAGACTGTCAACCTGGGTGAACTCAGTGGTCGAAGCGCGGGAGTTATTGTTCCTTCCCGCGCCCGGTACGAGCACACCTTCGCGCTGCAACTCCAGTATGCGATTCCACACTTCAAGCTTGGTTGCACCGATGCGAAGTCCGAGTTCTCCGTCCGCGTAGGCTTGGCTGGTCTGCCAGGGCCAAGTGCTGAATCCTGTGGCGGCAGATGCCATCAGTGCAAGAATGGCGATGCCCGCCAACCCTGTTAAGCCAAGCACAAGTTTGCGCCGAAGTGGTGACATGCCGCCTAACGCCGCCGCTGTGCCGCGAGCGACGGCGCCTCGCCGGTGCGAGTCGGAACCAGCGGCTTGTTGGGCACCACTGCTCGGTCAGTGGATAGCGACGCGGACATGAAGCACCCAGCCAAAGATCAAGAACAGTATGAGTTTGGCCGCAGCAGATGGCCATGTCTCCGCTTTCCGAGAAAGGGACAATGCCACGCTTCCCGCGAAAGCAACGCCCGCGAAGGCCAGGCCTGGCATAAGGGCGTAGGGCTCTGGCGTTGACGACACCGGCGGCACAGCAAAGAAGAACGCGATGCCCAGCAGGCCAAGTTCAGCTATCTGTTTGTGCGTGTCGCGCATGGCCTTCTAGTGTGCTGCCCAACGCCCCGGTTCAGCGGCGGCGCGCTGACCTATGTGACTTGGCACTCTATCCCTCTCCGTCCGCTGCAACCGGTTGTTAGAGGGCGCCTCAGCAGAAGAACTTTCCTACCACTGGCCCGCCGTAACCGACAAGCAATGGCGCATCACATGCGAAAGATACGCCCACGGCTGAAAGCCGCCAAACGCGGTCACGAGACGAGAACCCCAACAAGAAGCCGATGAACCGATGCGGTTTTGGAATGATCCAGAGGGCCACAACGGACCATGCGATCCACCGGAGAGGCGCGTACACCACGAAGTAGCCCAGGTAGTCGGCACTCCTCGCCTCGCCCAAGCCCGCCGACAGTCCGCTCGATAGCAACCAAAGTGGCACAGCGAAAAGCAGCCCCAGCAACAACCTGGCCGCAACGAGCGCTATTGCGCGCCCGTTGACGCGACCAACGGGGCCCACAAGCCGAAGAATCCCAAGCCGAATGACGAAGAAATACGCGATCGCCTTGATGGCGAGCGTAACAAACAGAAGCGAGATCGGATCGTCGGTCACGAGTCCTTTAACACCGCCGTTCAGCCGGAACGCGCATCTTCGCGCGTGATCGGCTGCAACGGCTGGTTAGATGAAACAGTTGAGCCGGTGGCTCGCCAATAGGTGGTCCAGCCACGATTCTGGAGTTGCGACGAGTTGGGGACGCCAAACATTGTGATGAAAAAATTTAACACGTCCGCTGAACTCGCAGCGGCGTTCAGAATGATGACAGCACCTAGGATCCAAGAGTTCCAGCCGAGGTAATGCGATGCCAGCAAGAGCAGGACGGAAAGCAGTAAGAACGGCGCCAACAGGCAAAGCATGTGATTTCGCTTGCTGCGCGAACCCTCGTAATAAACGAAGAAGACCAAGCGAGTCGGCCAGAATCCGAGCGTTGTTCGATCTGAGAGACCTCTATCAGGGTTGATCGACGCATGTATGAGTTCATGCATCGCAATAGTACCGACGTATACCGCGATCAGGACTCCACCGGTCAGTCCCTCGCTTGAGATCTTCGTCAAACGGATCACGAACAAAGCCGCAATAAGGGCGAGCACCAGACTGAGCGGAAGGGAGATGAGCCGAGTGACCCACATCGGTGGTTCTCTAAGCTTCAGCCATCCGTCCTCGGCTGGGGCTTCGGCCGTCTCGGGAATACGTCCAATCTTGAACCGCATACTATCGTTTCATCTAACGTCTGCGCTCAGCGGCGTGCGTCTTCGCACGTCCATTGCAGCGCGTTGTTGGAGCGCATCGTGGCGCTAATGGGTGATGACACGATCCCGCGTGACATGAACTGCAGTTGCATCTCCCACCTCAACGTACTGTTCGCCACTTCTCAGCTCGCGTCCATCAGTGAACACAGCCACGACCGTGTATCCGCCCTCGCCGCAAACATGGTAGACGAAGCGTCTTGACTGACCACTTTCAAGTCCGTTCGTTCTCACCGAGCCAGTATTTCCGCAGGTGTGATACTCGACAGATATCAATGTCAGCGATTCCGCGCTGTCATTCACGACTTTGGTCGAAGCAGTCGGCGCTCCGTGTGGTATCCAGAGAAAACCCGCGACGAAGGCCACCATCGCCACGACGCAGCTGCTTCCAATCCAAACCAGAGTCTTCATGCGCTCTAACGCCGCCGCTGTGCCGCGAGCGACGGCGCCTCGCCGTTGCGAGTCGGAACCAGCGGCTTGTTATGCGGCGCCACGATGCAAGTGCTGCTGCGCGAGTTGCTGAATGAAGTCATAGCCCCAGAAACCTAAAAGTGGATGAGAACCCCATTCGTCACGTCGTGCATCGCGTACTGGTTCAGCTCCTCGAAGTAGGAGCGTTCCGTCACCGCCGTGAGCAGAAAGCAGCAAGGGCAACTCGAACCCATCGGCTTCGAGGGAGCGCTCGCCAAGAATTTCGCCGCCAGTTTCTGTGATAGCTCGAATGTGCATTACGCCGAAGGCAACAAACCCTGCCCCTGCGATTGACTCAGCGCTTGGCGCCACACTACCAACCCACCGATGCAACCCGCCGAAGAAAGCCCTGCCCTTCGCGGGAATCTCTGCCCCGTTGAGTTGGAGAACGCGCCCGCAAGCAAAGAGTCCAGCTCCGAAAGGGACACCCCAAAACTGGCCGGGCCGCAAAGGCGCGGTTGACTTCGGTCGAAATGGATACGTTTGGTTACGCTGCATAACGTTTGAGTTGAGCCGCGCCGAAGTGGACGCCAAAGGAAAGCGCACGCGTCAGGGGCGTCGGCTCCAGCCAATAGTTAGGCGTTGTTAGCACGCGGGTTCCAACCAAGATTCCTGATTCGCGTCCCCTTGCTACGCTGCGGTCGACCACGCCTGCTCAAACTCCTCCGCTGTGGCCGGTAGCCAATCCGCCGCCCGCATCAACTCCAGTGGTAACAGCCACACCGATAGCGGGTGGTCCCAGCGCTCCTGTCGCCAACGAGATCGCCCGTCAGGAGCCACCGCGACGTATCGGGCCAGCCACTGTGAGCGGAACTCCATCAGGAACGCATCGCCTCGCCAGAACAACCAGCGACGGCGGCCAAGTGAGCGGAGGTACACCCGGTCAGCGTCCCGCAGGCCGTAGGGCTGCGACTGGTCCTCGGCAGCCTCCATCCGGTCGTACAGGATTGTGTAGTGAGTATCGCACCACGACCCCGTGTACGGCAGCGGGCCGGGGAAGTGACGTGCGTGGCCAGGCTTGCCGCATACCTGACATGTCCCGCAGTGCGTGGGCCCTTCCCCGCAATAGCAGTTCCGCGTTCGCTCAATCGCATCTGCCACCGGTCCGCCCTCCACCGCCTAACGCCGCCGCTGTGGCGCCTCGCCGTTGCGAGTCGGAACCAGCGGCTAGTTAGACTTCATTGAGACACGCCGCTGATGAGTCCACGCGCTAGGGCAAGCCGGTACTCGGCACTGGTCCCCAGCCGCATCGCCACCCATTTATACGCGGGGTACAGCACGGCTAGCGCGACGATAGGCATCAGAAACATGACGAGGCGACCGGCAAGCGGCCTTGGCAATTGTATCGACCAAGCGACTGCAAGCGGAGAGCCCAGCGCAACTCCGACGTACAGGCAGGCCACCAGCGTAAGTTGTCTCTTATAGATCGGATCGCCCAGAGCCTCAGCCATGAATGTATCGAACTCCTCTTGGGACATTCGATCCACAACTCGTTCCAACTGACTTTCCACCTCGTTACTCATGAGGTCTAACGCCGCGAATGAGCCGCGAGCAACGGCGCTTTGCCGTTGTGAGTCGGGCGACCGAAGGGAGCGAACTCGATTCGCTTGTTAGGTACCAGCAATTGCAGCGCACCGAGCACCATAGGATGGGCCTACCTTCGACGCTCAATGACCTCACCACTGACCTTGACAATACCGCCGTGCGTAATCAGCCATAGTCCGTGCTTCTTGAGTCCAGCCCTATCACAGATGTCGAGTTCACCGCGCTCATAGCTTTCGACTTCGAGCGCAACGTACGTGACGCCATTCATGCTGGTATTGCTCCATGTGCCGCTAGCGAAACATTCGTTGCCAATTTCGTCTGACCTGCTTGCATACGCAAAGGTACCGTCGCTCCGGAGCTCAAGAGATTCGCTCGCAAAGGGGTTCGAGTTCCTAAAGCGCTTAGTTGTCGTGCACGCTGAGATCAGCGCGACCAAGCACACTAGCGCGATTCCTGTGCTCTGGTTCATTTGGTGCCTAACGCCGCGGCTCAGACGCCGCCGACCAACGGGAGGGAAGCAAAACGCGCCAGCGTTTGCCGGTCGTTCTGCAGCCGCTTGTTAGACCACTTCGCCAACGACCCACTCATATGCGCTCTCGATCGTTCCATCGCTTACGGAGAACGAAGAATAGGCCAACCAATGCGATCAGCCCCAACGCGCACAGAACGATGAACGCCCCACCATACGTCCACGAAACCAGTTTTGCGGAATAGTACGTCTCGTTCCAACCACCGTGCAGCGCCCGAAACACTACGTCCGCCGCAAAGGACAAGAAAGCCAGCGCGACTAGCGAGAAACCGATGACTCGAAAGGCCAGGCTTTTCTTCATTTCGGTCGCGGTCGGTCTAACGCTACCGTTCAACCGAAGCGCGCGTCGTCGCGCGCGATCGGTTGCAATGGTTTGTTAGACGAAATGCCTTCTGCGGCAGATCGCCAGTACGAATGCCATCCGCGATTCTGAACCATGGACGAGCCGGGCAGGCCGAATGACGCAATGAAAAACCCGAGCACGTCTGCTGAACTCACCGAGGCATTCAGAACGATGACAGCGCCGAGAATCCATGAGCTCCACCCAAACTGATGTGCCGCCATCAGAGGCAGAATCGTAAGTACCAAGAATGGCGCGATGATCCCAAGCGTGAAATTACCCTTGCTTCGCGCACCCTCATAGTGAGCAAAGAACACCAGGCGAGAAGGCCACAGTCCGAGCACTGTTCTCTCGGAGAGCACCTCGATCAGGGTGAATCGCTGCGTGTACGAGTTCGTGTATCGCAATAGTTGCGACATATACCGCGAGCAGACCACCGCCGTTCAATCCTTGTGGTGTGATCTCGGTGTACCGTATGACGAGCACCGCAGACAACAGAGCAAGCACCAGACTTAAGGGGAGAGCAAGTACCCAACGGACTACCCACAGCGGTGGCTCTCGCAGCTTCACCCAACCGTCTTCGGCAGGAAGGTCGGCGATCTCCGGAATGGATCCAAGGTGCAGGCGCATGGCGGCTTCGTTTCGTCTAACGCCGGTGTTCACGGGCGCCGGGCGCGCAGTGCGAAGGCGTCCCGTGGAACACCTTGTTAGAGCTCCACTGCACGACCTTCTCCGTTGAAGTAATAGATATTCTCGTGCTTAAAGCCCCAAGACGAACCGCGTTGCCGCACATGCGGTTCGAAAGCAAACAAACCGGCGTCCCCAAGTAGCTGCTTGTTTCCAGCTTCGATGTAGCGCCGAGTCTCGCGACTGGATTCGATGCTGTGTCCAACGTTGCCCAAGAAATCGAGGTTCTCGAAGCCGTGGCGATGTATCTCTGCATTGGCGAATGTGAACAGCTCTTCAAAGCTTGTGCGCGGCGTGACAAAGCGCTGCATAGCCTCATGGAGGGCACTTTCAACTTGGGCCCCGCACATGAACGGTTGCGATGACGGAGTCGGGGTCCAGACGCCGCTCTCAACAGTAAATGATCGGGCGCAATCGCCCCAGATGCCATCTCGCAACGGGCTCAAGTCAACCGTTACGAGATTCATGAAACCCACAGCCTCTTGGCTCGGGACATACTCGCGGCCCGAAACTGAAAGGCAGCTACGAGAACCGAGCAGAACGAATGCCGGGCAGTCGTAATACCACGTGTCCGTAATACCACGCGCCGACAGCATGGCAGTAGCTCGCTTGGCGATGGAGTGTTCGGTGTCAGTAGACGTAATGGTTGAACCAAGGTCCGTAAGAACCGACTTTGCAATATTTTGGACGGCTTGGTGCTCGCGGACGTTTCCCATGGCCTTTTTTGGAGCTCTAACGCCGCGCTTCAGCCGCGCGAGGCCTTGCGAGCGTCGGCTGCAAGTGTTGGTTATGCGGCATGATCGCCCGCCAGACTGACTTCGAACGTTGGAAGAAACCGGCCGGGAATGCTGCCAGATTCTCGCATACCGCTGAGGACACCACCGGCAGCCAAGTAGAAACGCTCTGCGTTCGGGTCGCCCTGCACGATGAGCACCGTCGCACCCAACGTAGAAGCCACCGATTTCGCATCCTCGATAAGGATACGACCGAAACCCTTGCCGATAAATCGCGGCTCCACAAACAACGCCTCCAGCTCCACTGCTTGTCCGCTCTGAAGAGTCAGCGCGTAGAAGCCAATGACGGTTCCAGCGCTCTCGAGGACGAAGAAGCGCATGTGCTTGGACCGCAGTTGTTCCTCTCGATAGGACAGCTCCGCACGGCACGCCTCAATGAACTCAGGCGAGTACCCCCAATGCGCCTTGGACCGCAGGGCCAGCTCGCTCAGAAGTCCAGCCTCGCCCGCTCGAGCTGCTCGAATAGTGTGTGCGACAGCGACCATCTTCATGCGGCATAACGCTGCGGCTGTGCCGCGAGCAACGGCGCTTCGCCGTTGCGAGTCGGTACCAGCGGCTTGTTAGACTGTGCACTCACCTGCTGCTCACCGACACGCTGCCATCACTTTCGCAAACGTGAGCGATTGGTGACGCCTTGCCGAGACCAGCCTTGCCTGCAACGAACCAGACGCCACCTGTCAGAACCGCTGAATAAGGCTCCGAGGCAGCGACGCTCGGCGGCGCGAACACTTGGTGCCAATGTGCCTTGTCGTGGACAGCGGTTACCGAATGAGTTGAGGGGCATACGACAGCAGGCTCTTCAGCAGATGCCGACGAGAAAAGCAAACCCAGCAGCACAAGTACGCTCTTCATGTGCAATCTAACGGTTGAGCTGAGCGCTGCGCGCGCAGCAGTGTGGGCTTGGCACTTTATCTCCCACGCGTGCGCTCCAGCGAGGTGTTAGGTGCCTGAGACGACCTTGCTCGAAGCCAGCAAAAGCTCAGTGAAGAATACACAATGACCGCCAGAAGAAAGCTACCGAAGTATGCGAGAACGTTGAGTGGCGTTCCTTCGCATATCGGCTCAAACGGAGTTCCGATATTGTTGCAGGGAACGGCCAGCTGCAGCACCGAGTTCGGCCAGAACAGCACATGAGAGAGGCCTTCGGAGCCGGCGTTGAATGCGACGCGCGCGGCTAGGGCAGTAATCGCCGTTAACGCAATACCGCAGACAACAGAAAGTAGGACGCGACGCGAGATCACTTCATGCGCACCTAACGGCACACGTCAGCTGCGCGAGGCCCTGCGAGCGTCGGCTGCACGCATTTGTTAGCTCGCATACTCCACGCGGTCCTTCATGATAGTTCGAATGGTAGCGCCGTCGTTCTTAAAGGAGGCGCGCACTCGCCAGTCCAAGCTGTAGTTTCCACTTCGCAGCGCTCCTTGAATCGATGCTACCAAGGGCTCGTCAAGCGATTCTGCGCCGTCACAAACAAGTAGAACATTCTCCCCGTCCGTGCCTTCTAGCTCCAAGTAGAACTGGCCTCCGTCCGGGGCTTTGCGTTCCCGGCTGGCGGCGATGAGCAAATCGTAAAGCTCGTACTTGAGCTTCTCGAATTCTGCCGTGTGGGTGGCGTTGTACAGCCTGGCGCGTTCGACCTCCTCCATCGATTCAAACTCTGAGCTCACTGGCTCGCTCCTGCACAAAGTATGAAATGGCATGGGCCATGGCTACGATCGCCGGAAGGAGCAGGACACCAACGATGAGCGCCTCGTGCTGCTCCGACAGAAGCTCATATGCGACCGCCGCAACTCCAACAAGCAAGCACGCGGCAACCCTTCCGCTCATTTTGAGTCTGGCGGCAAAGAACAAAGCTATGTAGCCGATCAGAGCCGCAAGAACAACGAGAAGTAGCAACACCACATCCAACCAACTGATAACGACCCTCACTCCCTCGGGTGGCCCTGCACTGACGCTTAGGAGAAACATTGCGTTTGACAATAAGGCCATGGACGCCGGGACGATGCCAAAGAGAACCGTTGCGACAGAAACGAGCGCTCGTTTCATGGCAGTCATTGAGCTCGCGTGGTCTTTGGTCTTCTACGCGTAACTTGATTTAGAAGTACAGGTCATGACGCAGCGCTCTACGGCGCGGGTCGCTTGCTGCCCGACTTGTCACGCAGTGCCTTGAACTCGCTACCAGCCTTCCACTCCGGCCACTTTCCCGAGTTCGCGAGTGAGTGCCCGACATCGTAGATCAGCGCGACGTCGTTCGCCGTACCACTGAAGTCCAAACTCTCGCTCCATTCATCCTTCGGCTGGTGATACTTCTTCGCCGTGAACTCTTCGCGCAGCGCACGGCCTTTTTCCTTGCCGCCGTTCACGAGGTCCTCGCCCGAGGAGAATGAAACCGCCGGTACACCAGCCTTCGAGAACGGGAAGTGGTCGGACCGGTAGAACGAACCCGCTTCGGGCCGCGGATCCGGCGCGAGCGTGCGTTGCTGTTTGCGAGCCGCCGCGACGAACTCATCCACCAGGGTGTTCGCGCCCTGCGTACCGAAATCACGCGTAGCTCCACGCGTGCCGAGCGAATCCATGTTGATGTCAGCGACTGTCGTCTCGAGCGGGTAAAGCGGATGAGTGGCGTAGTACTCGCTGCCAAGCAATCCCTTCTCCTCGGCCGTCACCGCAAGGAAGAGAACCGAGCGCTCCGGCTTTGGGGCAGCGCTGAAGAGACGTGCGAGCTCGAGCACCGCAGCCACGCCCGTGGCATTGTCGACGGCGCCATTGAAGATGCGATCGCCCGTCTCATCCGGCTTGCCTATCCCGAGGTGATCCCAGTGAGCAGTGTAGACGACCGTTTCGTTCGGCCGCTTCGTGCCCGGTAACAGGCCCGCTACGTTTTTCGAGACCACCGTCTCGTGCGCGACCTTGTAGTTGGCGGACATCGTCACGCCCTTGAGTGGTACGGCGCGGAACGATTTCGACTGCGCCTGCTTCTTGAGCGCCTCGAAATCGAGACCTGCCTGTTTGAACAACTCCACGGCAACATCGCGCTGGATCCATGCCTCGACATCGACGTGCTCGTCGCGCGGATTTGTACGCAGGATGTCGAAGATCGTATTCGTGTTGGAGTTCTCGACCGTTGCCCAGCCGTACGATGCCGGCTTGGTCTCGTGCACGATCAGGATACCGAGCGCGCCGTGCCGCGCACCCTCCTCATATTTATATGTCCAGCGGCCGTAGTACGTCATGGCGCGCCCGCCGAACTCGCCCGACTCCGTTTCGAAGTCCGGGTCGTTCACCAGCACGATGCCGAGCCTGCCTCGCATGTCGACGCCCTGGTAGTCATCCCAACCACGCTCCGGGGCGGTCACACCGTAACCAAGGAACACCACCTGCGCATCGCTGAATTGCACTCGGTCGATGTTGGTCGCTGCCGCGCGGATCGCGATGTCCTTGCCTTGCGCCAGTGGGCGGCGCTGGCCCTTCGCCGTCGCGCTCATCTCTACTGGCCCGCTGATGTTGAACTGCGCGAGCGGCACGTCCTGCGTCCAAGCCCGCTTGCCCTCCTTCAAGTCGCCACCTGGCTGAAGTCCAGCCGCCTTCATCTGGTCGACGATGTAAGCAACCGTCTTCTGCTCGCCGGGCGTGGCGGGGCCGCGCCCTTCGAACGCATCGGAGGACAGAGTCTTTACGTGCTGGGAGAGACGAGCCGGATCGACCGTGACATCGGCGATAGCTGTAGCAGACAAGTGCCCTGCAAGGCACAGGACGAGTGCGGAAAGGACAGTCCGGATATGCATGGTTGGATTTCGACGCGTGGTGTTCATCCATGCATTGTACAAGGTCAGCCCTTCGCACGAGTGTGGTCCATGATCCAGTTCGTCTCCCACTGTTTGCCGTCCACCGAAAAAGCCTGCTCCCAGCGCAGGGCGTCGTTACCTTGGCGCGTATACAGGAAGCGGGCCTTGATCGGCCGGCCGTCGTCCGTATCGTCGCCATGGAATTCGCCGCGGTCGCCGCTGAACCCTCCGACCATGGGCGGATTGAGCTCGCCGCTGCGGCTGTTGATCCAATAGATGAACCACTGACGCTTCTCCAGAACGAAGGTGCGCAACGTCACTCCGGACCAACCCTTCGTCGGGAAGACGCCCTCGTCGATGTTGACGACGCCGCCCAGGCGGTTCTCGGAACGGAATGTTGCCGGAAAGACGTCCCAATCATCGCTGCCGATCCAGCGCTTTTTCAGGCGACGATTGACGATGTTCCAGGTACCGACGAAGAAGTCGAAATCGTGTACGTCGCCGGTCGGCAGGGTGTCGTTGACAGGAGTTGCCGCGCGAGCGGGGGCTCCCGTGGCTGCGCTGAGTAACAGGCTCATGGCACCGGTGCCAGCGAGCGCGCCAACCAGGATTTGCCGTCGGGAGACTGAAACGAGTGGCGTCATTGTCGCAGTGGGCCGGATCATGTGAGCAACCTCGGTCGAAGGAGGCGCGCAGGGTGTGCGCAATTCACAAGGGCGTACAGTGCCATTTTGCTAGCAGCGCGCCGGTCCAGTCGTGATACAAATGCATGGCATATCCACGGCAACGGCTCGGCACAACAAAATGTCCAAACCGGCACGCCTCGCTCTCCTCTTCGGTCTGTTGCTCGCCCTGAGCAGCACAATCAGCTTCGCGGCGACTTGCGAAAGTCATGACGTGACCATCACGCGCGACGATTGGGGCATCGCGCACGTGCGCGGCCGTACGGATGCTGACGCGATCTTCGGCATGATGTACGCGCAGGCCGAGGACGACTTCAATCGCATCGAGACCAACTATCTCGTCAGTCTCGGCCGCCTCGCCGAGGCCGAAGGCGAAAGCGCGATCTGGCAGGATCTCCGTCAGCGGCTGTTCATCGACAGCGACACGCTGCAGGCTGACTTCAGCAAGAGCCCGGAGTGGCTCAGGAAGCTCATGGGCGCCTGGGCGGCAGGCCTCAATTGCTATCTCGCGACGCACCCGCAGGTCCGCCCACGTGTCATTACTCGCTTCGAACCGTGGATGGCACTGAGCTTCAGCGAGGGCAGCATCGGCGGCGATATCGAGCGCGTGCCGCTCAGCCAGCTCGAGGCGTTCTACGGCGGCAAACGGCTGGCGATGACGGCCGACGAGCACGGCTTGTTGTTTCACGAGCCGCAAGGATCGAATGGCTTCGCCATCGCGCCCTCGCACACGAAGAATGGTCATGCGCTCCTGCTGATCAATCCGCACACCAGCTTCTTCTTCCGCTCCGAGCAGCAGGTCACGAGCAGCGAAGGGTTGAACGTCTACGGCGCCGCTACGTGGGGCCAGTTCTTCATCTACCAGGGGTTCAACGAGCACGCCGGATGGATGCATACCTCGAGCGGCACCGACAACGTCGACGAGTTCGCGGAAACCGTCGTCACCGATGCGGGCAGCAAGCACTCTTATCGCTATGGCAAGGAGCTGCGGCCCATCAAGACCAAGGTCGTGACGCTCTCATACAAAGCCGCGAACGGCACGCTCGCGCGACGTAGCTTCACCACATACGCCACGCATCACGGTCCGATCGTGCGTGAGGCGAATGGCAAATGGATCGCCTTCGCACTGATGAACAAACCCGTGGCAGCGCTGCAGCAGTCGTTCCTGCGTACCAAGAGCAGCGACTACGCCAGTTTTCTCGAGGTGGCGCAGCTCAAGGCCAATTCCTCGAACAACACGCTGTTCGCAGATTCGAAAGGCACGGTGGCCTATCTGCATCCGCAGTTCATGCCGATCCGCAACGACCGGTACGATTATCGCAAGCCCGTCGACGGCAGCGATCCGGCAACGGATTGGCACGGTTTGCACGATCTGGACAGCCTGCCCCACGTCGTGACTCCAGCCAATGGCTGGGTGATGAACACCAACAACTGGCCGTGGACGGCTGCCGGCGCGGACAGCCCGAAGGCCGCCAACTTCCCGCGCTACATGGACCAGGACGGCGAAAATCCGCGCGGGCCGCACGCACAGCGAGTGCTGGGTGCAAGAAACGATTTCACTTTGCAGACACTGCTCGCCGCCGCCTTCGATTCCTACTTGACTGCGTTTGCGCGGCTCATTCCATCCGTGTTGACGGCGTACGATGGCCTGCCGCAAGGCGATCCCGCGCGAGCGAAGCTCGCAGGCCCGGTCGAGCTGCTGCGCAGCTGGGATTATCGCTGGTCGCTCGATTCGAAACCGACGTCGTTGGCCGTGTTCTTCGGCGAGGCGCTCTGGTCCACCGCAGCTGAGCCCGCTGAGGCAGCGGGGCTCTCGACATGGGACTACATGGCCGATCGCACGACGCCCGCGCAGAAGCTCGCCGCGCTCACGCAAGCGGCGGATCGACTGACACAGGATTTCGGCAGCTGGCAGGTGCCATGGGGCGACATCAACCGCTTTCAACGCAACGATGGCGCCATCGTGCAGACATTCGATGATGCGAAACCGAGCACGGCGGTGCCGTTCGCCTCCTCGCAATGGGGCTCGCTCGCCTCCTTCGGTGCCAGGCGGTATCCGGGAACCAAGCGATACTACGGAACCAAAGGCAACAGCTTCGTCGCCGTGGTCGAGTTCGGTCCGAGCGTACGCGCGCTGGCGGTCAGTATCGGCGGCGCCAGCGGACACCCCGAATCGAAACACTTCGTCGATCAGGTGCAGCGCTACGCCAATGGCGATCTGCGCCCGGTGTACTTCTATCCAAAGGACCTCGAAGGTCACATCGAGCGCAGCTACCGTCCCGGGGAAAGCGGCAGCGGGCCGTAGCCCTCTTCGCTCATTTCTTGAAGATGCTCTTCGGCAGCCGCACGTGTACGCCGTGATTCGGCTTGTCGACCAGCTGTGTCACCGCGACATTTCCAGCGATGCTCACCAGCTGATACGCCTGATGCTGCGTGAGATGTTTCTCGGCGACGAGAAAATCGATCATCTCCTGAATCGCACCTCGCGTCGCAATCGTCAGATCCGGGTCGGTCGCCATGCTGATGTAGTCGGTCGGCGTTTCCGCGCGCGGCCATGCAAGCATCATGTCTTTGCGCACCGTCAAGCGTAGACGGCCGCGCAGCGAGGTTTCGATTGCGGTTTGATCCACTTCGCCGTCGCCCTGCGCAGCATGACCGTCGCCTACCTCGAACAGCGCGCCGGGCACGAACACTGGAATGTACAGCGTGCTGCCGGCCACCAGCTCGCGATTGTCGAGGTTGCCCGCGTGGCGGCCGGGTGGATTGCTGCTGACACGACCAGCGTCCGCCGCAGGCGCGACGCCCATGCTGCCGAAAAACGGGCGCAGCGGAATCACGATGCCGGGCAGGAACTCGGCCGTCATCTTCTTGCGATCGAGCGCAATGATCTTTGCCGGCAGCGCCTTGTCGCAGTTGTCAGGAAGAAATCCGTTGCAGCCGTTGTAACCGTAATCGAGCGCCAGATCGATCGACAGCACATTCACTTCCAGCACGTCGCCCGGCTGCGCGCCCTCGACAAAGATCGGGCCGGTGAGGATGTGTCCGCCCGGCCCACGCCGCTCGCCGGTCACCTCCTCCACTACGGCCCGCAGTGATGCCTGGATCTTCTCTTCGGCAACGCCGGCGCGCTGCAATCCCTGCGGCGTGTTCGTCAACAACGTATCGACGTCGACGATGTCACCCGATGCAATCCGCAGCGCCGGCTGCGCCTCGGACCAGTAGTACCCATACGCAACTGTGCCGGGCGTGATCTCGAGCCGATGCGTCTTGGGTGCTGCTTGCAGCGAGTGTGCTGCAAGCAGAGCGATACTGCCGGCGAGAACCGCGCACCTCATACGCCGCTGTTACGACTTCGCTTTCAACTGCTGAACAGTTTCGAGCGCCTTCATCACATTTTCGGTCGGTGTCACGCCGCCAATCGTCGCCGCGATCTTGCCGTCCGACGTCACGACAAATGTCGTGCGCTCAGCGAACCCGTGATCCACTTCGTTGCCCTTCGTGTCCTTGAT
>Ga0068861_100001011_pt1 | contig 17191 bp, 10 predicted proteins | sample KBSSwiS42_FD_66593 | JGI IMG/M metagenome (GOLD analysis project Ga0068861, IMG submission 66593) | Switchgrass rhizosphere microbial communities from Kellogg Biological Station, Michigan, USA - KBS Switchgrass S4-2 | ecosystem: Host-associated > Plants > Roots > Rhizosphere > Soil ...
TAGACGGACAGGTCGTGAATGAACCCTTCGGGACCGAATACGCGATCGCGATAGAGGAATCGTCCGCTGAAGGTGACCGAATCTCCAATGGCCGCGGTGGGGCCGATGATGACCGGAGTGATGGAGTGGGTTCTGGTTTCAAGGGTGGGCTCACCCAGTGCGCTCGGCACCCCCGTTCGCAACCGTGGGCGCGCCGATTCCGGGGTGATGTCGATCGAAGCGCCAAGGCGATAGGTTCCATGTCGGCCGTCGACTATGACCTGGAACTGGAGCCCGGAAGTTGACGCGCGGGGCACGAGGAAGCGAATCGGAAGCGTGAGGGGCTCGTCGGGACTCAGCGCGCCGTCATAGCTCGGCGTACCGCCGGACAGAAGAGTTCGAGTCTCAAGAGATGCAGCCGAGACTTGAATGCGCTCGACCGGCTCAAGCGCAGTGATGATCAGAGTAGCCCGCGCTTGGCCACCCGCCACGAGCGGCTGGTCCATCGACCAGGAAAGCTGCACCGGGTACCCGGGCTTCGTGGCGTGGGCGGAATGCGGCAAACACAAAAATGCCAGCAGGATGCCACACCAACGGGGGAGGGTTTTGATCATCAGGGCGTTCGGCTTTTCCTTGGGGCTCTAGGGGCAAGGGCTAGCCGGGAGACGGGGATTATACTCCATCGGTTACAGCATTTCTCCAACTGTCTATATTGATCGAACTGTTTCCATTTAGAACGCTTTGTGCCAAATGGGCAAGTTTGCGAACCCAAATGGGGCCAAGTTTCAAAATTCAACACAAGCCCAATGTCTAGTAAATTATTGGCAATAAAAAACTTAATAGTTTTCTGGCGTTCCGCTAGGATTTCATGGCACCCTCGTTGCGTAAAAGAATGATTGATTCATGGGGGATCCGGACCTCACTTGCCCACGTGGCAGAACGTCCAGGATCGCAAACTTTCCGGGGCTCTCGAGCCCCTTTGATCAATCATCTTCCCCGACCAGAAAAGAGAAGGAGTAGACAATGAAGGAGTTGGCCACGAAGGTCACGCCTTTGGCGGACCGTATTCTCGTGAAACGGCTCGAAGCCATGGAGGACAAGCGGGGTGGCATCATCATTCCCGACACCGCCAAGGAAAAGCCCCAGCATGGCGAAGTCATTGCCGTGGGTCCTGGCCGCATGAACGAGGAAGGCAAGCGCTTTCCGCCCGACGTGAAGAAGGGCCAGCGTGTGCTGATCGGCAAGTACTCGGGCACCGAGGTCAAGATCGACGGTGAGGAGTACATCATTCTCCGCGAGGACGACATCCTCGGCATCGTGGGCTAATCGCCCTAACCGGTCTGAAGTTTTAAGAGCGGAGCGAGGCCCAGGGCCTCGATTCCCAGAACTCGACGGAAACGTCGGTATCCGAGAACAATCGAAAAAGGAGTGACGCCAATGGCTGCGAAGCAGCTTCTGTTCAAAGAGGAGGCTCGCGCGAAGATCCTCGAGGGTGTGGAGACGTTGACCCGGGCGGTCAAGGTCACCATGGGACCGCGCGGCCGGAACGTTGTCATCGACAAGAAGTGGGGCTCCCCCACCATCACCAAAGACGGTGTGACGGTGGCCAAGGAGATCGAGCTCAAGGACGCCTATCAGAACATGGGCGCCCAAATGGTGCGTGAAGTCGCGTCCAAGACCAGCGACGTGGCCGGCGACGGCACCACCACCGCTACCGTGCTCGCGGAGGCGATTTTCCGCGAAGGTCTCAAGAACGTGACCGCGGGTGCGAACCCGATGGATCTGAAGCGCGGCATCGACAAGACGGTCGAGGTTGTGGTCGAAGAGCTGCGGAAGCTCTCGCGTTCGGTGAAGGAAAACACCGAGATCAAGCAGGTGGCCACCATTTCCGCCAACGGCGACAACGCGATCGGCGAGATCATTGCCGAAGCGTTCGCCAAGGTCGGAAAAGACGGCACGATCACGGTCGAGGAAGCCAAGTCGATGGAGACCACGCTGGAAGTGGTCGAAGGTATGCAGTTCGACAACGGCTATATCTCGCCGTATTTCATCAACGACAAGGAAGGGATGGAGTGTTCGCTCGAGGACGCATATATCCTCATCGTGGAGAAGAAGATCTCCAATATGAAGGACCTCCTCCCCATTCTCGAGAAGATTGCTCAGTCCGGTAAGCCGCTTTTGGTGGTGGCTGAGGACGTCGAGGGCGAGGCGCTTGCCACGCTGGTGGTGAACAAGCTCCGCGGCACGTTGAACGTGTGCGCGGTCAAGGCGCCTGGCTTCGGCGATCGCCGCAAGGCCATGCTCCAGGACATCGCCACGTTGACCGGTGGCCAGGTGGTGAGCGATGACCTTGGCATCAAACTCGAGAACATCAACCTGTCGGATCTGGGCCGCGCCAAGAGCATGCGCGTGACCAAGGACGACACGACGATCATCAAGGGTGCGGGGAAGGAAGCCGAAATCAAGGCCCGCATCAATCAGATCAAGAAGCAGATCGAAGAGACGACCTCCGACTACGATCGCGAGAAGCTCCAGGAGCGTCTGGCGAAGCTGGCCGGCGGCGTGGCGGTGATCAACGTCGGCGCCGCGACCGAGACTGAAATGAAGGAAAAGAAGGCTCGGGTCGAGGACGCGCTGCATGCGACTCGCGCCGCGGTTGAGGAAGGCATCGTCCCCGGCGGCGGTGTGGCGCTGCTTCGCACGATCAAGGCGTTGGAAGCCCATGTTGCGACGCTCGAAGGCGATCAGAAGATCGGTGGCGGAATCGTCCGCCGCGCTCTGTCCGAACCGCTTCGTGTGCTGGCGAACAACGCCGGTCTCGAGGGCTCGGTGATCGTGGAAAAGGTCAAAAACGAGAAGAAGTTCTACGGCTTCGACGTGGACAAAGAGACCTACGTCGACATGTTCGAGGCGGGCATCATCGATCCGACCAAGGTGACACGGTCGGCGCTGCAGAACGCTTCGTCCATCGCCGGACTGCTTCTCACCACCGAAGCGCTCGTGACGGAGATTCCGGAGAAGAAGTCGGCCCCGCCTCAGGGTGGCGGCGGCGGCATGGGCGACATGGATTTCTAAATCCAGGTTCGTTCAGATTGTTGAAAGAGCCCCGGGGCGATTGCTCCGGGGCTCTTTTTGTTTAGAAAGCCCGGTCTAGAACGGATTCCCCGACCCGGCCCACGTCCCCTCACGGGTGTCTCTGTACGTGTTCTTTCGGCTGCAGATCCACGCTTTGATCAATCTCGGCAAAATCCGGGGCAAAGATCGTGAGCCCCCCGTCCTTCTTCACTTTCACGTATCCCGCCGAAATCTGATCGTTCATCTTGTCTGGATAAAAATCGAAGGCATCCGAGGGATCGGCGTCGAAGATCTGCAGATCCGCGTTTGTCATCGTCATGCGTCCAAGGCGTATGGTCCCGCCGCGATAGAAGATGTGGTGCGCCCCGACTTCGCGTGGGTCTGGTGGCTTTCCGTCTCCGAAACGCATGACCATCCCATCGGGCTCCAGGGAGACAAACGTCACGCGGCCGGAGGATTTCGGCGGCGGTAACAAGCGTGACGGGTCGAGGATCATGTCGTTGCCATCGACTTCAATTCCTCGAGCTTTCTTGAAATTGGCAATGTCTTCGGTTTCGATCCCGAGCGTATGCATGAGCCCGCCCATCTTGATTCCGATGGATTGAATCGATCGCGTACGCACGCGAACTCTGCCGTCCTGCGTCACTTCAGGAACTCCTTCGATTTCAAAGGGGATTCCGGCCAGGGATTTGAGATTACCCTTGAGCTCGAGCCGCACCTCTTCGCCTTCGTCATGCTCGCGTTCGATGTGCAGGTTTTTGATCGGGGCTCCTTTGTACGCGAAGACGTGATCGTTCAAGAGCCGGGCAAGGTCCTCGTAGGCAACCTGGCTCTCCGCCCAGTCGATGCTCAATTGATAAGACGCTGGATCGTCGAGCACGACCGGCTCTCCGCGATGAAGGGGCGTGGCCGAGCCGGAAAGGTAAGCGATGTGCATCGTGACGCCGCCCATGATCCGCATCGCCATGCCGCGCATCTCCGTGTGGGTGACACTCGTTTCCGATGCTGCAGGCGTCGCGGTATCTGCGCTGTCCGAATTGGTTTGATGCGAAGAAGCGTTTTCCTCACGATCGCCTCTATGGCAAGCGAAGGTGAGCAACGCCAAAGCGATAAAAGGGGGAGTCCCTAGGCAAGGCCGCCTCATATATACAACTCCATGAGTTACATAGGATACCTCTACTCAAGGGAACCAGTGGCAATTCACCGATCAGGGCGAAGGTCAGCCCTGTATGCCGACATCTACATCCACGTGCGGTACTGGTTCTGGAACCAGTACCACGTGTGGTAACCCTTCAATCGCCCCGGGGCGATTGCCATGTGTGATAGCGGTTCGATTCAAAACGAGTGAACTAGCACCACGTGTGGTAACCCTTCAATCGCCCCGGGGCGATTGCCATGTGTGGTAGCGGTTGGATTCAGCAAAGAAAAGAGCCCCGAGGCGATTGCCTCGGGGCTCTTTGTTGTGCCGGTGTCTATCTGACCAGAACGATCCGCTTCGTGACCGCGTCGCCGCTCCCTTCGAGGCGGACGAAGTAGACTCCCGCCGAGGCGACCGCTCCGGTGCGCGTCCGGCCATCCCAGCGTGCCATATGACGCCCCGCCGGCCTGGAGTCGTCGAGGATTGAGCGCACGAGCCTTCCGTCCAGGTCGTAGATTCCGATCGTCACCCGGCTCGGCGACGGCAGGTCGAAGGCAAGCGACGTGGAGGCGCGCGACGGCACCGGGGCCACACGAAGCGCGAGAACCGCCGGTGCTTGTCCCCATGCGGGAGCCTCCACTTCGGTCACGCCCACAAAATGCCCGAGCACGTGGGCGGTCACGTAACCGGCGTAGATATCCGTGACGCTCACCGCGTTTAGCACAACCTCGGGGGTGGGGCGATACGTTCCGTTGGTCGCTCCAGTAGCCAGAACATTATCGTAGTTGTAGCCCCAGGCCCGGAGCGTGCCGTCTTGGAGGAGTGCGGCGGCCCAGCCCACGTCGCCCGCGACGACCTTGACCGGGTTGTTAATGCTCGGAATCAGCACCGGCGTCGAGCGATCCGCATAATTACCGTCGCCTATGGCTCCGACACCCCCCGATCCCCAGGCGTAGACCTCGCCCGTGCTCCGGACCGCGTATCCGTTGGAGTAGCTGGCAGCGATCGAGCGAACGTTCGTTAGCCCGGTGACTTGCACGGGCACCGTGCTGTTGGTGGTGGTGCCGTTCCCCAACTGGCCGCTGACGTTGTAACCCCACGTCCACACCGTGCCGTCCGACCGAAGCGCCATGGACCAGTACCCAGCCGCGGCAATGGCAACCACGTTCGTGAGACCCGGAACGAGCGCCGGCGTTATTGACCAACCACCGGGGGTGGTGCGACCCAGCTCACCGAACTGGTTGTAGCCGCTCGTCATCACCGTTCCGTCCTTGCGGAGCGCCAGCGTATGGTCGTGGCCTGCCGCGAGCGCCACGATGCATCCGGAGAACAGCGTCGGACTCGGCACGACCCTTAGGGTCTGGGTGCCGTCCCCGAGATCACCCCAGAAGTTGGTTCCCCATCCGAGCACGCTGCCGTCTCGGAGCAGGGCTAGCGCGTGGCCGTTCCCGGCCTCGATCTGGATCGCTCCCGAGACCGCGATCTGCTGGGGCGAGTAGGTGTTGCTGTACTGGTATCCATTCCCCAGCTCACCGCTCTCGACTCGTCCCCATGTATAGACGGTGCCGTCGGATCTGAGCGCCATCGAGAAGACCCGGCCGCCGCTCGCCTGCACCACATTCGTCAGGCCGGTGTAGGTACCGGGCGGGAGCCAGTCGACGATCGTGCCGTTCCCGCACTGCGCGTTGTAGTTCTCCCCCCAGGTCAGATACGGCCGCGGATTGAAGGGTGCCGGAATGACGGTCAACTGCTGGCTCACGCTCGTGACGGACTTGGTCCCGTCGCACGTCGTGACTACGCAATCGTAGCTGCCGCCCATGGCCACGGTGACCGGCGACAAGAAGAGCGTGGATAACGTCGCGCCACTCACCCCCGAGCCATTCGCCAGGTTCGAGCCGCCGCGCCGCCACTGGTAGGTGAGAAGCGATCCGTTCCCGACGGCATTGAGGGTCACGGACTCGCCCGCGCGCGCAATCTTGCATGGACCGGGCTGGGTGAGCACGATGGGATCGGGGAGCGCGAACCCCATCCCCGGATCCTCGTTGCGTATCGTGCTCCACAGGTCCTGGTCGTACTCTGGATAGCGGGCCCGAAACGCGTTGATGAACATGCCGATGTCGGTAGGATCGTCGTTTTTGAAGACGGTGAGGATCTGATTCGAGCCCAGACTCATCGCGTCCTTGTCACAGTCGGCCCCACCACCATCCTCATCGTCGTTCGTGGCATCTTGGATGTCGCGAAGAAGCGCCATCACATAGCCCTCGGTTTCCGCGCCGGGATGGAACTGGTTGTCCTCTGGGCAGGAGGCGAGTTTGTCCAAGCCATAGAGGGGCTCTCTCGCGCTGCCGTCCGAGTTCATGCCGGAGCACCAGGGCACGATGCCGTAAGTGGCGTTGTAGCTCTCGGTGACGACCTGGCCGAACCAGTCCGCGAATCCCTCCTGCCAGCCTTCGCCCACATGCTCGGGGCACCAGACGCAGTGTGAGGGCTCGGGTGTGTCGCAGTAACCGTTGTCGTAGTCGGGCTCGAGGAGATTTCCGAAGATGTTGTGGAGGTGATGGCCGAATTCATGGGTGACCACCAGCTCGTCCCACTCGTCGTCGGGTTGGATGTGGATCTCTTCGGCACCTGGGTTGTACTTACTGGCGTCGTCATAGTCCGGCCACAAGACCTCGACGGATCCCGGGTTCATGCCGTGGAGATCCGAGGCGAAGCGGTGCGCTTTCACCACGCTGCTGTAGAGGTGAACGGCGCCGTCTTCCACGGAATCGTCGGGGTGGAATGTGCCGAAGTCGATCGCGTTCCCAGTGAAATCGCCGGTAATGGGCGTCTCCCAGGAGTAGGTGGTCTGGAGAAGATCGTCTTCCTCCACGTCGGCTTCGGCCCCGGATGCAACCACTTCCACGTAGACGTCCGGATCATCGCAGCCGCTGATATCGCAATCGTCCCAGTTCACGACCACGTCGAAATAGCCGTTCAAGTCCGTCTGTCCCGACCAAATCACCTCGTCGGAAATGGGATCGTCGTCCCAGATCTTGATCACGATGTGATCCGCACCGATCGGAACGCCGTCCCCGCGGGTGTAGCGGAATCGGCCGGAGAAATGGATTTGCTGAGCGGACATCCTCTGCTCGCTTTGGCGCGGCGTCACGGACGAGAGCCTGGGCCCTTGCTCGTCGAAGACCACCCGGCGTCCTTTCTTTTCGAGCGATGCCGCGTCGAGCCGAATGCTCTTTTCGATAAGACGCCCCTGCCAGAGACATCGCACCGTCAATGGTTCCGCCGGGTTCTCGGGGGTCGCGCGGAACGTGACCACCCGGCGCTGGCCCCGAGTCATGGCGAGCGTTGGGGCGGCATCCATCTCCTGCAAAACCCAGCCCTTCCCCACCACTTCGAGCCCCTCTACGGAACCGTCCGTACCGGCCATCATTTCGAACCGGCCCACGAACGCGTGCCCCGCCTGGGCAGGCGACGGACGTTCCCCGGCCCAGCGGATCCCGAGATCGCGGCCGAGCGTGGCGTGCGCCGAAACGGGCAAGATGGGGAGCACGAGGACCCAGCCGAGCAGGGCGCTGATGCGGGCAAAGCGGACGAGCGTCATAGATTCCCCCTTCCCGGCTTCCTTAAGATGCCGGATGTATTAGGGAGAAACGACGAGAAGGGGCCGCTTGAACAGTGCTGCGGGGTTTTTTTTAGCCTGGGGCGGCTTCCCGGGGGGGCCGGTAACGAAGCCGCAATTCACCGATCCGGACGAAGATCCGCTCTATCTTCGATCTTCCCGTAATCCGGAGTGAAGATCTTGAGCCCGCCGCCATGCTGTACTTTCACGTACCCGGCTCCGATCTGGTGCCCTAGTTCGTGGGGACAAAAATCGAACGGATCTCGCGGATCGGCGTCCACGATCTGCAGATCCGCATCCACCATGATCAAGCGGCCCAAACGAATGCTTCCGCCCCGATAGGAGATGTAGTTCTCTTTTTGTTTCCCAATGTCATTGGGCGGACCATCGCCGAATCGCAACACCAGCCCCTCTGGCGCCAGCGCTACCCCCGTGACCCGGCCCGAGGATTGTGAGGAACCCAATAACCAGGATGCATCCAGGATCAAATCGTTGCCCTCTCCTTCAATCCCGTGCGCTTTGAACTTGGCAAAATCCCCCATCTCCTTTCCGAACAAATGCAGTACACCTCCGACGTTGATGTTCATAGATTGAACCGATTTGGTTCGTAACCGAATGCGGCCATCCGGAGTCACTTCCGGAACGCCTTCGATTTCGAAAGGAAGCCCTAACATCGATCTCATATGACCCTTGATTTCGAGACGCACTTCTTCGTTCTCGTCATGCTCCCGTTCGATGCTGACCCCCTTGATGGGCGCATTCTTGTAGGCAAGCACATGATTGTTGACGAGCCGCTCCAGATCGGCATAAGGAATGCGACTCTCCGCGCGTTCTATGTCGAGATGGTAGGACTTGGGATCGTCGAGAATCACCGGGTCGCCTTGCTTGTCCGGTCTTGCGTCCCCGGACAGATAGGCGACTGACATCGTCACCCCGTCTCCCAGCCTCAGGGATACGCCCCGGATCTCCGCACGGGTAGGAACGGATGACTCAGCGCTCGGAGAAACACGATCGTCTACTGCAGCGTTTGACGCTCGCTCGAAGGTACCGCGCTTCCCCCGGCCACAGCCGGCCAAGAAGAGGAGCGCGCAACAAATGAATACACTTCTGCCGATCCACTTAGCATTGCTCAAATACATGAACCCGCCTAAATTGCGGAAATCTCTATGAGATGACTACCGCGAGTTCGCCCCTTTGCAACCAATGAGGCAATTTTTTTTCAGCCTTTGGGGGAGCCTCTCAGGGCCCGAGGCATGACGGCAACTTGAACGAGAGACGTTCCGTTACGGGCAAGACTCATCAAAACCAGTTTGATGCAATCCGAGCCAAATACAGATTGCCATGACTTTACGGTTTCAAGCGCGGCGGACTGATTAAACATTTGCTTGACAATAGGTTATCCAAGAATTAGAATGATTAGTCTTCTGATACCTCGTGGTTCTACTCGCTAGGCGCCCGGGGTTGAGGTTCGGAAGTAGGACACGGGCAAATCCTCCCCAGGCTGCCCACTCTCTCTACCAGCATGAAGTCACACTGTGGGGGTGCAACCATGCCTCGCGTGATCCATCTCAGCTTCGTCGCTTTATTGGCCATCGGCGCGTCCCAAGTTTATGCCAACATTCCAAGCCCAACGCTGAGCAGCGTGCCGGATGCGATTACCCTCTCCCCCGGCACCCGCTTCGTCTCGAACCCCATTGGAGGGTTGACGGTGCACGTCGAGGGACCCTTGGGACCGGTTTCAGGCTCGTTTGTAGAAGTCGAAGTCTCTCCGGATGCAGATGCGATTTTGAGTTGGTGCATCGGCAAGAGCACCCCCAGCCCCGGTTATCCAACCCAGGTTCATCCGCTTCTGAGTGGGTTCACTGATGCGAACGGCAACGTGTCCTTCACCTACTACGGTGGCGGATGTCTGTCTCACGCCGACTTCGCCGGGGGTTCCTTCGTTTCGCAAGTGCGCGCGGACGGCATCGTGCTCGACGAGCCCTACGTCAATTCGCCGGACGCCGTAGACGCGTCGGGGAAGAAGGCAACCCAAGGACCTCAAAGACGCTGCGACATCGTGAGCCTCGTCGCCACCGCCCAGGTCTCGCTTTCGGATGCGGTGTTTCACAGCCGCCCGATCAAGCTTGGCTTGCGCGAGCCTTGCACCAAATTTACGCCCCCGTTCAATGCGGCCGTGACCGTCGCCGATGCTACGTTTTTGACGCCCTACATCAAGCTTGGGCGTCGCTGCTCCTGCCAATAGCCCGTAAGCGCTCTTGCAAACAAAATAAGAAGTAAGACGGCCCGGATTAAATCCGGGCTTCTTACTTCATAATTCCTGCTCCTTCCTTTCGCCAGCGTCTCTGCTAGAGTGCTGCCCGCCCCCCATCGTCCCAGGAACTAACGCATGCCCTCTGGTCTTGAATACGTGCTGGCGTTTCCAACCCCCGAGTCAAACCGAGTTCTGGTTTCGCTGCGTATCCCCAAAGGCGGCGAACTGGAGCTGTGGATGCCGGTCTGGACGCCCGGCTCTTATCTCGTTCGTGAATATTCCCGAAACGTGCAGGACCTCACCGCGCAAAATGAAACCGGCCACCCGCTTCAAATTACAAAAACACGAAAAAATCGCTGGGCAATTCAGGCTGAAAAAGCGAAGAGCGTAACGGTGACATACACCGTCTACGGCCGCGAGCTCAGCGTGCGCACGAACTGGATCGATGATGAATTCGCGCTCCTGAACGGCGCACCGACCTTCATCACCGTCCGCGGTTTCGAGAATGCTCCCCACCATGTCGACATTAATTTGCCGAAAGGCTGGAAAGGGGCGTGGTCATCTCTGGCCAAGAACGTCAGGGGCAACCACACCACCTTTTCCGCGGCTAATCTCGATGAGCTGATCGACTCTCCCATCCTCGCCGGAAGCCCCGAAGTTCACGCAATCCCAGTGGACGGCATCCCAATATCCCTGATCAACGCCGGGGACCCGACTCTCTGGAACGGAGCCGAGGCCGCTCAGCATGTTCAGAAAATCGTGGAGACCTATCGCACGATGATGGGAAACCTCCCGTTCGATCGCTATCTCTTCTTGAACTGCATCGTGGAAGGACGAGGGGGCCTGGAGCATAGCCACAGCTCCGTGCTCATGAGCTCACGTTACGCATTTCGGAAGCGCGCGCTTTACATAGACTGGCTCGGGCTCGTGAGCCACGAGTTCTTCCATGTCTGGAATGTGAAACGGTTGCGCCCGGCCGCTCTGGGCCCCTTCGACTATGAAAACGAGGTCTATACCCGTAGCCTTTGGTTCGCCGAAGGCGTGACGTCCTACTACACGCCGCTCATTCCCAAGCGAGCCGGCCTCACGAAATCCGATGAGCTTCTCGATGCGCTCTCCGAGCACATCGAGAAACTGCAAACCACTCCCGGCCGGCACCATCAATCGCTGGAAGACTCGAGCTTCGACACCTGGATCAAGCTCTACCGGCCGGACGAAAACTCGGTGAACACCACAATCAGCTACTACGTGAAAGGCGCCGTGGTCGCCTGGCTTCTCGACGGCGAACTTCGCTCTCTAACCAAGGGCAAACAATCGCTGGACGATCTCATCCGGCTCCTTTTCTCGAAACATGCAAACGACACCGGGTACGCGGACAAGGACATACAAGCCGCTGCGGAGGAGATCTCGGGAGCATCGCTCGAACCCTTTTTCTCAAGAAACGTCCGGGGCCGAGACGAGCTCGATTACCAAACCGCCCTGCAAACGTTTGGATTGCGGTTCAAGAAAGCCAAGCCGGAGCCCCAGGGCTGGATGGGTGTCGAGACGGCGAACCGGGAAGGCAAGCTCGTGATCACCGCGGTTCGCGAGGGTTCGCCTGCCCAGACCGCCGGCCTCAACGCCGAAGACGAGCTTTTGGCGATTGCTGGTTTTCGAGTGGACGCGCGGACTTTGTCCGAGCGGCTATTGCAATGGAAACCTGGGGACAAAGTGGACGTGCTCATTGCACGGCGGGATGCGATCCGCACCTTGAGCCTCGTTCTGGCCGAGGTCCCCGCATCCTGGAAACTCGAAATCGATCCCGACGCCACCCCAGGGGCGGTCAAAACACGGGAGGCATGGATGGGGTGACCGGTCTCCCTGGTAGACTCCACGAGAACGGGCCCGGGGCTTTTCCCATGAGCTCCATGAACGGAGGGATTCCATGAAGCGCTCACTCTTCGGCGTCGTGCTCCTCACCATGCTTTGGTCCGCCAACGCGCACGCCGCCCGCATCTTCGGTGACATCAAGATGGACGGTAAGCCACTCCCCGAAGGTGTTCTGGTCATCTTGCAACCCGTGGGCAAACCCGATGCCAACGGCAAGCCGGTCGCCGGGCCACCTGACTCCACGAAGACGGACAAAGCGGGGTCCTACAAGTTCACGATGAAGGAAGAGGGCAAGTGCACCCTCACCGTGCTTTACGCCAAGCAGGCGGTCACGATGGATGTGTTCTCCTACAAGGACCCTACGCGCTACGATCTCTTGATCGAGAAGAAAGAGGGCAAGCTCTCGATGCGGCGGAAGTAGCCGCGCATGATCGATCTGGGGGCCTCACACATTCCGTCCGGGCCCAGGCGCCGGGACCGTTGGGACAAGGTGCAGATCGTGTTGCAACCGGTCGGTGGCTTGCTGACCGCGGCGGCGATCGCCCTTTTCGGGTTCTTCACCTCCAACAAGCTCGATGAGCGGCAGACCATCGAGACCAACACCCGGCTTTATTCGGAGCTCATGTCCAAGCGCGAGGAATCCGAAAGCGCGCTCCGCAAGGACATGTTCGTCAACATCATCTCCTCGTTCTTGGACAAGGGCGGATCGGATTTAAGCTCCGACGTGCTCAATCTCGAGCTCTTGGCCTACAACTTTCATGAATCGCTCAATTTGAAGCCGCTCTTCCTGGACTTGAAGCGGCGCATCGACACTGGAGAGGCCAAAGCAACTACGCCCGAAGCGAAGGCCGAGTACGCGAGCTACGACGAGCGCCTGGAACGCGTGGCACGTGAAATCGCACGGCGTCAAATGATCGTGCTCGAAGGGGTGGGACAAAAATTCGATACCACGATTGATTTGACCCAGGATACCGACGGCGCTTCGGTTGATCCGATGTCGCTCACCTTGGAAGGAAAGACCACTCGGCTGGGTCTGGACATCCTGAACGTCGATCACGCCAATCGCGAGATCACCGTATCCATGAGCGTCGTGCCGGATTCCCTTTCGGGCGGTCAGACCAATGCCATGACCTTCAACGTGAGCTATTTCGACTTCCCGATGATCGACAACATTCGGCTTGCTTATGGCCAGCGCACGGCGGTGGTGCTCAACAATTTTTCAGATCAATCCGCGGATCTAACCGTCGTTCTTTTCCCAGGCACGTATGCGAGTCTAAAAGAGCGCCCGTATTACAACGAGGTCATCGAGAACGTGTTGGGCGCTTCGAAGCAGCCCTAGCCTCACTTCCCTGAGCATAGGCGAGACCCGCCAATGCCCTACCAGCCGCTGACGATTTGGACTCCCCACACACCGTTTCGGTTGGGGCGCTGGAACGGGAAAGCAAGGTAGCCTTCCAGCACGATCGCGCCGAGTAAGTTCACCCGCGCCGCGCCGCCGGCGCTCCACACCGGGAAACGATCCGCCGTGCCAAGCTCCGCCCGATTCGTTTCCCACTTGAGGTCGAATCCGCCGCTCTTGGTCCACGCTACGCCGCCATCGAGAAACGCGGCCAGCTCGGTGGGGAGATATGGGAAGTTGATGAGACCGTATTCGGAGTTGCCGATGAAGGGAAACCGCATCTCCAGGTTCGTAACCGCAATACGTGAACCAATGAGCCGGTCGAACTCGAAGCAATCCTCCTGACCCTGCGCTGTGCACTCCTCGAGTGGATCGAACGATGCGCTTGAGTATCCCCGCACGAGCGTGGCATATCCCAGATAGAGCGGGCTCAGCTGAGAATCCTCGGCATCGGCCCCGTAGCGCCCGAAGTGCATGCCGCGCCACGCCAGCGTGAAGGGCCGGAGCAAAATGTAACGGCGGTAATCCACCAGAACGTTCGTGAAGTTCAGGGTGCCGAACGTGGGCGCCACCTCCAAACGATAACGGTATCCCTGGATGGGCGAGGTGAATCCGAAATACGAGTTGTCGCCCACGAACGCCACCGAGCCTTGATAGAGCATCAACGCGTCCTGATGCGGCGCATCGAACGTCTGTACTTCGGTTACCGATCCGTCGGGGAGGAGCATCTGCTGCTGGATTTGCCGGTCGAATCCGTAGCGCGTTACCGCGCCCGACAGCTCGAGACGGCGAATCTGCGAGAACGGGTAGTAGGTCTGCAGACTGGCGCGATCCAGGTATACGCGCTCGTGAAGATCCTGCACCACCAGCGTGTCGCCCTTGTAAAAGCTAGCCGACAAGATGTTGAGATACGGAATGTGCCCAACGTCACCGCCCCAGTTCCAGCGGTGGGCGCGGTTCAAATACGAGACCTGCGCCCCGATGTCCTTGAACGTTCCGTTCGCCTGGATGCCCAGGCCCACCACGTGATTGCTGAGCATGTCGCTGAAGTACGCGGTCGCCCCGCCGGCGACACCGGTCCCGAACTGATCCGTGGATACTCCGCCTGCGGCGAACCCACCGATGTAATCGAGCTGAAGCCTGGGCCGGTAACGCTTGAAGGTGAACGTGTCCTTGGGAACGAGTCCGCTCTCCGGATCCGACAAGTAATCGGACACCAGCACGCGGCCCTCTTCATCCACCGGAGGCAAAATGCCGGCAGCGGTGGTGATCGATGTCTGGCCGGATTCACCCGCAGTCGGCGGAGCCGGCTGGCCCGATCTATCCGCGATGGACGGGCCTTCGCTCGGCATCCCCGCCAAGCTCGGGACCGCCAGGCCCTGCGTCGAATCGGGGTCGATGCCGTACACGTTGTACTTGTTGTCTTCGAACACGGAGAAGAGCACGCGACCCGTTTCGCGGGACACCGTGAGCGCGGGGCTTGTCGCCGTGATCCCGCTCACCCCGGTCGATACGTGCGTCAACCGGTACGCCTGCTCGGATGCCAGATCGATGCGATAGATGTCGCTGAACCCTTCCGGGTCCGAGATGAAATAGAGCGAACGGCCGTCGGGAGAAAACTGAGGGTTGATGTGCTTTGCGCCCTCGAACGGAGCCAGCACGCGAATCTCTTTGGTGGCCAGGTCGAGGACACCCAGGCGCATCGGGGTGTAGCGGAGCTTGTCGAAGTCCGTGTTCGGTCCACGATCGGTGACGAAGGCAAGGCTCTTGCCATCCGGGGACCATGCAGGCTGAAGCTCCGCATAGCGGCCTTCGGTGATCTGGGTCACCGCTCCACTCTTTACGTCCAAGAGATAAATGTCGCTGATGCCGTCCTTACTGCCTGAAAACGCGATTGTCTTTCCATCGGGCGACCAGGCCGGGTTGGCCATCGAGCCCACGTTTTCGGGACGATAGCGCTTGGAAATCTTGCCCGATTTGACGTCGAACACGAGCAGATCATTGTCCCCGTGCGCGAACACGACCAACGCAAACTTCTTGCCGTCGGGAGACCACGACCCCGCAGTGTCGATGAATCGAAGCGATTCGAAATGGCCGTTGGTGGCCGAGTTCACCAGCTTTTTCTGGACCTTGCCCGTCGTCGCGTCGGCCAGGAACACGTCGATGGAAAACAAGTCACGCTCGGACAGGAACGCCACTTGTTTGCCGTCGGGAGACAAGGCCGGGGCAAGATTCATCTGCCCCGCGTTCTCATGGGAGAGGACCTTTTTACCCGCTTGCCCGTATTTTTCGCGGCCTTGCATGGCGGGGACATAGGCCGCCTTCACCGCGTTGGCCCACATCGTGGATAGCGAATCCGTGGTCACCCCCAGCACGCGCGCGATCGCGAAGTCGAATCCTCGATGGCCCGCCGTGCGGTAGAGCAGGGGGACTTTGTCATCGCCCCAGTGTCCGCCAATGTACGCCCACAGTGCTTGGCCGAAGCGGTACGGGAAAAAGTGAGGATCCGTGGTGAGCTGCTTGATGGTGGGAAACTTCCCGCTCACCACCGCATCGCGAAGCCACATCGCGGTGTGGGCATCGTGCCGACCCACCGACATGTATTCCGCCATGCCTTCGATGAGCCACAAGGGCATCTGGTTGATGTGAAAGCCGGTCGTGTCTTCGTCGGTGGCGGCGATGTCGTACTGAAACACGTGAACCATCTCGTGGCCTAGCACGTGGTCGGTGCTCGCGTAATCGCCGGTGAGCGGCATCACAACCCGGTTTTTCACCGATTCGGTGACGCCGCCAGTTCCCTCGCTCAGGAATCCACTGATGACGTTGGTCTGTTCGAAGTCCGCATGATCCGAATAAATGATGATCGGCTTGCGCTCATGAAACGTGTGGCCGTCGAAGGCGGGCACGTAACGGTCATACCAGCGCTCGGCCATGCGTCCCACGTCCCGCGCGATCTGCTCGTCCTGGGTGTAGACGTGCAAATCGAAATGCTCGGTGGACAGCACGCGGAATTTGAAATTTTCGTAATTGACCTTGTTGCGGCCGAAATACTGGGCGTCCGCCCGCACCGAACACAGGCTTGCGACCAGCACCGCTCCAAACAGGAGTCTAAACGGACGGTTGTTCGCCATCGTGCATTAATTCCCATCTGGGGTTCGCACGTTTGCGGATCCCAGAAAGCCCATCAGTTCCCGAGGGGTCAGGACGCCGGCCAGCCGGTCTCCTTCCGCCACGATCAGGCTTGTTGTGTGATGCGCCTGCATGTGGAGCAGTGCCGACATGACGTCCGCATCGGGGGAGATGGTGTTCGACTCGGTGAGGGGCTCGATGACGTCTTGAACCCGTGTCCAGTCCCATTTCTCCCGGGGCACTAATTTTACCCTTTCCCGGGTAACAACTCCCACGAGCTTTTCACCCTCCACTACCGCAAATAGCTCATATTGCGTCCGATAAAGAGCGCCCTCGATGAGCTCGCGAAGCGGCATGTCCGGGTGCACCACGACTGGATCACGGGCCATCAGCTCGTCCACCCGTTGGCCCACCAACGCGCGACGGACCATGACTTGCCGGTAGGACTGCTGGGCGGCCCCGCGCAGAAAAAGCCCGATCATGGCCCACCAGGCTCCACTCAGCCAACTTCCCCGGACCACCGAGATAATCCCTATGCCGACAAGGACTAACCCGAACCCTTGCCCAATCAGTGAGGTGATACGCGTCGCTTTGCGAATGCTCTTTTGACGGTGCCACAGGACGGCCCGGAGAAGCCGTCCGCCATCCAGGGGAAACGCGGGGATGAGGTTGAAGAGGGCCAGGACCAGGTTGATGCCGGCCAGATACATCAGGATTCCCTCCGCCCAG
>Ga0068861_100001014_pt1 | contig 17170 bp, 20 predicted proteins | sample KBSSwiS42_FD_66593 | JGI IMG/M metagenome (GOLD analysis project Ga0068861, IMG submission 66593) | Switchgrass rhizosphere microbial communities from Kellogg Biological Station, Michigan, USA - KBS Switchgrass S4-2 | ecosystem: Host-associated > Plants > Roots > Rhizosphere > Soil ...
TTAGGATTCGAAATTTACCATAAGGGAAACGATAACCTGGTATGCAAGGGCGGTTCGTATCCAGGTTATAAAACATGCTCAGCCATCAATGCTGCAGAAAAAATTGGCGTAATTGTGTGTATAAATGGATCTGACGGTGAAGCATATCCAGGGACAGCGTGGAGTATTTCTGAACGAATTTTTGACTGGCTGACACCTGCCATAAAATCAGCGGGCCTAAATAATTCACAAAATACTCTATCAACTAATTACAAGGAACTGGAAGGCTTGTATGGTAATATCTGGAATGAATCTTCTGTTATTTTTTTAGACGGGAAACTACAAATAGTAAATCCAAATACAGCGGACCCCAAGAATGGTGTATGGATTCTTGAACCCATTGCTTCAGATCGTTTCAGGATTCTTTCATCTCCCCGATTTATGCCTGTTGGCGAGGAAATTTTGTTTACTCGAGACAGCCAGGGAAGAGTTTCCGGTTATCTGGCTGGCGATGGATGGGCGTCTGTTAAATTGGAATAATATCAAATAATGGAGAAGGCACTAGCCCCAACAAAAGTATTTGCAAAAGCAGGGTCGGGTAAAGTAACATCAGCTATGTGCAAGCATCAGCAGTAGTTAGGGCACAGCGTTCAATTTTAAGTCTTAGTTCATACTATTGCTCTTTTGATATGAATTTTTATTCGAGGGTTTATCACCAATAGCCCGAACCCGATGAGGTTGCTTAAAATTTGTTCTGCTGGTATGGAGAACCAAATAAGTAACAGCTTATATTTGAACATCAACGACCTCCGTTTCTTGATAACATCGATAGATTTGTCTTATTGGTATAGTGATGAATAGAAAGAAACATCTGAAATTTGAGCGCAAAAAACAGGGTAATCGCCAAAAGGAAAATGACAGATTCGCAGTGAAGGTGGAGCAAATGGATGGATAAAAAACTGGTGTTGACCAAAAAAAACCAAAGCATCATAAAGCATTTAATCCCCACATTTTTCTTTATTTCTCTTTTGCTTTTTCAAAATACATCATGCCGGGACAAATCAAAAACAAATAAATCACAAGGCGAAGCACAAAACTCATTGCCCGGGACATGGCGACTAATATCCTACTCAGATTTTGATTCGGTGACAGGTAAATGGACACAACCTTATGGTGAACATCCACGTGGATATTTTACCTATACAGAAAGCGGCATTGTCAATCTGAATGTTTCATCTGATCCTCCATTTAACATCAGCCAAGATTTTACAAAGAAACATGTTCGTCCACTTTCTGAATTTTTAGACAATTATGCTTTTGGTTATTTCGGTACTTATACGCTTGACGTTAAGAATGGAAAGGTTATACATCATCCGAAAGGCGGATCTCTGACCTGGTATATAGGAACTGATCAGGACCGTATGTTTCGGTTAAAAGGTGATACATTATTTATTGGCGATCCAACATTCGAAATCGGAAGAAGAGTGCTGGTGAGAGAAAAGTAGAACGCGTACTATGCAAAACAAAATCAGTCCGTACTGCCATACTCTATAACAGTTGACATAAAGAGTAATAATGTCTTTTCTATTGATTATTTAACTGTCAATGATAGTTTCATAAAAGGTAGGGTTATATTTGGTCAAAAGCACCGGCAGTCGATTAAAAGCAATATATTACGAGAAGTGAACTTGAATTTGAGTTCCAGAATTCAAATTCCGAAGAACAGCCGCTATCATAAAACTGGCAGAATGCCCGCGATAGAATATCTTTCAGCTGATGTAATTCTATTTAACTTTAGTGCTGAGTCCGAGCGACAGGGATTTTAAAATTGTATTCCGGGACTTCGGCAATTCATTGACGCTGCAGGCAATTTTCAAATCTCACAATTAATGAAGATCATTTCGAAATTTTATCTTGTTATTTCTATTCTGTTTGTTTCGCTAAAGACAGAAATAGTTCATGGTCAAGACATCAATGTGAAATTGGGATTCGCAGACAGTATTCAATCTCCGATACTAAAAGAAAATAGAAAAATCATTATTAGCCTGCCTGATGAGTATGATACTTCAAAAAAAACGTATCCGGTTTTGTATCTTTTAGATGGCAATATTAATAGTCTTCTCGAGACGGTTTCAACCATGAATAAATTAGGTTTGGATGAAAATATTCCTAAAATGATAGTGGTAGCCATTGGCAACACAGACAGGGACAGAGATATGATGCCTCTCAGTACAAAGCAATATTCCGTCCCTGTTGCAGGTGCAAAACAGTTTCTTTCTTTTATCGGGGATGAACTCATTCCCCAGATCGACAAAAAGTACCGCACGAATCAACAGCGCATATTATGTGGCAAATCACTGAGCGGTTTGTTTACTTTATATGCGCTCCTCACGAAGCCGCAATTATTTGAAAGTTACATTGGTCGTAGTGCGGGTTGGCTGCGAGATATGAACGACTACTTCATTACATTAACCGACAGAGCCCTTCAACAACCAGACCTGTACCGGGACAAGAAAATTTTTATGAGTAATTCGTTAATTGACGATTATGACAAAGATCATGACGTACACAAACAGATGCTTAAATTTTCGGAAAAAATAAAAGCCAAGCTGGGCGACAGAGTACAGTATAAATATGTAACCTATAACAATTATCCGCATGTGCCTTTCCCAAGCTTATATGATGGACTAAAGTATATTTTTGAAGCTGACACAAAAAAATAATTGCTGCTAACAAGGGTGTTTCTGCTATGTTGGCATTAGAATATATCCCGATCAGCCTATCGTTATCCGCTGCAGTCCCAACTGAACGAATATAACCGAGCCTTGGAACCTGCTTTCTATCTTTGATCCGCAACTGTTCCGGCCTGAAGTAACACAGTCCCGATAGCTATCCGGGATCAGCATAATAGAAAGCCCTTGACGTTAGCGCCAACTCGTATCGACGGTACCTAGTTCAGCTCACAAACCGAAAAGATAGCTTTATATTTAAATCACCAGCGATGAAAAGGCATGTCACCTTCAGCTTCTTACGAATAGTTGCTTTGATAATTTTGTTGTCCGGAGCTGTGGCTTCACTGAATTTTATGTTTATTGCGGGCCGTAATCAAAAATCTCTTCTGCTGATTGTGCTTTTTACAGGGTGGGTGCTTTCTCCGTTCACCACTCTCTTTATTGCCGATATGATTTTTAAGCGTTGGCTGACTCTTACACGTAAAATACTCTACTTCCTCTCGATGTTTATTACCTTCGGTTCTTTGATTAGTTACAGTGGCGCATTGGATTCGACTAACACGAAAACTGCTTTTAAATTTCTTGTTGTTCCATTGATATCGTTGCTGTTGATATTGATATTTCTAATTGTTGCTTTACGATCAAGAAGGCTTTCTATCAATCGAAGTGATACCAACTAAACTTCAATTTAAATCAAACACAATATCTTTATGGCAATAAATCGGGTAATGCCGCTCGGCAGAAAGCCCTGTACGTTAGCCGGCAACTGCGTACTTCGCTTAAGAAGGACAATAAACTTTCGCTCTAAAGTACTTTAACTTCTAAACGATGAACCATGAAAAAAGCAACAGTATTGCTATTATTATTCTTTTTGATTTCAATTCATTCACCAAGTCAAAATAACCGATTACCCGACAGTATTCTTAAGCGACTTAATGGCTCCGAAATAGAAATGGTTAATGCGCTGTCTAATGGCGATTCCACAGCATTTAAAAGAATTGCCGGGGACGATTATATTGATATCAATGCGAATGGCAATAAAATGACACTTCAATCCATGTTATTTGAAATAAGCAATTTCAAAGGAGTCTTGATTAGTTTTTCAGATCAGGCGCAAAGAATTTATGGCAATTTTGTTTTGAAAACCGGAAGAGCAAAGTTTTCTTCCGGAGGTCAGGAGATTGGCGAAGTATTGTATACACAAGGATGGGTTTACAGAAACAACAAATGGCAGTTTGTACACTGGCAAGGCACAATGACCAAAGAATTTCTGCTGAAAACAAAAACTGAGAGATGAAATGGAAATACGTCACTGCCGCTAACAGCAGTTTGGCGCAGTGGCGGGATTAGTATATGTCAGGATCGATAGTAATTCTAATCAACTTTGCCCGTCTTCGCTCTAAAGTCTCAATTATTGCGAAAAACTTGCTGAGTTTCGGCGGGCTCCGTATATTGGCTCAGGAGCAATTACATGGACTACCGCCACTGCGCCAAGCCGTGGGACGTTGGCGATAATTGTAAATTGATTTTATGAATCGGAAGCGTTTGGGACAGGACATACTAAAGGCCTTTATCATTGCATTTCTTGTTTTATTTCCTCATTTTGTTCCAATTCCATTTTATTCTTACACCGTTGTTTGCTTAGCAGTCGTTATTTTTTATTTAAGATGGCAAAAAAAGACGCTTAAAGACCTTGGACTAAAACGTAACGGATTAACTGCCCATACTCTAACCGTAGGCATCCTATCGGCGTTACTTTGGATTGCTTTTAATAAATGGGTTTATCATCCATTCATAACTCATTTTTTTGTGGTAGATCCATACACCGAATACGACTTTATCAGGAACAAATTGTCGAACTTAATTATCACACTTATTGCGGCTTGGTTAATAGGCGGCTTTTACGAGGAAATAGCTTTTCGTGGTTTTATTCAGATAACAATTCGTGAATGGTTTGTCAAGTCAGCACATTCATTTTGGCTCGCCGGATTTCTAACAAGTATTTTGTTTGGGCTATATCATTGGCAGCAAGGTATTTTTGGCATTGTTCCATCCTTTTTAGGAGGCTTACTTTGGACATTGTTGCTTTGGCGCTATAAGGGTAATTTATGGTATCCTATTATTTCGCATGCATTTTATGACACCATAGCTTTAACGATGATTTATTTCGGAATCGCGATATAGAAATTGGAAAATCAAGCAAACAACGACCGCTACTATGCTGGCTTCAGAATATATTCTCATCGACATAGCGTTTATCAGCTTCGCTCTGCTCGCAATGACCTGTCCCAGCTGGACGAACATAACCGGGCTTTGGACCTTGCCTGCAGGCCTTGCTTCGCCGAAGCTCCGCAAAGGCGCAGCTGGCAGGTATACCATCAGCTTTTTATCTTTGATCAGCAACAGTTTTGGGCTGCAGTAACACAGGAGAAAGCTTCGTACGTTGGGCGTCATCTCGCTAAATATATTCCGGAACAAAATTTGTTTCATTTTACTTCTAATATTCGTTCTAAGTAAAATTTGATCATCGTAATCCAGGCAGGTTCGATTATTAATTAATGATTAAAAAGGGAAACAATGCCAGTATATGTAGTAAATGCGTATGATATCCATGACTTTGAAACATTCAAGGAATATCCGCCACAGGTGGCCAAGCTGCTTGTGAAATTTGATGCAAAAGTGTTAGCCATGGATATGGCCCCAAAAGTATTAGAAGGGATACCAAAAACAATGAATGCAATAGTAGAATTTCCATCCGAAGAGGCTGTAGATAGTTTTTACAACCATCCAGCCTATCAGTCAATTATCCATTTAAGACACAATTCTACTTCAAATTGTACAATGATTGTGCTTAAACAATTCGTAGCAGAATAAGGACGACGCCCAAAAAAGGGCTTTCTGCTATGCTGGCAACAGAGTATCTCCTGGTCGACATATCGCTGATCAACTCCGCTCGCAGTGACGTGTCCCAGCTGAACAAACATAACCTAGCTTTGGAACCTGCCTGCCTTGCTTCGCCGGCTCCGCAAAGGCGCACGAAGCAGGTACACCATCAGCTATCTAACTTTGATAAGCAATTGTTCCCTGTCAGAAACCCCTGTCAGTTGTAAGCAACCCTGACAAAGACCATATTAATTGTCAAACACCAAAACTGTTTAATATGATAAAGAACTTGTTCCCAATCAGTTTTTCTTGACGCTATTTTATTTGTGTTCATGCGATAACAGCAACACTGTCAAAACACAGAGCCAGGGACTTCAGTAACTTTAATCGGCTACAGTTCCGGACACGACGTTTTCCAAATGCCCTGCCGGATGCAAAGCCTGGATGTTGGAGGCAATTTTCAAATCACAATTAATAAAGATCATTTCGAAATTTTTATTGCCGATGGCTGCACGCAGCATAGTCTTTCAGCGTTTGTTTTCCCCGGGCTAACCCCTGTGTCTCCATTTGATCTCCTGTTAACCGGGCAAAGTGGCAAGGTTTGAAGAGAAAATTTGTCAAAATCAATTTAAACGTTTTGTTTGTAGTTCTATTTGAACTTTCGTTTCCCAATGCCGTTATAGTCACTCATAGGTTTTACATATGCAACCAAAATTTTGCAAGCATAAGATATTAATGGTGGTAGCGAGCGTTTTAAGTTTCGTTTCCCTGGCACAGAACACGGGTAGTATCTCCGGATACATCACAGATAAAAATGATCAGAAACTGTTGGTGGGGGCCACTGTATTGCTGAATCCTGGCAATAAAGGGTCAACCAGTTCCGAAACTGGCTTCTTTCGTTTTTCTCTTATAGAAGCAGGCACTTACTCGCTTACCATAACAAATGTTGGCTACAAAGCGACAGTGATTACCAACCTGGTCATAACCTCAGGAAACGAAAACACAGTCAATATAGAATTAGAGCCTGAACCGAAAGACCTCGCATCGGTAACAATAACCGGCCGGCGAAACTCTGTAAGGGCAGCAAGCCTTGAAAACCCTCTCAGCGTTCAGCGGCTTACTACAGAAGATATCAAGGCAAACCCGGGAGGGAATTTCGACATCAGTAAAGTAATTCAGTCATTACCCGGCGTAGGCGGCGGTGTGGGGGGCGGCGGATTTCGCAACGATATCGTTATACGTGGAGGTGCCCCCAGCGAAAACGTTTTTTACCTGGATGGGATTGAGATACCCATCATCAACCATTTTAGTACCCAGGGCTCAGGCGGAGGACCCCAGGGCATCCTGAATGTAAGTTTTATCGAGGATGTAAAACTGAGCACTTCTGCCTTTGATGCCCGGTACGATAATACCCTCAGCAGTGTTTTCCAGTTCAAGCAGAAAAACGGAAACGCCAACAGGCTGCAGGGAAACGTACGTTTGAGCGCCACCGAACTGGCAGCTACATTTGATGGACCAATTTCAGAAAAAACAACCTTCCTAGCCTCTGCCCGAAGAAGCTATTTGCAGCTTTTGTTCAAGTTAATAGACCTGCCAATCCGGCCAAATTTTTGGGATTTCCAGGCAAAAGCTACCACGCAGCTCAACAAAAAAACAACACTCAATTTAATTGGCATAGGCGCTATCGATGAATTCAGATTTGCAGCTCCTGCGGAGGCAACGCCGGAAAAACTATATGTGATCAACAGTAACCCAATCGTTAATCAATGGAGTTACACAGTAGGCGCTTCCGTACGAAGACTTACCAACAATGGTTACTGGAATCTTGCACTCAGCCGCAACACCTTAAACAATAGTGCAGATAAATTTGAAGACAACCAGGATCCAAAAGATAGCGAATTAACCCTGCGCATTAACAGCGATGAAACCGAAAATAAACTCAGGTTTGATGTGACCAACAATTTCAATAAGTGGAAATTAAGCTATGGCGCTGTTCTGCAGTACATCAACTTCGACAACCGATTTTTCCAGCGCTTCAGGCCTGAACTTGAAGACAGCATGGGCAATGTGATTCAGGACAGGATTATCCTGGCAAGTAATACGGGCGCAGATTTTGTGCGCTATGGCGGATTCATGCAGGCCGGCACCCGATTCTTAAACAACAGGCTTTCTGTGAATGCCGGTATCAGGGTAGATGCCAATTCACTGGAAAACAGCGAAGCCGATCCTTTGAAACAATTCAGCCCACGCTTCGGCGCATCCTATGCATTATCCGACAAATGGAATGTCAGTGCCAGCTACGGAATCTATTACCGCTTGCCTTCTTATACCCATCTTGCTTATGTACAGCCCGCCACCGCCACTACAGAAGCCTACACAAACCCAGGTAAGTACATTAAAAGCACACACGCAGTTGCAGGCTTTGAATTTTTGCCGGCGAGTACGTTGCGTTTTACGTTGGAAGGTTTTTATAAGCGATACGACAATTATCCCATCAGCCTCCTGGATGGTATAAGCCTTGCGAACAAGGGCACTGAATTTGGTGCGATCGGCAATGAGCCTATTGTGCAAGAAGGCCATGGAGCAGCCTACGGTATTGAGTTTTTTGCGCAACAAAAATTGTCTAAACGTTCCTTTGGCATTTTAAGCTATACATGGTACCATTCAAAATTTTCGGGCCTGGATGGTAAACTCATTCCGGCTGCCTGGGATAATGGCCACTTGTTTAGTATTACCTGGGGATATAAATTTAAACGCAACTGGGAACTGGGAGTAAAATTTCGCTTGCAAGGAAGCGCACCGTATACTCCCTACGATATGATCCAAAGCCAATTAAATTATCTTACCCTTGGCACCGGTGTCTTTGACTATAGCAACACTAATACCCTTTCCTTAAAAGCCTTTAATGCCAGCGATATAAGAATTGACAAAAAATGGAATTTCCGACGCTTTACGATTGATGTGTTTTTGGATATACAGAACTGGTATAGCGCCTCAGCCTTTGGCATCCCTCAATACACTTTTAAAAGAAATGCAGACAATACCGCGTTTGTTACAACTGACGGACAGCCGATCAAGCAAGATGGTAGCAATGCCATTCCACTACTTCTTCCCAATGAAGATGGCAGCCTGTTGCCCACCATTGGTTTCATTATTGAATTCTAAGTTGCTGCGCTTATTTAAAAGATGAGTATGGCGAAAATGAAAGGGTGACAGGGAATAATATACATACAATCCATGATCGAGGATTTATCCGCCGACACGAAAAACCTTTCAGAAGTGATAAAGGAATTTGATTATGGAATTCACAAGCAGATCCAGTATTAAATATGTATCCGGGGGCCGGCACAAGGATATAATTGTGCGACTAGAAGCTCATGAAGATCTCCTGCCTTCGGCAAGCCCTGGACGTTGACAGCAATTTTAAAAGACGTTGACTCGCTAACTTTTGTTTTAATTTGTGAAAATATCCACCAAGGAGAACTTTGCTTAAAACAAAAAAACTTTCTTATGAATAAAATATCCTTCCTTGTTACGTTCTGCGGGCTATTGTGTATGGTTGTTCATGGCCAGGTGAAGTTATACCCTGTAATAAAAGATTATGGGGCGGTTTTCGATGTACCCTTTGCAAAGGATAAACCTGACACTTCGGTGGTGTATAAAATCATCATTGAAGCAGGACCTAATATTGAAAAACCGGAAGAACTATATGCTCCGCTGGAAAATATTTCCCGGATGTACAACTTGCATGTTTACTCAGGTATACCACAAAAAAATTTATATGTTGAGCTTGTCATCTTCGGCCCAGCGGTCGCTGTTGTTTTGGATAATGATGCCTTTAAAAGAAAATTCAGTGTGGACAATCCCAATCTTAAAATTATAGATGAAATGACTAAGGCGGGTGTTAAAATTCATGCCTGCGGTCAATCTGTTATGTTAACTAAAATTGATCCTGCTACTGTTAATCCAAACATTGATATAGTGGTTTCACGTTTCACAACTGTTTCCAGCCGACAGATGAAAGGGTATGCATTTTTTAAACTCTGAGAGAACAACTTTTTGTAGATCCTTGGATTAATACAGCTCGAAAGAATGGTACCAGAAGGTGGCTTGCTGACGAATTAGGTATCGGCAACAAATCGCTTATCAGCATTGGTTCTGCGAGGCGTCATACTTTTCAACATCGGAAGAAAAGTTTTACTTACTTATATAATCGGCTTCGGTAGGCAAGCCGATGATTATAAAACATCACCACAGCAGGGAGCCGTGAACGTTATGTGTCATGTTTTGACAGCCCGACGAGATTAATTAAAATCTTTTTCACCAGTTTTTGGTATTCAGAGTGCTTATTGTGCTAACTTTATTAACATCCTTAATAATTTGATATTATGATAGTTCTTAGGCTTGAACACAAAGCTCCATCCTATGAAGAATGGAAGAAGACTTTTGATTCTGATCCCATCAACAGAAAACAATCTGGCGTGAAGCATTATCGAATTTACAGGGCAATAGATAACCCAAATCATGTTGTGATGGAGTTTGAATTTAACACCTTAACCGAAGCTCAAAAACTACTTGCTGCATTAGACAATTTTTGGGAAAAGACTGCAGGCTCAATAATAATTAATCCCAAAATCCAACTTTTAGACATCGTCGAATCTATCGATCTAATTTAAAAACACGAACACATAACAAGGAGCTTTCAGCTATGCTGGCAGCACAATCAAGGCTCGATAGCCGGGACAAGCATATTCTCATCGACATATCGCTACTCAGCTCTGCTTCGCTCGGCTCGCCGTGACTATCCCAGGTGAACGGACATAACCCAGCTTTGGACCTGCCTGCCGGCCTTGGCTCGCCGAGACTCCGCAAAGGCGCAGCAGGCGGGTATACCGTCAGCTTTCCATCTTTATCCCGACCTTCGTCGGGACAGGCCCAACGAAAGTACCGGGCTGAAGTAACGGGGAGTATCAACACGGCAGAGAGCCCTGGACATTGGTGGCAATGTTAAACGCCAACCGCATATTAACAAATGAAAAATAAATGAGACCAGGCGTATTTAAAGTGACAATACACATGGTTTCAAGCCTTGACGGATTTATTGCCAAAAAAGACAATAGCGTTTCGTGGTTTGATACATCCGACTATTATGAGAAAGGGGTTACTGAACAAAACACAGAGGAATTTCTGAAAACAATAGATTGTTATGTAATGGGTGCACGGACATACGAACATGCCTTGGAACTTTCAAAATCTTATGGGTGGGCTTACGGAGATACTCCGACAATTGTAGTAACACACAGAATCCTGTCAATTGAAAGAGCAAACATTGAAATTTATTCGGGCGATCTAAACAAACTTATTGACGATCGACTAAAGCCAAACTTTAAGAATGTTTGGCTTGTAGGAGGAGCGATGCTTGTCAAAGATTTCATTCGCTTAAAATTAGCTGACGAAATAAGGCTATCGTTAATGCCGATTATTTTGGGTGATGGAACTCTCTTTTTTGACTATATCGAACAAGAACAGACATTGCATCTAAAAGACGTGACAGCTTACAAAAGTGGGATGGTGGAATTATGTTATGAAATAAAAAAAGACTAGAAACTTCTAAAAAACGAGCCGAAAGAAACACCGCCACCAACAAGGGGATTTCTGCCATGCTAGCTTCAGAACATATTCTCATCGATATATCGCTAATTAGCTTTGCTTCGCTCCGCTCGCAATAAAACGTGTCCCAGCTGCACGAACATAACCGAGCTTTGGAACCTGCCGGCCTTGCTTCGCCGAAGCTCCGCAAAGGAGCAGGCAGGTATAGCATCAGCTTTCTTTCTTTGATCAGCAACAGTACAATACGGCAGTGACACGGCATAACAGCAACGCAGAGAGCCCTGGAAGTTGTTCGTCACCCTACTGGACATTGCGCTATAGGTGACACCGTCTAAGAGTTTGCCTGTGCTACTCCGCCAGTTTAGCAAAATTTTAATCATCACAGTGACTACAGTCATAGAATAGCAGTTCGGATTGAGGTACATTTAGGTCCATGATGAAAGCTGCCACTATATTCCTTTTAGTACTGTTAGTGTCAATACAAACTCCATTTGGGCAGCTTTTAAAACTACCCTTGCTCGTAGAACACTTCAAAAAACACCAAAAGCAAGACGGTGTTTCACTCATTGTCTTTTTGGAAGACCATTATCTATCACACCACAATGATGCAGACTTGCCGGAAGATGAACAATTGCCTTTTAAAAATATTACATTCAACAGCATCGGTTACGCCATTGTGATACCAGCCGTTCAGGCGAATATCTTCGCTCCTTTACCTGTCAAAAAGAAGATTTCTTTTTCTGACATTTATACACCACAACAACATTTGGCAAGTGTTTTTCATCCGCCGAGAGCTTAGCGATTATATGATTTCTCTCAAAAGAGAGTGGTACTAATTTCTTAACCTCAAATAGATATTTTATGAACAGTGTTCAAATGCACCTGGCGCTAACGCATGTGCCTGTTATTCTATCATTGGTGGGTTTGATAATGCTTATAGTAGCATTCTTTATAAAAAACTCCACAATTACAAAAACATCCTACATCCTGATATTGACTGCCGGCATTACAGCATTACCCGTTTTCTTCACCGGAGAAGGTACTGAAGAAGCCATTGAAAACTTGCCAGGAGTATCGGAATCGGTTATCGGAAGGCATGAAGAAGTGGCAAAGTTGGCGATGATCTCTATTGCGGCTGCCGGGCTGGTGGCACTGGCAGCTTTGTTTTCCTTCAGATGGCAGATAGCAGCCCGTCTTTTTAAGGTTGTCGTTGTGCTGCTGGCGATCACATCCGGTGGACTGATGGCGCAAACAGCACATTTAGGTGGGCAAATACGCCACACAGAAATCAGAAGTGTTGTTGCCAAGCAAAATAATAGTGAACCCGCCGGAAATAGTGAAGACAATGCGCGTCAACAACAAAAGGGTGATGATTAATCAGTACAAAAAAAAGTAAAAAATGAAACAACTACTATTAATCCTGCTGGTTGCCTTTGCATCATGCATCAGCCGCCAAGGTGCTGAACAACAGGATAACAAAACCGAAAATGAGAATACAGTTGCAAAAGTTCCATTGAGCAGTAAAGCCAAATGGAAAACTGATGAAGCAACCAAGAAAAATGTGGCGGCCATGACACAAATAATAACTGACAGCGCGTATGCTGATGCGGCAAAAAGAAAGGAACTTTATACGAACCTAAAGGCTAAAATAGATACGCTGGTGAAAGAGTGCAGTATGAAAGGTGCCGGGCACGATGCCCTGCATGTATGGCTTGAAAAGGTGTTAACCGATTTGAAAGTATTAGAAAAAGGTGATGATGAGTATAAAGAAGCCTATACTGCGCTGAAGAAAGATGTAGAAAGCTTCTATCAGTTTTTCGAGTAGGTGAACGGAACTCCTGCCATAGCGGGAGTTCCATTTTTCATGTCTACCATCAGGCGAAAAAGGGCGAACGTACAAAATGGGTATTACCAAAATGCAGGCTGACGGAAGCTGTGTTTGCTGCGCCAGTATAGGGGCTCGGAGGCCGGGACAACCATATCCTTATAGACCTATTACTACCCAGCTACAGTTTTTATAAATCGGTTTATAAAATCCAGCAGTAGCGGACTATAGGTTCAATTCATTAACTCTAACAAGGATTCTTTTATTATTTCAATCATTTTATTATTCGTAGCCTCATCTTTAACGGCAATTCGAACAGCATTTTTGCCAATATTGCTACCCATGTTACTTACGTCTCTTAAAAATAGCTTTTTTTGCCTGCACGATTCCAAAAATTCGCCAGTCTGCGGAAAGTGTCCTGGAAGATAAAACAGTAAATAATTTGCTACGCCATTTACCACCTCCGTTACACCTAATTTGTACAAATTTTCTTTTAGGCGGGCCCGTAAAACATGTGTCTCTTCATACTTCTGCATATAGTATCGCTTGTCAAGAAGTGCAGCAATCGCTGCAGCCTGTGCCGGTAAACTAATCGACCAGGGAGGTGAAAATTGTCTTAACATTTCAATCAAATGTGGGGAACAGCATAGATAAGCTGCCCTAACGCCGCTTAATGCATATATTTTACTCATCGATTTGCAGACTATTACGTTTTCGGTTTTAACAGCAAACTTTTCTAAAGATTCACATGAACTCACAAAGTCAACATATGTTTCATCCACCCAAATAATAGTTGAATGTGGTGTTTGTTTAAGCATTTCCTCCAGATCTTTTTTTGAAGTATGCACGCCTGTTGGGCTGTTAGGATTTACCAATATAACCATATCGTAACCTTTAGTAATTTCCGCCCGTAACGAGGCGATATTAATAACAAAACCCTCCTCGCGACAAAGATTAAAGCGGCTTATTTTACATTTCACAACATTTTCCAACACATGAAGATATTCGCCATAACAAGGATCAATTATCAAAACCCTTGACCATTTATTCAAAAAACTCATTAACGAAAGAAATATCAAATCAGACGACCCTGCACCGGCTAGAATATTTTTCTCTTTTATGCCCCGTACTTCTGCAATTACTTTAACCAGCCCTTCGGCATGTGTTGGAGGTGAACTTTGTATTAAAAATGATAAATTTTCCCGGACTGCTTTTAATACACTAGGGGATGGAGGAAACCATGCATCTAAAACATCGGCATTGATAATTTGAATTGCGTTACCGAGGTTCTGTAAATCCTCGCCGATGGCTTTAAAGAAAGACCCTCCATGATAGCAGGCAGAAGGTGCAAAAAAAGGGAAGGGAAGTCTCCAGTCTATTTTATTTTGCAATGATTCATAGAACCATAGTTTTTTATTCACAATCAATTGCAAATCCTTAATACATGCTACCGATAATTCATAAGTTACTTTACCAGATTGAGCGCGAAGTGCCAAAGGGATAAGACCGGATTTACAATACATCGTTATTAAGTCTGTACGACAAATGGCCACGATATTAAGACCACCATGAGATTGCACCCAGCGATAGGCGGCAAACATTAAGGCAAGTGCTGTGTTACTGTTACGATTCTCTTTTAGTACTGTTAACAAACGTATCTCATACAAAAATTCATCAAATGGAAAGGGTATAACCGAACGTGAGAAATATTTATCAACTGAATACTTTTTAGAAGCGGGAGAAGTAATACTTACAAAACCAATAATCTGGCCACCGTACCTGGCTACGATATAGTGATTTTCCACATCAAGTTCATCTGTAAGCCGATAAGTTGGATTTGCTGTATGCTGATTGAGTTCTTGGGCATAAATGTTATGACGAATCTTATATATTGCTTCCCTGTCTCGTTCAGATGCAACAAATAAAATTAATTTTTGAGAAGGAATAATTGACATTGTACAATATAGCGATATTCTGCAAGCCCGGTGTCTATTGGCGTCGCCGCAAAAAAAAATTATATTTGTTGTTTTTTATTTAATTCTTTGATCGTAATCGTCGGAAATAGTCCGGCACTTCGGCCATGCGTAGAGGTTGGACGAACTCTTATTTGGATATTCTGAAATTTCTAACATGCCTAAAGTTTTCTTCACCCATTGTATAGTAGTTTGCCGGTTATCCCTGATAAACCGGGCAGATCTGTAGGGACAGTCTGCTGCTCGCGTCATTTTATACAATGGAAAATATTCACCTCCGATAGAATACTTTTACTTTTGCACCATTATTAACTTAAAAATAAAATAATGCAAGCGCAACTAATCACTTATCAGTTAAACAATATTTCCCAGGCGGAATATTTGAAACAAATGGTTGAACCAGACGCTCCAATTTTAGCAAACGTAAAAGGTCTTATCTCAAAGGTTTGGTTGACAGACGAGGAAAAAAATACCTTTGGTGGCTTCTATTTGTGGGAAAATAAAACTGCAATGGAAGACTTCATGCATTCTGACCTTGTAAAAGCAGTTGTAAGCAGACCGTTCGTAAAAAATGTTTCTTCGGTTGACTTTGAAGTAAATCAGACCGCTTCGTTAATTACACGCGGACTGAAATAAAAGATAGCGTTTTCTGTAAGTTGGCAGATCTGCTTCCGCTAACAGGGTATCGCTAAAATCGGGTCAGACGAAAGTACAATCAGCAGATGTACTTCTGTTTTGCTTTTGTCCCGGCGGATGAAATTCTATTGAGCATTTGTTCAAACTTCAAAATTTATTTATAAATTTTGCATCAGCTACGGACTGACGTATTCCAAATTCCCCCACTTCGGCATTACCTACCGGTTATTATGACTAATAAGCAAGAAATATTGTGTGCTTTTTTATAGTCCAAAAATGACAAAAGATGAAAATACTGATTTTGGGTTCAACGGGTGGAACAGGGCAACAATTGGTCGCACAATCTCTTAAGCAAAATTATGAGGTAACTGCACTTGCCCGTGACCCATCCAAGCTTAAAGTAAATCATGACCGACTCACAGTAGTAAAAGGAAGTGTATTGGATAAAAATGTTTTAGCAAACGCACTGGAGGGAAAGGAGGCAGTACTCAGTGCACTTGGGGTGGGAAAATCGCTAAAGTCAAAGGATTTAATTTCTAATGCGGTCAGAATAATAATTCCTGCAATGAATGAAAAAAATGTAAAACGCTTAGTTTTTCTTTCAGCCTTTGGGGTCGGAGAAACGTTTACGCAAGCTAATTTTATTCAAAGAATTATATTCAAGGTATTTTTGAGAAATATTTACGCTGACAAATCAAAGGCAGATGATCTAATTCGAAAAAGTACACTCGAATGGACATTAGTTTACCCGGTTCTGATGACAGATACTCCTGGAACAGGTAAATATAAAGTAGGAGAAAAATTTGAAATGAAGGGTATGCCAAAAATTTCTCGGGCCGATGTTGCTGAATTTATGCTTCGACAACTTAATGATAATAATTTCATAAAGAAACCCTCTATAATAATGAGTTGATTCTTATTAGATTGTAAGGTTCTTCTAAATCATGGCTGCAGCTAACAAAGGGGGTTCGATTGAGTGGGCAACAGGATCGCGACTCGAAGGCCGGGATAAACATCTCCTTTTTGAATATCGCTTATCAGCTCTGCTTTGCTTCGTTCGCAGTGACTCGCATCTGAACGTCATAACCGAGCCTTGGAATCTGCCTGCCGGCCTTGCTTCGCCGAAGCTCCGCAAAGGCGCAGCAAGCAGGTATACCATCAGCTTTCTATCTTTATCCAGGCTTTCGCCAGGACAGAACCAGCGACAGTTCCAGGCTGACGTAATACGGCCCAGATGACTATCGGGGATCAGCACAGTAAAAAGGCGTGGACGTTGTGGGTATGAGGCTGAACATTCCAATAATTTAACCAACCTAGAATAAATGCCACACAATACGGACGAAGAACATTTAGGTAATCCCAACAATCGCGAATCAGAAAATTCTTCAGACGAAATTATTCTTACTAATAAACCTGGCCCCGTTAACGAAATTCAAGAAACGGAAAATATGGAAGTACATAATCATCCCCATCATGTAACACACAAAAAGAAATGGAGCGAATATCTTTTGGAATTCTTAATGCTATTCCTG
>Ga0068861_100001015_pt1 | contig 17170 bp, 11 predicted proteins | sample KBSSwiS42_FD_66593 | JGI IMG/M metagenome (GOLD analysis project Ga0068861, IMG submission 66593) | Switchgrass rhizosphere microbial communities from Kellogg Biological Station, Michigan, USA - KBS Switchgrass S4-2 | ecosystem: Host-associated > Plants > Roots > Rhizosphere > Soil ...
CCGAAGGCTATTTCGGCAGCGGCCAGGCGACCATTCCCGGACGGCTGGTGCTGGACGGCATCGACCTGCTGCGTGGAGCCTTCGTTCGCATGGAAGATTATTCGCTCGACGCAGTGGCGCGCGACGTGTTGGGTGAAGGCAAAGCGGTGGCGGGAGATGTGAACGATCGCGTCGCCGAGATCACGCACAACTATCGTCACGATCTGCGTGCGTTCGCCTTGTACGCACGTACCGATGCACGCCTGGCATGGTCGATCGTGCAGAAGCTCGATGTCGTGCGTCTCGCGCTGGCACGCAGCAAGTTGACCGGGATGACGCCCGACCGCGTCGCGGCCAGCATTGCGTCGTTCGACTTTCTCTACTTGAGCGAACTGGAGCGTCGCGGCATCGTTGCGCCGACCGTGCGTTCCGACGATTCCCGCGTCTATGCAGCTCAGCAGGGCGGACACGTCCTCGAACCGCTGACCGGCGTGCATCGCAACGTGTGGGTGTTCGACTTCAAGAGCCTGTATCCGAGCGTCATTCGCACGTTCAATATAGATCCGCTGTCGTATGTGGCGAATCCGCAGCCGGGCGAGAACGTGATTCAAACGCCGGGCGGTGCTTTCAGGCGCGAACCGGCGATCCTGCCTCGCATGCTCGACGAGCTGTTTCCGCGACGCGAAGCTGCGAAGAAGGCCGGCGACAAGGTGGCGTCGAACGCCATCAAGATCCTGATGAACTCGTTCTATGGCGTGCTCGGCACGCCGGCCTGCCGCTTCTACAATCCGGCGCTCGCCAATTCGATCACCGGCACCGGCAAGGAAATGCTGTTGTGGTCGAAACGTTGGTTCGAAGCTGCCGGCTATGTCGTGTTGTACGGCGATACGGACAGCCTGTTCATCGAGTCGCGTGGGAAGGATGCGGCGGAGGCGCATGCGCTCGGCCGAGAACTGGCGGCGAAGCTCAACGGCGACATTGCCCGCTACATCGAGGAACGCTGGCGAGTGACGAGCCGGCTGGAGCTGAAATTCGAAAAGCTCTACCTGCGGCTGTTCCTACCGACCGCACGGCATAGCACGCGGGGCGCGAGCAAGCGTTATGCCGGATTGCGCTATGAGCAAGGCCGCACGAAAGACGGCGACGTGGAATTCGTCGGCATGGAAGTGGTGCGCAGGGATTGGACCGCGTTGGCCAAACAGGTGCAGCGAGAACTCTATCAGCGGCTCTTCACCGACCAGGCGGTCGATGCGTACCTGTTCGACATGGTCAAGCAGGTACGCAACGGCCGCTTCGACGATGCGCTGGTGTATCGAAAGAATCTACGCAAAGGAGCGGAGGGCTATACCGCGACGACACCGCCGCATGTGGTGGCCGCACGCAAGTCCAGCCAGCCGCCAACCCGGACGGTCAGCTATGTGATCACCACCGCCGGCCCGGAGCCGCTGGATAACGTGCGGCATCCGCTCGATCGCGAGCACTACATAGTCAAGCAGGTCAAGCCGGTGGCGGAGCCGGTGCTGGCGACGCTCGGGCTCGAGTTCGAACAGGTCATCGGCGACAGCCGGCAACTGGATTTGCTGGGTTTCTAGGATGGAGCTCGCACGGAGCATGGGGAAATCAATCTGCCTATATCTGAACTCCTCTTTTTCTGCCCCGTGTTCTCCGTGTTCTCCGTGCGATATATCTTGCAAACGCTGGGCGGTTGCCGCAGCACTGGTGACTACAGCCATCGTGTGGCGGCAATGACTACCGGCAGTGCGCACTGAAAAGGCTTCAAGAGATTTCGCACGGAGAACACGGAGAACACGGGGCAGAGAAGACGCAGTCAGCCGCGCTTGGCGCGGATCTGCAGTTCCTTCTTCTTGTAGTCGATCACCAGCGCTTCGAACGAGCCGATGATGTCCATGCCGATCAGGACCGCGGGTTCGTGCGACAGTTTCCATTGTTCGAAAATGAACATGTCGCCGAAGGTCAGCTTGAGGCCGCGAACCTGGATCGAGCTGCCCATGTGGATGGTCGGCACGGACATGAGCTGGCCCTGGGCCACGTCGAGCGTCACGCCGATGACTTCCGCGGTCTTCAATTCTTCGGAGCGGCGGCGCTTCAGCAGGTCGCGCAATGCATGATTGCCGACGGTGAGCTGCGCTCCCGTATCCAGAATGGCGATGGTCCGGACCGAGCCGATCATGATCTCCATGCGCAGCAGGCGGTCGCGGCCCATGACCAGCGGAATGGAGGCGAAGTCGGGGCTCGCGGGCTGCCGTTTCGAGCGCGTGATCGAAATGGCGTCGTGCACGAAATCTATATAGATGCGCTTGTCGGCCAGGCCTTCGGTGCCGAGCACGCCTTCGGCACCGCCGAAAGCATCGGCTACGATCGGCAGGCGCCGGCCTTCGAGCAGCAGGTCGCCGACTTCCAGCGTGTCTACTTTGATTGTCGGCACCATGGCCGAGCCGGTCACGCCGTGCAGGCGGATCATCTTGGCGTTCGCCGTCGAGATGCCGAGACGATCGGCGACCGAGCGAATGATCGCCGCACCCGTTGCACCGGTGTCGAGGACCAGGCGGAACGGACCTTTGCCATTGATCGCTACCGGAGCCCAGACACGGCCGATGCGGTCACGTCGTGTCGGCGCCGCATAGCGGGGTTCGGGTGCTTCGACGGTGACTTCTTCGACGGTGCTGTTCGGCGGGACGACGTCCGGCGGGGCCGTTGTCGTGATCGACGTATCGGGCAACGGCACATCGAGCTTTGGCGGTGCGGGTAATGTGGGCGGCGTGGCAGCGGGCTCCGCTGCATTCGCTCCCACGCAGGCCAGCAAGAGCAGGCTGCAAAGCAATCGCATCATGTCTCCCCGTCCATGCCGCCGCGCGCGCGATGCTATTGTAGTCGAGGTCTCGGATCCATGCTGTCGATTGCGCGGCGCTGTCCCTGTTGACAGCGCAATGAAGATTTCGTTCGCCGCTGCGTCGGATCGCACTAGCCGAGCATTTTCTTTTGCAGCCGTCGCATGCCGGACAGCCAACGCTCGCGATCCTGGGCGCGGCGATTCACATACTCCGCGACCACGGGATGAGGCAGGATGAGGATGCTCTCTGTCGCCAACCCTTGAATGACCGCCGCGGCGACGTCGTCGGGTTCGATGATGCCGTTGACGCTCGCGACGCCCGCTTCGTGTCCGACGATCATATCGGTTCGCACGGCCTGCGGACATAGAATGGAGACCTTGAGTCCTGCGTCGCCGTACGTGATCGACAGCCATTCGGCAAAAGCCACTGCGGCGTGCTTGCTGACGCTGTAAGTGACGTTGCCGATCTGTGCGAGCAGTCCCGCTGCGGAAGCGGTGTTGAGGAGATAGCCGCCGCCACGTTGGATCATTCGCGGCACCAGCGCCCGCGCCGCGTAGACATGCGCCATGAGATTGATGTCGAGAACCTTGTCCCAGAGTTGATCGCCGGTCTCCAGGCCGCCGCCCAGGAGGACGCCGGCGTTGGAACAGAACAGATCGATGGGACCGTGCGTGCGTTCGACGTGGTCGATGAACTGCACCAGCTGCGATTCGACGCTCACATCGACCCGCATGCTCGAGCCACCGATCTCTACGGCGACATTGGCAGCGGCTGCTGCATTGAGGTCCGCGACGGCGACGTGCTTGGCGCCTTCGACGGCGAATCGTTTGGCAAGGGCGCGACCGATACCGGTGCCGCCACCGGTGACGGCGACGATCTTTCCTGTGACGTTCATGCATCCCCCGAGCGTTCCCTAGCGCCACGGCGCCTGTTTCTGCAGCGGCGACACTAGCCGATCGCCCGCAAAAAAGAAAAGTGGGTATGGAGCGAGCGCCTCAGGCGATCTGGCTGGCCGCTTCGCGAACCTGCGCCGCGCTCGCAGGCCGGACCAGCCGGGCGATCTCCTTGCCATCGCGCAGAAATATCAGCGTCGGCCAGAGTTTGACCCGGAACGAGCGGCCGAGCGGCCGGCCTGGGCCGTCTTCCACTTTGAGGTGCTTCAAGGCGGGCCGGTCGGCAAGTCCCGCGGCAATGACCGGTTGGGCGGCCTGGCAGAAGCCGCACCAGGACGTACCGAATTCGATTACTGCGGCGCCGGGCAGCGAATCGATATCGGAACGTGGCGGTTCCGCTTCGTAGGATAGGTTCATGGATACCTCGCAGGGACCGACGAGTCGTCGATATCCAAACGAATCCGGGTGGCTGGACGATCCGTCAACCGTTGGCGACTTTTTCCAACGGCCAGGTCGGAAGGGTCGAGATTTCCGAGGTCGCCACTTCGACAGCGGGCTGCGCGTCGGCGATTGCGGGGACAACCAGTTGACGACTCAGCCGCGGGATCGGCTCGTAGCCATGCAGCCGCAGGCGATTGATCTCCAGCCAGCGCCCGATGTGTCGAACGAAACGTTGGATGGCCTGCGCGCGAAATACTTCGAGGCCGTGGCCTTCGTACATCGCTTCTTCCGAGGGGGACAAGTGATACCACCATTGCAAGCGTTCCAGCTTGTCGCCATTGAGGAAAGGCAGCGTGATGGAAAAGCGGCGACCGCGTCGCGTGGGATCGGTCTCGGCAAAAGCGAAGTAATCTTCGAGTGCGCGCGGCAGTTCGATGAGTGGCATCGGCAATGGGAGAGCAACGGCGGTGAATCGATGATAGCCGACAAAGTGTCGCTGTTCTACGTCACCGGGCCGGCGGAGTTGAAAAAATTCTTCAAGATGCTGGATAGACGCGGCCCGTATGGAGAACCCGACGTCTGGATGCAGAGCGGCCGCTACGCGAGCGACAACGCGATCCAGACAGCGGCTGCGAGCACGACCACGGCAATTCCGCCTGCCAGTGCATATCTCGGCGCCTGCGATTTCGGAGGCAGGACGACTACTGGTCGTGGGGCAGGCGGGCTGGGGCGCCGGCTCAAGTACTGATCGATGCGGGCCGCAAAGGCGTCGGCCGAGGCGTAGCGCTGTTGCGGATCCCGTTGCAGCGCCGTCAGCACCAGGGTGTTGAGTTCGCCATCGAAGTCGCGCTGCAATTTTTCGAGCGTAGTGGAACGTCGTTCGCACAGCTGCAGCAGCGCCGTCGATTGCGGTTCGCCGGGATTTTCCTGCACCCAGAAGCCGAGCGATGGCGGTGAATCGGTGCGCGTGGTGTTCACCCCGCCGCCCAGTGTCGCTCGCTGCTGCGGAGTGGTCAGCCGCGGATTGTGTCCCGTCAGCAATTCATACAGCAGGATGCCGAGCGCGAAAATATCGCTCGCCGGAGTGAGCGGGTCGCCGCGGACCTGTTCGGGACTCGCATAATCCGGCGTCAGGATCCGCACGTCCGCATGCGTGAGCACTTGAGTCAGGTCCCGCGGCTGTTCGTCGAGGATCTTCGCGATGCCGAAATCCAGCAGCTTCGGCACGCCTTGCGGCGTCACCAGGATATTGGACGGCTTGAGATCGCGATGAATGATGGAGTGGCCATGGGCCGCATGCACCGCCATGCAGATCGCATGGAACAGTTGCAGCCGCGAGCCGATCGTCAGCCGGTGGCGGTCGCAGTACCGATCGATGGGCTGGCCTTCGAGATATTCCATCACCAGGTAGGGAATGCCGCCATGCGTGTTGCCGCCATCCAGCAGGCGTGCAATGTTCGGATGATCGAGCGTGCCCAGGATCTGCCGCTCGATTTTCAGGCGGCTGTGCAGCTGCGGCGAAGCTGTGCCGCGACGGATGAGCTTGATCGCGACATCGGGCCCGGTCCCATCGTTCGGCACTGCCCGCAGCACATCGCTCATGCCGCCCGTGCCCAGCTTGCCGGTGACGATATATTTGCCTATGGTCATGCCGAGCGTGGCGTCCGTCGCATTCGTCCTGGTCGTCGTCGGCACCGGCTCGTCCGCCCACCATTCGGGATGCGTGATTTCGGGCTGGAACAGCGAGATCGCCTGCCGATACAGCTCTTCGTTCCCCGCACATGCCTGGCGCAGATACGCAAAGCGCCGCTCCTCCGGAATCTTCCTTGCCTTCCGGGCGACCTCGCTCAACGTCGTCGGCACAGCGCGGGGCATGTCTGCTTTCCAATCGCGTCCAGCTGCTTCAGGAGCGGGCATTGTACGGGCATATGATGGCGATATCACGCCGCGGGGCAGGACAGGCGGTGCAAGAGAGTCTCGCGCGGAGAACGCGGAGAACGCAGGGCAGAGAAGAATAAAATAGGGTTGGAGTAAGAGGCGGCCATTCCTGCTCCGGCCGCTGTTTTTTTCTGCCCCGCGTTCTCCGCGAGAAATATCTTCGAGCGCTTCGAAACAGCACAACGGTAGGTACAGGACGCACCAAAAATGCATTTCGCGCCGGTGTTTTACAACATGGCATCCGAGTTGCAGAATGCCCCGTGAATCCCTGTTGTGTCACGACCGCGGAGCCAGCGCTTGAATAGTCCCGCCAAACCTATTTCCCAGAACGCGGACATCCGGTACCTGGGCAAGTTGCTGGGCGACGTGATCCGCGCCTACGGCGGCGATGCGTTGTTCCAGAGAATCGAATATATCCGCGCGACATCGGTCGACCGATTTCGTGGCGTCGCCGGTGCGACGAGCATGGATCGCGGGCTGGATGCGCTGTCGCTCGACGACACGCTGTCGTTCGTCCGAGGGTTCATGCTGTTTTCCATGCTGGCGAACCTCGCGGAGGATCGGCAGGGAGCGGCTGACAAGCCCGGCGACGATCTCGCCGCCGCGGTCGCCAGGCTGGCGAAGGAGGGCATCGATGTGCAGAAGGCGGCGGCGCTCTTCGACAAAGCGATGATCGTCCCGGTGCTCACGGCGCATCCGACCGAAGTCATGCGCAAGAGCATGATCGATCATCGCAACCGGATCGCCGAGCTGATGCGGCTGCGCGATCTCGGCCGCACTGAAACACTCGACGGCGACCTGATCGAGCAAGCCATCGTGCGACAGATCGCGTTGCTGTGGCAGACGCGGGCGCTGCGGCGTGAGCGGATCTACGTCGCCGATGAAGTCGATATTGCCTTGGCGTACCTGCGCGATATTTTTCTTCCCACCTTGCCGACGCTCTATGCCCGCTGGGAACGCGTGCTGGCGCATCGCCCCCGCAGTTTCCTGCGCCTCGGCAGCTGGATCGGCGGCGACCGCGATGGCAATCCGAATGTGAAAGCGGAATCTTTGCATCTCGCGCTGGGCCGGTCATCGCAAGCCGTGCTCACACGATATCTCGAAGACCTGCATTCGTTGGGCGCGGAGTTGTCTATTTCGACCGAGCTCGCGACGACCACCGTCGCAGTGACGGAACTCGCGGAAGACAGCGGCGACGTCAATCCCGCCCGCACCGATGAGCCGTATCGACGTGCGATCACGGGAATCTACGCTCGTGTCGCGGCGACGTATCGGAAGATCGTCGGCCGCGAACCGTCGCGGCCTGCGTCGGTTCCCGGCGAGCCTTACCGCACGGCGGAGGAGTTGCGCACCGACCTGGTCGACATCGCGCATGCGTTGAGCACGAGCGGCGCCGGTATGCTGGCGACGGGAGGAGCGTTGGGTCGATTGATTCGAGCCGTCGAGACCTTCGGTTTTCATCTCGCCACGCTCGATCTGCGGCAGAACGCCGATGTGCATCAGCGCGTGGTGGCGGACCTGCTGAAAGTCGCGGGCGTCGAAGCCAACTATCTTGGATTGCCTGAAGCGGCCCGCGTCGAATTGCTGCGGCGGGAACTCGCCAGTGAACGGCTGCTGGCCAGTCCATTCGCGACTTACGCAGAAGAGACGATCTCCGAACTCGCGATCGTTCGAGCCGCGGCGGAAGCGCACGCGTTGTACGGCCCGGCGTCGATCACTACGTACATCATTTCCAAGTGCGAGAGCGTTTCGGACCTGCTGGAAGTGAACGTGTTGTTGAAGGAAGCCGGCTTGTATCGGCCAGCGAATGCAGCGCATGCGCCGGTGATGGTCGTGCCTTTGTTCGAAACCATCCAGGACCTGGAGAACTCACCCCGAGTCATGCGGGCATGGCTATCGCTGCCGGAGATCCACGCGACAGCCAAGGTGCGCGGCCACCAGGAAGTGATGGTGGGCTACTCCGATTCGAACAAGGATGGTGGCTATCTCACCTCGGTCTGGAGCTTGAACCAGGCGACTCGCGCGCTGGCCCAGGTGTTCGAGGAAGCACAGACGACGATGCAGATTTTCCACGGCCGCGGCGGTGCCGTGGGCCGCGGTGGCGGGTCTTCCTTTGCGGCCATTCGCGCTCAACCTCCCGGCACGGTGCAGGGACACATCCGCATCACCGAACAGGGCGAAGTGATCGCCGCCAAGTACGGTACGCGTGAGAGCGCCGCAGCGAATCTCGAAGCCATCACGGCAGCGACACTGCTGGCTTCTCTCGAACCAGCTGCAGCTTCCGCGGCGGAGACGACGCGTTTCGCACAGGCGATGGATGCAATTTCGCAAGAGGCGTTCCGTACCTACCGCTCGCTGGTCTATGAGACCGAAGGCTTCAAGACCTTCTTCCGGCAGATGACGCCGTTGCTGGAGATCGCCGAACTCAAGATCGGCTCGCGGCCGGCATCGCGCACGAAATCCGATCGCATCGAAGACTTGCGTGCGATCCCGTGGGTATTCAGTTGGGCGCAGGCACGCGTCATGTTGCCCGGCTGGTATGGCGTCGGACAGGCGCTGCAATCGTTTCCGGATCAAGGGCTGTTGCGCGAGATGGTTGCCGCGTGGCCCTTCCTGCAGGCGACGCTGGACAACCTGGAGATGGTGCTCACGAAGTCGGACATGGCCATCGCAGCCCGCTATGCCACGCTGGTCGAGGATGCGGCACTGTCGCAATCCATCTTCGGCAAGATTCGCGATGCCTGGACCGTGACGCATGACAGCCTGCTGAGCATCACGGGGCAGACGCGCTTGCTGGAGAAACATCCGGCGCTGGATGCATCGATCCGCCTGCGGTTGCCATACATCGAGCCGCTCAACTTGCTACAGGTCGAACTGCTGAAGCGCCATCGCTCAGGCGAGAGCGACGCTCGCGTGAGAGAGGGGATTCAGCTGTCGATCAATGCGGTGGCGACAGCGTTGCGGAACAGCGGGTAATCCGGGGACAGGCACCTTCCGCTGCGCTTCAGGAGCCAGTCCCCGCCATCCACACCCGCAGCGCTCCGCGGTCATGCGTTGCGCACACCCGAATCTGCTGGCCCGGCGTAACGATCATCGGTGCGTCGAACGGATGAAACACCGACCACCAGCTCGAATCCGCGCCGGGTTCCGGGCGATTCTCGTGCGTATGCGTGCCGTCCATATCGAGTGCGATCCATTGCGCGATGCCGTTGATGTGGCGTCCACTCGCGGTCAATGTTGTCTCGGCCCGCGATGGCGGAAACGGACCGCCCGAGGCGAAGTCGAAGGTGAACAGGTCGGACGGCTCGCTGCGTAGCGAAAGAAGCGACGTGCCGGTGAAGATTTCACGGCTCGGCGCAGCGAGGCGATTGAACGGCGAGAGATCGAAGCCGGCCACCGTGCCCATCCTCCCACGCTCCCAATCGTCGTCGTCGGCCAACGCAACGCGGACCCGGCCGCGAGCCGGAATGATCAGCGCCTTGGGTTTCAGGAGATGGCGGTATGCATGTTCGAGCGAGGGCAGGGTCCCTTCGCCGAGCAGATCGTCGGCCAGGATTTCCGACACCAGCAGGTCCGCCGGACCGTTGAGATCCGCGTCGACCAGCAGTTCGCTCGAATGTTTGTTGATGACGCGTACGCGATCCGAGTAGCCGTTCAGCGCCACGATGCGCTGCGCCGCCAGGGCAATGGCCGGATCCCATTCGCAAGTGATGACTTCTCCCGCGCCGGCGCGGGCAGCCATCATCGCCAGCAGGCCGCTGCCGGTGCCGATCTCCAGCACCTTGCAACCTGGAACGATAGCGCGACGCAGTGCAGACTCGTAGGCATTGTTGCGCCCCTGGTCGCGAACGATGCCCACGTGCCAATGGGGAATCCCGTGGCTCAGGATCGCCGCTGCCATCGCGCGAATCTCGCCATTCTTCGGATCCAGGTCGAGCGCCCGCACGCATAGATCGACCGCAAGGTCGCGGCGGCTGTCGGCCAGCAGCTGGGCAAGCGATACCATGGCCGGCGGATGACCGTCGACCTGCCGCAGCAAGGCCTTCAGTTCGTCCGTGAGAAGTACGTTCATTGATGTCAGGAATCGCAGGAGGGCGGCGCGCATAGTACGTCACTTTGCCCCGGCGCTCGCGACGATCGGCCCACCGATAGCGATGCGAGGACCGGGACAGGCTAAAATGCCGGTCCGGTCGTCACAAGGATCTCCTGATGAGCTTTTTCTCGCGCTTGTTCGGAAAAGCGCCACAGCCCACCGCGGCATCGCGGCCGGTTCCGGCACGGTCCACCGCTGCCGATGTCACGATTTCCCGGTCGATCGAAGCGGAGCGCGAGGCGGATGCCGTCGAGCAGCTGGCGTATGGCGATACGTTGCTGTCCATGGCCGGCGACGATCATTCGAGTACCCAGAAGCTCGCGCAGCAGCGGCTGGCAAAGATGCTCGACGACGGAGCGGTCGATATCACCCGCATCGGTGCGCAGCTGCCCAACCAGGTTGCGCTGCTTTCCATCGCTTCGTTCGCGAGCGATCCCAGGCACCAGGAACAGGTGTGTACGCTGATCCGCGATGAGGCTTTCTGGGTCCGCCTCGCGATCGAAGGTCCGTCGAGCCGCTTGCGGCAACTGGCGGCGGAGCAGGTCGACGACCCTGCGCAGTTGCGCAAGTTGCTCAAGGAGTCGCGCGGCAAGGACAAGAATGTCTACAAGATCCTGCGCCGCAAGTGCGACCTGCTGCTGTCGGATGAGAAGGAAGCGGCCGAACGGCAGGCTCATATCGTCACGCTGTGCGAAACCATCGAGCGCCACAGCTTCAAGCCATTCGACGGTGCATTCGTCGCTACGCTCCAGCACCTGGACGCGCAATGGAAATCCCTGGAGGGCGAAGCGCCGGCCGAGCTGGTGCCGCGTGTCGAAGTCGCCACCGAGCGAGCACGCGAAGTCATCAGCAATCACCTCCGCACGGTGGGAGCGGAGGCGGCACGGGTGACGGCCATCGAGAACGCCGATCCGTTGCGGGTCGCGGTGCTCGAAGAAATGCGGGACGTCCTCGCGTCGCTGTATGCAGTGGATGCATCGACCGTGAATCCGGCGGACCAGCTGCAACGCTGGAGCGATCGCTGGAAGGCGACGTTGCGTCACAAGCCAGCCAGTGCCAGCGATACCGCGGCGTTCGATAAACTGCATGGAGCGATCGTTCGCAGCGGTCAACTGCTCACGCAGTTTGGCTCGCTCCACGGGCAATTGGACATGATTCGCGAGGCGACCCCGGAGGGGGAGCCGAATACCAATGCGAGCCTGAACGCCAGGTATGGGGCGTTGCGGTCAACTCTGGCGGTAACGGCATCGCTGCCGGATATTCAATGGCCGGACACCGTGGCAGCGGCGGTCAACGCGATCGCGGACTGGGACAAGCAACGCGCCGACAAGGAAGCGGCTGCCGCCGCGGCGCTACGCCAGATCGGTGCGCTGATCGGAAGAACCAATCGCGCCATCAACGACGGCAAGTCATCCCAGGCTGCGGGGATACGGCGGAGCCTGGCCGAAGCGGTCGCGGCGACGCCATCGCTGCCGGCGCATTTGTCGAGCCAGATCGAACAGCTCGATAAACGGCTCAACGAATTGCAGGACTGGAAGAGCTACGCCGTCGCTCCCAAGCGCGTCGAACTCATCGAACGCATGCAGGCGCTGGTCGGCTCGAACACCGATCCGGTCGAACTTGCCGAGCAGATCAAGCGGCTGCAGGAAGAATGGAAATCGATCACTCGCGGCAGCGGCGAACAGAGCGACGCCGACTGGCAGAAGTTTCACGAAGCCGCGCAGGAAGCATACAAGCCGTGTCGCGAATACTTTGCCGAACAGGCGCAGCTGCGCGAAGCGAACCTGGAGAAGCGCAAGGCGCTGGTCGTGCAGTTGAACGAGTTCGAGAACTCGCACGACTGGGCCAACGCGGATTGGAAGGAAGTCGCCAGGGTCCTGCGCAACGCACGGCAGGAATGGCGTATCCACAATCCCACCGAACGCGCCGCCACCAAGCCGGTGCAACAGGATTTCGACGCGCTCGTCAAAGGCATGCAGGATCGGCTGGACGCGGAATACAGCAACAATATCGGTCGCAAGCAATCGCTGATCGACCAGGTGCGCAGGCTGCTCAACGAGTCGGATACGCGTAAAGCCATCGACGACGTGAAGCGCTTGCAACAGGCCTGGAAAACCGCCGGCCTGGTGCCGCACCAGGAAGACCAGAAGCTCTGGGAGGAGTTTCGCCAGCAGTGCGATGCAGTGTATCGCCGCAGCCAGGAAGAGTACGCGAAGTTCGCCGGTGAACTGGACGCCAACAAATCGCAGGTGCTGAAGCTGATCTCGGAAGCGGAAGCCTGCAACCAACTCGATGGCGCCGAGCTCATCGCCGCCGCAGCGCGCATTCGTCAATTGCGTGCGGACTTCGACACCATAGGCGAGTTGCCACGCGCGGAGTCGGCCGACCTGCAACGGAAGTTCCAGCGTGCCATCGAGCGTTACGACGAAGAGATTGCTTCGCTGAAACGGCGTGAAGAACAGCAGAGCTGGAACAACCTGTTCGCCGCTTCCAACGAAGTCCGGCTGTTGCAGCTAGCCGCGAAAGAAGGGGGTTCGAAGACGGCAGCGGAACTCGACCTGATGCGGCAGGCGGTTCGTTCGACGATCGATGGCGTGCAGCAATGGCCCAAGGGCGGCCTGCAAGCGATCGAGCGCAAACTCGCAGCGCCAGCGACGACGGACCTAGCCGCCAACGAAGCGGCGTTGCGAAACATCTGTATTCGTGCGGAGATTCTCACCGATACGCCGACGCCGGCTGCGGATCAGCCGCTGCGTCGCGAGTATCAGCTACAGAGCCTGGTCAAAGGCATCGGCCAGGCAACGGCCAGCGTGCCGGAGCAGATGCAGGCGCTGGTGTTCGATTGGGTAAGCACCGGACCCGTGGCCACCGATGTCTACTACGAACTGCTGGAGCGCTTCAATCTGTGCTGGCTGACGACGGGAAAGCGGAGGTAAGAGTCAACGGGCCAGATCCGATCGGCGCGTGCGCGCCCGCGTCGACTGAGCGCGGACAGCGGTATCGATGGATGAGCGGACAGGGGCATCGGGGAAGACATGACGAATCGAATTGCTCTGGTGACCGGCGGGGGATCGGGCATCGGCCGCGCCGTCGCATTGAAACTGCTCGCGGCAGGATTCACGGTGGCGATCGCCGGACGACGCCAGGATCGGCTCGACCAGGTGGCGGGCGAGGGCGGCCCGGCCTGTCATCCGATCGCAGCGGACATGCGCGATCCGCAATCGGTGGCCGCCGTGTTCGAAGAGATTCGCCAGCGGTTCGGCAGGCTCGACCTGCTGTTCAACAATGCCGGCGCCAGCGCTCCGGCGACGCCGCTGGAGGACCTCTCGCTGGAACAGTGGAATGCCGTGATCGACACCAATCTCACCGGTGTGTTTCTGTGTACGCAGGCTGCGTTCAAGCTCATGAAGAACCAGCAGCCGCAAGGCGGCCGCATCGTCAACAACGGTTCGATTGCATCGATGACGCCGCGTCCGCACATGATCGCGTACACGGCGTCCAAGCATGCGGTGACGGGGATTACCAAGGCTGCCGCGCTCGAGGGCCGCAAGTACCACATCGCGTGCGGGCAGATCGATATAGGCAACACGGCAACGGACATGGCAGCGCCGATGATGAACGGTACCTTGCAGGCGGACTTCACGCTCAAGCCTGAGCCGATGTTTTCGGTGGAGCACGTTGCCGATGCCGTGGCCTACATGGCGAATCTGCCGCTCGATGCCAACGTGCTGTCGATGACGGTGATGGCGACGGCCATGCCGTTCGTCGGTCGCGGCTGAACGGCTGTCCGCAGGCTTTTGCAATGGCCACGGCCAGTCGCCAGAATCCGCGCATGGCCCGCCGCACCGCCGCTCCCCCACCTAAACCCCGGCCAAGGCGCAAGCGACGGCGGGGTTTTCGTGTCTCGTCGCTCATGCCGAGTGCGACCACGCGCCGGCGCTGGTACAAGAAATTTTCGCGGGCCTCGACCCAGGTGCAAGTCGTCGTCGGCCTGGCGGCGCTCGCGGCAGTCTGGCTGGTCCTGAACCTCGCGTACCAGGTGTTCCGCAAGCCATCCGAACTGTTCTTCCCGATCAGCGAGTCGCTGTACAAGACGCCAGCGGCAACCTGGGACGAATACTCGGATCTGTTTCGCGAACACTCGACCGAGACGATGACGCCGGAATTCCTGGCGGCGCTCGCGCAGGTGGAAGGATCGGGCAATCCCATCGCACGGACTTACTGGCGCTGGTCGCTCACGTATCGGCCTTTCGACGTCTACCGGCCTGCGTCCAGCGCGGTCGGCATGTTCCAGTTCACCGATGGCACCTTCGAGGAGGCCAAACACTACTGCATCCACGATCACAAAGTGGCCATGGACGACGCGTGCTGGTTCAACAGCCTCTATACCCGCACGGTGCCTAGCCATTCGGTGGAAATGACTTCGGCCTATCTCGATACGCGTGTGTCGCAGACACTCAGCCGGTACGGCATCTCCAAGGCATCGCGGCAACAGAAGCAGGAACTCGCGACGCTGATCCATCTATGCGGCGCTGGAGCCGGCGCCGTCTATGTACGCCGCGGCTTGCGATTGGCGCCAGGGCAGCAGTGCGGTGATCACGACGCACGCGGCTATCTGCAAAAAGTAGACAGGATGAAGCGAGTGTTCGCGCAGCTGAATCGGTAGATCGATAGCGGCATCGCTCGGCCATGCGCCCTCTGCGTGCTCTGCGAGAGGTCTTCCTGTCGCTATTCCAGCCGCATGTTCAGGACGTAGAAATCCGGGGTGCGCTCCTCGGCACTGCTCGACAGCAGGAGGCCTTGCACGTGGCTGAGATCGATCTGCTTATCGATCGGAGCATTCTCTATATTCTTCAGCGAGACCGTCCAGCGGATGCGCCGGCGCGGCGGCAACGTCAGCAAGTCGATGTAGCCATCTTTGGTGGACAGGCCGTCGAACCGATCGTAGATGCGCAGTTGCATGGGTTTGCTGTCCGGCGCGGGATTGAACAGCTCGACCACGAGAGTGTTCCAGCGGCGCCAGTCGGCAGGCACTTCGGTGACCGCCACGCTCCATGCGAGCCTGCTGGCATCGCGTTCCCTCAACCCTCGCTCGCCCGGTTCGATGGGATTCGCATCCGCAGGCAGGACTTCGCGCGTGGGATGCAACCAGTACGACGTGACGAAGAAATCGCCCAGCGGCCGGTTGGCGTCCATCAAGACGGGGAAGCGCAGGTCGCGTGCAACGTAGGCAGCAGCCATGTGTGCGACGGGGGCTGCGATCAAAACACCGCCGATGAACGCCAGGATGCTGCTGATGAGACGAAGTCGCCGATCCTCAGCAGTGCCAGCGGCAAGCACCGCCAGGCCGGCGCCAAGCAGCGCACCCAGCAGGTCGTTGCAGGCATCCATCACTTCGGCGTCGCGGCCGATGATGCCTTGGACGATTTCGATCAGGATACCCAGGAGCGTCGTGACGATAATCGCAAGCGCCCACCGCCGGGTGAGGCTCATCGACGTAGACAGCGTGAGCAGCTGGAACACGACGGCGGCGATCAGGGCCGAGACGGGCCCATGCGCCGAATTGGCCATGACCATGGCCCATTGGGAGCCGAGCGGATTCTGTCCAAACAAAATCACGGCTGCGAGCGCCGCGATGATGATCACGGCGGTGACTTGTCGGCTGGAAATCGAGCGGGCTGGCGCTGCGGGCATCACGCGATTGTGACACCTTCAGCCGGGGACATGCTCCTTACGCTCCGCTTCGCTGCTACGGGAGCATGTCCCCCAGTCACTACGGAGCGATCGGCGTGGTCGCACCGTCGATCGTCTGCAGGAACTTCACGACCGCCGCCCGATCGGCGGGATTGGTCAGTGTATCCACGCCGCTCGTGCCGGCGCTGCGATGAGTGACGTTGTTCAGCACCTGGTCGAGCGAGGTCGCGGCGCCGTTGTGGAAGAACACCTGCGGGAACGCGCTGATCGACAGCAACGAAGGCGGAACATAGCCATCGGCGCCGAGTGGAGCTGCGGCGTTCTGTCGAACCTCGTTCTCCGCTGTCGCATCGAAGGTGCCCACCGAGCGCAGGAAGGCAGGAATCTGTCCCTTTGCATCGACGACACCTGCGCCCGGAGGCGGCGTGAAGTTCACCTGCGAGACAGTCCACTGCGGACCGCCGTGGCACGACTGGCAGTTCGCCGCCTGGAATATCGCCCGTCCTGCAACCGCCGTGGGATCGGTTCCCGACTCAGGCGATTTCGGCGCACGAATGCCGAACTGCATATAGGTCTTCAACGCGTCCCAAGCCGGCACGCCGCGAACTTTGAGCTGATTGCGTCCACCGCTGGCGTTCGGCTGGAAGTTCTGCACGGCTGCCTCCTGCGTCACACCGTCCGCCTGCACGATCAGGCCCTGGCCACCGGAGACGGCGCGAATGTTGAGTTCGAAATCCTCTTCTTCGTCGCGCTCGGCCGAGTGATTGAGGATCTTCTGCACGCTGCGATCCGCGACCGTCTGGTCGAAGTCGGCGTGCTGCGAGATCGTCTTCTTCGGACCGGACGGGAAAATCCACACGACGTTGTCGGACCAGCCGTTCGGCGTATGGCAGGTAGCGCAGGATCCCCAGCCGTTGTTCGACATGCGGCCGGTGATGGCATCGGTGGTGCCCGTTGCCGGATCGAACACACCGATGGAGGTGTTGTACAGCTCCTTGCCGATGAGGATCTTGTCTTCCTTCGAGCCAGCCACCGGCAGAGCGGCTGAAGCGAGTGTCGCCGTCACGGTTTCCGGAGCGGTCGTGAGATTGACGACCGAGACGTCGCGCGAAATGTAGTTCATCACATAAGCGCGGCTGTCGGTCGAGTTGACGACGATGCCGCGTGGATTCTTGCCTACCTTGATCTGCAACACGCGTGTCGTGTCGCCCGGATCGCTCTGCACGGCAGCCGCACCGGTCGTCGGATTCACCTGCAGTTTCACGAGATGATTGCTCGCA
>Ga0068861_100001017_pt1 | contig 17140 bp, 10 predicted proteins | sample KBSSwiS42_FD_66593 | JGI IMG/M metagenome (GOLD analysis project Ga0068861, IMG submission 66593) | Switchgrass rhizosphere microbial communities from Kellogg Biological Station, Michigan, USA - KBS Switchgrass S4-2 | ecosystem: Host-associated > Plants > Roots > Rhizosphere > Soil ...
GGAAACACCCCGCCAAATACATCTATCGAAAGCCGCCTGCATTGGATGACGGATGGCCCACGGCCACACTGGACGAGGAGAACATCGATCGGCCGGCAATGGAGCGATTCATCCAGCGCTTGATCGACGTGCCCCAGGATTCGGTGAACGCGCCGCAGCACCACGCCTTCTTGCTGGTTCGTCACGGAAAACTAGTGATGGAGGAATACTTTCACGGCTATAGCCGCGAGCGGTTGCACGACACCCGCTCGGCGTCCAAGAGCATGACCTCGGTGTTTGTCGGAGCGGTAATGAACGACGACTGGAGGCTTACCCTCAATTCTCTGGTCTACCAGGTCATGAACGGCGGTTCATTTCCGGCCGATCTCGATCCCCAGAAGCGAACCATGACCCTCGAGCATCTCCTCACGATGTCCGCCGGATACTATTGCGACGACACCGATGACAAGGCTCCGGGGAATGAAGAAACAATGTCCGACCAGACTCAGGAGCCCGATTACTATCGGTACATTCTCAATGTTCCCATGGCGACACCTCCCGGGGAAAAGTCCGTCTACTGCAGCGCGGTGGCGAACCTGGCCTTGGGTATGGCCGGAGCCGCGCTCCATGATTTCCCGCTCTATGCCTTCGACCGGTTGGTGGCCAAGCCGTTACGTTTGGGTGTCTACGCCTGGGGGCTCGATCCGGCCGGCAATCCCTTCGGCGGCGGCAGCGTTCAATACTTACCCCGGGACTTCATCAAGTTCGGCCAGCTCTTGCTTGATAAGGGGCGATGGAACGGCCACCAGATCCTGAGCCCGGAATTCGCGACCCGATCCATCTCTCCGCTCTATCACCTTCGGAAAGTCACCTATGGGTATCTATGGTGGATCGAAGACTTGCCGTACAAGAAGCGCACGGTTCGCGCATTCATGGCGTTGGGAGCGGGTGGTCAACTCGTCATGGGAATTCCCGAGTTGGATCTGGTGATTGGGCTCTACGCTGCGAACTACGGCACGCGGACGCAAGGACATCTCCGCGAGGTCATTCCGCAATTCGTGTTACCTGCCGTGCGCGAACCGGGCGATGACCAGAACGCGCCGGTGATCGATCAGGAATACACCAATCCCTACGGAGCCAGCCCCGACGGGAGTCGGGTGAAACCATGATCCGAACTCAGCGCAAAACGGTGATCTTTCCCCGGCGAACCGCGCCGGACGCATCGAGTTGATACGGGAACACACCCGCGCTAACCACATGACCCGTCGCGTCGCGGCCATCCCAGGTCAGCTCATGAAATCCGCGTGGATAACGCGCGCCATCCGCGAGCACGCGAACGAGGCGCCCATCGATCGAGAACACACGCAGGGTCACGTTGGCATCCAGAGGCAAGCCAAAGCGAATGGACGTTGCGTTGTGAGTCGGATTTGGAGAGCTGGGACGCAGGAGAATGTTGGTCAGGCCCGAGACGCCGGTGTAATGCACGAGAATGGGGGAGCCGTGGGATTCCACCGTCCCGGTCCGGTCGATGGACTGCACGCGGTACCAGTAGTCGTGGCCGTCCACCACCTCATGATCGTCGAATGTGTATACCCCATGGTCTCCGGTCAACGGGGCGGGCGTAAGCACGATGTCGGCGCCCTTCGGATCCTCGCGCCGGAGCACACGAAAACCAAGCAGGTCCGTTTCGTTGGCGGTCCTCCACTCCAGGCGATTGCCAAGATCGTTTGCTTCTCCCTTGAACGCAAGCAAGTCGACGGGAACGACCGTACCCACGGCGTAGTTCACGGGAAGCACGAGCAGCCCCTGATGAGGATCATTGGTCTCGATGAGAATTTGACCGCTGTAATCACCTTGGCTCAACGAGAAGAACGTGAGCGGCACATCGGCTGAAGCTCCCTGCGACAACACGAGACGGCGTTCATCGGCTCCCAGCCAGGGAAGTTTGTGTGCATTCGGCGCCGTGTCTAGCACGGTGTCGCCGGGCTGATTGGCCGCGCTCAGGGTGAGAAACACTTCGTCGGGATCTTCGATCGAACCCAGAAAGACGCCGAACTGCATCACGTTGGATGATGGGAATGCGACCTCCACCGGACCGGCGAATGCGCCCCCGCTATTGAGCAACACCGCGGGAACCCCGGCGTTGGCCTCGGCGGCGGCCCCGGCCAAAATCGCGTACTCGCCTAAAGGATGCGTGCCGGGATCAAGATCGGTGTCGAATGCGATGTGGAAGGTCCAAGCGGTGTTGGGATCCCCCCAAGGTCGGTGTCCGGTGACGCGAATGTAGATGCTGTCGTATGCGACCTGGACTTTCACCGAGTCGATGTCGGGAATGTTGGGGTCCGCGTGATCTTGTGGGTCCTGATACACGAGTTGCCAATCTCCGGTCGGAAAGATGGAGCGAACCGTCGTCTTCAATGCTCCGGGAGCGACGCGCGAAAATCCCGAGCTCGTGTGGATCCGGTAACGAATGCGGGCGTTTTGAAGGGTTTCACCCGGTTCGGTTGGCCATAGGTTCACCTTCAGGAACCCCGTGCCCGTGTTTTGAATGTGAAGGGTTGTGTCGGCCTCCACGGCGACCATGGAGGCAACTCGCAACGTATCCGTACTTCCGGCGAATGTCGCCACATAAGGCATGGCATTCACGACCGTGGATGGTTCACTTTCGCCATCGGCGTACACCGCGCTGACGGAGTAGGTGTAGACCGTCCCATTCACCAAATTCGTATCTAGGTAATGCGCATCCTGAAGTGGAGCCGTGGTAATCCGGGTGGGCTCCGCACCAGAAACGCCGCGATACACCTGGTAACCTAGAAGGTGACTTTGGCCTCCGGGAGGAGTGATCCCCTCGGGGGTTGTCCAGGTGAGTGGAACCTCGCTGTCCTCGCCGCTCACGGCGATCAATGCCAAGGGACGCGATAGCACCTGCCGCTCCACGACTTCCAAATCATCCACATACCATCCCAAGCCGCCGACTGCTTCGTCCGACTGGAATTCGAACTTCAGGAGCAGGTTCGAGACACCCGCGTATGCGTCGAGCGGAAAGGCGGCTTTAAGCCAATCACCCGATTGACCCGAGTAACCGCCCCGCCCCGTCGCATTGACCTGGGCAAATGGATATTCGCCGTCCGGGGCCAGGGGTTGCCAGGTCTTCCCCGAATCAACAGAGGCATACACGGCGCCAGAGTCGTAGAAGGGTTCCGTATCGTAGAAGTTTCGGAAATAAAGCCCGGCGGTGGTGAAGTTGGAGAGATCCACTGGCCCAATGATGAGCGACGCGTCGGAATCATTTGGATATGCGCCGCTCAAGTTGGTGCCCCACACGTCCACGCCGGAGTACGCGTGCAGCAAGGGCTCGGGGCTTCCCCATTCCCACAGCTCCTCTGCATGTAATCCGCCATCGTTTGCCTCGAAGTCACGCCCGAAGCCTCGCACGATATGAAACGCGTGCCACCCCGTGTCTGGCGACGTAGCGACATTGGGAACGATCGCGGAATCCGCAACTTGAATGCGATATCGAATGGTTTGGCCAAGCTCTAGCCCCGGAAACGTCATGCTGCCTTTGTAGAGATCGTGGCCGGCGGGGGAGAGGATCGTCGTCTCTGCGGGGTCATTGTCGCGCGCGTGAATGACCCGCACCGTGTCGATTTCTTTGTTCAGATTGTCGGTGACGCGAGCCTCCAAGGCCATCCGCGCCGCATCCAGCGGTTGATCCCGCAACGGTGCATGCACGATCACCGGCGGCGTTTCATCGACGCCGATGCGGAAGTGAAATGGGTTCTGGGCGCCGGCAGGCGGGTACACCACGGCCGTGCCCGCCGTATCTTGGGCGGTGAACCAATAGGAGACGATCGTTTCGTTGGGTTGGGGCTCCAGCACGGTCGTATATTCGCGCACGCCTGTGGTGGGAAGGAGGGGGCGGGTTTCCTCCACCGGCCCCGAGCCGTGATCAATCGCGAGATGGACCAAGACCGAAGCATCATCGATGGCATAGATGCTCAGAAAGCTGGCCGTGATCGGGAAGGATGCGCTCGAGTTTTCCGTATCTCGGAGCGGCACGTGACTCACATGTATGCTGTAGTCACCAATCCCGTGACCGCGAAATGCGTTCACGATCGCGTCGAAATGCGGTGTTCCATTGTAGACGTTCCCGTCGTCATCATCGGTGACGAGAAAATCGAAAAAGTAATCGTCGAAGTTGTTGGAGAGCCCGTTCCGGGCGAAGTGCCACAGGTAGTCGGTCGTTTGGGCGCCCAGCACTTTTCTAACATCCCAAAGCGCTCCAGCGATGATCAAACCGGTTGCGTGCGGATCTTGCGTCACGTCCTCGGGGTAGCGCCGGGTGTTGTCCACGGTGCGAAGTACACTACCCGGCCCGAAAAATCCCACGCCGATCCGCGGATCGTTTAGCAACGTGGCGGACGTGTAATCCGAGAAGCCCTCGTGCATGGCGTCGGACGGTGAAAACGGCCGGTACTGAAAATCCGTGATCCCGTGACCGTATTCATGCACGACGACGGATGCGATCCGAGCCATGTTGGCGCACACGCCCCCTTGGGCAAAGAACACCACCCCGTATCCGTCCCAGAATGCATTGCACTGCTGGTCCGGATAGTCGGTGATGAGGTACATCGGGTAATCGAGAAAAAGGAAGCCCGGATCCAAGACACGGACGAAATCATGCGTCCGCATGGCCCAGTAAAACGCATCGCGGTTTTCGATGAGCGAGTTGGAATTGTCGAACGTGATGGGAAACTCGGTCGTTGAATCGGGGTCGATGGGAAAGCCGAGGGGCTGGATGGGAAATGACGCGTTGATGACGTGGGCGAATGGCCCCGAGAGGCCCGTGGTTAGGGTGTGTGGACCTCCTGCTGGCGACGAGAGAAGGAACGTACCGTTGAGGTCCGTTACCGCCTCATCGACCAAGCCGGTGTCGGACAGGGACACGGTGACGTGAGGGAGGACACGGACATCTACGGTGCTTCCTTGGGTTAACGGCTCGATGCCCCCGCTGACGGAACCCGTGATATCGATCGACTCGAGAAGACTGCGCCGCCAGAGCAACGCGCCGGTGCGTGCGTCGACGTATGCTTCCCAGGATCCGAACGGATTCTGGGTCTTGAACGTCACCAGATAGGCGCTTCGGTATGCGGGGGCGCCGTGCTGAGACACGGGAAGAATGACGCGCTCTACCGCGCTAATGTCCGAGCGGGTTTCGGGTGGAAAGTCGGCGAGAGCGGCCGATCGCGCGGCGGTTTCATCCAAGAGCGGGGTGGTTTCGATATCTATATGGGGTTGGAGCTGGACCCCGAACAAGGGCACACTGCCGGAAGCGCTGATCCGGGCAAAAGCCCGAGCGCCCACTACGCGCACGCCTTTATAGGTTTGCGTGTATTGCACCCACCAGCCGTTTCGATCTTGGGATGCGCGGAGTAACGTGAGCTCATCCGGCTTGACCCACGCACTTGCCTCGGCGTTTAGGAAGTTCCGCGCCAGATCGGCCGCTTGGGCCGACGTGGTTGGATGCGTCACCAGCGGGATAGCAGGGCCCGCGCTCCGAATCGGTGTTCCGGTAGCCATGTCCCAAGTCGCCGCCCACCCCTCGTGCCGTTTCTGGAAGTTCTGCCAGGCCGCTCGCGCGAAAACCGGCGGATCCACCGCTCTCATGGTGATCGATGGAGTGGAGAAACCGCGAGTGTCCTTCTCATATTGACGAATGCTGTCAGCCGTGTCCGCGAAGACAACGGTTGACACCGGAATCGCAAGGGCGGCCGCGCAGAACAATGTTGCCCGAACGGCCTTTCGGAGCGTCATGGGACGGTTCTCCTGTGGGGAGGAATGAGGGGCGGGAGAGAAGGGCGTGTAAGGAGCAAGCTATTCCGCCGGGCAGAAGTTGTCAATTGTTCACTAATAGATTTTGAAGACGCCTTTTGTATTGAGCGTTTTCATATGACCATTCATGGGCTACACTGCCCAACAGACCTTCTGTCGTGTTTGACGGTTAGCTGCGTCGATATTACCCCTCAGCCGGAGCCCTCCGGCTCGTTAACCCAGAAGGAGTGTTCATCATGCGTACGCTCTGCACGATGTTTATTCCCCTCGCTCGTTTTGGGCTAGTTCTCATCTCGTTGACGTTCACCGCCGGGCCGGCGAGCGCAGCTTGGATTCAAACCAGTGGCCCTAAAAGCGGAATGATCAGCTCGATCCTCAGCGTGCCCAACGGCGCGGGCGGAACGAGTATTTTCGCCGGTCAGATCCAGCTTTGGCGGAGCGACGACAAAGGCACGAGTTGGACGCATCTCGCAAACGGCTTGACCGATCCAAACGTTTTTGGATTGCTTTCCGTTCCCAATACCTCGGGAGGCAACGACATCCTGGTGGGCACCAACGCGGGTATTTTCCGTTCCACCGACTTCGGGGCGAGCTGGAGCCCGATCAATAACGGCCTCACGAATCTATCCATCTATGGCCTGGCCTATGGTCCGAATGGCTCGGGGGGAACGAATCTCTATGCTTCGGCCGGAATGTTTTCCGGCTTGGCCTTTCGTTCGACGGATAACGGAGCCAACTGGACGTCCATTAGTTCGGGCCTGCCCAGCGGCCAAACCGTGAGCAAGCTGTTCGTGACCGGCTCGGGAACGATCCTCGCCGGCACCAGCAACGGCATTTATCGCTCCACCAATTATGGCGCGAGCTGGACGCGCGTCTTCACCCTCAACGGATTTTCCTTTGTTCAAAACGGGACCACGTTGTATGCCGGAACCACGGACGGGGTATATCGCTCCACCAACGACGGGGTGAGCTGGGCAGCGATTAATACCGGCATGTCCTACTCGTGGGTCTACGGATTGGCGGCCATCCCGAACGGGACCGGGGTGACACTCTTTGCCGGAACCGGTGGCGTGTTGCGCTCGACTGACAATGGTGCGACATGGACCGGCGTCAGCAATGGCTTAACGAGTCTCACCGTTCACAGTCTAGCCACCGCGCCCAACGGGAGTGGCGGCTTCGATCTTTACGCGGGCACGAACGAGGGCGTGTTTCGCACCACGGACAACGGCAATCATTGGACTCTGGCTAGTTTCATCTATTCGGGGGTGAAATCCGTCAAAGCCACTCCCAGCGGGGCCATTCTTGCCGCGAATGAGAACGATATCTTTCGTTCCACCGATGGGGGAGCAACGTGGGTGGATACCAATCAGGGTTATACCCAGCTCGACTTCGCCATCAATTTGCAGGGGACCTCCGGGGTTAGCTTGTTTGCCGGCGGCAGCCTGGGCGGCATTTTCAAATCCACCGATGATGGAGTGACCTGGGTCGAAGCGAACAATGGAATCAATGACACGGAGGTGAATTCCGTGGCCGCGGTTCCAAATGGATCGGGGGGTACGAACCTTCTCACCGGCACCTACGCCGGTCTCCAGATTTCCACGAATGACGGAGCGTACTGGCAAGTCACGAATTCCAATGCGATGCCGCTTGCCTATGTCGTCGTCCCCAACGGAGCAGGGGGGCAGAAGATTTATGCCGCCGGGTTCGGCGGGGTGATCGTCTCGAACGATTACGGTTTCACCTGGGCGGTTGCGGGACTCGGGGCAACTGCGTCCGGCATCGCGGCCACCGACAATGGAACAAAATTGTTCGTAGGAGTGAATGGATCAGGCGTCTATCGCAGTACCAATGGCGGTGGGGCGTGGACGTTGGTGAACAACGGCTTGACCAATCTTGGGGTCAACACATTGTTGTGTGCCGATGGCGTGCACCTCTTCGCCGGCTCCAGTGGAGGCGTTTTCCTTTCCAGTGACAACGGAGACCATTGGGTGTCGGTCGGTGATGGTCTGACCACCGGAGTCTTCTCTCTCACCCGGAGTCAGGATGGGTCCACGCTCATCGCCGGAACGACAGGCTTCGGGGTGTGGAAACGCCCACTTTCCGAGATGTTGTCCACCACCGGTATCAATCCGGAAGTAAACACGGTCACGCGCCGGCTCGATATATCCCCAAACCCATTTCGGGTCGGAGGCGCGTCCATTGCGGTGAAGCTCGACCGGCAGGGGAAAGCGCGCCTAGACGGCTATGACGTGAGCGGCCGCAAGATTGCTTCTTGGGATGTCGGTGGAATCCCGAATGGAATCGAAACGATTCGCTGGGATGGGAAATCAAAAGCCGGAACGGATCTCGCGCCGGGGATGTATTTCTTTCGTCTGATCACGAGCGAGGGTTCGTCGATCCAAAGGGTTCTGAAGACCCGCTAAGCATGAGGCTCCGGACTTGGGTCACCCCTCGCGGCAACCATATTCTTGCAGTGAGGAGTGACCCGATGAAGGGAATGGCCATTCTGGTTTTTGCTTTGGTTTGGCTGGTGGCCATGATCGCGCTTATTTGGATTCTCCCCATGCTCTCCATCATCTTGCTTGGTGTGGGTCTTGCGTTTTTTCTACCCGCCATGTCCAGGCGCAAGAAACGGGCGCCATAGCCTTTTCTTTACTACCAGGTAATTCTTGATATTACCGGGTAAGTGCCCCTATGCTGCGTGGATGGTGTCCTCGAACCTGACTCGGACCGAGGTGTGCGGGCTACTGGGTGTGTCTGCAAAAAGTCTTTATTTATGGGAGCGGGACGGTCACATTCCGGCTCCTCGCCGAGACCGGCGGAACTGGCGCGTCTACTCCCCCAAGGACGTGGCGGCCATCCGCCGGTTTCTCGGTATCGAGTCCAAGCTGGACAAGACTGTGTCTCGCTCGAAGGCGAGTTCGGACGAGCTAAGCGCACGCAATCAGCTCAAAGGAACCGTGGTGAGCATTCGGAAGAGCGGTCTTCTTTGCGAAGTTGTTCTTCGCCTCACGGGCGGCCAGGAAATCACCTCGATCATCACCGAGGCCTCGGCGAGTCGCTTGGATCTCAAGAAAGGCGTCGAGGCGACCGCCATCATCAAGGCTACCGAAGTGATGATCCTCGGCTGACGTCACAAAGGAAGACAGTGCGTAGAACTCATCTAGCTCCATTACTAACGTCTCTGGCCTTCATTCTTGTTCTGTCTGTTCCCGCCGGAGCGCAAACGCTCCACGTGTTTGCCGCAGCCTCTCTTACTGACGCATTCAAGAACTTGGGCCATGCGTTCGAAGCCCACCATCCCGGCGTCACCGTGGAATTCAATTTTGCCGGGAGCCAGGTGTTGCGCACGCAAATCGAGCAGGGGGCAAAAGCCGATGTGTTTGCTTCGGCCGACCGCGCGCACGTGGATGCGCTTCGCGCGAAAGAGCTCATCGAGCCTCCCCGAGTCTTCACGCGAAACCGACTCGTGGTCGTTACTCCGGCCCTGGCATCGCATGTGGGGTCGTTGATGGACCTGGCCCGGCCGGGGCGCAAGATCGTCGTCGCGGGGTCGACGGTTCCAGCCGGCCGCTACACCACCCAAGTGCTGCGTAACATGACCGGAAGCGGGCTCTACGGCGACGACTTTCAAACGCGCGTACAGGCGAACGTGGTCAGTCAGGAATCCGATGTGCGCGCGGTTTTGGGCAAAGTGGCCATGGGGGAAGCGGACGCTGGTTTCGTGTATCAGACGGATGTCGAAGAAGGCAAGGTTCACGTCCTTACCATACCTGAGCGTCTCAACGTAATTGCCGAATATCCGATCTCCGTGGTGACCGGAACTCAGGTTGCGTACTTGGCGAAACAGTTCTGTACATTTGTAGAGGGCGCCGAAGGCCAAGCGATTCTAAAGAAGCATGGCTTCATGAGCCGGTAATGAAGAGCGAGCGGCGGCCAGTTCTGGGATTGATGAAACCTCTGTCCGTCTTGCTCCCCATCTACATTCTTCTGCCGCTCCTTGCGCTGCCCCTCTCCATCACCCCCCGGACGTTGGTGGAGCATCTGGCCTCAGAGATGGCTCTCCGCGCCTTATGTTTATCCATCGAGACCACGTTGGTTGCGACCCTTGTTTGTGTTCTTCTGGGTACTCCAATTGCGTTCGTGCTTGCCCGCCTTCCATTTCGCGGCCGCGAGTTCGTCGACGCGTTGATCGATCTTCCGGTAACCGTGCCTCCCGTGGTGGCCGGTGTTGCATTGCTGCTCGTGTTCGGCCGACGCGGATTACTGGGGCATTACCTGGACCTGGCCGGCATTCAAATTCCGTTCACCACGCTGGCGGTGGTGATGGCCCAAGTGTTCATGGCCAGCCCCTTTTACGTGAAGGCTGCGCGTGCGGGCTTCGAGTCCGTCGACTCGAACCTGGAAAATGCGGCCGGAACGTTGGGCGCATCTCCCTGGCGCGTGTTCTGGACGGTGACCGTTCCTTTGGCGCGCCCGGCTCTGGTGGCGGGAACCGTGCTTGCGTGGGCGCGTTCGCTCTCGGAATTCGGCGCGACCATGATGTTCGCCGGCAATCTTCCCGGGCGCACGCAAACGCTCACCCTGGCCGTCATGTCGGCAATGGAGGCCGATCTGGACACGGCGGTTGCCATTTCCGTGCTTGCCCTCGTGCTTGCGTTGGCAGCATTGCTCGTTGCAAAGCGCTTGGCGGCGTTTCAGCCAGTGGCTTCGTCATGAACCCCGAAGGACCGCTGCGATCCCGCCTCGCCGTGTCGCGAGAGACATTCCTTGTCGAGGCGGATTTCGAAGTTGCGCCGGGAGAGATTCTGGCGTTGGTGGGGCCGAGTGGGTCCGGAAAAAGTACGTGCATGGCGGCCATCGCGGGGTTGGTTGAGCTTGAATCAGGACGGGTGGAGCTTGGCTCTCACGTGTGGTGTGACACGGAACGCGCCATCGATCTGCCTCCCCACCAGCGGCGCGTCGGCTTCGTCCACCAGGACTACGCGCTCTTTCCTCATCTCACCGTTTACGAAAACGTTTCTTATGGCGCCCGCGCGCGCGGCGTGCCCGCCCATGAAACTAGAACGAGAGTTTCCGAATGGCTCGATCGTCTGCGCATGGCAGAGTTAAAGGATCGGCCGGTGACCCAGCTCTCGGGCGGCCAGCGGCAACGTATCGCGCTCGCGAGGGCACTCGCATCCGGCGCCGGTGTACTGCTTCTCGATGAGCCGTTCGGTTCGCTGGATGTGTCCACCCGCAGCTCCGTGCGAAGGGAGTTGGGGGAATTTCTTCGGGCCATTCGGCTTCCGACGATTTTTGTTACCCACGATCCAGCCGATGCACTCGCACTGGCCAATCGCATCGCCATTCTGGAAGAAGGGAAAATCAGCCAGGTGGGAGCGTGTGACGACCTCGTCGCGCATCCCAAGACTCCGTTCGTGGCCGAACTATTCGGCCTCAATTTCTATCGAGGGATGATCTCGGGAGGGCCGGGGCTACGGCAAGTGCGGGTAGGAAGCGTGATCTTCCACGTTTCGAGCCATGCCGAAGAAGGCCCAATCGCCATTGCCTTTCCGCCGTCGGCGGTCACGTTGTTTCACCACAAGCCGGAGGGCTCGGCTCGGAACACGTTTGCCGGCATCACTCGCGAGATGTCTCCACTTCCGGAAAAGCTGAGGGTCGTCCTGGATTGCGGGGTGATGGTGGCGGCGGATGTCGTCCGCGAAGCGTCTTCCAGCTTGAACCTCGTGCTTGGGCAATCGGTGTGGGTTTCGATCAAGGCCACCGCTATCCAGGTGTACTCGTAAATGGCAAAACCCATCAATTATTCACTAAGATTTTCCGCTAAATACATATAGATATCCGGAAATAAGATCTTCCCCGATCAAAAATACAATCCAGCCCCGATCCTCTCGGCTGTTGTTTTTGGCAGGCTTGTACGATTGGGAAGAGATCGTTCGCCCCTTCCCACGATCTTGTCCACGTACATCCAGTGCTAAAGCCTTCAGGAGGACTTATGAAGCAGATCCACCTAGTTTTTGGGGCGACCGTCTTCGTTCTTGGCCTGGGAGCATGCAGCCAGGACACGTCGACTGCGCCACGTTCGTCGGCAAGTGCTCTAGGGTCAGATCACAGCATGGCCGGCGCCTCCGGACAAATGCCTGCGTACTACGATGACCAGATCTTCACCGTAAACATGATGGAGCTCTCGGACGCGGCAGCAGAAAAAATCATCAACAGCAATCAAAGCTTGAATGAGATTTACGCCTACGCTGATCTCGACGAGGAGCAACCGTTCGATCCGATCCTGGATGCTATTCAGGGGGACGGATTCAATCCTCTCTGGGAACAAGTACTGATTTCATTCAACTCCGGTTTCACGCCGCACCAGTTCACGTCCGACACGGAAGTAGAAGCGGCGGCGGATGCAGGCGAAATCACGCTTACCGACACGGACGAGGTCTATCGGTGTTCGGTTGTGGGCGGGACCACGACGAGTAGCGATTAACGTGACCGTTTCTCGGCGACCCCTGGCATAGGCCGAGCAACGCGTCATCCAAACGGCAGAGGGGCGGTCGTCCGGACCGCTTTTCTGCCGCTTTTTTTTGCGATATGTAACTTCGCCCTCCCCGTCCCCGTATGTGGCACTATCTGGGGCCCGGCTCAATCCGTATCCCCGCGCCCACGAGGAGGATCCCGTGCTCTCCACCCGCGGTCTGACCAAGATTTATCCCGGCCCCGTCACGGCGTTGAATGGCGTGGATCTGGATGTTCCGCCCGGCATGTTTGGGCTCTTGGGCCCCAACGGTGCCGGCAAGTCCACGTTCATGAAGATCCTGGCCGGCCTCCTCGAGCCGACATCGGGCTCGATCACCCTGGATGGCGTCGACCTGCTCAAGAACCCGAACTGGCTCTGGCCGCGCCTCGGCTACCTGCCCCAGGAGTTCGGCTTTTATCCGCACCTCTCCGGCGAAGCCATGCTCTCGCATTTACTCACTCTGAAAGGAGTGACGGCTCCCGAAGGACACAAAAAGCTGGTGGCGAGTCTTCTTGATCGCGTCAACTTGCGTTTCGCCGCCAAGCGCAAGGTGAAAGGCTATTCCGGTGGAATGCGGCAGCGTTTAGGTATCGCGCAGGCGATTGCCGGTAATCCGCGTCTCATCATCGTCGACGAGCCGACTGCAGGTCTGGACCCTGAGGAGCGATTGCGGTTTTATCACTTGCTCTCCGAGCTGGCCACGGACCGCATCGTGCTTCTCTCGACGCACATCGTCGAAGACGTCGCGGTTCTCTGTCCTCGATTCGCAGTAATTCGCGAAGGCCGGCTTCTCGCCCTCACCACCCCTAGCCAAGCTCGCGAAGCCATTGCCGGACACATCTTCGAGGGCGTGGTCGATCCAAGTGACCTGCCGCGGTTACGCGAGGAACACACCGTGACCCAGGTGTTGCTGGTGGAAGGAAAGAACCGGGCTCGCATTTATCAGCCTTCCGGCGGGCCGCCGGCGGGCTTTTCTCCCGCGCCGGTCACGCTCGAAGACGCCTACCTGACCCTCATGCGCCTCGGCAGCCTTCCCGGACACGAGACGAATCACTTCAGAAACAGGTCCGACGCGGCCCTCTCTGCTGCTTTGGGAAACGTGTAGATGAGCCTCGCTCGCCTGTCTGCTTCATTCGGCGTCGAGTTTTGGAACTCCTTCCGTCGTCCGCTCTACATCTTCATGGGCGTCATTCTGGCCCTGTTTGCGTTCGGCTTATCCAGCGGGCACATGCAGATTTCTTCGGGTGATTCGAGCGTCGGAGGAACAAAAGCATGGATCACCTCCGAGTTCGCGCAAACGCAGACGATGACCTACATGACGCTGCTCATCTACGCGTTCTTCATCGCCGCGGCGGCCGGTCTCTGTCTGTTGCGCGACCGGGAAACGCAGGTCGACGTGCTGCTTCACGCCACGCCGCTCAAACCGTCGGAATACGTTTGGGGACGGTTTCTGGCGGTGATTGGCGCATTCCTCGTCTTCATGGTGTTTCAAGCCTTGGCCAATGCCTTCTTCAACCATCTCGTTCCGAACTCGAGCGCAACGGAGATTCGAGGACCCTTTTCACTCACCGCTTATTTGCGCCCCGTGCTCATGATTGGGCTGCCCTTCGCCGTTTTCTTCGGCGGCATTTCAATCCTAGTGGGGGAGAAGTCGCGAAACGCGGTTCTGGTCTTTGTGCTGCCGGTGGCGACACTCTTGGTGTCCGGATTCTTCCTGTGGACCTGGTCTCCGTCCTGGCTCAGCCTGGGCCTCAATCGCGTGCTTCAGGTCATCGAGCCGGCCGGATTCCGGTGGCTGAACGAAACCTATCTCGACGTCGATCGCGGGGTCGACTTCTACAACAAGAGCCATGTTCACTATGACCAGCTGTTCTGGCTGAATCGCGCCTGGCTTTTGGGAGTGGGATTGGGGGCCGTGTTCCTCACCCAGCGCGCCGTAGCGGCATCCATGCATGGACCGGCCACCGCGCGAAAAGGTTGGTGGCGGCGAACGAGAACCGTTGTCGCAACGGAATGGGCTGAAGCGAGCTCGGGCGCAATCCAAGCCCTCGGCATGCAAAGCCAAACCCCTGGTTTTCTTGCCAGCGTGCGCGCGGTGGCCCGTGCCGAGTTGAGAGAGCTGAAGAATCAGGCCGGGCTCTACATTTTCGTTCCGCTCATCTTGATCCAGTGTCTGGGTAACGTGTTACTCGCGGTCGGTGCGTTCGATACGCCGATTCTTCTTACTCCTGGCATCACCGCGGTGTCAGTGGTGAATCAAAGCTCGGCGCTCGTATGCCTTCTCCTAATGTTCTACATCGTGGAATCGCTCGAGCGCGAACGCTCGACGCAGTTTGCTCAAATCCTTTTCGCCACCCCGCTTCGAACGGGAGCGTTCCTGTTTGGAAAGGCGCTCGCCAATAGCCTGGTGGCGGTGGTCGTGCTCGCGACGACGCTTTTAGCGTGCGCCATCGCTATCGCCGTCCAACACACGGTGACGTTTTCGTTCGTTCCCTACGTTTTGGTCTGGAGCGTGTGCCTCGTCCCGACGTTTCTCTTCTGGTCCGCCTTCGTGATGTTTGCCTACGCTCTGGCCGGGAACCGGTATGCGGCTTACGGGTTGGGGCTCGGGATGCTGGCCTTCACCGGATTTCGCGCCCTCACCGGAAAACTGAGCTGGATTGGTAACTGGCCGCTTTGGGGTGCCGTTCGTTGGAGCGACCTCGGCTTCTTCGAGACGGATCGCGGCGCGTTCGTGCTCAACCGGTTCATGGTGCTGGGATTCAGTGTCTTGTTCGGTGTGTTGGCGGTGCGTTTGTTCCGTCGCCGCGGCGCCGATGCCGTGCGCACGATGCACCGTTTGTCGCCCCAGAGCCTGGCTGTATCAACCGCAAAGCTCCTGCCTTGGGCAGCCGTGCCCCTGGTCCTTATGGTGGTGCTGGTGTTCCAGGTGTATGCCGGCCTGGAGGGCGGCGCGTCCAAAAAACAAATGAAGGATTACTGGGCCAAGAATCTAAAGACCTGGCTCGACGCGCCGCTTCCCGACATCAACCGTTTCGATCTCGCAGTCAAGCTGGATCCGGCGAAACACGCGATCTCCAGTCAGGGCAGCTTCACGCTTGTGAACGGGCTTGATACGACGCTGACCCAAGTGCCGCTCACCACTGGGCTTTTCTGGAAGAACGTGTCCTGGACGATGAACGGCGCAACGTACACGCCCGAGGATAGCCAGCATTTGTTCGTGTTTACCCCACCCAAGCCGCTGGCGAGGGGAGATAGCGTCACGATTGGCTGGAAGTACGACGGCCGTTTTCCGGGAGGGCCCACCAAGAACGGTGGTCCAACCGAAGAGTTCATCCTGCCTTCCGGAGTCGTGCTGACGGGATTTCGTCCAAGCTTTGCCCCCGTTCTCGGCTACATGGAACAGGTCGGCGAAACCAAGGAGAACCGCACCGAGCCCCGAAAGTATGCACGTGATTACTGGAAGGGGATTACGCGGGCGGGCTATGGGGCGACGGCCTGGTATCCGGCTCGCATCAGCGTGACCGCTCCCGAGGCGTACACGCTCAATTCCGTGGGCGTATGCGTGAGCGATTCGGTGAAAGACGGCTGGCGTACCCAGGTTTGGGAAACCGATCATCCGGTCAAGATGATCAACATCGTGGCTGGAAAATGGAAAACAAAACACGGTCAGAACGACACCGAAATCTATTACAGCGATCACCATCCTTATAACGTGGACGAAATGTCATCCACCTTGGATGCCTCGCGGAAGTGGTTTTCGGAATGGTTCTATCCGTATCCGTGGAAGGAGCTCAAGCTCTCTGAGTTTCCGGCGTTGGCCGGTTATGCCCAAGGCTTCGGGACTGACATTACGTTCAGCGAGAACATTGGGTTCTTGACCCGAAACAACTCAAAGACCGATGCAACGTTCCTTGTCACCGCACATGAAACGGCGCATCAGTGGTGGGGAAACATTCTTACCCCCGCGAATGGACCGGGCGGCGATTTCTTGAGCGAAGGCATGGCGCACTTCTCAACCCTATTGCTCTTCGAGCAAGTCAAAGGCCCGCGCGGGCGCATGGAGTTTGCAAAGGGGCTGGAGGATCGGTACAGCCGTCGGCGCCGGCCCAACGAGGAACGCCCCATGTACGACGTGGACTCCAAGCGCCCCTCGGACACGACGGTCATCTATGACCGAGGTGGTTGGGTGTTCTGGATGCTCTATGACTTCTTGGGCCCAGATCGTGCGCTACCCGCGTACCGGAACTTCTTCGACACATGGCGCGACAGCCGCGACCATCCCGCATTGCAAGATTTCGTGGCCGCGATGCGTCCGTATGCTGCAGATACCACCGCCTACGACGCGTTCACCAAGCAGTGGTTCGAAGATAAGGTCGTGCCGCAGTACACGGTCACCGAGGCGAGCCGCAAAGAAGCGGGCCAAGGATACGAGGTGACCGCGACGGTTACGAACATCGGCACCGGGACGATGCCGGTGGATGTTGCGGCAACGGCAGGGGAGCGCTGGAAGAAGCTCGAAAACGGCAATGCGGAAAGCCCCTACACCGTTGCCCCTGACTACAAAGACACTCGAGATACGATCACTCTCGCGGCGGGTGAATCGAAGACAATCAGCCTCCACTGCGAATTCAAACCCGAGCACGTGGTCGTGGATCCGGATGTCCGAATTCTTCAGCTCAAGCGCAAGCAGGCGGTGGCGAGCCTCTAAAAATCTTGACTTTATTCGCTGCGTCCCCCAACTATGCGATCACTTCAATTAGGGGGTGCCGGCAATGAAGCGTATATTCGCTCTCGTCACGATGGTTT
>Ga0068861_100001023_pt1 | contig 17110 bp, 17 predicted proteins | sample KBSSwiS42_FD_66593 | JGI IMG/M metagenome (GOLD analysis project Ga0068861, IMG submission 66593) | Switchgrass rhizosphere microbial communities from Kellogg Biological Station, Michigan, USA - KBS Switchgrass S4-2 | ecosystem: Host-associated > Plants > Roots > Rhizosphere > Soil ...
CGCTCCTCATCGCGCAAGCCGCACTCACCTTCGCTCCCGATGAGGCGAAGTACGTCGAATGCTCCCCATTTGCGCGTTATCAAAGGGTGGCGGCCACGATTCTCGATGAGCTGGAACACGCCCCCGACGGTGTGCTCGTGGAAGTGCACGACAACGGCGATTCGGTGCTCATTCGCAAGGAAGGCAACCTCCTTCGTATCAACGTGGACGAGGCCAGCGGAGAAACGGTGGAGTGCAACTTGCCGCTTCGGAGCGCCATGAAGGCCGTCGAGTCCTATGACGGGCATGGGTTCCCCACCAAAGCGGCCTTCTGGGCCCTGCGCCGCGCCCCGCATGGAACCCTCGTCCACGTAAAAGACGGGGAAGACGAAGTCACCGTCCGTCTCCTATAGTCGTTACGCGCCCCCCCGGAACCCAAGGAGGTTCCCATGCGTCGTTTCGGCTTCTTCGTCGGCTTCCTGCTGGTTCTGCCTGCCGCCCAGGCGGCAGCGTCTTGGCCCCCCGCTTTGCTCTACGATTCGGATTTTTCAGTGGGGTATCCCTTCGCCATCGACGGCGATGGGGAGCTCTTTACGCTGAGCACCGGAACGAAGGGGGAGTTCTACCTGAACAAGTACACCGCTTATGGTGTGCTGTTGAGGACCGTGTTCACCGGCGCGGGCGGCTCGTTTCGCGTGCCAGGATCGTTGACCGTCGATGCGGGCGGTAACGTGTACCTGGCCGATACCTACGCATCCCGCATTCAAATCTTCGACAACGATCTTGAGCCTCAAATGATCTGGAAGCACGAGGGATGGATCGACTATCCGCGCGACATCAAGATCGGAGCCGACGGACGCGTGTATGTGAAAACGCTCACCGAGGTGCAGATCTTGAGCAGCACCGGAGAGCCGCTCCAGCGTTGGTCCGCTCCCGGTGGCATCTTTGCGATTGAGCCTTCAGGAAACATTATTACCGTGGAGCAAACGATATTTCACCGGTACGACTCCGGCGGGATGCTGCTCTCCGACATGCCGACGGATCAGTACTTTGGGAATCCAACCGGCTTTCTCGCGTACGAACACGTACTCTTGGTAGCGTCAGCCGGCTCGCCGGTTTTGGCATTCGATGAGAAGGGGGTTTATCGGGGGACATTGGGTAGCGGGGGTCGATATTTGTACAAAGGCCCGCACGGCGAGATATACGTAAACGGACTCACCCACTACGCCGCTCCTGGAGACATATTGCCGCCTCCGCCTCCTCCACCGCCCCCGCCGGTCGGATCATCGGCGGTCATGCTGCACATTTCTCCGGTCAAGGAACCGGACATGGCGTGCAGCGAAGGACCGCACAGCACTAACGAGATCGTCACCGAAGCGGAATCCAGGCAGGATGGGACCGCGCAATATTTCGTGTACGTGCTCGCTTCGCCGCGCTCGACTGTCGATGGACTCCGGGGCGTTCAGCTGGGCATCGATCACACCGGGTCCACGAGCGCTCCCACCGCCTTACGCATCACGGATTGGCGTGCATGCAGTGATGAGGAGTGGCCTACAGACACATGGCCCAACTCAAGCGGAGGCAACACACTCACCTGGGTCGATTGTCACTTCGACCGCATCCTGACCGTTGGCACGTTCTCGGTGACGGCGTATGCGCCCTCCAGCATGGCCATCAGCGGGTATCCTGCGACGGGGCTCGTGAAGACCGCGAACTGCAACGCCGCGGAGGAAGTGACGAGTGAAACGGTAGGTCTCGATCGCGTGGGCTGGGTTTCGATGGGTGGCGCGGCGCGTGGCCTCGACCGAAACGGCTGCAATCCCGCGCTCGAATCCTGCATAGCCCAGCCGGTCCCAGTTCATCCCACCACGTGGGGACGGGTGAAGAGCCTATACGGTCATTGAGCCGGGTGTCCGGGCTGCAGCACGGGTGTACCGCATGGGACAGGCCCCACGCCAGGTCCAGGCTGCGCGATTTACCTCCTACCCTAACTGCTAATTATTACTGAAGTTGCGTTCTGATGGATGCGCGTTCTTTCTGGCACGCCCTCTGCTTTATAACCAGGCGGGCCGGCTGGGGAAGTCCCCCAGGCCAGAAAGGATGACGAACGATGAAAACCAACCGACGCATAGCTCGAACCCTGATCTCGACTGGGCTTTTGGGGGCGGCGCTGACGTTCGGGGCCTTGACCGCGACGCCAGCAGACGCCAAGAACGGCAACGGTCGCGGTAACGGCCGGGGTCATAAGACGGTAGTCGTTTACCGCTCTTATTATCCAGCACCGGTCGTCGTCCGGCGAGTCCCCGTGCCGGTTTACGTGCGCCCTGCTCCGGTTTACGTCCGCTCGTACCGCCCCTGGTACTACGGCGCCAACCGGATCTATGTGAACTCGTCTCCGTTCTTCTTCAATGCGGGACTGAACGTGTTCTTTGGCGGAGCGAACCTGAACCTCCGGTTCAGCAACTACGCTCCGGTGGGGTACGTCTACGTCGACCCCTATTGCAACGAGGATTTCTACAGCGTGAGCGAGTACCGCGAGCACTTGCGGTATGAGCGCCACCCTGCCGCGTTGCAGTGCGTGTACGTGGGCGACCACGACGACTACGACGACTACGATAACTAGACAGACAGAAGACCTCGTCACGATCCGTATCGACCGTCCGCAAAGGCGGCCTGCTCCTTCCCGCAGGCCGCCTTTCTTTTGCTAGGATCTCGCCATGCCGTCGGAACACGTCATGGAGAGAGCGCGGGAACTGCATCGCCGGGCGTTCATCATGGACGCGCACGTCGACACCATGTCCGAGATGCTCGACCGTGGCTACGATCTCGCCCACGCTCCCGAAGACGCACATCTGTCCTGGGAAAAAATACAAACCGGCGGGCTCAAGGCGCAGCTCTTCGCAGCGTTTGTTTCTCCGAGCTTCCTTCCCGATCGCGCCGCCGGCCGCGTGCTCGCTGTGATCGATCGCTTCGAAGCCGAGGTGGCGCGGTTCCCCGAGCGGCTTCGCGCCTGCCGGAGCACGGCCGACATCGATGCCGCGATGCAACAGGGTCAGTTCGCGGGCATGCTCAGCATCGAAGGCGGACACGCGATCGAGGATTCACTCGACACGCTGCGGCTCTTCCATGAACGCGGAGTACGGGCGATGACGCTCACCTGGAACAACACGAACAACTGGGCGGACGGTTGCGGGCCAATGGATAAATCGCTGAAACAGCATGGCGGGCTGACGGATTTCGGCCGCACCGTCGTGGCAACGATGGAAGAGATCGGCATGGCGGTGGACATCAGCCACGTTGCGCCCACCACCTTTGGCGACGTGCTCGAGATTGCCACCAAGAGCCCTTTCGCCAGCCACTCCTCCTGCCGCACGCTCAACGACCACCGTCGCAACATCACCGATGATCAAATGCGCGCGCTGGCGCAAAAGGGCGGATGGATGGGCGTGTGCTTCGCGAGCGGATTTCTGGTCGATGAATCACGCGCCTGGGCCAAGGCCAAGACCACATCCGAATATGCGCGCGTAACGGATCGCACGGACGTCATCGATTTCGCCGGCATCAGCGATCAGGAATACGAGGTTTATAATCGTTATGTGCCCTACGCGACATTGGACGACGCAGCCCGGCACGTCGATCACGCGCTGCGCGTCATGGGAACCGAAGCGGTAGGCCTCGGGACGGATTTCGACGGCGCACGTCGGTTTCCGGTTGGCCTAGAACATGTGGGCAAGCTCCCCGCGTTGAGTGCGCGGCTTCTCGAGATGGGATGGAGGGAAGCGGAGATCGAGGGCATGCTGGGCCGGAACTTGCTGGAGTATTTTCGCCGCGTGATTGGCTGACCAAATCGGAAGACGAACAATGTGGCAACGCTGGGTTGGCCTGGGGCTGTGCGTCTTGATCTTCGGATGCTCGACGATCAAGGACGTGTCTCCCTACGGAGAGCCGTTCAAGATCGATCGGGAGTACGTGGCGGCGGCCCCCGTTTCCGCGTACGTCGGCGATACTCCATACGAACCCTCGCATGGGATCTCGGTGCCGGATCAACACCAGTTGCGCGATCCGGCGGTTCTAGCCCCGGGCACGCGCGTGCGCTTCGTGCGAAAAGACGCTCCGTATTTGGTGTTCCTGATTCTTACCGGAGACGAGCGGGCGCGTTACGCCTGGGTGAGCCAGCACTCTGAAGATATCCCAAGCTTGCAGCGTGCCGAGTCGGTCAAAGATCCTGGATAAAATTGTCCACTTCCCCGGCCAGATAGCGCAGGTAGACGAGCGCGAACAAGAGCGCCATGAACAGCACGATGAAGAGCGCCGCGCCCCAGAGCATCCACGTGCGCTCGCGTTCTTCGAGTTGATGAATGGAATGGTAGGGCTGTTCTCGCCAGGCCAATTCGTAGCCGTTGAGTCCCAGGTACAACGCGGCGGCGGGGTAGAACACGAGATGCGCCAAACCTAGAAACGGCACGCAGGCGGACAGGATGAGAAGAAATCCCAGCGTGAGCCGGCCATGTCCGATCAGCCATACGTAAGGGATGAGGAACCCACCCCAATTCCAGCCTAGCTGGCGGGCATCTTCTATGAACTCCGGCTCATTACCCGAAGGAAGGCGATCCGGATACCGCGGGCGGGCAGGAGGAGGGGCAGGCCAAGTGGCGGTGTCCCCCAGGGGTTGGCCTGGTGATTCGGGAGGCAGGTCGACGAAATCATTTGAATCCACGCGGTTCTCCTCTTTACGCGGATATGGAATTGTAATCTAAACTCAGGCCTTCTCACCTTCGGCCCCAAGGAGTGTCTCATGTCGAGCATATTCACCAATGCGGGCGGTGCTGCCGCAGCCACCACCGCGGCCCCCGCTTATACCCGTGCCTTGTTGGATCTTTTGGGGAACCAAAACCCCCTCGATGTTTTGGGCGTCCAAACTGCGGAAATTGCCCGGCTCACCCGGGACATGACCGAAGAAGAGCTGCGCCGCCCGGAAGCTTCCGGAAAATGGTCCGTGCTCCAGGTGTTGGATCATCTCACCGATGCGGAAATGGTATCGGGAGCGCGCATTCGTTTCGTCGTGGCCGAAGACAATCCCACCATCCTCGCTTACGACCAGGATCGCTGGGCGGCAGGTCTTCGTTATGGTGCGGGAGATCTCAAATCATTGCTGAGTGAACTGGCTGCATTTCGTTCCCGCACGCTTCGATTGCTCCGCGATTTGACTCCAGCTGAGCTGGAACGGGTGGGACAGCATTCCGAACGCGGCCCCGAAAGCGTTGGCCACATGATGAAGCTGATGGCTGCGCACGATCTCGTGCACCGCCGTCAGATCGCGCGCATTCGTGGAGCGTTTGGAAAGCCGGCATGACGCGAACGCTCACCCTTGGTCACAGTCCCGATCCCGATGACGCGTTCATGTTCTATGCGCTGGCCTCGGGGAAGATCGACACGGGTGATCTCGAGTTCACGCATCTGCTCGAAGACATCGAGACGTTGAACCGGCGCGCGTTGCGCGAAGAGCTCGACATCACCGCGATCAGCCTGCACGCCTACGCGTACGTACAGGACAAATATACGCTGCTTGCACACGGTGCTAGTATGGGGACAGGTTACGGGCCGATGGTGGTGGCGGCCCGGCCGATGGCGATTCACGATCTCGGACGCATACTGATCGCAGTGCCGGGCACGATGACCACAGCCTTTCTGGCCCTGCGCCTCGCCATTGGTCCCTTCCGTTTTCGCGTGGTCCCTTTCGATCGCATCCTCGATGTGGTGGCGAAGGGGGAAGCGGACGCCGGCCTCATCATTCACGAGGGGCAACTCACCTATCAGAACCAGGGGCTCTCGAAGGTGCTCGATTTGGGGGCCTGGTGGTCGGACAAAACGGGTGGCTTGCCCCTTCCCCTGGGAGGCAACGCCATACGACGGTCGCTGGGCCCCCAACTCATCGATCGAGTCTCGGTGTTGTTGAAAGAGTCCATTGTCTACGGGTTGGAGCATCGCCAACCCGCGTTGACGCACGCGCTGACTTACGCTCGCGATATGAAGCGCGAGGAAGCGGACACGTTCATCGGCATGTACGTGAACGACCTCACGCTCGACTATGGTGAGCAGGGCCGGCGCGCGGTAAAGCTCTTGCTCAAGGAAGGGTTTGAAGCCGGCATTGCGCCCGGGCCGGTAAACGTCGAGTTCGTATAATCGCCCCGGGGCGAGTGGAATCACCTCGACGGCTGGAGGTGTCCGAAATTACGGAATTATTCCTTCGTATCGCCCTTCGTTAGTTTGGGGAACTCGGGGAGCTTGGGGAACTCGGGCATTTTCGGCAGCGTCACGTCGGGCATCCACGGCACTTTCCACATGCCTTCCGGAGGCAGCATGAGCGTGAGTGCCTTGGGAAGCGCGCGTACTTCCAGCTCGCGGTGACGGCCCTCGATGACTGTGCCATCGATTTCCAACGGTGCGAGCGGTGTGCTTTCGATGCGAAACGAGGACGCTTGGTAATAGCGCACACGCGGATCGTCATGCAGGCGGCCGAATAATCCGCGAAATGCCATCCGGTAAAAATCACCGAAATTGGCCGGGGCGATGATCACCAGATCGAGCTTGCCATCATCGGGTGACACCTCGCGCACGAAGCGGATGTTCCCGGCCAACGTTCCAATGTTCGCCACCAGCGCCATCGCACCGCGTGCGCGCTTCACCGTTCCATCATCGAGCGTGATCACGAAGGAATAATGACGCCGGCGCACATTCCGCAGCGCCGAATACATGTAAGCCATGAATCCGAACCGCTCCTTGAGCCGGCGCGTTGCATCGCGAATGACATGTGCGTCGTAGCCAAGCCCCGCCATGAGAATGAACTTGCGCTCGTGCACTTCGGCGAGATCGATCTGCACCGGCTTGCCTTGTGCGGCGACTTTGAGCGCGCGCGGCAGGTCGAATGGAAGACTGAAGTGCCACGCCACTGCATTGGCGGTGCCTCGGGGCAGGATGGCCAAGGGGATTCCGCGCTTCATGGCGGCTTGCGCCACCTCCATGACCGTGCCGTCCCCCCCCACGGCGAGGAGGCAATCGAAGCTACCGTCATGGGCCCCGATCAGGGTCTCACACTCCGTCCCTTGCTGTGTTTCCAGTACCTGAAGGGAGACACCCAGCTTTTCCGCTCGCTCCAGGAGATCCTTGGGATTCCGAGGCACGCCGCGCGGGCCGGCAATCGGATTCACGACCGCCAGAATGCGCCGGGGCTGGGGGGATGGGCTTTCTTGATCGGGGGCCGAGTTTTGCAGAGTGCTTAACCTCCCGCCGGGCCTACGGATGATGGCACTAAGCCGCTCCGAGAGCAATGCGACCGGCGGCCCGAGAAACGGGCAACATCCTGATAAACTGACCACATGCGCGTGGCGCTATGCCAGCTCAACTCCACGATCGGCGACCTCAAGGACAATGTGGCCCGCATGCGGGCCTGGTACGACGAAGCCGTCTCCCAGAACGCGGAGCTCGTGATTTTTCCCGAGCTTGCGCTCACGGGATACCCGCCCAAAGACCTACTCGAACTCATCGATTTCAATACCGAGGTGGCATCCTCGATCGAGTCCCTTTCCGGGGGAACTCGTAAGGCCGGCCTCGTTTTCGGGACGCCGCTCCCCAACCCCTTACCCGAGGGCAAACCCCTGCGAAACGGGTGCGTGCTGGCCGCGAACGGCCGAATTATGGCGCGGATTGGAAAAAAGCTTCTCCCAACATATGACGTGTTCGACGAGTCTCGCCATTTTGAGGCTGACCCCGACCCTGCCATTCCGGTCGCCTTCGCGGGGATCAAGTGGGGGATTCATATTTGCGAAGACGCGTGGAACGAAAAAGGATTCTGGCCCCGGCGTCTGTATCCTCGGGATCCCGTAAGTGAGCTGGCCCAAGCCGGGGCCGAAGTGCTGCTCAACATCTCCGCCTCGCCCTTTCATTCCCGCAAGATCGTCTTTCGCCGTTCGATGTTTCAAAGCCATGCCCAGCGCCATCGGCTGCCGTTGCTCTACACCAACGCGGTGGGCGGGAACGACGAGCTCGTCTTCGATGGGCAGTGTTACATCCTCGATGCAACCGGCACTCTGCTCGCATCGGGCGATCCGTTCGTGGAAGAGATGCTGTTCGTGGACGTCGTGCCGGGGACCCCGGTGCACATCGAGCCGCTCTTTTCGCATCGCCCTGGCGATCGCGTGGATCAAAACCGGCGCGCCGCGCCACGCCCCGAGCTGAGCGAAATCGAATCGATTCACGCCGCGCTCGTGTTGGGGCTTCGCGACTACGCGCGCAAGTGCGGTTTTCGCGCCACGCTTCTGGGACTGTCCGGTGGCGTAGACTCGGCGGTGTGCGCAGTGCTCGCCGCGCATGCGTTGGGCCCGGAGAACGTGTGGGGGATCTCGCTTCCCAGCCGCTACTCGAGTGCTGGAAGTCTGGAAGATGCGGAACAACTCGCGCGTACGCTCGGCCTGCGTTATGACGTGATGTCGATCGAGCCGGTGTTTGGCGCGAGTCTCGACACGCTAGCTCCCGTATTCGGCGGAACATCTCCCGGTTTGGCGGAAGAAAATCTTCAGGCCCGCGCACGCGCGCTACTCCTCATGGGCTTATCGAACAAGTTCGGTCACCTGCTGCTCACGACGGGAAACAAAAGCGAGCTCGCGCTTGGTTATTGCACGCTCTATGGCGACATGGCGGGAGGACTCGCGCCCATCAGCGACGTTCCGAAGACGGTCGTTTACGAGCTCGCGCGTTTCATGAACCGGGAGCAAGAGCTCATTCCGGAGAACACGCTCACCAAACCGCCGTCGGCGGAGCTCCGGCCGGGACAGCGCGACGAAGACTCCTTGCCGCCATATGCGCTTCTCGACCGGATCTTGGAGGGGTTCATCGAAGCAGGCCTTTCGACCCAGGAGCTGGTGGCCCAGGGGCTGCCGGAACCCATTGTGCGCCAAGTTCTTTCCCGAGTGGCCGCTTCGGAGTACAAAAGAAGGCAAGCGGCGCCTGGATTGAAGATCAGCCCCAAGGCGTTTGGATACGGGCGACGGATGCCGATTGCCGCCCGATGGCCGTAATTCGGGGCGTATTCATCCGTCACGCGAACCGCTTCATATCTTTAGCGATCTCGTCAAGGGACAAGGTTATGTCATTCCAGTAAATTTTTTGTAATAACTTGACCTCTCCGCCCCGCGCACATAAGTTCACTATGCCGCCACACCGTCGGATTCCCCGTCCGCCGGGCAGGCTTGCTATAGCGGCCAGCAAGTCTGCAGTGGCGGCATTCTATTTTCTTTCCTCGGCCGCAGTGGCATCGCATGCAGCGAGTCCCATTCGTACTTCCCGACGCGCGTAACGGTCCGATTCGCGGCGACGTGTATCTTCCCGAGCGCCCGCGTGGCGCTCCAATCGTGGTCGGTTGTCATGGATTCAAGGGTTTCAAGGATTGGGGATTCTGGCCGTCCGCGGGACAAGCGTTCGCCGAGCAAGGCCTCACCCTGGTGACGTACAACGTCTCCGGTTCAGGTATTGGAGAGGATCTAGAAACGTTCACCGAGTTCGATCGCTTCGAAGCGAACACGATCGGGAAGGAAGTCGAAGATCTGGGCATCGTCATTGATGCACTCGCGGCGAAAACAATTCCGCTTGCCGGCGCTGATGTGCGGAAGCTCGGCGTGCTTGGACATAGCCGCGGGGGCGGCGTCGCGCTAGTGCGCGCGAGCCGCGATCCGCGCATCCGGTCCGGCGTGAGCTGGGCAGCCGTATCGAGCTTCCTCATGGTGGGAGAAGGCGAACGAGACGCCTGGCGAAAACGAGGCTACCTGGAGATCGAGAACGCCCGGACCAAGCAAGTTTTCCGGGTGGGCAAGGGTCTTTTGGAAGAGCTGGAAACCCACCGGGAGGCTTTGGACCCCGTGCTCGCCGCTGGGCGCCTGCAGATTCCATTTTTGATCATCCATGGATCCCAGGATGAGTCCGTTCCCGTCCAAGCCGCCCAGCGACTGAGCCACGCCCTGGACCCGGTTCGAGGGAAACTGCTCATGGTTGAGGGGACGGGGCATACCTTCGGTGCCCAGCATCCCTTCAGCTCGCCCACCACAGCCTTCCGGCTGGTCCTGGAGCGGACGATCGCTTGGTTTAGGGACACCCTGACTTAGTCCCCGCTTCGCGTTGGGACTCAAGCGATTACCGGCATAAATGGAAAAGGCCCACCATTGGCGGGCCTTTCACTCCCGGAGGAGCCTCTTTGCTCTCTTGTGCCTACCAGCGCGATGGAGGTGTGTACGCTGCTTGGTAAGTATTGGGGGCGCTCCCCGTCTGCACCGTGGCCTCCCGGACTGCGGCGTCGGAATTGGAGACGCCATCCGGAGGGCACCAATGCCCCAGGGCGGTCCCCCGAAACCCGTTGGGGCTTCAGAGCCCTTTCGTCACCTCTATGTACCGGCGGGAGTAAAGAATGTTCCCGGATCCGGGCGCTTTTTTGGTGACAAACCGCCGGGTTTGGTGACGGAAGGACGGCAGAGCCTATGCCAGGGGGTATTTCCGTCGTAGTCGATAGGTAAGCCGTTTCGTATCCAGCCACTTATCGCCGGATTGGCCTACTCCTCGTGGCTGTCGTCCGGCTCCAAATGAATGACCACGTCGGTCACCCCTTCTATTTCGGCGCGAATGCGTTTCGAAGCTTCGTGCGCCAGTTCGTGTGCGCGCGCCACGTTCATGTCATGAGCGACGTGAATGTGCAAATCGACATGAATGTCGTCGGGAAGACCACGGCTTCGCACGCGATGCGCGTAGCTCACGCCTTCCACTTGAGTGGCGATGCGCGCCACGTGTTCGGGATCTAGAACCTGGCTATCCGAAAGCACGGAGAGTGAGCTATGCACGACGAGATAACCGGAGTATGCGATGAGTCCCGCGATCACGAGGGCCACGATCAAATCGAGAAGCGGAAAACCCAAGAGCGCGGCAATAAGTGATGCAATCACGCCCGCGCTTGCGTAGAGATCGCTTTGCGTGTGCCGCGCGTCGGCGGAAAGAATGATGCTCTTGAACCGTTTCGCCGCGTTTTGCTCATACCGCGTAACGAACGCGTTGATCGCGATCGACAGCGTCATTGCCACGAAGGTGACTACATGCGGTCTCACGGCATGATCCCCGCGCAAACGTCCGATGAGCGAACTCAGAATTTCATAGCAGGTGATGAACAGGAAGAGCGAAATAGCCAGAGCGGCCAAGGCTTCGAACTTGCGATGACCGTAGGGATGTCCGGGATCGGGGGCCTTCCGCGCCACGCGCATGCCGGTGAGTCCAATTACGTTGCTGGAAGCATCCAGAGCGGAATGAAAGCCATCGGCCACCATGCTCAGCGCACCGGAAAGAAATCCGAACACGAGCTTGAGCGCAGCGACGAGCAGGTTCAGAAAGAGAACGATCCAGAGCACCCGCCCCACCGCGGCATCGCGAGTGCTGACACGTTCCATCGCCTGCAAGCGATCATCCGCGCAGCGCGGATCCGAAGTGGGTGACGAGGAGTGATGCGCCATCAGTCTATGACCCTATCGCGTCCGGGAATTGGAGGTATCCTGGAATCATGAATGGCTCCAGCATACGCCTTCCGTACGGTTCGAGCAGCTTGGCCTTCGACCATCCCCCAGGATGGCGGGTGGAGCACGCGGTAAGCACGCCCCCACCTGCAGCACGCATTGAACCATTGCTCCGGGATGCCCTTTTTAGTCCCGTAGCCGGTCCACGATTGCGTGATTTGGTCCGGCCGGGCATGCGGATCACCATCGTCGTGCCGGACGCTACGCGCGCTTGTCCTACGCCGGAGTTGCTGGACGGACTCTGGAATGAGCTTGGTCCCGCGGGCGTGCGTGAAGCGGACATGACGCTACTGATTGGTCTAGGCGTGCACCGCGGTTTAGATGCGTCCGAGATTGCCAAGCTGTTGCGGGACTGGGCTACGTGCTGTCCGGTAGAGCAAGCCTTCGCGAGCGAAGCGTCGTCCTATGTGGATCTCGGTATCGTGCCGGTTGAGATCACCGGGCTACAGGAAGAGATTCCGGTTCGCCTGCATCATCGCGTGCTGGCATGCGATTTGTTGTTGTCCATCGGTCTCGTGGAACCGCATCAACTTGCCGGATATTCGGGCGGGCGCAAGACGGTTGCCATCGGCTGCGCTTCCGCCGAAACGATCGCGCGGCTACATGGGCCCGACATGCTGGAACATTCCGGAACACGGCTGGGTGTTCTCGATGGGAATCCGCTTCACGCCGCGTTGGAATGGATTGCAGAACGCGCGGGGCTGCGGTTCGTGATCAACGTTGCCGAAAGTGGAGATGGCGCCATTGCCGGTGTGGCGTGCGGTCCACCACGAGATGTGTTGCAAGCGTTGGTGAGGGAAGTGGAGCGTTATGAGATCTCGAAGGTCGCGCCCGGACCCTATGATGTGGTATTCGCCGGTGTTCCGGTTCCCAAGGATGCAAATCTGTATCAAGCGACCCGTGCTCAAACGTACATTGCGTTCCCACGCGTGCCGCTCGTGCGCGAAGATGGCTGGATCGTGTCCGCTGCTTCGTGTGGGGAAGGTGCCGGCCTGGGTCCCGGCGAAAAAGAATTCTTGCAGCTCATGCAAGCAGGGTCGAACGCACTCGAGGTGTTGGCGCATGTGCGCACGGAACGATACGCCGCAGGTGGTCAGCGCGCATTGCTACTCGCGAAAGCGTTGACGCATCACCGGCTAATGATGGTGGGTATGCGCGATCCGGATTTGGCGCGACGCTGTCACATGGTGGGTGCGCGCGACGCGAACGATGCGATGCAGGTATTGGTTCCGGCGTTAGGAAGCGATGCGCGCGTGCTTGTGGTGCCGAATGCGCTCGCGGTGTTGCCAGTGCCGGAAGTCAGCTAGGAATTTCGCCCGCGACGCCAACCCCAGAAGAGCAGTGCCCCGGAAACCATCCCGACGAGAAAGATGAGGATGAACAGCAGAAGACCATCCAGCCAACCTCGCCACACCAGGAACGAGATCTGTACCGGGCGGTTGTTCTGGGCCGCCACGATGAACATGACGAGGGCGAGGATGAGAACGATGATGGTGCGCGGACGTGTGAGAAAGCTCATGGCCCCCGATCTTTTACGCGGTCTGCGGAGGCCCGGGCGCTATGCCAGTGCCCGGGCTCCGTCGACACGCGCAAGCTCGGAGGGAATGTGCCCCACCTGGGTCGTCCTTGCAAGCAGACAGGCTTAGAGGCCGATCTTGGTACAAGCTGTGCATAAAAGCCGCCCTGGCCCAGGAATCGGCGCCCGAACCCCTTGCTCAGCAAGAGATTAAGTTTTATCCACAGTTTGGCCTGTTTTCCACAAACCCGGCTCGTGCCGGAACTTAGGCTGCCTGCTTGGTGACGTTCGGCTTTTCTTCAAAGTTGGGCCGGCGCGTGGAGTCATGCGCCTCGCCCATGGCGCAGTTGCCCTGGAAGAAGCAGCCGTCCTGGATGACGAACGACTTCGCATGTACGTCGCCCTTCAGATGGCTGTTCGTCTCCAGCTCGACGCGCTCCTTGGCATAAATGCGACCTTCCACGCGGCCGCCGATGGTGGCGCTGCCGACGTCCAGATCCGCCTTCACCCGCGCGGTGCGGCCGATGATGAGCTGATCGGAGCAGGTGATGGAGCCTTCGAATTCGCCGTGAATGACCAGCGTGCCCTCGACCCGCATCGTGCCGTTGATCGACACGCCCTCGCCGATGACGCTGCCCGTCTTCTTCTCGCGAAGCACGGGGCTCACCGTCGCCTGCGTGTGATGTACGGTGGTGGTTGCGGTGGGAGTGGTCGTGTGCGTCTCACGGGTTTCCGGCTTCATATCTTTGACTTCCTTGTTACCGAACATGCGTGCCTCCTTAGGGTGGCGGACCCGCGAGGTGCGTGGTCCCCCCATGTCTCTCGACCGATATCATCCGGATGCGGTCACTTGCGCACGAGACGCCGCACGAAATCTTCGGGCGGAACAGCCACGCCGCCTCGATAGACCTCGAAGTGCAGCATGCCTCCCATGCTTCCGGATCCCACTCGGCCGATCGCTTGTCCGGCGTGCACGCGATCTCCGACCGCCACCAGGCTCTCGCCCACGATGCCGTACACCGTGAGCAGTGAATCGCCGTGAGCGACACGCAGCCGTACACCGGCATTTTGCTTGTCGACTCCGACGACCCGGCCGCTTCCCGACGCCATCACGGTCTCTCCGGGGAGTGCGACGATATCCACGCCCCCCCGTCCGGTATCGCGAGAAGGTATGCGCTTCCCAGTAACCGGCCAGACGAGCAGGATTCCCGAGCCGTTCGTGGAATCCGGGCCAAATGACCCACCGTTGTTATCGCCCGACTGGAGGTCATCCCTTAGCGCTCTTTCGACTCCGGCCAGATGCAGCATGCGTTCCTGGAAAGTCAGCATCTCGTGGAGCTCGTTTTCGAGATCCTGAAGCCGCTCGTTCTGGCTGCGGAGGGTAGTGACTTGGTCGGCCAGACCCGCGTAGTCCTGGAGGTGATGCATGGTGCGGATGTACGTGGAGACTGCCAGCGCACCCGCGGCGAGGAGGGCAGCCGCGATCACTCCCAGAAGAAACACCCAAGGCCAGTGCAGGCTAAGGACCAGGGGTTTGCTTTGGGAGTTTGTGGAGATGTAAATCGTTAGCCGGCGCGAAGATTTCACGCTATGAGCCTTTGCCGATACGGCCGGTTTCCGGGCCGGTTCTTACGCCCTGATGACGTCCGAAACCCTGTCCCGGGTTACGTCCCTGAACGAGCCGGAGTTGGCAATTTCCCCGGCCCGTCCTCGGCAAAAGGTTATAGGCTCGGTCCGACCCCGGCCAGTTCTAGAACCCGCTCCAGGTCCTCGTTGCTGAAGTAATGAATCTCGACTCGGCCTCGGGCCAAGCCCCCCACAATCCGAACCTGGGTGGCGAAACGGCCCCGGAGCCGGTCCTCACACGCATCAAGCGCGGGGTGGGTCCGCTTGCGGGCGGTGGCCCTGGGCCGGCGCGGGCGTTCTCCTTGGACCCGCAACTCGGCATCGCGCACTGATAAGTTGCGCTCTACGATTTCCTTGGCGATCTTGCGACGCGTGTCAGGCGACGGAATCGCGAGAAGGGCGCGGGCGTGGCCGGACGAGAGCGAGCCCTTGGCAATGAGCTCGCGAAGGTCTTGTTCCAGACCAAGGAGTCGCATGGCGTTGGTGACGGTGGCGCGGCTCTTACCCACACGATCCGCGATTTCTTCTTGGGTAAGCGCGAACTCGCTGGCGAGCCGCTGATACGCTTCAGCTTCTTCGATCGGGTTCAGATCTTCGCGCTGTAAATTTTCCACGAGAGCCATTTGCAGCATGTCGCGGCGGGTGGCTTCTCTTATGACCACTGGAACGTGGGTGAGGCCTGCTTGCCGGCAGGCCAGGTAACGCCGTTCGCCCGCGATCAGCTCGTACGCCCCGTCCTGCGTTTCCCGCACCACGAGGGGTTGGATGAGACCGTTTTCGCGAATACTGGCCGCGAGCTCGGCCAGCGAGTCGGGGTTGAAGACGGTGCGAGGTTGGAACGGATTGGGGCGTATCGACGTGAGTGCGACCTCGCCTTGCGCTTGCTCCGTAAGTTCAGCCAGCGCCACCTCCGAATCCGCTTGCGGAATGAGAGCTCCGAGTCCGCGACCAAGTGCTTTCCTAGTCATGAGATACCAGCTCCTCTTGGGGGTGGTGGGCGTCTTGTCCGGTCATTGGCTGAAAGCCGTTGTCGTACTGCGTATCTTGTCCGTGTTGCACGATGCTCTCTTCGGGGAGCGTGAGAACGTCCTCGGCGAGATCGTCGGCGGATAGGGTTACGGGGTGCGCTTCGTTCGCGATGTGAAGTTCGTGGGCTATCGGTGGTTCGTGGGCTATTGGTGCTTCGTTGGCAATGGCAATCACCTGAGGAATGTCGCCAGTCGTTGCTTCGTGCGCCGGTTCAATCGCAGGTTCGTGGACGTCAGCGGCCTCCGGTTCGATCGCAGGCTCGTGAACGTCAGCAGCCTCCACTTCGATAGCGACCGGAGCCTCCCCTGAAACCGCAACTTCCGCCGGCGTTGCGGAAATCGAGTACTCCGTTTGCACGTCGGTCGCCTGAACCTCGGTTTCTACACGGGGGGCTTCGTACACCTCGGTTTCCACATGGGGGGCTTCGTACACCTCGGTCGCCTGAACCTCGGTTTCTACACGGAGGGCTTCGCGTGACTCGGTGTGATATGCCTGGGGCGACTGAACCTGTTCTGATTCCCACTCTTCGATGTACGGCGCTGGCTGAACCGTCGTGATCTCGGCCACCTCGACCTGTTCTTCATCCTGAGCCTCTACGTCCTGGCTTTCCGGGAGTTCAGAGACGACTTCTTCTTGTCCGTCTACGACGGGTTCGGCGTCAGCTAGTTGAGCCGCAATGTCCGCAACCTCCTGGGCGTCACGGTCCATCTCAACGGTCATCGCCGGCGTTTCTATCTCAACCTCAAAGGCTTGGCCGGGTTCTGCTTCAACGGGAGTGGAGGTCACTCCGTCTTCTGTGCCGACGGCCTGAACGGCCTCGAGCACGTGGGCTTCATGTTCTTGCGCTTCCGCTGCCGGGGATAGAGGCATCGCGCCCTCGGGAAGCTTCAGAACTTCGCGCGCCAGCTTGAGATAGAACTGTGCGCCGGCGCACTCCGGGTCGTATTCGAGGACGGGTTTGCCGAATGAAGGCGCTTCGCTCAGACGTACGTTGCGAGGAATGATGGTTTCGTAAACGCGCCCGGGGAAGAACTTGCGAGTCTCTTCCGCCACCTCGTGGGAGAGGTTGAGGCGTGCGTCGAACATGGTGAGTAGAATGCCTTCGATTTCCAGCCGCGGATTCAGGGCCTGCTGGATGAGCTTGATCGTGTTGAGCAGCTGCGTGAGTCCCTCGAGCGCGTAGTACTCACACTGCATGGGAATCAGCACGGTGTCCGCGGCGGTGAGCGTGTTGACGGTGAGTAGTCCAAGCGAAGGCGGACAGTCCGCCATCAGAATGTCGTAGGAGTCGCGGATGGGTTGGATGGCTTTTTCCAGAATGCGTTCGCGCGCCAGCGCCGACACGAGTTCCACTTCGGCG
>Ga0068861_100001029_pt1 | contig 17066 bp, 15 predicted proteins | sample KBSSwiS42_FD_66593 | JGI IMG/M metagenome (GOLD analysis project Ga0068861, IMG submission 66593) | Switchgrass rhizosphere microbial communities from Kellogg Biological Station, Michigan, USA - KBS Switchgrass S4-2 | ecosystem: Host-associated > Plants > Roots > Rhizosphere > Soil ...
GACAGACTGGCTGGGGCGGAAGGATTCGAACCTCCGAATGGCGGGATCAAAACCCGCTGCCTTACCACTTGGCGACGCCCCAAAACTATCCCGGCAACATCTCCGGCCATCCCACCCCGCACCCAGCAGTCCAGCTCCGGACTCAAGCTTGCGCAAGGCGATCCAGTAATGGCGAGCGGTTCAGCCCTCGCGTCACGAAGCCGGACCATCGCGCAGGCAAAGTGCGCCGGATGGCCGCCGCGGAGTCCGCATCAGGCATCGCAGCAAACACGCAGGCGCCGGTTCCAGTCAGCCGGGGATCGGATACTTTCCCAAGCCAATCAAGAGCTTCTGCCACATCAGGGTAACGGCTGCGGACGGTGGCGACGCAATCGTTGCGTCCTCCCTCCGCGAGGAAGGCGCGTATTGTCGTGATGGGGGAATTACGTGTCAATTCAGGCGCCTGAAAGATCTCCGCCGTGCTCACCGCAGCGGCCGGTTTGACGACCAGAAAAACCCTCTCGGGGAACTCTGCCGGCGTCAGGCGTTCACCGACTCCTTCCGCCCAGGAGGCTTGGCCGCGAACGAAGAACGGCACGTCGGCGCCGAGTCCCAAACCCAGCTTCGCCAGTGCATCGACACTCAGATTTGCGGCCCACAGGCGATTGAGCGCGACGAGCACAGTGGCCGCGTCGGAGCTGCCGCCGCCGAGGCCGCCTTGCACGGGAATGCGCTTGTTGAGCTCGATGCCCACGCCCAGGTCGATGCCGGTTTTCTCTGCGAGCAACCGTGCGGCGCGAACTGCGAGATCCTGATCGGAAGGAATATCGGCCGGCCCGGCGACGCGCTCGATCCGGCCCGGCGGACGGCGATAGAAACACAGCTCGTCGGTGAGATCGATGAATTGCATGGCCGACTGCAGCAGGTGATAGCCGTCGGCGCGGCGGCCGACGATGTGCAGACACAAGTTGAGTTTTGCCGGCGCAGGCCAAGAACGTCCGTCACCCAGCCGCGCTCCGAATGGACCGTCAGTCATTGGCCCAGCTGCCAGCGATCGACAACGATACGCACGCGAGCGTCACCGCTGCTGGCGCGAATTCGCATGGGCACCTTGAGGCCGGGATCGGTGGAATAGTTCTGGTAGTCGATCTGCCAGCCATCCTGCATCAGGCGCGTGACACCGTCCGAATCCTGTTCGCGCCACTCGTGTTCGCCCGGCGCCGCGAGACCCAGCATCCAGAAACGCAGGTTCCCTGCAGGCACCGGCGCACCCAACCGTGCTTCGAGTTCGTTCCAGGCAGCGTCGGATTCGAGTGTCTTGCCGTCAGCTGTCTGGAGCTTGAGCTGCGGGTGGTCGGCAGCGCCGTCGACCTGCAGGTGAACGCTGCCGATGCCAACCGGCCCGCGAATCTGCACCTGTGCGGTGGCCGCCTGCTGTTGCCAATCGAACGAGCCGGATCCGCCGCCCGCCGGACCTGAAACCGCGATGCGGCCATGAGCGCTCCAGCGATCCAGCTGCTGCAGATCGGAAGGCAACGGAGCGTTGGAGCGGCGAGGCGCGTTGCCGACGCAGCCGGCGAGGATCATCAGGAAAACGAGAGCAACCGCGCGCTGCACCGACGCGATCTCAGTTCGGGAACGTCTTGAGTAGCTTCTGCACCTTCGGATTGTCCGGGAAGCGTTCGTCCGCTTCCTTCAACGTCGCCACGGCTTCTTCTTTGCGGCCGAGAGCCAGCAGCACTTCAGCGAGATGCACGTCCACTTCCGGATCGTTGATGCGGCGGCGGGCGTGTTCGAGATGTTCGAGCGCATCCTCATTCTTTTTCTGACGATGCAGTGCCCAGCCCATGCTATCGAGTACCGCGCCATTATCCGGCGTCTGCGCCAATGCCTGCGAGATGTACTTGAAACCTTCGCGGTGATTGTTCTTGCGATCGACCAGCGTATAGCCCAAGGCATTGCTCGCCGCCGGATCGTTGGGGCGATCGGCGACCAGGCGGCGCAATTCGGCAATCGACTGGTCCACTTTGTCCGCCGCCTCGAGCTGGAAAATTCGAGCGAAACGCAGCTCGGACGAATCCGGATATTCCTTCAGCGCGGTGTCGAGCAGCGTCAACGCTCCAGCCCTATCGCCACTGTTCGCGAGCAAGTTGGCGCGAGCAGTGACGATGTCGAGTGCGTACTGAGGACGAGTCGCACCGAACTCTTCGAGATGTGCGAGGCCCGCCTTCACTCCTCCGCCCTGCTTCATCTTGATCTGCGCAGCCCGCGATTGGGCCGGGACAGCAAGTTCGCCGCCCGTCACGCGACTGTAGATCTGGACGGCTTCATCCCACGATTCGCGCGATTCGGCGATGGCGCCGAGATAGAAGAGCGACTCGTACACGAAGCGTCCGCTCGACAGCAGGGTGCTGTACCGTTGCTTCGCCGATTCGCGATCGCCCATCTGGAAATCGATGTCGGCCAAGGCACGCTCGGCGATGGCGGCGGCGGATTCGCTGTTGGCCAGCGACGTGAGTTCAGCGCGACCTTCCTTGTCCTTGCCGGCCTGCAACAGCATCAGCGCGTACTCGAGCCGATACGAATCCTGGCCGTCCTGCTGCACGATCTGGCGTGCCGTCGCGAGTGCGGCATCCGCGTCGCCACGAATCAGCTGCACTTGGGCGAGCAGCAATCCGGCGGGCGACCAGAACGGGCCGAGTTCGTGAGCCTTCTGGGCGTGAGTCAGCGCCAGGGCGAAATTGTCCGACTGCAATGCTGCACGACCGAGCGCGTAGTGAGCTTCGGTCAGGTCCGGAAACTTCAGGACCAGTTGCTGCATCACCGCCGTGGTCGCGGCCGCCGATCCTTCGTCGCTCAGCTGCGGCAGCAAGGCCAGGAATCCCGCCTGCGGATTGATGAAGGCGGTTTCGAGCAGAAAGCTCAAATGCCCGGCGGCACGATCGATCTGGTACAGATGCAAAGCGGCGAACGCGGCAAAGCGGCGCGCTTCTTCATTGGTCTGGTTCAACTCGAGCCAGCGCTCCGCGGCATCGAGGACCAGGGTCCATTGATGGTGTTCATAGGCGACGCGGGTGGCCTGCTCCGCCAGCGATTCGTCAGTAGCGAGCCGGGCGGCGCGGACATAAGCTTGCGATGCTTCCCGGTACTGTTGACGCTGCAGAGCGACTTCGGCGCCCAGCACCAGCGCATTCGGGTCGGTCGGCAGCCCGGCGGTCGCGGAATCGATGGCGGGAGAGGCGTCTCCTGGATCCGTGCGGGGCGCGGCACAGCCCGCCAGCAGACCGGCTATAACCAGCGGCAAGACGCCGCGACCATGGATTACAAAGGAAACTGCGCGGGGGAGCATCGTTGGGGCACTATAGCAGCTATAGGATCGATGTCAGGGCCCTTCATCGGGGTCGTCAATGTGGGTCGTAGGCGGCATCCGGGCTCGACCCTCGGTAGATTCCACGACACCCGGATAGGTTCCAGTCAGGGTACGGCAGTTCACGTGCTTGTCATCTTCCGACCCTTCCCGGAGAATCCCGCGGCTTCGCGCAGCACCCCCGCATGCCATTCGTCGTCATAGGAATCAATCACCGCACCGCTCCCGTCGAGATTCGCGAGAAAGTCGTGTTCGCGAGCGAGGAGTTGTCGGAAGCGCTGCGGGAACTGGTCGCAGTTGCCGGCGTGCGCGAGTCGTTGATCGTCTCCACCTGCAACCGCACGGAACTCTATTGTTATTCCGACAGCGGCACCGAACCGCTCACGCAGTGGCTGGCCGCATGGCACGACCTCACCGCTCATAACCTGGACATCCAGGAATCCTTGTATCGAATGCAAGGGACCGCGGCCGTCGAGCACCTGTTCGCCGTTGCCTGCGGCCTGGATTCCCTGGTGCTGGGCGAACCGCAGATCCTGGGCCAGCTGAAGGACGCGTACCGGGCCGCACTTGATGAGGGCGTCACCGGCCCCTATCTCAACCGCCTGTGCCAGACGGCGTTCTCCGTTGCCAAGCGAGTACGAACGCAGACACGCATCGGCGCCAACGCAGTTTCGGTCGCATCCGCGGCAGTGTCGATGGCGCGAACGGTGTTCGAGCGTTTCGAAGGGCACACGGCGTTGCTGGTCGGTGCAGGCGAAACGATTGCGCTCGCCGCAAGGCATCTGCATGCGAATGGCTTGCGACGCGTGATCGTAGCCAATCGCAGTATCGAGCGGGCACAGGAGCTGGCGAACGAGTTCAACGGTTTCGCGATCGGGCTCGACGCATTGGCGGCGCACCTGCCCGAAGCCGACATCGTCATCAGTTCGACGGCGAGCCCGACGCCGGTGATCACCTACGATGCGGTTCGCGCCGCATTGCGTGCGAGACGACGCCGGCCGATTTTCATGGTGGATATCGCGGTGCCGCGCGACATCGAACCCGAAGTTGCGAAGCTCGAAGACATCTACCTGTTCACCATCGACGACCTGCAGAACGTGGTGAACGAAAACCTGGAATCGCGGCGCGATGCAGCGCGATCCGCGAATCAGATGATTGCGGCCGAGATCGCGCAGTTCGAGCAGCAGCTCAAGATGCTCGACGCAGTGCCGACGATCCGCAAACTGCGTGAGGAAGCGGACCAGGTGCGACTGCAGACGATGGAACAAGCGCGTCGAATGCTGGCGACGGGACGCAACCCGGCCGAAGTGATGGAGTTCCTCGCGATGACCCTGACCAACCGGTTGATGCATTCGCCCAGCCAGCGCCTGCGTGAAGCCGCCGAACGCGGCGAGCCTGAAATCATCCGCGCGGCGCAGGAACTGTTTGCGCTGGACGATACGACCGACGCTCCGGCAAAGACGCCGGTGACGGCGGCAGATGTGCCAATGAACAAGGTGTCATGAAAGAGTCGATTCGCAACAAACTGGACAAGCTGGTCGAACGTCATCAGGAAGTCAGCGCACTGCTCTCCGATCCCGGCATCATCGCCGACAACGACAAGTTCCGCGACCTGTCGATGGAGTACTCCCGGCTCGAGCCCATCGTCACCCGCTACAACGGCTATCAACACCTGATCTCCGAACGCGAGCAGGCGCAGGAAATGATCGACGGCGACGATCCCGAGATGCGCGAACTCGGCCAGGAGGAGTTGAATTCGCTCGTGTCCCGCGTCGAGGGCGAAGAACGGGAACTCGCCAAACTACTGCTGCCGAAGGACGAGCGCGACGACAGCAATATCTATCTGGAAGTTCGCGCCGGCACCGGTGGCGACGAAGCTGCGATCTTCGCGGGCGACTTGTTTCGCATGTACTCGCGCTATGCCGTCAATCGCGGCTGGCAGGTGGAAGTCATGTCGGAAAGTCCGGGCGAACACGGCGGCTACAAGGAAATCATCAGCCGCATCGTCGGCCGCGGCGCGTTCTCGTACTTCAAATTCGAATCGGGCACGCATCGCGTGCAGCGCGTCCCGGCAACGGAAGCGCAGGGACGCATTCACACGTCCGCTTGCACGGTCGCCATCCTTCCCGAAGTCGCGGAAGTCGAATCGGTGGAGTTGAATCCCGCCGAACTGCGGGTCGACACGTTCCGCGCCTCCGGCGCCGGCGGCCAGCACGTCAACAAGACGGACTCGGCCATCCGCATCACCCACCTGCCCACCGGCATCGTGGTCGAATGCCAGGACGAACGCTCGCAACACAAGAACCGCTCGCGCGCCATGTCCTTGCTGAAAGCCAGGCTGCTCTCGGCGGAACGGGAAAAGCGGGATCAAGCTGAGGCGCAGTCACGCAAGCTGCAAGTCGGCTCCGGCGACCGCTCGGAACGCATCCGCACCTACAACTTCCCGCAGGGCCGCGTGACGGATCACCGCATCAACCTGACGCTGTACAAACTAGCCAACGTGATGAACGGCGACCTCGACGACGTGATCCAGCCGCTGCAGCAGGAGTTTCAAGCGGAGCAGCTGGCGAAGGTCGTGGAGTGATGGCCGAATAGAACATTTCGCACGGAGCTCAATACAATACTTAGTTCCGAAGTCTTTTCTGCCCCGTGTTCTCCGTGTTCTCCGTGCGATATCTCTTGATGACGTGTCGGTTCGAGCTGCTGGTAGGTCTCATCCACCGAAACAGCAACGGCTCAATGTAAAAAAGATATATCGCACGGAGAACACGGAGAACACGGGGCAGAGAAAAAACAGGAGTGAGGAACTCCGGCTCTCTTTACTTAGCGGCTCCGTGAGAAATCCTGGTTCACGACACCAGCGCCTGCCGCAGATCGTCGATCAGATCCCCCACGTCCTCGATTCCCACCGACAACCGGATCAGCGAATCGTCTATCCCGAGCGCCTTGCGTTTTTCCGGCGGGATGGACGCGTGGGTCATCAACCCCGGATGGTCGACGAGGCTTTCGACGCCGCCGAGGCTTTCGGCAATGGTGAAGATGCGCAGTTTCTCCAGGAAGCGCTGCGCTTCGGGCAGGTTGCCTTTGACGAAGAACGTCACGATGCCGCTGAAGCCGCCACACATCTGTTTCTTCGCCAGTGCGTGCTGCGGATGGCTCGGCAGGCCGGGATAGAGAACGCGGCCGACCTGCGGTTGATGCTCGAGCCATTCGGCGATCTGCTGGGCGTTCTCGCTCGTTTGCCGCATGCGCAATGCGAGCGTCTTCAATCCGCGTAGCGCCAGGAAGCTGTCGAATGCGCCGCTGATACCGCCGACGGCGTTCTGCAGAAAGCCGATGCGTTCGGCCAGGCCGGCGCTGGCGGTCACTGCGATACCGCCGACCATGTCGGAATGACCATTCAGGTATTTGGTTGCCGAATGCATCACGATGTCGGCGCCGAGTTCGAGCGGACGCTGCGACCAAGGACTCGCGAAAGTATTGTCGACGACGGTGAGGATGCCGCGCTTGCGGGCGAACTCCGTGACCTGCTCGATATCGACCAGCCGCAGCGTGGGATTGGTCGGAGTCTCGATCCAGATCATGCGCGTCTCGGGACGAACAGCTGCCGCGAGTGCTTCCATGCGCGACAGGTCGACGAACGTCGTGTCTAGATTCGCGCTGCGACGGCGAACGCGCTCGAACAGTCGATACGAGCCGCCGTAGAGATCGTCCATGGCGATCATGTGACTGCCCGCATCCAGCAGTTCGATCAGCGTGCTGGTCGCCGCCATGCCGGATGCGAACGCGAATCCATGCGTGCCGCTTTCCAGGTCCGCAATGCATCGTTCCCACGCGCCACGCGTCGGGTTGCGTGTACGCGAGTAATCGTATCCCTTGTGCACGCCGGGACTCGACTGCGCATACGTCGAAGTCGTGTAGATCGGCGGCATCACCGCGCCGGTCGTCGGATCCGGACTCTGGCCGGCATGGATGCAGCGCGTGGAAAATTTCTGCGAGCGAGTGGAGTCGGACATGGATGTTTATCTACGTTGAGATCGCATTCCCCTCCCCGTGACCACCGGGAATCCCCTGGCGGGACACTGAGGGGGAGGGCCAGAGTGGGGGCAGGCGACAGGGCCGTCAAGGCCCGCAGTTCACCTGCCGCCGCAAGTAATTCAACACGTCCGACCGCGTGATCAGGCCGAGAAATTTATCTCCATCCATCACTGCCGCGGACGAGCGGACTTCCAGCATCGCGACCAGGTTGTTCATCGACGTGCTCTTGTCGACGCGCAGGAACGAAATCGTCATCGCCTGCTTCACCGGTTCGTTGAAGCATTCCGGACGGCCGAAGGCGAAGCGCAGGATATCGTCTTCGGTGACGACGCCGATCAGGCGATCGCCATCCATCACGGGCAACTGCGAGAAGCCAGCGTTGCGAAGCCGGTTGTGCGCCGTCGTGAGCACGTCGTTCGGACCGACGGTAATCGTCGCACGTTCGCCGTGAGGACGGCCGATCAGATCGCGCAGGTCGCCGTATTTCTCGCGCTGGACGAAGCCCTGGTCTTCCATCCAGAAATCGTTGTACAGCTTCGATAGATACCGCGCCCCGGTATCGCAGGCGAACGTTACGACACGCAGCGGCTTGGTCTGCTGCCGACAGAATCGCAACGCCGCCGCCAGGAGTGTTCCGGTCGACGACCCGGCGAGCACGCCCTCCTTCTGCAGCAGTTCGCGCGCGACGGAAAACGATTCGGCGTCGGGAATGCTGTAAGCGCGCCGGGTCAACGAGAAATCGCAGATGTCGGGAATGAAATCCTCGCCGATGCCTTCCACCAGCCAGGATCCCTTCTGGGTCATTTTGCCGGTCGCGATATACTCCGCGAGAATGGAGCCTTGCGGATCGGCGAGCACCAGTTCGACGCTGGGCGCCTGCTTCTTGAAATACGCGGCGAGGCCCGCGATGGTGCCGCTGGAACCGACACCCAACACGACGGCATCGAGCCGCTGCTCCATCTGTTCCCAGATTTCCGGCGCCGTCGTCAATTCGTGCGCCTTGGGATTGTCGGGATTCGCGAACTGGTTGATGAAGTACCCACCGGTGCGTTTCGCAATCGCCGCGCCGAGGTCCTGGTAATACTCGGGATGACCCTTGCCTACATCGGAGCGCGTCAACACGACTTCGGCGCCGAGCGCACGCAGGTTGAAAATCTTCTCCTGGCTCATTTTGTCCGGGAGCACCAGGATCAGGCGGTAACCCTTCTGTGCGGCGACCAGCGCCAGGCCGAGGCCGGTATTGCCCGCGGTCGCCTCGACGATGACGCCGCCGGGCTTGAGTTCGCCGCGCTTCTCGGCTTCCCCGATCATCGACAGGCCGATGCGATCCTTGATCGAACCGCCGGGATTCATCATCTCCAGCTTGAGGAACAGTTCGCACGGCCCCGTGTCCAGGCGGCTCAGCCGGAGCATCGGCGTGCGGCCGATCATTTCGAGCGCGTTGGAATAGACGTGCATGGACCGACCCTGGCGCTTTAAAGTGACGAGATTCCCATTGTACGTGAATTGTGCGCGACCCGACCCGCTCCATGCCTTCCGTAAATTCCTCCCAGACCGTTTCCGACGCGCTCCACACGGCAACAGCAATGTTGTCGCGGGTGTCGTCGTCCGCCCGGCTCGATGCCGAATTGCTGCTCGAATATGTCACCGGCCTGCCGCGTGTCAGCTTTCGTTCGGCGCCCGAACGCGAGTTGCCGACGGCGGCAGGATGGTCGTTTCAGCAGCTGGTCATGCGGCGCATGAAAGGCGAACCGGTCGCATACATCCGCGGACAGCAGGAATTCTGGTCGCTGCTGTTCGAAGTGACGCCGGCCGTGCTGATTCCGCGGCCGGACACGGAATTGCTGGTCGAGCGCACGCTCGCGCATTTGCCTAACGACACGCCGACGACGGTGCCGATCACAGTGGCCGATCTCGGCACCGGCAGCGGCGCAATCGCCCTCTCGATCGCGAGCGAACGCCCGCAGGCACAGGTCGTCGCCACCGACGCATCGAACGACGCGCTGACTGTGGCGAGCCGCAATGCCGGACGATTGCAGATCGCCAACGTGAACTTCCTGCACGGCGACTGGTGTGCGCCGCTGGGTGAGCGCCGCTTCGATGCGATCGTCTCGAACCCTCCCTATATTGCGCCGGAAGATCGCGACCTCGCTCCTGAAGTACGTCGATACGAGCCGGCCGCAGCCCTGTTCGCAGGCAATGGCGGCCTCGAAAGCCTGACGGTCATCGCACGACAATCGCCGCGTAACCTGCGTCCCGGCGGCTGGCTGCTGCTGGAGCATGGCTGGAAACAAGGAGCCCAGGTTCGCGACCTGCTTGTGCGTAACGGGTTCGCTCACGTACGCTCTCACGCCGATCTGGCGGGCCACGAACGCGTCACCGAAGGGTGCCTTCCCTGAACCTCCGCCAGCCCGGCCAGCAAGCCAACCAGGCCCGACATCCAGCCCGACAGTGAACCACCGTCGGCCAACCGCAGGCGAACGCACATGCTCGAATTCAAGACATCCAAAGGCACATTCACGGTCCAGCTGTTCGACAAGCAGGCGCCCATCTCCGCGGAAAATTTCCGCAAATACGCCACCGACGGCTTCTTCGTCGGCACCGTGTTTCACCGCGTCATTCCCGGGTTCATGGTCCAGGGCGGCGGATTGAAGGCCGATCTCAAACCGCAGGACGGCCAGCGCGCTGCGATCAAGAACGAAGCGACCAACGGCCTGAAGAACAAGCGCGGCACGCTGTCGATGGCCCGCACCAACGACGTCAACAGCGCCACGTCGCAGTTCTTCATCAATGTCGCCGACAACGATTTCCTGGATCACAAGCCCGGCAGCTTCGGCTATGCCGTGTTCGGCCGCATCGAGTCGGGCATGGACGTGGTCGACAGCATCGTTGCGGTGAAGACCGGCAACAAGGGCGGCCACCAGGATGTGCCGGTCGAGGCCATCACCATCGAAGCCGTCACCGACATTCCGGACAAGACCCCCGCCTGAGGTTCGCCAGATCGCTGCGACAGCCTCCTCGCCGCAGCGGTCGCTCCCATGACCGCGAAGCGCTCATTTTTCGGCCGCCTGCTGCGCTTTGTCTTCGCCTCGATCCTGGCGTTCCTCGTCGTCAGCGTCGGCTCGGTGCTGGCGCTGCGCTGGATCGATCCGCCTACCACGGCTTTCATGATCGGCGATCGCATCGGCGCGTGGCTCGACGACGAACCGAACTATCGCCTGCGGCGCAACTGGGTCGACTGGCCGAACATAGCGGCGCCGGTGAAACTCGCCGTGGTGTCCTCCGAGGACCAGACGTTCGCGACTCACCATGGTTTCGATTTCAAATCGATCAACGACGCACTCGAAGAGCGCGAGAACGGCCGACGCGTGCGTGGCGCCAGCACTATCTCGCAACAGGTCGCCAAGAACCTGTTCCTGTGGTCGGGAAAGAACTGGATCCGCAAGGGACTGGAAGCCTGGTTCACCGTGCTGATCGAAGCGCTGTGGCCCAAGCAGCGCATCCTCGAAGTTCATCTGAACGTGGCGCAGTTCGGACCTCATCTGTTCGGCGTCGGCGCCGCAGCGACGACGTTCTTTCATAAACCGGCAGCGAAATTGACCGCGGATGACGCCGCGTTGCTGGCTGCCGTATTGCCGAATCCGGTGCGCCTGCGCGTAGACAAACCTTCCCGTTACGTGCGGAGCCGGCAGCAGTGGATCCTGTCGCAGATGCGACAAATGGGCGAATTGAAGTTGCATTGAATCATGGGGCGGCCGCCTGCACGACCCGCTGGTCGATGGCGCCGAAAATGCTCTGCCCGCCGGCATCGAATATTTCGATCCGCACCCGATCGCCAAATGACAGGAACGGTGAGGTGGGAGCACCTGTTTCTACCTGCTCGAGCATCCGACGCTCGGCAATGCACGCCGATCCGTTGTCGCGATGATAGTTCGATATCGTGCCCGATCCGACGATGGTGCCGGCACGGGCGTTGCGAGTCCTGGCGATGTGTTCGATCAGCTGTGCAAAATCGAAGGTCATGTCGACGCCCGTCCGCGGCGCACCGAACAGCACGCCGTTGATATGAACCGTCAGCACCAGGTCCGCCTTGGCGCCGTCCCATGACGCACCGAGTTCATCCGGCGTCACCGCGACCGGCGAAAACGACGTCGCAGGCTTCGATTGATAGAAACCGAAGCTTTTCGCCAGCTCCGCCGGGATCAGGTTGCGCAGCGACCAGTCGTTCACGAGCATCAGCAGCTTGATGTGACTCACGGCTGCGGCGCGAGTCGTACCCATGGGTACGTCGTCGGTGATCACGGCCAGTTCGCCTTCCAGGTCGATGCCGAACGCTTCATCGCGGAATGGCGCGTCGTCGCGCGGTCCGAGGAAATCGTCGGAGCCGCCCTGATATACCAGCGGATCGGTCCAGAAGCTTCCAGGCATTTCAGCGCCACGCGCCTTGCGAACCAATTCGACATGGTTCACGTAGGCCGATCCGTCCACCCAATGATAGGCACGCGGCAAGGGCGACATCGCCCTGTCGGGAATGAAAGGCAGTACTTCGGGAATCGCGCCGAATTCCAGGTTCGAAGCTACGTCGCGTAGTGCGGGTTCGCATTTAGCCCAATTGTCCAGGGCCGCTTGCAGCGTCGGTGCGATCTGGGGAACCGCGACGGCACATGTCAGGTCGCGGCTGACGACCACCAGTTGTCCGTCGCGTGAACCGTTGTGTAGCGAAGCAAGTTTCACGACTCCGCTCCCTCCCCCGCACTGCGGGGGAGGGTTGGGGTGGGGGCAGAGGTCGGGCCAGAGGTCGGGGCAGCCTCCCTCCATGAATCCACATAACCGCTCCACTCGACACTCTGCGCAGCGGCGCTGATATTCAGCGCATCGCGCGTATCGATCATGACCGCGTATTCATTGGTCGCTGGCTTCGACTGCTGCAGCATGTTCTTCAGTGCCTTCGGATGCGGGCCATGAGTGAAACCGCCGGGATGCATGGTCATCATGCCGGGGCCGATGTTGTCGCGGGAAAAGAAATCGCCCGCGTGATAGAAAATGACTTCGTCGAAATCGTCGTTGTTGTGAAAGAACGGAACCTTCAACGCGCCCGGATCGGTCTCGAAAGGCCGCGGCACGAAGGTGCAGACGACGAAACGATCGCCGACGAACGTGGTGTGCGCCGAGGGCGGCAAGTGATAGCGATGGCTCGCCACCGGCCGGATGTCTTTGACATTGATCCGCACCACCGACAGGTCGCCATGCCAGCCGATGGCGTCGAGCGGGTTGAACGGATACGTCACCACGGAGATCTGGTTGCGACGCTTGACTCGCACCTGCCATGACTGATCGTCACGCTGTTGCGCGGTGAAGGTTTCGTCGAGCGCCGGTGCATCGAGCATTGCCGGATCGAAGATCGCGTGCGGCCCCAGCAATCCTTTGTCGGGCAGCGAATAACTGTTGTTGGTCGCCTCGATCAGCAACGCCGCGAACTGTCCGGCCGTCTCTACGCGCCACATGGTTCCGCGGGGAATGACGACATAGTCACCGGCAACGATGCCCAGATGACCGTAGTCGCAGAACAGTTCGGCCGTCCCCTGGTGCACGAACATCAGGTCGTCGCCGTCGGCGTTCCGGACCAGGTGATCCATCGACGACGTGGCGTTCCAGAAACGCAGACGCACGCTGTTGTTGCTGAGAATCTCGGCAGCATCCCAGGGTGAAGGTTTGGGTGACTGTTTGGGTGACTGGTTGGACGAATGACCGTCCTTGCTCAATTTATTGAGATCGAACGCATGCGGCCGCAGCGGCCCTTCGAATTCGCTCCACCCGGTGGGCGGATGCTTGTGATGGAACAGCGCCGCCGGCCCGAAGAATCCTTCCTTGCTGATCTCGCGCTCGAACGTGCCGGCGGGCATGTCGGCGTGCGCCTGGCGAGAAGCCCGGCCGGCGACACGCGATGGAGAAATGTAGCGTTTCATGTTCGTTGCGCCTGTTACACCACGCCGCGCCGGATCTGGTCCAGTTCGATCGACTCGAACAGCGCCCGGAAATTGCCCTCGCCGAAGCCTTCGTTGCCTTTGCGCTGGATGATCTCGAAGAAGATCGGGCCGATGACGTTCTGCGTGAAAATCTGCAGCAGCAGTCCCTCGCCGTTCTGGGGATTGCCGTCGATCAGGATCTTCCGCCGCTGCATCTCGGCGATTTTTTCACGATGGCCGGGTACGCGTGCATCGATGCCCTCGTAGTAAGTGTCCGGCGTGTCCTGGAATTGCACGCCGTGCGCACGCAGCGCATCGACCGTCGCAAAAATATCGTCGGTGCCCAGCGCGATGTGTTGAATGCCCTCGCCATGGTACTCGCGCAGGTATTCCTCGATCTGCGACTTGTCGTCCTGCGATTCGTTGATTGGAATGCGGATGCGGCCGCACGGGCTGGTCATGGCGCGGCTGAACAAGCCGGTCTTCTTGCCCTCGATATCGAAGTAGCGGATCTGGCGGAAGTTGAACAGCCTCTCGTAGAAGCCCGACCACTTGTTCATGTGGCCGCGCGCGACATTGTGAGTGAGGTGATCGATGTACGTGAGTCCGGCGGCAGGCTGCGGTGTCGCCGCCGTCGCGGGAATGAAATCCACATCGTAGATAGTGCGTTCGCCATACCGGTCGACCAGGTAGATCAAGCTGCCGCCGATCCCTTCGATCGCCGGGATGTGCAACTCCATCGGACCCACGCGCGTCTCGACCGGCTTCGCGCCCAGTTCGACGGCGCGGCGAAATGCATAGGCCGCATCCTTGACCCGGAACGCCATTGCACACGCAGACGGTCCGTGTTCGCGGGCGAAACGCTGACCGAAACCGTCCGGGTCGGCGTTGATGATGAAGTTGATGTCACCTTGGCGATGCAACGTAACATTCTTGCTACGGTGACGGGCGGTGACCGGGAAGCCCATTTTTTCGAACAGGGTGCGCAGCAGCTCGGGGTCGGGCGCGGTGTACTCGACGAACTCGAAACCGTCCGTCCCCATGGGATTATCGATCTGAGGATGGTCGACTGCGCGAGCCGACTTGTTGGGTTGCACGTCTGTATTCATGCCTGTGCCCATGACCGCTCCTTTCTCGCCATAACCTCGAGTGACGTTCCGGTTGCAGCGCGCTATTGCCCACTACGAGCGCAAGGATTGCATACCGAAACCAAATTATTCGCTGGCGGGGATGAGTCCCGCGGAAATGATGGTTACACTTGAAACTATCGAATACAAGAGCGCCCTTTGGACCCAGTCGGCGACCGGAGTGCGACGATGACCGCAGCGACAAAGAAGAACACCAAGGCAGGCGACCGCCTGCACCTGGACCGGTTCGTTCCGTACCGGCTATCGGTGCTGAGCAACATCGTCAGCATGAGCATTGCCCAGGCATATGCCCGTGAATTCTCACTGACGATTCCCGAATGGCGCGTCATCGCCGTGCTCGCGCGGTTTCCGGGTCTTTCGGCAATCGAAGTGGCGGACCGTTCCGCGATGGACAAGGTCGCCGTCAGCCGCGCCGTACGAAGTTTACTGGCTTCGCGTCGCCTGGTGCGCGGTTATGCCAAAGGCGATCGGCGTCGTTCGATGCTCCGATTGTCGGCGGCGGGCCGCAATGTATACACACAGGTTGCGCCGGTCGCGCTCGAGTACGAGACGCGATTGCTCGACGCGTTGAACGTCAGCGATCGACGCTCACTCCATCGGCTGCTCGACCAGCTGATCGAACGCGCCAAAACGCTCGATCCAAGACGCGAAGAAGACATCGGAGCTGTTTCATGAAGGCACGCGTGCCGGGCCAGGGCGCCGCGTTGCCTGGCAATGACCCATTGTCGGGCAATGACAACTCGTCGGAACAGCCCGGGTATACTTCCCGATTCGACGTGGGCAAGCCCGGAGTTGATGGATTGAACATTGCGAAATTAAAACAAGCCGCTGCGATGACGACGGTCGCCGAGTTCAAGGTGGAGTACCTGCAGTACCTCGACCCGCGGGGAAACCCAACCGCCGAACTGCCCGCATTCGCCCGAGACGATGCCGCTCTGCTCAAGATGTTCGGCGCCATGCTCCGGGCGCGGCTCTTCGATACCAAGGCTGTCAACCTGCAACGCATCGGCAAGCTCGGCACCTATGCTTCGTGCCTTGGCCAGGAGGCGTCGCACGTCGGCGTCGCGGCGGCGGCTCGTCCGGAAGACGCGGTCGCCATCGTCTATCGCGAGATCGGCACCTTGTTCTGGCGCGGCGTGCGCATGAAGGACGTGCTGCTGTACTGGGGCGGCGACGAACGCGGCAACGATTTCGCCGGACCCAAGCATGACTTCCCCTGGTGCGTTCCGATTGCAACCCAGACGTTGCACGCTGCCGGCGCGGCGATGGCCTTCAAAGCACGCAAAGAGCCCCGCTGCGCGATTGCCTTCGTCGGCGACGGCGGCACCTCCGAAGGGTCGTTCTACGAAGCCATCAATCTCGCGGGCGCGAGGCAACTCCCCGTCGTCTTCATGGTGGTCAACAACAAGTGGGCCATTTCCGTTCCCATCGAGCAGCAGACGGCAGCCCGTACGCTGGCGCAGAAAGCCATCGCGGCCGGCATTCCCGGAATGCAGGTCGACGGCAACGATGTGATCGCCGTACGCGACGCCACCTCGCGAGCGCTGGAGAAAGCGAGGAACGGCGGTGGGCCCACCGTCATCGAAGCGCTCACCTATCGCCTGAGCGATCATACGACCGCCGACGATGCGACCCGCTATCGCGGCGTGGACGAAGTCGACGGCGCCTGGCAGATCGAACCGCTGATCCGCTTGCGCAAGCTGCTCACTGCCCGTGGCGCGTTGGACGAAGCACGCGAACAGGCGATGAAGGCCGAGTTCACCCGCGAAGTGGACGCAGAGGTGCAGGAATATTTCGACACCGACAAGCAGACGACGGACTCGATGTTCGATTACTTGTTCGCCAATCCGCCGCGGCACATAGCAACGCAGAAGGCCACCGCACGCCGCTATGCCGGCACCGGCCGTCCTTCGCACTGAGTTTCTCCAGTTCGAGTTCCACTAGAAAGAGCCCAACCAGACGATCGAAGCGAATGCCGCGTATTACCATGATCGAGGCCATTGCGATGGCGCAGGCCTGGGAGCTGGAACACGATCCCAGCGTGATTGTCCTTGGCGAAGATGTCGGCAGGAGCGGCGGCGTCTTTCGCGGTACGTCCGGCTTGATGGAGCGCTTCGGCAGCGATCGTGTCGTCGACACACCCCTGGCTGAGAACATGATCGCCGGCATGTGCGTCGGCATGGCCGCCCAGGGCATGAAGCCGGTCGCCGAAATCCAGTTCATGGGATTCATCTATCCGGCCGTCGACCAGATCGTGAATCACATGAGCCGGTTGCGACATCGCACCCGGGGAAGGCTCACCTGCCCGGTCGTCATGCGCATGCCGCACGGTGGCGGCATTCATGCGCCCGAGCATCACTCGGAATCGGTCGAGTCGATGCTCTCGCACATCCCTGGGTTGCGCGTCGTGTGCCCTTCATCGCCCGGGCGCGCTTATGGATTGCTGCTTGCGGCCATTCGCGAACCGGATCCGGTGATGTTTCTCGAACCCGTACGCATCTATCGACTGGTGAAGCAGGAAGTGGCCGATGATGGCCAGGCGCTGCCTCTCGACGTCGCGTACATCCT
>Ga0068861_100001030_pt1 | contig 17064 bp, 17 predicted proteins | sample KBSSwiS42_FD_66593 | JGI IMG/M metagenome (GOLD analysis project Ga0068861, IMG submission 66593) | Switchgrass rhizosphere microbial communities from Kellogg Biological Station, Michigan, USA - KBS Switchgrass S4-2 | ecosystem: Host-associated > Plants > Roots > Rhizosphere > Soil ...
GGGTTGAGCCCGGTGCTTGCGGGTGCGGCGATCCTGTGCCTGTCGTTCCTCGGCTTCGATGCGGTGTCGACGCTGGCCGAAGAGGCCAACGAGCCGACCCGCAGCGTGCCGCGCGCGATCATGATCGCCACGATCACGGCCGGTGTGATCTTCGTGATCCTCTCGTATGTGTCGCAATTGGTGTTCCCGTCCAATCAGTTCGCCGATGTCGACTCCGGCTCCCTGGATGTGATGAAGACGGCCGGCGGGCAGTTCTTGTCGACGTTCTTCACCGCCGCGTACGTCGCCGGTGCGCTCGGCTCGGCGATCACCTCCCAGGCGTCTGTCGCTCGAATCCTGTACGCGATGGGCCGCGACGGCATCCTGTCGCGACGGGTGTTTGGTCATATCCCGCCGCGGTTCACCACCCCGACCTACGCGATCCTGGTGGTGTCGGTGGTGTCGCTTGGCGCGATCTGGTTCCACCTGGATGCGCTCGCCTCGATCGTCAGTTTCGGTGCGCTGGTGGCGTTTTCGGCCGTCAACCTCACCGTGATCAAGCACTATTTCGTCGACGCAGGGGACCGTGGCGCCGGCGGCTTCGTCAACAACCTCGTGCTTCCGCTGATCGGCTTCGGCCTGACCGTGTGGCTGTGGACAAGCCTGTCCGGTTTCGCGCTGGTGGTCGGATTGTGCTGGCTTGCCGCCGGGTTCTTGTGGCTGTTGTGGGTGACGCGCGGGTTCCAACGGCCGACGCCCGTGTTGCACGTCGAGGAGTAGTCGGCGTTCAGCACCTCGAGGTGAGTTGCCACGAGCGGGCGGTCGCGACGAGGCCCTGCACCAGCCTGGATGTCGCGGGGCTCAGGCCGTCGTCGCCGGGCAGCCCGCTTCGGGGGCTGACGCCACGCACCCGCGGTGTCAGTTCGAGCTGGGTGCCGCCGCCGCGAACCCGGTTGACCGGATTGTCGGGATGCATGCCGCGCAGCTCGCGCGGGATCGCGTCCAGGTCCGTCACGACCTGGTAGCCGGGCACGTCGACATGGCGTGCCAGGTGTTCGGCGAGTTCGCGGTTGCGACCGCCTGCCAGCAGGTGGGTGCTGCGCCCGATGCGGCCGTAGCCGTGCAGCGACACCACGACCTCGACATGGTCGAGGAACTCTGCCAGTCGCTCGGATTCCTGCGGGCGGTACAGGGCCGAGGCCAGATGGTGCGGATAGTGATCGGGGTGGCGCAGCACGTACAGCGACGCGCCTGCGGCGTCGGCGGCCCGCTCGGCGATGACGTCGGTCATCTGCTCCAGCCCGCCGCCATGGATCGCCATGAAGCCGAACCGCGAGCGCAGCGTGCTGTCCTCGATGACGCCGGGATCGGTGAGCAGCTCCGAAAGCGAGCGCGGCGCGGACGAACTCGATCTGATCGCGCGCATCGGCCAGTGCGCGGGATCCCAGCGCCGCAGGAACTCGATCCAGCGGTGGGGCAGCCCGTGGTGCATCGCGCCGTCGACGACACGTTCCAGGTACCCAGGCCGCGGCGCGCCGGGATCGACACGGTGATCGATGTAGACCCATGCCTCGAACGGGCCGTCGTCGGTGTGCACGGTCAACCGGTCGCGGCGGTATCGCAGCGGAACGCCCTCGGCGCTGTCCAGCATCGCCAGGTCGCGGTCGGTCACCTGCCACACCACGCCGTGCACTTGGGAGCCGTCGACCGGTTCGACGGTGGCCACGCCGCGCTGGTTGATCAGCCAGTCGTGGTCTGCCAGCGTGGCTGGCCGCGGGTTGACCGCGCCGGGGCACCGCTTCGCCATCTGCCGCGCGCACAGGTTGGACCCGTACGCGAAGTAGCTATGACGTGCTTGCATTACATACATTCTCGCAGATGTGGGGACGACTACTTGTGCCTAACCGGTCACAGTCAGATAGATCAGCATCACATTCAGCAGGCTGATCAGGGCGGCGACGGCCCACCCGAGGGCCGTGGTCACGCGGTGATTCGTGTCGTCGCCCATCAGGTTGCGTTTGCTGGTCAGGTGCACCAGGGGGATCAAGGCGAAGGGAATGCCGAAGGACAGCACGACCTGCGACAACACCAACGCCCGGGTGGGGTCCACGCCGAGCGCCAGGATGGCGAGCGCCGGGATGAGGGTGACGAGCCGGCGCAGCAGCAACGGATATGACCTGCGCAGCAGCCCCTGCATGATCATCGCCCCCGCGTAGGCCCCCACCGACGTCGAGGCCAGCCCCGAGGCCAACAGGCCGACCGCGAAGAGCAGCGCGACCGTCGGTCCGAGGGCGTCTCGAACTGCGGCATGCGCGCCTTCGATGGAGTCGGTGTCGTCGCGGCCCTGCAGGTTGGTCGCGGCCACCAGCACCATCGACAGGTTGACGGTGCCTGCCAGCAACATCGCGAGCCCGACGTCCAACCGCGTGACCCTGAGCAACCAGCGGCGCCGCCTGCCGGGTTCGGGGTGACCGTGCCGGTCGCGGGCCAGGCCGGAATGCAGGTACACCGCGTGCGGCATGACCGTCGCCCCCAGCATGGCGGTGGCCAGCAGCACGCTCTCGGCGCCGTCGAACCGCGGCAGCAGGCCCGCGGCGACTTCGCCCGCGTGGGGGGGTTCGACGAACAGGCTTGTCAGGAATCCGATCGCGATGATCGCCAGCAGCCCGCTGATCACGCGTTCGAACGTGCGTTGGCCGCGCCGGTTCTGGATCGCCAGCAGCAGCAGCGACACCAACCCCGTGATCACGCCACCCACCAGAAGCGGCAGATCGAACAGCAGGTGCAGCGCGATCGCGCCACCGACCACCTCGGCGAGATCCGTTGCCATGGCGACCAATTCGGCCTGCAGCCAGTACGCGATGCGGGTCGGTGTGCGGGTGTGGTCGGCGACCGCCTCCGGCAGGCTCCGGCCGGTGACGAGGCCAAGCTTGGCCGACAGGTATTGCACGAGCCCGGCCATCGCGTTAGCCACGACGATGACCCAGACAAGCATGAAGCCGAACTGTGCGCCGGCGCTGATGTTGGCCGCGACATTGCCGGGATCGACATAGGCGATGGCGGCGACGAACGCAGGCCCAAGCAGAAGCCAGCTGGGCCGCAGCCGTGGCGCGGCGTCCTGAATCAACGAACCCACTCTCTATCCGGGTATGCGAATAGAAAAGTTAGGTTAGACGAAACCTCGAGAAGAGGCCAGCGACGCTACCGGCCCCGGCCGCCGAGGCCGATCACGATGCCGCCGCCCCACCACGGCCAGCCGCCGAACCAGTTGTTCTGCTGGGGTGAGGTGACGATCTGGGTGCTGCCGTTGGTTTGGCACTGCGTGGTGTTCGGCGCGGTGGTCGTGCATTGGGGTGTGGCAGCGGCGACTGGCGCGAGCGCGATCGCCGCGCACACGCCTGCTGCTACTAAATGCGGTGTGAGAGAGCGAATTTTGGTCCGCATGGTTGGCCTCCTTAACGGGCCACGGAAAATCTCGGGTTAGCGGCGACCCCCGCCGCCGCCAATGATCAACGCAGGACCGTAGAACTCGTCATCCCACGGATAGGGGTAGTCCGGTTCGGGCGGCGTGGCGTTGAGTTGAACGTCGCCGGGTGTGGCGCATTCGGTGGTGCCAGCGCCCATTGCTGTTGGGCCGCCGACGTCGGTGCACGACGGCAGCGTGGAGGAGTCGCCGGGATCGGCGAGGGCGACGGGCGCGGAAAGAATTGCCGCTGCGGCGCCTGCTGCGACGATGAGCGGGCCCGAATAGCGCAGGATGCTCCGCATAGGCAAGTCCTTCTTTATCATTGAACCCCCGAGTTATCAGCCAGCGTACAGCCCTTTTCCGGTAATCAGGGGCAAGTCCAACGTCGTCCTGATTCCCGGCTCGGCCTCGACAACGGCGGGGATCGCGTTGACGACACGGGCGGCGGTAGCAACCAATCCGGCGTGGTTGTGATCGCCGTTTCGACTGCTCAAACAGAGGTCCAACACGTAGGACGGCTCGCCCGTCACTTCGACCCGGTAGGAGCCGCCTTCCTGTGCGGGTTGCGGCCAGTCCGGGCGCAGGTCGTCGCGCAAGCGCGTGACGTGTTCGAGCACGACGGCGGGCTTGCCGCCCGTCATTCCACGCACCTCGAACCGCAGCGCGGCGGCGCTGCCCTTGGGGATGTGGCCGGCCGCGATCTCGAAGTCCTCGGGTGCGGGCTCGCGGATGTAGGTCTCGGAGACCTCGTCCAGTTCGATGCCGAGGCCCGCGGCGAGCTGACGCACCACCGATCCCCACGCCAGGCTCAGCACGCCCGGCTGCAGCAGCAGCGGCAGCTCATCGAGTGGCTTGCCGAAGCCCATCACGTCGAACATCACGGTTGCGCTGTCATACGTGGCGTAGTCGACGATCTCCATGCAACGGATCTGTTCGATGCTCTGGCAAGTGCCCGCCAGCGCGAGCGGTAACAAGTCGTTGGCGAAGCCGGGATCGATGCCGTTGACGAACAAGCTCGCGTTGCCCGCCTTGGCGGCGTCCTCGATCGGCGTGACGAGCTCCCCGGGGAGGGTCTGCCACGGGTACTGGAGGAAGACGGCGCTGCTGCCGACGACGTTGACGCCTGCCGCGAGGATCTTGCGGTAGTCCTCCAGCGCGTCGGGCAGGCGGTTGTCGGCCATCGCGGTGTAGACGGCGCACTGGGGGTTCGTCGCCAGCACCTCGTCGAGGTCGGTGGTGGCGGTGATGCCGGTCGAATCATCAAGTCCGGCAAGCTCTGCGGCGTCCTTACCAGCCTTGGAATCGCGTGACACCCACACGCCGGTCAGCTCGAACCGTGGGTCGGTGATGAGTTGGGTGAGTGCGTGCCGGCCGACGTTGCCCGTGCCGATCTGAGCGACCTTGAATGTCATGAGCTCCTCACAGGTCCGGGATGGGTAGGTCGAGGTTTGGGAACGTAATGCCGCCGTCGACCTCGAGGGTCTTGCCGGTCAGATAGCTGCCCGCGGGGGAGGCGAGATACACGGCGGCAGCGGCGATGTCCTCCGGATCGCCGAGCCGACGCATCGGGGTCACCTTCTCCATCGATGCGCGCAACTCGTCGTTGGAGGCGACGATGTCGAGCGCGGAGGTGAGGATCGAGCCGGGCGCGATCGCGTTGACCCGGATGCGGGGGCACAGGTCCAGCGCGGCCAACCGGGTGTAGTGCGCGAGCGCGGCCTTGGCGGTGCCGTACGCGACGAAGCCCCGGCCGGCTAGGCGTCCCATGGTCGACGTGATGTTGATGATGCTGCCTCCGCCGGAGTGTTCGAGCATGAGCGGAACAGCGGCGGCGGTGAGTGCGTGCGCGGTCGAGACGTTGAACGTGAACGCGTCCCTGAGGTCCTTCGTGGAGGTGTTGACCAACGGGGCCGGCATGGTGCCGCCAACGTTGTTCACGACGATGTCTAGTTTCCCGAATGCCTCGACGGCCTTGCCCGCCAATGTGGCGGTGTCCTCGGGATGCGCGAGGTCGGCGACGACGACTTCGGCCTTCCGGCCGACGGCTCTGATCTGTTCGGCGACTTCCTCGAGTTGGGACTGCGTGCGCGACGCAATGACCACGTCTGCACCGGCTTCCGCGAATGCCAGCGCCATTGCTGCGCCCAGCCCGCGGCCCGCTCCGGTCACCACCGCGACCTGGCCGTCCAGCCGAAACCTGTCAAGAATCACTTGTGTTTCCCTTTCCTCGCCGGGCGAACCGTAGCAAGGGTTGACTGCGCGTGTGACGTGTTTTTGAAACACGTTCTAGTTTCTCAGGTTTGTCGGACTGGCGTATGAAATCGAGCCGGCAATCGAAGACACTGCTCGTGCGAGCGCATCCACGTGCCAAGCTGGCGCAGCAGCGATTAGCTCGCCGACGACCGTTCTGCTGTCAGCAGCAGACTCACGGTGTGCTCACCGATGAATGAAGGACGACGGCACGAATCAATCCGGCGGCACAAACCGTCGCGCCCGCTCCGGCACCTCCGCCGACCTTTTGTGCGCATCCAAGACGGAGGCGACTCCGATCAAAACGGTGCCAAGTAGGAGGCCAACAATGGCCAAACCGCCTAACACATTCATCACTGAATAGGTTGCCCGAACACCTCAGACCTCACACCTGGCGTGGAGCCACCTCTTTAGCCTCTCTCATCTGCCGGCAGGCCGCCCAACCGGGAGAACTCTGACGTTTTGACAGCCAGCTCGCGAGGTACACCACCGAAGTCCAGTCGTGGGCGACATCGGGCGGGTCCCGCGGGGTAGGAGCAGACACGATGAGCGGTACCGATAAGGCGAAGAACAAGGCCCAAGACCTCGGCGGTAAGGCAAAGGAAAGGGTCGGCACGGTCACCGGGGACAAGAGCACCGAGGACGCTTTTAAGAAGTAAGGCGGAATCGTGGTTACGCTGCATTTCCGCTTCGCAGCCGGCGTCTTTGTCATCGCGGCCGGCCTGTTACTGGGTGGGGGAACGGTCGCTGTCGCCGATCCCTTCGGTTCCGGCCCGAATGGGAATGACGGTAACTCGCCATCGCAGGGCAGCCTGACGCGAAACAGCGCAGTCGGCGATGTTACTGACACTGTGCGGGAGACCGTTCGGGATGTAACGGGCACGGTTGGTTCGGGCGGGCAAACAGGCCACCAGCCTTCCACCGGCCCAACGAGCACGTTTGGCTCGGGCCGCCAACCTTCCCCCGGCCCGACGAGCCCCACGACAGGGGCTGGCGGCACGGATACTGAGGACCAAAAGGAGGACGCGGTCCGCGTCCCTAAAGCTCCCAATCCGGTCGCCGCGGTTCCCAACCTGGTCGCGCCGGTTACTGACGCGGTCGCGCCGGTTCCCAACCTGGTCGCGCCGGTTACTGACGCGGTGGCGCCGGTTACTGACGCGGTGGCGCCGGTTACTGACGCGGTGGCGCCGGTTATCGACGCGGTGGCGCCGGTTATCGACGCGGTGGCGCCGGTACCGGATGTTGCCGGTGCGGTCGTCCCGCTTACGCAACTGCCGTTTGACCTTTCCTCCTTCTTGTTGAGCACCGCTGGGGTGGCGCCAGTTGTGGACGGATTTGGAGGCATCGACGGCGACGGGTTGGGGATCGCCGCGGGTGTGTCGGGGGCGTCGCAAGTGCCGCTAGTCCTGCCCCTTGCCGGCACTCCGGGCGCGCCGACGGCCGGCAGCGCAGCAACCGGGGTTGCATCGCTCGATGTGATGGCACTAGGTGGACTGTCATTGCTGTCCGGGATGGCACCGCTAGCGCCGCACGACATTGTCCCGATGGGTGAGCAGTCGTATTTCCAGCGTGCCTGGGAATTCCTGCGCGCCTCAATGTGGGCGCTGGCTGCGGTCGCTCTGCCCGGTGTCGCGGGGCTTGTCATTATTACCGCGGTCGGGGTGCGCGTCGCATACGGGCCACGCACTGGTTCCGCATCGCGGCCAGCGGGCATTGCGCACTTCGCCCGCCGTGGGCCGTTAGGTATCGTCCGTTCGAAGTTGATTCGTCGGTCCGAGGGCACTGCGCGTCGTCGGCATTGAGTGCCGGTTGTCTTCTCGACAAAGTCGCCGAGCAGCTGGCTCACCCGGAACTCGATGGCGGGCGCCGGGGGAGTCGATGGGCGGTCTACGCCCAAGCACAACGGCGGGAGGACGCGTGCTTGGGGTACTTCCCCCACATCCGAGACGACGATCCGCCGCCCTTCTAATGGAATTGGTACTCGCCGAACTCGTGGTCCGCTGACGGTTTCGGGCGCACAATTGAGGTGCATATCCGAAATCTGGGGAGCCGCGATGAGCGAGCAACGGTACGACTTTTTCGGTGAGATCTTCCAGCGGTACTTCAGGCCCGCGATCGGCATGTATCCGCAAATGGGTGGAGCACTCGTCCAGAGGTTGTTCGCGCTCTGCGACGACGTCCCGGATCGATTGGCCCAGACCCGGCGCGCCGCGACGGCATGGGGCAAAGCCGAGACCCCGGACGCCAGGCTTACTTCGGATCTCTTCGTGATCACCCAATATGGGCTGATGTATGCCGCCGCGTTGACCGAGTCGCGCCGGGCGCTGTATTACCTCGCCACGCCGCCCGGGTTGTTCGATCCGTTCGTGGATCAGATCGACATCGCCAACCTTCGTGAGGGCGCGGTTGTCGTGGTGGACAGTGGGTTCGGCCGTGACCTCGCATCGGCTCATCCGATGGACGCCGCGTTGCGCCGAATCCTCGACGAGCACGTGGCGCTGCGCGTGGATTTGCCCGCGTAGCTATTTCTTCGCCGCGGCTTTCTTGGGCTCCGAGAATGCCAGCGCCATTGCTGCGCCCGTTCTGCTGCGGACTCATGGTGAGGTCAGGGGCGTGTCGATGGATTGCACCGGCTCCCACAGCACCTGGGGCAGCATCGTCAGTGCCATGGCCGTCATCGGCCACACCAGGCGGTTGTCCTCGAGGGCGGGCGCCACGCCTTCGAACGGCGCGAGTGCGACCCCCAGCCGATCGTCCCGGCCGGACGCCGCGGTGCCGAAGCCCAGCTCGATCACCGGTTTGCCCTTGTCGTCGATGCGCGCGACGAACCGGAACTGTCCGCCGGCGAACAGGGCCGGCGGGATGATCGCCTGCTGAAGGTCGCCGCTGAGTTCCACGCCGAGTTCGCCGCTGGTGATGCCGTTGGGCGCGGCCTGCAGCCGGCCCCGCAGGTCGAATTCGCCGCGGAACTTGCCCATCCCGATGTCCACGCGCGTTCCCGGCGCCTCTGGCAGTCGGAGTCGCATGCTCAGCGCCACTATGAACGAGGGGGTGGGTCCGCTGCCCGCCGACACATCGACGTCGACTTTGAAGCCGAGGTCGACGAAGCGGCCGAGGGCGTCGACGATCTTCTTGAGTTGATCCAGCGCCGTACCGAACAAGACGGTCGGTTTGGCGAAGCCGGCGGCGCGGCCGGCGGCGGCCGTGAACCCGGAGCGGAGCTTGAGAATCTCCCCGAACCCGTCCACCCGCAGCGCGAGCTCGTCGGGCAGCTTGACGTCGAGCCGCCACGGGACGGCGAGTTGGGCTGAGTCGACGGCCAGTTCGACTCGGCGCGGGCCTGCGGTGAACGCACGGTCGATGCTCCAGCCTGCGCCCGTCGCCACGGTCTGCGGATTTGCGGTGAAGGTGAAACCGTTGACGTCGAGACGCCACTTGTCGGCAGCGTCGACGAGGAATTTGCCGAACTCGGCGCACGCCAGCGTTGCGGGCAGCCGCGGGAACTGCCCGGTGGACACCGCCAGCGCTGCCGGGTCGGCGATGAGCGGCGGACCGGTGCCCACCGAGTTGCGGACGAGCGGGTCGACCCGTGGGGCGGGGAACAGCACGCGCGCGGCGGGGCTGGAGAACAACAGCCCGTAGCTGGACGCGTTCGCGGTGAACACGGGGGCTGGTTCGCGGAATTCGAATGCACGGGCGTAGTGGGTACGGATGACGGGCAGCCCTCGTCGGGGATCGACCGGTGCCACGTCGCCGGTCGTGGCGTCGATCGCGACAGCGCTCCACTGGCCCGCACGCGGGAGCAACGGCGCACCCCGGACCGCCAGCAGGAACTGCGGCAACCACGCGTCGGCGCCCGGTGCGAGGGCCACCTCCAGGTTGGTCGCGTGAATCGCGAGTGTTCCGCCCAGTCGCAGGTTGACGTCGATCGGGCCGCCGGTCGGGCGCCCGATGGTGCTCATGAGGGCCACGAAGTTCGCCGGCGTCGGCAGCACATTGGGCGGTTTGAGTTGAACGAAGCCGACGTGATCGCGGATCGGCACGGTGAAGCCTTCGGGTTGGCCGACCGGGTCGGGGATCAGCTGCAGGTCGGCGTCGTAGAGCACTTCCTGCCACGTCCACGATCCGCCCTGCGTGGATACCACCGGTTTGGGGAGGATGCGGATGTTGCGAATGTTGCGATAGCGCTTCACAACTCCGGTGTCGATCGCTGCGTACTTCTGGCAGTCGCCGTCCTCGATGGCCACCCACCCGCTGTCGTAGCGGAAGACGTTCGCGGAGTTGCCGCGTTCGATGATGATCGTGCGCGTCACGCGGGCCTGTGGATGCCACAGCCGGGAGGCCAGTTGGATGAGTTCATACGCGGTGCGGCCGACGACGACGTCGAACCGGGCCTGGGTGACGCCGGTGAGTTCGGACTGGGCAGTCGCGAGGGACTTGCGCCAGTGGCTGAACGCGCTCAGGCCGTACCCGGAGAGGTCGCCGTGGTGCAGCGGGATCTTGTTGTAGAACTCCGAATTGACGCGTCCACCACCTCGGGGGGCAGAACCCTGGTCACTCCGAATACCGGCGTCGTCACGTTCGGCGTCTGCTGCATGCTGCCGCTCAGCTCGCGCGACGGATCGGCCGCGCCGAGCGGCGCGCCGGATCCGCTGGCCTGCACGCGTACCTGGGTGGCGGCGACGAACTTCTCGGCGCCGGGAAACACCGGACCGTCCAGCGACACCTTCGTCTTCGGCGGCAGGGGATCGGCCGGCGGCCCCGGCGGCACGTACCGCTCGACGGTGGCCAGTGCCACCAGCCCGAACGGCAGGCTGAATTGGCTAATCCACGGATGCGTGCCGTCCGCGGCGGCCACCACCTCCGTGGCGACCGGCCGGGCCAGAACGGGAATGCGCTTGTCCCGGAACGCCACCAGGAAGGTCGGCGGCCCGTGGTGGTGGAAACGAGTCGCGGATCTTCGTTGTCGAGTCCCATGGCAGCATCCCCCGTACGGCTGTGGGCGATCCGAGTCTGCGGCGCGTCACGTCACCTAAACTCGGCGTGATCCGAGTCTCGCCGTCGGCATCGGCCATCAGTTTGAGTAGTCCGGTACTCGAATTTGGTGGCGCTGTGCACCGGGGCTAGCCGGGCGACGAACCGTACGCGGCGACGGTGATCATGAAACTCCTCCTGGCGCGCGCCGTTACCCAAGTTCCTTATCGGTCACTTCTTGGCCGCGGCTTTCTTGGCAGCCGCCTTCTTCGCCGGTGCCTTTTTCGCAGCGGCTTTCTTGGCCGGTGCTTTCTTGGCGGCGGTCTTCTTGGCAGGTGCCTTCTTGGCCGGCGTGTCGCCATCGGAACCGCCGCCGGCGCGGCGGGCCTTCACACTGGCTTCCAGCTTGGCCAGCAGGTCCGACACGTCCTCGGTCTCGTCGAGCTCCTTCGGCTGCTCCTCGGTGGTAAACGCTTCGCCGCCTTCGAGTTTGGCCTGAACCAGCTCGTGCAGCTGTTCCTGGTAGTCATCGTGGTAGCGGTCCGGCTTGAAGTCGTCGGTCATCGACTCCACCACCTGGCTCGCCATCTTCAGCTCGGCGGGCTTGATCTCGACTTCCTTGTCCAGCACCGGAAAATCCGGATCCCTGATCTCATCCGGCCACAGCAGAGTCTGGATCACCATGACGTCGCGCTTGGAGAAGTCCTGCACCCGCAACGCCGCAAGCCGTGTCTTGTTGCGCAGCGCGAAATGCACGATGGCGACCCGGTCGGTCTCCATCAGCGTCTTAGCCAGCAGCACATAGGATTTGGTCGACTTCCCCTCGGGTTCGAGGAAGTAGCTGCGGTCGTACATCATCGGGTCGATCTCGTTCGCCGGAACGAACTCCAGCACCTCGATCTCGCGGCTGCGCTCCTCGGGTAGGGTGGCGATGTCCTCGTCGGTGATGATCACCGTCTGGCCGTCATCGGATTCGTAGGCCCTGGCGATGTCGCGGTACTCGACGACCTCGCCGCACACCTCACAGACGCGCTTGTACCTGATGCGTCCGTTGTCCTTCGCGTGCACCTGGTGGAACTTGACGTCGTGGTCCTCGGTCGCGCTGTAGACCTTGACCGGGACGTTCACCAGGCCGAAGGCAATCGAACCCTTCCATATGGAACGCATTAGGCCAGGCTAGCCGGGTTGAGACAACAACGGGCCGGACCCGGCCGCCGCGGCGTCGCGGGTCGCGCGATCCGGCAGGTCAGCTCCCGCTCGCGCCACCGTCAACGCCGAGGACAACGCCGCCGTCTGCACCACGGCGGTCAGCGCGTCGACACCGATGCGGGCCAGGTAGGGGCGGCGCTCGGCGCCGAGCAAACCCAGCGACCACAGCGCGTCGATCAGCCCCGTCATGAACGCGTCGCCTGCGCCCACGGTGTCCACGACATTCACCCGCAGCGCGGGCACGCGCACCGTCCCCGCCGCGCACATCGCAAACGCGCCTTGGTCGCCCATCGTCACTGCGACGACCGAAGGGCCCAGACCGAGCCACGTCCTGGCGATCTGTTCCGGCGTGCGGTTCGGGTCGATCCAGCGCATGTCTTCGTCGCTCGCCTTCACCACATCGCATCGTTCGATCCAGCGGTCGATGCGCCCGCGCGCGATGTCGGCGTCCTCGATCAGGGCCGCGCGCACGTTCGGGTCGAAGGTGACGGTCGCCGACGGGCGATACGTGTCGATCAGCGCGGCGGTGGCCCGGCAACCCGGTTCCAGCACCGTCGCGATCGATCCCGTGTGCGCGACGAGCGGTGGGGCCACCTCGGGCGTCCCTGTCAGCTGCCAGTCGATGTCGAACACGTACTGCGCCGAGCCGTTGGCGTCCATCGTCGCCAGCGCCGTGGGTGTCCGCTTGGCGGTCTGGCTGCCCGAAACCAACTGCACCCCAGACTGTTTGACGTAGTCGACGATGCGCCGGCCACGCGGATCGGTGCCGATGTGGGTGAGTAAGTCGACGCTGCGACCCAAGCGGGATAGTCCGACCGCGACGTTCAACGGGCTGCCGCCGACGTGCTCGCCGGTGACCGTTCCGTCCCGCTCGACGATGTCGATCAGCGCCTCGCCGATCACCAGCGCCCGCTGCGGCGCGCCAGGCACGGTCATGGCGTCTCCTTCCGAAGCAGAGTCTCCAGGGTCGCGCGGGCTCCGTCGCGGTGCAGCGAGTCCAACGCCCACAGGTACGCCTCGACGAACCGCGGCTGCGATGCGAGATCTCCGAACACCTCGGTGTTTTCGATGAACGCGGTCGGGTGCTCGCGCTGTGACCGGGCCAGCGGCACCAGCGTGTCGGCGAGCTGGTCCTGGACGTCGATCGGGTTGCCTTCCTCGTCGACGCCTTCGTCGTACCGCGCCCAGCTGGCCACCGTTGCCGCCGACAGCCGCACAGGGCCACCCGCCGCGAGGTTGGCCCTCACCACCGGCAGCAACCATTTCGGGATGCGGTCCGACGAGCCGAAGCACAACCGCGCGACGGTGTCCTTGACACCGGGGTTTGCGAACCGTTCGATCAGCGTCCGCTTGTAGTCGGGAAGGTCGATGCCCGGCACGGGCTTTAGCGTCGGCGTGGCCTCGGAATCCATGTATTCGCGGAGGAATTCGGCGAACAGTGGATCGGCCGCGGCGTCGTGCACTAAGCGGTAGCCAGCCAGATACGCGAAGTAGCACAGGCTCTGATGGCTGGCGTTGAGCAGCCGCAGCTTCATCAACTCGTAGGGCGTCACGTCGTCCACCAACAACACGTCGGCCTTCTCCAGCGGGGGCCGTCCGTCGGAGAAGTCGTCTTCGAGCACCCACGACGTGAACGGCTCGGCCGCCACCGGCCACTGGTCCTCAACGCCGAATTCGTCGCGCAGCACGGCGATCACGTCCGGCGTGGTGACCGGGGTGATGCGGTCGACCATCGAGTTGGGGAAGCGGGTGTGCCCGCTGATCCACTCGCCGAGGCCCGGGTGCACGCGTTCGGCGTAGGTCGTGAACGCCTGCCGGGCGACGTCGCCGTTGCCTTCGATGTTGTCGCACGACACGATCGTGGGCGATGCGACACCGCGGTCGCGCCGTCGCGCCAGCGAATCGGCGACCAGACCGAAGACGTTGACGCCGTTTCCGGCGGCTGAGCCGGCAGTCTCACCGGGGAGGTTGTCGATGTTGTAACCGCCCTCGGTGATGGTCAGCGAGATGATCCTGGTGCTCGGCGCGGCGAGCAGTTCGATCACCGCCTCCGGGTCATCGGGTGCGTAGCGGTAGTCGACGATCGACCCGATCACCCGCGCGTCGTGGCTACCGTCGGGGTTCTCCACCAGCAGCGTGTACAGGCCGTCCTGCGCGACCATCACGTCGGCCATCTTGCGATCGGCGGGCAGCACCCCGACGCCGCAGATGCCCCACTGGGTCGCGAGCCCCATCTCCAGCAGGCGGTCGACGTACATCGCCTGGTGCGCACGGTGAAAGCCCCCGACCCCGAAATGAACTATGCCGATACCGATCTCGTCGCGGTTGTAGCTCGGCTTGTCGATCGAGATCTGCGCCAGCGTCGACTTGTTAAGTTTCATGACACCGTCACCACACTCTTGACGCTACCCGGCGTGCGGTCAGAGTCGAGGGCCCCGGCGGCCTTCTCCAGAGGGAAGTGTGCGGTCACCATCGCGTCCAGGTTCACCCGGCCGGATTCGACGAGCGCGATCGCCGTCGGCCACGTATTCGCATAGCGGAACACCCCGGTGAGGACCAGCTCTCGGTTCTGGATCACCTGCGTCGGCAACTCCATCGACTCGGCGCCCGAGCCGACGAGCACCACCGTGCCTGCCGGCCGCACCGCGCGAATGCCGTCGACGACGGCCGCCGGTGCGCCCGACGCGTCGATGAACGCGTCCACGCCCAACTCGCCGATGGGCTCTGCGATCGGGTCGGCTACCGCGGTCGCGCCGAATTGCCTAGCCTGCTCGCGGCGGGCCTCGTCGGGGTCGCTGACCACGATGTCGGTGGCGCCATAGGCCCGCGCGAGTTGAGCGAGCACGATGCCGATCGGCCCCGCGCCCGTGATCAGCACCCGCGAACCGCCGTCGAGGGCCGCCTTGCGGACGGCGGCGATGCCGACGGACAACGGCTCACACAAGGCCGCGGCATCGTCGGACACCGAATCGGGCACTCGATGGGCGTACCCCGCTCCGATGGTGACGTAATCGCAGAACGCACCGTCGACCGGCGGGGTGCCGTAGAACCGCATGTGCGGGCACAGGTTGTAGTGGCCTCGCCGGGTCTCCTCGCTGTCGGGGTCGGGCCGCTGCGGCTCGATCGACACCCGCTGTCCGATGCGTTTGCGGTCCACGCCCGCACCGACGTCGACGATCGTGCCCGCCGCCTCGTGGCCGAGCACCAACGGGGCGTCGACGACGAAGCTGCCCACCCTGCCGTGCCGGTAGTAGTGGGTGTCCGACCCGCACACCCCGACCGACGACACCCGGATCAGCACGTCGCCGGGTCCCGGCGTGGGTATCGGCCGCTCCTCCATCTCGATCCGACCTGGCTCCTTGAGTACGGCGGCCCGCATGTGGGTATCCGGCGAAAGTGTTGTGTGCGTCACAATCTCCATGCTAACGTGATGAGCATCTACACGCACCTATGAGCAAATGCTCACGGGTCGGGCAGGGGAAAAGGGGAGGGTCTGGTGGCCATATCGACGTCGAACGGCGAGGTCGCCGGGACGATCGGAGGCCAGGCCGTGTCCATGCAGCGGGACCGCGGATCCACCCCCGAAGACCTGCGGCTCGCGTTGCGAGCGGCGACGCTCTACTACCTCGACGGCCTCACCCAGGCCGAGATCGCGTCCCGGCTCGGCGTCTCGCGCCCGACCGCCGGGCGGCTGGTCGCCCGGGCCAAGGCCAGGGGACTGGTCCGCATCGACGTCGTCGTCCCACCCGACATGCGTGACGACCTGCACGCCGACGAGGAGCGCGAGCTCGAGCAGCGCTACGGCCTGACCGAAGCCGTGGTCGCGGGCCACGGTATCGACGTAGGTGCCCCCGGCAGGCCCGCCGCGTACGCCAGCGTGGGCCGTGCCGCCGCCGCGCTGTTGATGCGCCGGCTGTCGCCGAATGATGTCCTCGGATTCACGTGGGGCCCCGAACAAGTCGCGGTGGCCGAGGCCCTGTCGCCCGGCGTCGCGAGCTGCCGCGCGGTGGTCCAACTAGACGGCGCGATGTCGGCCGCCGCGTATCAAACCGGCACCGAGTTGATTCTCGGCCGCTGCGCGGATGTGCTGCGTGCCACGACGATCCGGCTGCCGGCGCCCCTGTACGCGGACCCCTCGACCGTGGCGTCGATGCGCAGCGACTCGCTGATCTCCCGCACGCTCGAGGCCGGCAGGCGTGCCGACGTGATGCTCTTCGGCGTCGGCGCAGTGTCGACGTCGACGACGCTGTTCGAAGGCAGCTTCCTTGATACCCGGATGCTGGACGAGCTCATCTCCCTCGGTGCGGTGGGCGAGATCGGCGGCCGGTTCTTCGACGCCGAGGGCACGCCCGTCGATACCGAACTGCAGCAGCGTGCGGTATCGGTTGCGCTGGAAGACATCCGCATTTGCGAGAAGACCATCCTGATCTCCAGCGGCGCATCCAAGCACGACGCCACCCTCGGGGCGCTGCGCGGCAAGCTCGCGCGACTGCTGGTTTGTGACATCGATTGTGCCCGTTGGCTATTGGCGCAGTGAAAGGTGAGGTAATGGTGAGATCGCTACAACGAATCGGAGCGTGTATCGCGGCCGCCGGGCTGGTCGTCACCTCTGGCTGCGCGGGCGCGGGCAGCTTGGGGGCGTCGGCTAACGAGGTGACGATCGCGTTGGTGTCCAACTCACAGATGACGGACGCCCAGAAGTTGTCGTCGGAGTTCGAGAAAGCGAATCCCGGCACGAAGCTGAAGTTCATCTCGCTCTCGGAGAACCAGGCCCGCGCCAAGATCACGATGTCGACCGCAATGGGCGGCAGTCAATTCGACGTCGTGATGATCAGCAACTTCGAGACCCCGCAGTGGGCGAAGGACGGGTGGCTCATGAACCTGTCCGACTACGCGAAGAACACGCCCGGCTACGACGAGAACGACTTCATCCCGTCGCTGCGGAACTCGCTGTCCTACCAGGGCAACATGTACTCGGTTCCGTTCTACGGCGAGTCCTCCTTTCTGATGTACCGCAAGGACATGTTCGAAAAGGCGGGCATCAAGGTCAATCAGGACCCGAACTACCAGCCCAAGTGGGACGAAGTCGCGCAGTGGGCCGAGACCATCAAGGAGAAGAACGGCACGGATGGCATCTGCCTGCGCGGCAAGCCGGGCTGGGGTGAGGTGCTCGCGCCGCTGGACAC
>Ga0068861_100001031_pt1 | contig 17061 bp, 15 predicted proteins | sample KBSSwiS42_FD_66593 | JGI IMG/M metagenome (GOLD analysis project Ga0068861, IMG submission 66593) | Switchgrass rhizosphere microbial communities from Kellogg Biological Station, Michigan, USA - KBS Switchgrass S4-2 | ecosystem: Host-associated > Plants > Roots > Rhizosphere > Soil ...
GTGATCGCGAGGTACATCGCCCCGAACCGGCGCCTGCTGTGTGCCGCTCCGGCTTATCTGGGCAAGCACGGCACTCCGAAAGTCCCGAACGACCTGACCAAGCACAACTGCATCGGCATCCGGCAAGGCGAAGAGGCGTACGGGGTCTGGCGGCTGTCGAGCGGCCGCGGCAAGGGAGCGATCACCGAGGCCGTGAAGACACGCGGCAACCTGACGACCAACGACGGCGAGATCGCGGTCAACTGGGCGCTGGAAGGACATGGCATCCTGATGCGCGCCGAGTGGGACATCGAGCGCTATCTGCGCAACGGGCGGCTGGTCCACGTGCTGCCGCAGTACCACACGCCCGACGCCGACATCCACGCGGTCTATCCGCAGCGCCATCAACTGGCCGCGCGAGTTCGGGCGTTCGTCGACTTCATTGCGCTGTCGTTCTCGCAGCAAGCGGCTTCCGGCAAGCCGTAGGAGCGCGCCGACGATTTGAAATCATCAGAGCAACCGAACGCGTTCGAAGTTGTCTTCGGTGACAGAGGGCGCCGAGTCGCCAGGACGCCGAGGTTCGCGAGCTCCTCGTCGGCGGCTCTTGCGCTCGATCGCGTCCAGTCGGCCACTTGTTCGGGGCTTGCGTCCCACGCGCTTCCGAACACGGCCGGACCGTAGCGGTGCATCAGCAGCGCGAAGCGCGCGGCGTCGACGTCGCCGTCGTCGGCGAGTGCGACGAAGCGGCCATACGCCTCGGCATGACGGCCGACGCGCAGCAATCCGGCCGCATCGGCAAACGTCGGCGCGAAGGCGGCGTGCGGCGGACGACGTGGATCGGCCGCGGCACGTTTCGGCGTCGCCGCCTGTGCCGCCTCGGCGCGTGTCGGCGAGAGCTCGCTCGCGCGCTGCAAGGCGGCGATCAGCAGGGCTGTGACGCTCCCGCAGAACAGGAAGACCACCCAGAGACGCAGAGTGGACATCGGCGCGCGAATGCGAGGCGCGAGGTCGGTGTTCGATTGCATGATGCCGGGACTCAGTGGGCTTCGGCCAGCGTGGGCGCGAGCAGGCTGTCGAGGAGTTCCTGACCGGGGGTCGGGATGATGGGTGCGCCGGCCAGCGAGCGCACGCGGTCGAAAGCGTCGTCGAGCCGCCCGCCGCGCAGCACCGGACCGTGCGCCGAGGCCACGGTGTGCGCGCCCAGGGCCTCGACCGCGTCGACATGGCGCACGTAGGCGGCCGGGTCGAGCCAGGCGTGCCAGGGCGAGACCGCACTGCAGAGCGCCGGCATCACCTGCGCCAGCAGCTCCTGCGGCACGTCGTCGCCATCGAGCGGGCCGGGCGTGAAGCAGGCGAAGCTGTCGACGATCCACATCGCCCCGCTCTTCGGGTCGAACAGGCCGCGTGTGGTCGGGCCGTCGAAGATCGGCGGCCGGAACAGCCGGAGCACGCGGTCGCCGGCGTCGAAGCTGCCGCCGGGTTCGATCCAGCGCATGCGCGCCAGCGGCAGCGCGGGCTTCTCGAGGGCCAGGCGCTCGACGGCAAAGAAGTTGGTCACCAGCGTGGCCTTCGGGCAGCGCTCGAGCACATCGAACAGTGCACCGGTGTGATCGCCGTCGTCGTGCGAGAGGAAGATCCAGCGCACGTCCTCGGGTTCGACGACCGAGAACACTTTCTCGAGCCATTGCTCGCGGTGCACCGGTGCACCGGTGTCGACGATCACCGGTTCGCGGCCGCGGATGACCATCGAGTTCACCGGCAGGAGCAGGCCGTCGGGCCCGGGCGCCAGGTTCGGGATCAGGAACGTGTCGGCGGCGATCGCCTCGGGCCGCGTGACGGGAAGGGAAGCGAAGGAGGAGGGGGTCATGAGGGGCTCCTTGGGGTGGCTGACGACGTCGTCATCGTGGCCGTCGGAGCCGGCTCGGGCATCGCCCGAGAACGGCCACCGAGGAGCCACGTCGGGGAAGCGCGGAGCCACAGGGCGGCCGTCACCGGGCCATCGGCGGCGCGCGACAGGTTGTCGGCGCCGCCGCTGCCTGCCTATGATGGAATTCGTGAGCATCGCCGCCACCAAGATCCGGCGCCCACGGCTGCGCGCGGGGGTGACGTTGCCGCGGCCCACCCTCGAGCAGCGCCTGCTGCAGGCCCTGGACGAGCAGCGGCTGGTGCTGCTCGTCGCGCCCGGCGGCAGCGGCAAGACGGCGCTCCTGGTGCGTGCACTCGAACAGCTTCCCGAGGATCACGACGCGGCCTGGGTGGCGCTCGATGCCGGTGACGACCTGCACCGGCTGCTGCAATGCCTGTGGCAAGCGCTCGAGCCCTTCGACCTGCCCTGGCGCATCTCACCCGAGGCGCTCGCCACGATGGCCGCCAGCGCCGAGCCGCGCGACCAGCAGCGTGCCGCCGACGAGATCGTCAACACGCTCGAGCAGGGCGAGCTCGCGCATGGCGTGATCGCCCTCGACGACCTGCACCACGTCGACGATCCGCAGGCACTGGCGTTCATCGACCGCGTGCTGCCGCGCCTTCCCGAGCGCTGGACGGTGGCCATCACCACGCGCCGCCAGCCGGCGCTGCGCTGCCTGTCGAGGCTGCGCGCGGCAGGCCTGCTGACCGAGCTGGGCGCCGCCGACCTGCGCTTCACGCGCGACGAGGCGCTGGCGCTGCTGTCGTCGGCCGGCGTGGAGCCCGCGGCCGCCGAGGCGTTGTACCGGCGAACGATGGGCTGGCCTGCGGGTTTGCGCCTGGCGCTGGGCGGGGCGCGCGGCGCCGGCCCGGGCAGCGCGATCGACCGCCAGGCGTTCGACTTCCTCACCTCCGAGGTGCTGGCGCAACTCGACGACGGGCTGCGCGAATTCCTGCTGCAGACGAGCGTGCTGCACGAGCTCGACGCGGCGCGCTGCGAGGCGCTCACCGGCGACCCGGCGGCCTGGGCCCACCTCGACGCGCTCGAGCGGCTGGATCTCTTCGTCACCGTGGTCGGCGACGAGCCGCGGACGCTGAAGCTGCACGACCTGTTCCGCGACACGCTGCGCCATCGCCTGAGGCTCGAACGCCCCGGCGAGCACGCCGCGCTGCTGGTGCGGGCGGCCGCGAACGAGGCCGACCTGGTGCGCCGACAAGGCCTGCTGCTGGCCGCGGGCCGCCTCGACGAAGCCGCGGCCAGCCTGCGCGCGGGCAGCCTGCGGTTGCTGTTCGAAGGCGGTGTCCACGTCGTCGTGCGGCTGGCCGAGCAGTTCCCGCCCGAGTTCGCGCGCCGCAGTGCCGACTGGCAGGACGTCGCCGGCTATTCGAAGTGGCGCCTGTGGCGCAACGCCGAGGCCGCGCAGCACCTGGAAGCGGCCGAGGCGCTGCACCGCGAACGCGGCGACGCCGCCGCGGCGCGTCTGTCGGCGCTGCGCCGGGCCGCGATGCTGGCCGGCATCGGCCGGCCGGGCGCGACGCGCGCCGTGCTCGCCGCGCTGGGGACCCCCGGACCCGACGAGATCGAGGCGGGCATCTACGTTCACCTGTGCCGGCTGTGGATCGCGCTCGAGGAAGGCGCGGGCCGCAGCGTGGCGCCGCGCATGGAAGAGTTCCTGGATGCACTCGAGCAGGCGGGTCAGCCCGAGCACTGGGCGGCGATGGTGCCTTCGCCGCGGCTGACGGCGTGCCCCGGCGTCGGCCCGCAGCTGTTGCGCTGGGCCGACGGCGTCAGCCTGGCCGAAGCCGAAAGCCCGCTGCTCTTGAGCGCGCTCGCGCCGATGACACGCGGCTGGCAGGCGCTCTGGGCCGGCCGCGTTCGCGAGGCCGAGCATTGCTTGCGGCGCAGCGCAAGCGACGAACGCTGGGTCGGCCATCCGCCCATCGTGCAAAGCCACCGGCTTGCATTCACCGCCGTCGTGCAGATGGCGCTCGGCCACCAAGAGGCCGCGCTGGCGGCGGCACGGGCGCACGGGCGCGAGTTCCCGGCCAGTTACGGCGGCCGCGGCCCCTCGTATGCACTGAGCCTGATGGGCCGCGTCGCCATGGCCTGCCGCGATGTCGAACTGCTGCGCGAGGCGCTGGCGCGGGTGGCGCAGATCCAGGCCGTGATCCCCGAGGTCACGCCGCTGCGGCTGCAGCCGGTGATCGGTCTACAGGGCTGCCTGGCCTGGCTCGAAGGCCGCCGCGCCGAGGCGCAGGCGCTGTGGGAGCAGGCGTTGGCGCACGAGGAGGCCTGCGACCTGTTCGGTCTCGCGCACGAACTGCGCACGCGCCTCGCACTGCAGAGCCTGCAGCGCCGCGACGCGGCCGCCGCGGCTACCTGGCTGCAGCCGATGCTGGCACAGGCCGCCGACGGCCCGCGCGGCGCGCTGTTCGCACTGCCCGAGCTGCGCGAGCTGGCCGGGGCGTCCTGGGGCAAGCTGCTGAGCCCGGGCGAGCAGGCCGTGCTGAGGGCCTGGTCGGCCGACGCGGCGGTGCCGGCCGCCGCCACGCTCGAGGCGTTGGCAGGGCGGCCCGGCTCAGCCGCTTATGACTTGCTCAGCGCGCGCGAGATCGAGGTGCTGGCGCTGATCGCCCGCGGCCTCAGCAACAAGCACATCGCGCGTGAACTTGCGCTCAGCCCGCATACGGTGAAGCGCCATGTCGCGCACATCCTCGAGAAGCTCGACCTCGCGTCGCGCAGCCAGGCGGCTGCGTGGTACCACGCCCACGGCGCCGGCCGAGGCGCCGGCTGACATTGCTCTCGGCCGAGGTTGTGTGAGAACGCGTAGAGCAACAGGGCGTGATGAGCAAGTGATCGGCATAGCTCGCGTGAGCGGCTAGCTGGCGCGGCCGCATGAGGCTAGCAAGGCGCTCAGGCGCCTGCCAACCTGATCGCCTTCAGCGTTTTGCTGATTCCCAGGATGCTCATTACTCTCTTGAGGTTATAGGCCAGCACGTGCAGGCTCATCTCCGTGCTGACGTTGGCAAGTGTGCGGGTCAGGAAGTGCGTTGACCCCATCCAGTGCTTGAGCGTGCCGAACACGTGCTCGACCGTTCGTCTTCGCAAGGTCATCGCGCGGGGTTGCTTGTCGAGGCGGCGTTGCACTGCTTCGAGCACGGCCTCGTGTTCCCAACGTGAGATCCGCCGGTAATCGCTTGGCGTGCACTGTGCCTTCATGGGGCATTGAGGGCACGCACTGCTCCAGTAGCGCCGTAGCAGCAGGCCGTTCTCCTCTCGACTGAAGCGGTAGATCGCGCGCTCTCCCGCCGGGCATTCGTACTCGTCATCGCGGGCGATGTAGACGAAGTCAGCTTTGTCGAAGCGCCCCTCGGCCTTGGCGTTGGACGTCGTCGGCTTGGGCAGGATCGTCGCGATGCCGTCGTCGTGGCAAGCCTTGATCTGCGGCGCGTTGTAGTAGCCGCGGTCGGCCACCGCCTTCAGCTTTGCCTTGCCCATGGCTTCTCGTGCAGCCTGCGCCATGGGGCTGAGCTGCGCCCGGTCGCTGCCAACATTGGTGACCTCGTGGGCGACGATCAGGTGGTGCTTGGCGTCTACTGCGGCCTGGACGTTGTAGCCGACGATGCCGGTGGCCTTGCCATGTGAGGTCATCGAACGGGCGTCCGGGTCGGTGAGCGAGAGTTGGCCGTCGGGCTGCGTCTTGAGCTGCTCCTTTGTCTGGTCGAGCTGGCGCATCTGCCGGCGCAGTCGATCGATCTTGTCCGTTAGCCGCTCGGTCTTGCTCTCCAGGTCTGGCGGCTGGGTGCGGTCGGCAGTCTCGAGCGCATCGAGGTAGCGCTGGATGCTCTCTTGGATCTGCTGCTGGCGCTTGTCGATCTTGCCAGGCGTGTAGTTGCGGTCGCGGCTGTTGACAGCCTTGAACTTGCTGCCGTCGATGGCCACCAGTGCCTCAGAGAAGAGCTTGAGGTCGCGGCAGAGCACGATGAAGCGCTGGCAGACGTTGCGGATGCCAACGCCGTTGTTGCGCCGGAAGTCGGCGATGGTCTTGAAGTCGGGCGCCAGACGGCCCGTTAGCCACATGAGTTCGACGTTGCGCTGGGCCTCCCGCTCCAGGCGTCGACTCGACTGAATCCGGTTCAGGTAGCCATAGATGTAGATCTTGAGCAGGATCGCCGGGTGGTACGAAGGTCGGCCGGTCAGCGCAGGCTCGGCGCCGTCGAACCCGAGCTCTTGCAGGTCGAGCTCTTCGACGTACGCGTCGACCACCCGCACCGGGTTGTCTTCAGCGATGTAGTCGTCGAGGCACTCCGGCAGCAAGGTGACCTGGCTTCGGTCCGCTCCCTCGATGAATCGCTTCATCACGCATCCCGCTAGTCGCGTTGCGCCAATCTAGCGAAGGAGGAGTTTTCACACAAGCTCGGCCACGAGCTGACATCGCCGATGGGAGGCGAAGTCGGCTTCAGACTGACTGCACTCGCTCGGATTTGCGGCTCCGCTCACTGCACGCGATGCTCGACAGTCTCGGTCTCGACCGCGACCTCGGTCGGGGCGCGGCGACCGACGACGGTCACGGTCGGCAGCGTCACCACGGTGGTCTCGGCTTTGGCTGGCCCGGCGTGCTTCGACGAGGCGTCGGAACCGAACGCGACCGCGCCACCGGCCAGCAGGCTCAGCGTGAGGACGGCGGAAAAGATGTTCTCGGTGGTCATGATCGGCTCCTTCTGTCGGGGCGCACAGGGTGCGTTGGCGTGAATGTAGAGAGCCGGGTTTCGCCTTCCCAGCGGCTTGCGACGAAGCACCGATTGCGGCTGACGAATCGCGTCTTGCGGCGACGGGCCGCGTCCGCGCCGGGGCTCGGCCAGCCCGGCCCCCGTGTGCCCGCCCCTCACGGCGTCAGGAAGAGCGCCGGATCGACTGGCGTCGCGTTCAGATAGACGCTGAAATGCAGATGGGCGCCGGTCACTCGACCTGTCGCACCGACGCGGCCGATCTGAACGCCGGCGTCGACGAGCGCGCCGACCGCGGTCTCGATGGCGGACAGGTGGCAGTACAGCGTCAGAAACCCCTGACCGTGGTCGACGATCACGGTGTTGCCATTGAAGAAGTAGTCGCCGGTGTCGGCCACTGCGCCGGCAGCAGCGGCAAACACAGGCGTGCCTGCGGACGCGGCGATGTCCATCCCGCTGTGCGGATTGCGCTTCTCGCCGTTGAAGATCCGGCGCAGGCCGAACGACGACGAGTGCGGCCCGTCGGCCGGGCTCGCGAGCAGCAGTGTCGCCGGCTCGCGCGACGCCGTGAAGCGGCTGGTCACGTCGGCGAGATGGACGCGCTCGCGTTCGTAGCGCGCCAGGTCCTGCGGCGACAGATCGACATGCCGCCGCGCGACGGTCAGCCGCTGCTCGGGGTAGCGCTTGGGCTCGAGCGCGAATGCGATCTCGCGCCCCGCGCCATCGCCAGCGCGTACGGTGAGCGTCTGCCGCTTCTTCGGATCGGTAGCGAGCCCGATGCCGACGATGGCAATCCAGAACCCCTGCCGTTCGGGTTGGGGCAGCACCATCACGCGGCGGCCACCGAACGTTGCCGACGGTCGCAGCGCCGCGGCGCCGAGTTCGACGATCGCAACGCCTCCCGGCACCGCAGCGCGCGGCAGCGTTGCCGATGAAGCGCGCGCGAGCCATGGTGCAGCGACTGCGGCCGCAAGGGATGCAAGAGCGAGGCGACGCTGCACGATGCGCGCCATCGTAGCCGCGCGATGCGCACGACTGCCGTCATGGGCGCGGGCGGCAATCGGCTTCAGACGAAGTGCGGTCAGTCAGCTCTCATGGTCGAACGTCAGCTGTTGTTCAAAGCTGACATTGGCCACTTTCGTATGCAGGGTCAGGCCCGCTTCGGAAACCGACGCTCGACGCCATTGATCGGCCGAATCTCCGCTTGTTGGGGCGACCAACTGGCGCTGCCGACCCGTCGCGGTCGTCCCACCAGCCAATTCCGCTGTCCTAAACCGGATGTCTGCGTGTCTTGGCGACCCGGTGAGCCGGACCATGGAGCCAGTGCTTCCATGGGCGAAGTGACTCCTGTCAGGCGACCGGTGTCGGAACATTTCGGATCCAGCGATGCCGGCTTGCATAGTTGGCGATTGTCGAATGCGCGCAGCCATGCTTCTCCCCGATCTCACGGAGGGATAGCTGTCCGTTGTGATAGTCGCGCTCGACCGCTAACCAGTCGATCGCCATGTTGCGCGTTCGAGGCCGTCGGCCATGACCGGCATCTGGCGCGAGTTCCCCGTAGGTCATGATTTCGTCACTGCAGCCGGGCATGCTGCGCAGCGAACGCCGCGGCCTCCTTGGCGAAGTCGGTCGACTTGGCCACCGACGCCTGCCCGGTGTCGCGCAACTCGCTGAACTGCTCGACGAGGGGCGTCGCCTCCGGCGCCCCCTCGCCGCGCCCAGGAGGGGCGAGCTCGACCTCCTCGATCACGAGGGGCTTCGGCTTGCTGTACGGATGCGGCAGGCCGACCTGACGCAATGCAGCCGAACGCGTCCTCATGCCGTCACCTCGCGAACGCGATTGCGGAGCTCGTCGACGAGTACGCGGCTGTTCTCGCTGTAGTCGACTGGCACGGTCACCAGCTGCACGCCACCTTCGGCGAACGCGGCTTCGAGCGTCGCGACCAGCGATTCGGCCGTCTCGACGCGCCGGCCCTTCGCCCCATAAGCCTCCGCATACTTGACGAAGTCGGGGTTGCCGAACGCAAGGCCCCAGTCAGCGAAGTTGTCGACCGCCTGCTTCCACCTGATCATGCCGTAGGCATCGTCCTGGATGATCAGGACGACTAGGTCGAGCTTCAAGCGGACCGCCGTTTCGAGCTCCTGCGAATTCATCATGAACCCGCCGTCGCCGCACACGGCCAGCACGCGCTTGCCCGGGCTGAGCATCGCGGCCAACATCGCCGAGGGCAACCCGGCACCCATCGTCGCCAGGGCGTTGTCGAGCAGCAGCGCGTTCGCGTTGCGCGTGCGGTAGCAACGCGCGAACCAGATCTTGTACATGCCGTTGTCGAGCGCGACGATGCCGTCGGCCGGCATCACCTTGCGCACGTCGCTGACGATGCGCTGCGGCGTCAGCGGAAAGCGTGACTCCTCGGAGCGGGCGAGCGTCCGCTCGATGATGTTCTCGCGCAAGGGGACGAGAGCCCCGGCATTCGGCAGCTTGCCCTGGACCCGGTCGGCGAGCAGCGCCAGGCTGGGCCCGAGATCGCCGATCACCTCGGCGTCCGGGAAGTAGACCTCCTCCACATTCGCCGGGGTGTAGCCGACGTGGATCACCTTCGGTCCCTTCGGACCCATGATGAAGGGCGGCTTTTCGATCGTGTCGTGGCCAATCGACAGGATCAGGTCGGCCTGGTCGATCGCCTCGTGGACGTAGTCGCGGTCGCTCAGCGCTGCCGTTCCCATCCACAGCTCGGTCCCGCCTTCGGTCGTGCCGAGACCCGCGACCGTTCCCTTGCCCATCTGGGTGTTGAAGAAGGGAATGCCAACGCGACGAACGAAATCCGTCAGCTGGCCAGAGAGGCGGGGGCGGCTGGACGCGGCGCCGAACATCACCAGCGGCCGTTCGGCTCGCATGAGCAGCTCTGCGGCGCGGTCGAGCGCGTTGGGGTGCGCTACCGGAATCTCGATCGGGTGCGCACGGACCAGCGGCACCTCCCGGTCGAGCTGCTCGCCGGCGATGTCCTCGGGAAGTTCGAGGTGCACCGGGCCGGGACGCTCTTCAGACGCCAGGCGGAACGCGTCTCGCACGACGGTCGGAATGCTGGCGGCGCTGATGATCTGGCGTGACGACTTGGTCAGCGGCTTCATCGTCGCGACGATGTCAACGATCTGGAAGCGTGCCTGGCGCGCGCTCATGATCGCCTTCTGGCCGGTGATCAGGATCATCGGCATCGCGCCGAGATGGGCGTAGGCCGCGCCTGTGACGAGGTTGAGGGCGCCCGGGCCGAGCGTGGCCATGCACACGCCGGGGCGGCCGGTGAGGCGGCCGTGGGTCGCGGCCATGAAGGCAGCGGACTGCTCGTGACGAACCAGGACGAGCTCGATGCTTGATGTTCGCAACGACTCGACGACGTCAAGGTTCTCCTCGCCCGGCACGGCGAAGATTCGATCGACACCCTCGTTTTCGAGAGCCCTGACGAACAGGTCGGAAGCTTTCACGATTGGATCTCCGTGGGGTGCGATGCGATGAGGTGTTAGGTGTCCGCCCAGTAGAGCTGCCTCGGGTTGTCGACCAGGATGCGGCGCCGTAGCGCCTCCGGTGGCGCCCAAAGCGCCAGTCGGTCAAGCATCGCCGCGTCGTCGGGCTTCGGCTCGGTCGTGACGGTCGGATGGGGCCAGTCGGTGCCCCACAACATGCGCTCGGGGGCGGCGCGCACGAGTTCGATCGCAACCGGATCGATGTCTGAATAGCTCGGCGCGCCCACCCGCGACGAGATGTAGGGAGCAGATAGCTTGACGTAGGTACGTCCTTGGTCCAGCAAACGGCGCAGCACGTTCATCGACGGGTGGCGGACACCCTCGGGCTGGTTGACGTGCCCGAAATGGTCGATGACCAGCGGGCAAGGGAGTTCGCGGAAGGCGCTATGCGCCGTCACCAAGGCATCACCGCTGTTGGCGACGACCTGGATATGCCAGCCCAGCCTTGCGATTCGAGCCGCGTACGCCGCGAATTGACTGGGTGCCGTCGGGGTATCGCCGATCAGGTACGGCCGAATTCCGCGAACTCCGTGGCCGTGCAGACGGTCGAGTTCTGCATCGCTGACGTCGAGCTTGACAGCGGCAACGCCACGCGAGGTATTGCCCAGCCGGTCGAGCGCGTCGACCAGGCAGCTGTTGTCGAACTCATAGCTTCCCGGCGAGGTGACGATGGACCGCGACAAGCCCAGACGTCGACGCAAGAGCCGATAGTCCGCCACCGTTCCCCAGACTCCTTTGCGACAGTTGGGTCGCGGAAAGCGCGGGTCGAAGATGTGGTGGTGACAATCCGTCGCACCGACGGGCATCGGCAGCGTCGGCGGTTCCATCCCAGCCGAGACCGGGACAGCGACACGCTCCCCGCGAACCTCGGGTGCGCCGCCGATGGCACACCCGGCAAGCCCCGTTGCCAACAGAGACATCCCTGCAGAAGCGCGAATGAATCGGCGCCTCGCGAGAAGCGGCGCGTCGCTCATGGGGCACCCCGATGAACGGGTAGGCCGGCGACTTCGAGCTCGAACTTCAGCACGCAGCCGCGGATTGATTCCGTGCAGAACACGGTCTTGCGCTCCGGCCCGCCGAACGCGGCGTTGGTGAGCGAAGCACCTTCCGGGCTTCGGACGACCTGTGCCGGCTCAGCTCGCGGGGTGAGCACCCAGGCGACGCCGAGCCCGGGGTTGGCGACCACCAGGCGACCGCCTTCGTCCATCGCCAGCCCATCGGGTCCGCTCGGCCCGTACGACGTGAAGAACTGCCCGACCTTGGACACGCTGCCGTCGTCGGCGAGCGGCGCTCGCCACACCGAGTTGCCGCGCGTCGCTGCGACGAAGAGCACTTTCTCGTCCGGCGACAACACGATGCCGTTCGGACTCGGGACGTTGTCCAGCAAGAGGTCGAGCTGTCCGCTGGTCCGAAGGCGATAGACCCGGCCCGTCGGATCATGAAGACCGGTCTGTCCCTGGTCGGTGAAGTAGAGATTTCCCGCCGAGTCGAACGTCAAGTCGTTGACGCCCTTGAAGCGTTCACTGTTGCGCCGCTGAAGGAACGGCCGCACCGTACCGGTGGCGATCTCGCACGCCATCAGGCCGTTCTTGTAGTCGGCGATCAGCAGCTCGCGCTCGGTCAGGAACTTCATCCCGTTCGGCTCGCCGTCGTACTCCGCGACCTGCTCCCAGGCACCCGCCGTGTCGATACGAAAGATTCGGCCAAAAGGGATGTCGGCGACGTACAGGTTGCCGTGGGAGTCGAACACCGGGCCTTCGAGAAACGAATCGGTGGGTTGGCCGCCGCGATTCGCGGTGGCCCATTGCGAGCCCACGCCGCGGCGACGGAAGCGCTCCGGCAGCCGGGTGAAGACCTCAGCGTCGCGTATTTCCGGAGCTTTCAGAGCGAACATGGCGATGCCCATCGACCTTGCTATTGCTTGTCGAACTGGGTGTCGGAGGCCACCTTGCCCCAGTTGGCCGTGCTCTCGGCGAGCAGCTTCGCGAAAGCGGTGCTGCCGATGCTGCGCGGATCCGCGGCGATTCCCTCGGCATAGGCCTTGATGTCGGGCGCCGCTACCGCCTTTGCGATTTCCGCTTCGAGCTTGGCCAGAACAGCCGGCGGCGTTCCCTTGGGCGCCCACAGGCCGGTGAAATTGATGACCCCGTAGCCCTTGACGCCGGCCTCGGCGAACGTCGGCACGTCAGGCAGCACGCTCGCCCGCTTGTCGCCGCTGATGGCGAGCAGGCGGGCCTTGCCGCCCTTCACCTGGCCGACGACGCCAGGCGTGGAAGCGATCTGGAAGTCGATCTGGCCACCCAGCACCGCCATCGTCGCCTCGGACGCGCCCTTGTAAGGCACATGCAGGAAGCGGACGCCGCTTGCGATTCCCAGCGCCTCGCTCGAGAAGTGAGGCGTCGTTCCGGCGCCCCCCGTTCCGTACGTCACCTTTCCGGGCTCGCTCTTGGCGTCGGCGAGCAGGGCCGAGAGGGTCTTGTACTTGGATTCGGTCCGCACGACCACCGCCATCGGTGCGAATACAAAGGCGCTCACCGGCACCAAGTCGACTGCAGGATCGAACGGAAGCTTCTTGAAGATGTGCGGCAACAGCGAGTAGGTCGTGTCGTTCGCCAACAGCGTGTAGCCGTCGGGCGCGGAACGGGCGGCCTCGCCGGCGCCGATCGTCCCCGTCGCGCCCGCCTTGTTCTCGACGAAGAACGTCTGCCCGGTCTGCTCGGTCAGCTTCTGCGCGATCTTTCGCGTGACAGCGTCCACGGCTCCGCCCGGCGCGTAGGGAACGATGATCCGCACCGACTTGGCCGGATAGCCTTGCGCCGACGCGAAAGTCGTGGCGGCGAGCAGCAAGATCGTGATGCTTGTTTGGCGAAAATTCATTGAAGGCTCCTGATCTCATCGAGGACTCGAACGCCAGAGGCGGCGTCGCTTGCCTGTCGAGCATTGAGGGATGCACGCGGCGCGGCGCCCGAGCTATTTCTGCTGCACTGCCAGCGCGTTTCGCGCAGCTGCCACACCCATCTTCACGTAGGCATCGGCCGTGACGCCGCCGATGTGCGGGCTGAGCGTGATGCGCGCTTCGCCCTGGAACGGGTGTGACGCGGTCATCGGCTCGACTGCGAAGCTGTCGAGGCCGGCTCCGGCGACTCGGCCCGAGCGAATGGCCGCGAGCAGCGCCGCCTCGTCGATCAGGCCACCGCGCGCGGTGTTGACGATCAGCACGCCGTTCTTGCATGCCGCCAGCGTCTGGGCGTTGATCAGGTTCGCGTTGTCGGCGGTCAACGGGCAATGCAGCGAAATGGCATCCGACTCGCGCCAGATGGTGGCCAAGTCGACGCTCTCCACATAGACCGGCAGATCCTTCGCGTAGGGGTCGAAGCCGAGGACACGCATGCCCATCGCGTCGGCCATGCGAGCGAACCGCAGGCCGATCGCGCCGAGGCCGACCACGCCCACCGTTCGTCCCTCGAGCTCCACGCTCTTGTGCGTCGCCTTGTCCCAATGGCCAGCGTGCATGCGCTCGTTGAGCGTCACGACCGACTTGGCGCAGGCGAGCAGCAGCGCAAGGGCCTGCTCCGCCACCGCGGCGGCGTTGGCGCCGACCGCGGCGACCACCTTGATGCCGCGCGCCTCGGCCGCGACCTTGTCGATCGTGTCCGTGCCGCTGCCGTGCTTCGAGATCACCCTGAGGCTCGGTGCGGCGTCCATCGCCGCCGCGCCGACCTTGCTGTAGCGCACGATGATCGCCACCGGATCGTGCCGCTTGCACAGGGCGACGATGTCGTCCTCGGTCGGCGTCTTGCCGGCGAACACGACCTCGTAATCGCCGAGCAGCGCCAGCGCGTCTGGCGCCAGGTCGGCACCGGTAACGAGCAACGCGGGCTTGCGCGAGCTCAAAGCGTTTCCCCTTCCTTGATGACGCCGGCGGCGCGTAGCGCACCATCGAGCCAGCCCGGGCGCAGCGCCTTGCGGCTCTTGATGTCGGCGATGCGCTGGGTCTCGGCGGCCAGCTTCTCGGCGGCGAGCGGCAGCATCGCGGCCGCCTTGGCGCGCTCGATGACGGTCACGCCGTCGGCGTCGCCCACGAGCAGATCACCGGGGTTGACGGTCACCCCGCCGATCGAGATCGGATGGTTCAGGCGGCCGGGGACGAACTTGGTCGGGCCGTTCGGGTTCAGCCCGGCGGCATACATCGGCAGGCCCAGTTCGCGGATCGCGACGCTGTCGCGCACGGCGCCATCGATCACGACCGCGGCGACGCCCAGCGCCACGCATTGCTGGCACATGATCTCGCCCATCAGCGCGCTGGACAGGTCACCCTTGCCGTCGACGATGATCACGTCACCGGGCTTGGCGATCGCCATGGCGGCGTGGATCATCAGGTTATCGCCGGGGCGGACCTCGACCGTCAGCGCGGGGCCGGCGAACTTCATCGTCGGTGCCAGCGGCGCGAGGCGCCCGCTGAGGGCGCCGCGGCGACCCGCGACGTCGGCGAGGATCGAGGACGGGTATTGCGAAGCCTGGTCGACGATCTTCGGATCGACACGTTCGAATTCACGGATCACGTCGGGCAATGCAGCGGCTTGACTCATCTGAATCTCCAAGAGGTCGGGCGGAATGGATGCCGGCGAAAGCCCCGGCAGGCTCGGGCTTTAGCCCCGGCGTCAGTCGACCTTGACGCCCGATTCCTTGACGATCTTCCCCCAGCGGGAGATGTCGTCGCGGATGACCTGGGCGAACTGCTCGGGTGTGCCACCGAGCGGGTCGGCGCCTTCGTCGCCGAGGCGCTTCTTCAGCTCGGGCTGCTGCAGGGCCTTGTTGAACTCGGCGTTCAGCTTGGCGACGACGTCCTTCGGCGTCCCGGCCGGCGCGAGGAAGCCGAACCAGGTGATGGCGTCGAAGCCTTTGTAGCCGGCCTCGCCGACCGTTGGCGTCTGCGGCAGGTCGTCGACACGCTTCTCGGACGTCACCGCAAGCGGGCGCAGCTTGCCGGTGCGGATCTGCTGCAGCACCGAAGGCACCGACGAGACGTAGAGCTGCACCTGGCCGCTGATGACGTCCGTGAGCGCCTGGTTCGCGCCCTTGTACGGCACGTGCGTGAAGCGCACGCCGGCGGTCTTCTGGAACTTCTCGCCGGTGAGGTGGGCAACCGTGCCGTTGCCCGGCGACGCGAAGTTGACCTCGCCCGGCTTCGCCTTTGCCGCGGCGACGAGGTCGGCGAGCGTCTTGTACGGCGACTGCGCTGGCACGACAAGGACGAGCGGCGCGCTTGCGACGAGGCCGATCGGCACCAGGTCCTTGACCGGGTCGTACGGCAGCTTGGAATAGAGCGTCGGGTTGATCGCCAGGTTGCTCGTCTGGCCGAGGACGATGGTGTAGCCGTCGGGTGGCGACTTCGCCGCCTGGTCGACGCCGAGGTTGCCGCCGGCGCCGGGCTTGTTATCGATCACGAATGTCCAGCGGGTATTGCTCGTCACGCGCTGCGTCACCTCGCGGGCGACGATGTCGGTGCCGCCGCCGGGCGGGAACGGCACGAGGACGCGGATCGGCTTGGACGGCCACATTTGCGCGAACGCGCTGGTGGTGAGGGTGGTGGCGGCGAGCGCCAGCAACAGGCGGCGAGAAGCTTGCACGGGTTGTCTCCGGTTGAACGCTGGACGCTTACTACCTGGCGTCTCGATGGGGTTCAGTATTGGTCGTGCGGAGGGTACAGTCCAATCGATAATTTCTTGCGAACCATAGATGGGGCTTTTGCTATGGACCTCCGTGACCTCCGCTACTTTGAAACCATCGCCGCTCTCCAGCACATGGGCCGTGCCTCGGCGAAGCTTCATCGGACGCAGCCGGCCCTCACAAGCTGCGTAAGGCGCCTTGAGGGAGTCTGCGGCGCCGCGCTGTTCGAAAGGGCCGGGCGCGGCATCCGCTTGACGGTGGCCGGCGCCGTACTGCTCAAGTGGGCTCAGCGCATGCGGTTCGATATCGAGGACGCGAAGCGGGAGATCGCTGGTATCGGAGCGGGTGTCGCCGGGCACGTCCGCATCGGCATCGTTCCTACCGCAGCGCAGTTCGTGCTTCCAGCTGTCGCACGGCAACTGCTGCGCGATGCTCCCGCTGTCACCTTGCGAACTGTTGTCGGCCTGGTCGACACGCTGAGGCCGTTGTTGCACGCAGGAGAGATCGACATGATGGTCGGCACCGAGATAGCGCCAGAAGCTGGCTACAAGTCCAAGCTGCTTGCCGTCGACGCCATCGTCGTGGCAGCAAGCGCGAATCACGAAGTCTTCCGACAGGACCGGCTAACGCTAAAAGGCTTGACGGCGTACCGCTGGGCGTTGCAGCCTCCCGGAGCCCCGACACGCGACTGGCTGGATCACACGTTCGACCGCAAACGCCTTCCTCGTCCCCAGGTCCAAGTGGAATCAACGATGCTGCTCATGTTGCCGACGCTGATCGAGCAGACTGGGCTGTTGAGCTTCATCTCCCGGCATCATTTGGTCGGTAGTGCAGGAAAGTCCGGACTCAAGGAGGTTCCGATCAAGGAAGCGACGATGCATCGGCGGCTGGTGGTGACCTACCGTGACAACAGCTACCTGTCGCCGGCGGCTGCGAGGCTCATCACGCTGTTCGGGGGCACCGGCCCTGATTAAGGGTCAACTTCGTCGCCTGTGGGCGTGGCGGCGGCGAGCGACCGCGACCGGCCGAGAGCGCCAGTTAGCGAAGCTGCCCGCGAGTTGCCCTTCGCGGCGACGGCTCGTCTCGCCACTGGCCTCTTTCGGCAAGCTTGCGGAACTTACTCTCGGCCACGAGCTGCCGGTCGCGAATGGCAGCTTTTCGAGCGCACTGCCGAGTGGGCGAACTTCCGCGTGGTCCATCCGCTCCTGAAAGACTCAACTCGCGGGGGCGCCAGCACGCACGATCGCCCCCGAGAAT
>Ga0068861_100001045_pt1 | contig 17008 bp, 9 predicted proteins | sample KBSSwiS42_FD_66593 | JGI IMG/M metagenome (GOLD analysis project Ga0068861, IMG submission 66593) | Switchgrass rhizosphere microbial communities from Kellogg Biological Station, Michigan, USA - KBS Switchgrass S4-2 | ecosystem: Host-associated > Plants > Roots > Rhizosphere > Soil ...
ACACTCGCGGCCTCCGCCACGGCGACGCTGGGCAACGCCACCGTGACCATCAATGCGTCCGGGGGTGGCACCATCCCGCCGCACTCGACCACGGTGGCGCTCACGGTGGGCAGCGGCTCCACCGGCGGCGGTGCCACGGTGACCGGCGCGGTCACCAGCAACAGCCCGTGGTTCATCGAAGAGCAGGTGCGACTCGACAATCCGGCGCCGATCACCGCGCTCACCGTGACGCTCACGGTGGCCCGCAATCCCTCCGGGCTCTCGGTGAGCGGCCAGTACAACACCGTCGGTGGCCAGCTCACGCAGTCGAGCAGCACGTCGGCCACGCAGCTGGTCTACACCTGGACACTGGGCGCCGGCCAGACGCTGGCCGCCGGTACCAGCCGGGTATTCGCGGCGCAGATCGGCGGCACGGGCAGCGCGCACGCGACCAGCGGCGACAGCTGGACCGCGACCTACACCAGTGGCGGCACCACCACCACGGTGTCCGGCGGGTTCTAGCGCCGGTAGTTAGTGGGACGCGCCCGCCGTCCGGGCGGGCGCGTCCCCGGACCGATAAGGGAAACTACTAATTGGTTGTTTCGGATGGGGGTCCCCGACGCCGGTTGCTTCCCTCGCGGCGCCGGAGGGGTTTAGGCTGCGGCGGTGCAAGAAGAAACGACGACCTCGGGGAGACGTCGACCGGCGCATCGCTGGCGTGACTACGCGATCGCAGTTGCCCTGACGCTGGCCGCGCTCGGGCTGCGGACCGCGCTGGTGCCGTCTCTCGATAACCGCGCCTTCCTGATCATTTTCGTCCTGCCGATCATCGTGACGGCCTACCTCGGGGGAATGTGGCCGGGACTGTTCGCGACGCTGCTGGTGGCCCTGATCACCGCCTGGTTCGTGATCCCGCCGGCGCACAGCTTCGTTTTCCTGACGCCCATCGACTTCGCGCACTGGGCCTTCCTGGTGCTGGAAGGGGTGCTGATCAGCGTGTTGTTCGCCGAGCTGACCGGGTGGCGGACTGACGCCGCCACCCGCGCCATCGAACGCAAACACGCCACCACCGAGCTCAAGGTACGGCTGGGTTTCGCGGTTGCCGTTGCCATCCTGGGCGCCATCGGCATCGTTTCCTACCTGTCGGTGGTGCGGCTCAACGAGAGTTCGCAACTGGTGATCCGCTCGCAGTCCGTCATCTCCAACATCGACGCACTGGTCACCACCACCTTCGAATCCGAGTCCGCGCAACGCGCCTACATCATCACCGGCGAGGAGCCGTTCGCCGCCGACTACACGCGCTCCATCGGGCGCGTCGACGGCCTGATGCTGGAACTGCGCGACGCGGTGAAGGACGACGCGTTCCAGCTGGAACGCGTGACGGCGCTGGTCGAAGCGGTGCGCCTGCGGCTGAAGCAGAGCGACGAAATCATCGAGGTGCGCCGCACGGAAGGCATGGAAGGCGTGCAACGGCGCCTCGCGCAGAGCCGCACCCGGCAGGGCGCCACACTGCAGGCGACGGTGTTCCGGCTGGCGCAGGAAATGAAGAAGTCGGAAATCCTGCAGCTCAACGAACGCGAACACCAGGCGCAGAGTCGCGCGCTGCTGGCGCGCTGGGTGATCGTCGGCGGCAGCGCGCTGGCGCTGTTGTGTGTTGGCATTGCGCTGTTCGCCATCCGGCGCGACTTCGCCGGCCGCGCGCGCGCCGAGTCCGAGCTCAACCGCTTCTTCGACCTGTCGATCGACCTGTTCAGCATCGCCGGCGCCGACGGCTACTTCAAGCGCGTGAGCCCGGCCATCACCGACATGCTCGGCTACAGCGTCGAGGAAGTGCTGCAGATTCCATACATGGACCTGGTGCATCCCGAGGATCGCGAACGCGCCGCCGACGTCGTGCGCCGCCAGGTCGTGGGCGGCGAACGCATCGATCCGTTCGTCGGGCGCATGCGCCACAAGGACGGCAGCTGGCGCATTCTGTCGTGGCGCTCGATGCCGCGCGGCGACCTGATGTTCGCCACCGCGCGCGACGTCACCGACGAGGAACGCGCCGCCCTGGAACTGCGCGATGCCAAGGACCGGCTCGAGGCGCGCGTCGCGGAACGCACCCGCGCGCTCGAGGAGGCCTACGAATCGCTGCGCAAGAGCGAGCGGCAGTTCCGCGCGCTCATCGAGAACAGCGCCGACTGCATCTCGCTCACCGGCGCGGACCGGGTGTTCCGCTACGTGAGCCCCTCGGTCACCCGCATCGAGGGGTACGCGCCCGAGGAGTTGATCGGCACCCTCGCCATCGATCAGACACATCCCGACGACCTGGAGCCACTGGCCAGGGCGATGGAGAAACTGTTCCTGAGCCCGGGCCAGCCGATTCCGGCGGTCTGGCGCCGCAAACACAAGGACGGCCACTGGATCTGGCTGGAAGGTGTCGCCACCAACCTGCTCGACGATCCGTCCGTGCGCGCCATCGTGTGCAACTACCGCGACATCAGCGAACGGCTGGCGCACGAGGGGCGCGTGGCCGAACAGTTGCAGCGCCTCGCGCTGCTGTCGCGCATCACGCGCGCCATCGGCGAACGCCAGGACCTGGGAAGCATTTTCCAGGCCGTGGTGCGCACCATCGAAGACGACATGCCGGTGGATTTCTGCTGTGTCTGCCTGTACGACGCCGCGGCCAACCACCTGCGCGTGACCTGCCTGGGCGCGCGCAGCGAACCGCTGGCGCAGCACATGAATCTGGCGGTCGATACCGTCCTGCCCATCGACGACAACGGGCTCGGCCGCTGCGTGCGCGGCTACCTGGTGCACGAGCCCGACATCGCCGCGGCCAAGTTCGATTTCCCGCAGCGGCTCGCCGGCGGCGGCTTGCGCTCGCTGGTCATCGCGCCACTGCTGGTCGAAAGCCAGGTGTTCGGCGCACTGATCTGCGCGCGCCGCAACCCGGAGTCCTTCAGCAGCGGCGAGTGCGAGTTCCTGCGGCAGGCCAGCGAGCACACCGCCCTCGCCGCCCACCAGGCGCAGCTGTACACGGCCCTGCAGCAGGCCTACGACGACCTGCGCCAGACGCAGCAGCAGGTCATGCAGCAGGAACGGCTGCGCGCGCTCGGACAGATGGCGAGCGGCATCGCGCACGACATCAACAACGCAATCTCGCCGATGGCGCTGTACACCGAGGCGCTGCTGGAGCGCGAGGCCAGCCTCTCCGAGCGCGGCCGCAAGCAGCTGGAAATCATCCAGCGCGCGGTCGACGACGTGGCGCAGACCGTGGCGCGCATGGGCGAGTTCTACCGCTTCCGCGAACCGGAGGGCGCACTGTCACCCGTCGATCTCAACCTGCTGGTCGAACAGGTGATCGATCTCACCCGGGCGCGCTGGAGCGACATGGCGCAGCAGCGCGGCGCGGTCATCGAGCTGCAGCTCGAGCTCGACGCGGAGCTGCCGCGTATCGCCGGCGTACAGAGCCAGATCCGCGACGCGCTGGTGAACCTGGTGTTCAATGCGGTCGACGCCATGCCGCAGGGCGGAGTGCTGTCGATCCGCACGCGCACCGCCGCGCGCCCGCAGGGCGCTTGCGCGCTCATCGAAGTCGTGGACAACGGCGTCGGCATGGACGACGAGACGCGGCGCCGCTGCCTCGAGCCGTTCTTCTCCACCAAGGGCACGCGCGGCACCGGCCTCGGCCTGGCCATGGTCTACGGCGTGGTGCAACGGCATGGCGCGCAGCTCGAGATCGAGAGTGAACGCGGCAAGGGCACGGTGGTGCGCATCGAATTCCCGCGCGCCAAGTCCGAGGCGGCGACGCTCACCGACCAGGCGCAGGCACCGGCCGGACCGATGCGCATCCTCATCGTCGACGACGATCCCATGCTGCTCAAGTCGTTGCGCGACGCGCTGGAAGCCGACGGTCACGAGGTCACGAGCGCCGGCGGCGGACAGGCGGGCATCAACGCATTCGTCGAATCACACGCCGAAGGCCGCCCCTTCCCGGTGGTCATCACCGATCTCGGCATGCCGCACGTCGACGGCCGCAAGGTGGCGTCGACCATCAAGGCCTCGGTGCCCGCCACCGTGGTGCTGATGCTCACCGGCTGGGGACGGCGGCTGGTCGCCGAAGGCGACATCCCGGTGGGCGTCGATGAAATCCTCAGCAAGCCGCCGCGCCTGACGGACCTGCGCGCCGCGCTGGCCGCGCACCGTGCGCGTAGTTAGGCGGCCGCGCGGCTCACGAGGCGTTTTTCATGTCGAGCGTGCAACCGTAGCTGCTCACGGCCGTGGTCTTGAGCGCGCGCAGCAGCACGTTCGCGGCCGGCGACAGCAGCCAGTCGGTGCGCGTGATGATGCCGAACGCATCCATCGAACAGGTCAACTGGATGGGCAGCGTGGCGACCATGCCGTAATCCGCGTAGTAACGCGCCACGTCGGTGGAGACCACCGCGATGAAATCGGTCTGCTGCAGCATCTTGGTGAGGAACAGCAGCGACGCGGTCTCGATGAGCTGGCGTGGCGGCGTGAGCCCGGCCTCCTGGAACATCAGGTCGAAGCGATGGCGCAGCACGCTGCCGATGGGCGGCACGATCCACGGCTGCGACTCGAGCGCTGCGAGCTCGAGCCGCGCGGTATTCAACAACGGGTGACCGGGGCGAACCACGGCGCACACCGGCTCCTCGGCGAGTTTCTCGTAGCGCAGCCCGGCCGAGTCGTTCCCTTCGAACAGCCGGCCGACCATGATGTCCAGCTTGCCCTGCGCCAGCGATTCGATCAGCACGTTGCTGGAATCGACCACCAGCTCCACGCGCAGTTTCGGATTGTCGCGCGCCACGATCTTGATGGCCTGTGGCAGCAGGCTCAGTGCCGGACCGGTGATCGCGCCCAGGCTCACGTGACCCGAGAGACCGGTCTTGAGCGCGTCCACTTCCTGTCCCGCTTCCCGCAGGCTCGACAGCGCGATACGCGCGTGACGAATCATGGTCTCGCCGTACCAGTTAGGCCGCATGCCGCGCGGCTGGCGCTCGAACAATGCGACGCCGAGCATGTCCTCGAGGTCCTTGAGCAGCTTCGAGGCAGCGGGCTGCGACATGTTGAGCACTTCCGCCGCACGATGGATGTTGCCCTCGTCGTTGATGGCCGTGAGCAGCATGAGCTGCCGGGTCTTGAGACGCGCGCGGATGAACCAGGGTGAAGCTCTGGACATATACGAATCCCCCTAAATCCGTGTTTTCGGATGTGCGGATGAGTATATCTCCCTATTCGAACGGGGCTTGTTGGATGTCAGCGCCAGGGCGCAGTCTTGCCCCGGGAATGGCCCAGCCGATCCGACATATCACAACTCGTCAGCGGTCCTGGGCCCCGGTGCTCGTACTGGTGCTGTTCCTGGCCGCCTGCTCGGGTGGCGCCGAACCGCCGGGACAGGCTGGCGGCACCCCGATCGTGCTCGGGATCAGCCAGGTCGACGTCGCGGCGAACTGGAATGCAGCCATGACGGAATCCATCCGCCAGGCCGGGCACGACGCCGGCATCGACCTGCGTATGCAGGATGCGCATCGCAGCCAGGAGAACCAGGTGGCGACGCTGCGCGCCTTCATCAGCCAGCGCGTCGACGTGATCGCGTTTTCGCCGGTGGTCGAAACCGGCTGGGAAACCGTGCTGCGCGAGGCGCGATCCGCGGGCATCCCGGTGATCCTCATGGATCGCGCCATCGAGGTCAGCGACGACTCGCTGTACGTGTCGCTGATCGGTGCGGACTTCATCGAGGAGGGACGGCGGGCCGGACGCTGGCTGCTCGAGCACTTCCGCGACCTGCCGGGCGAAATCGACATCGTCGAGCTGCAGGGGACGGTGGGTTCGGCCCCCGCCAACGACCGCAAGCAGGGCTTCGCCGAGATCATCGCGGCCGATCCGCGCTTCCGCATCATCCGTTCACAAAGCGGCAACTTCAGCCGCGAGAGCGGCAAGCGGATCATGCAGAGTTTCCTCGACGCCGAGGGGCGCCGCATCCGCGTGCTGTTCGCCCACAGCGATACCATGGCGCTGGGCGCGATCGAGGCCATCGAAGCCGCGGGGATCAAACCCGGCAGCGACATCCTGGTGATTTCGATCGAAGGCAGCCGTGAAGGCCTGAAGGCCATCGTCGCGGGCAAACTCAACTTGTCCGTGGAATGCAGCCCGCTGCTCGGGCCGCCGCTCATGGCCACGGTGAAAGATGTCGTGGCTGGCCGTCCCGTGCCGCGGCACATCGTGACCCGGGAAGCGATGTTTTCGCGCGAAACAGCCGCCGCGGCACTGCCGGATCGCCGGTACTGACGGGCTGACTTCCTCGTGACGCAAACCCGTCTCTCGCGGCGCGACACCCTGAAATGGCTCGGCGCCACCGCTGCGACCACCGCGGCCGCGCGCCCCGCCCGCCTGCTGTTCGACGACGACAAACGCGCAATCGATTTCTTCCGCCTCGCCGACGTGCGGCTCGGGAGTGGCCCGTTCCTCGACGCGCAGACTCTCGACGCCGCCTACCTGCTGCGGCTCGAACCGGACCGGCTGCTGCACAACTTTCGCGTGAACGCCGGGCTCGAACCGAAGGCCGCGGTGTACGGCGGCTGGGAATCGGTGCAGCCGTGGATCGACATCCGCTGCCACGGGCACACGCTCGGGCACTACCTGTCCGCCACCGCGTGCATGTTCGAGAGCAGCGGTGATGAACGCTTCGCGCAGCGTGTCGACTACGTGGTCGGCGAGCTCACCGCCTGCCAGGCCAGGACGGGCGGCTGGCTCGCCGCGTTTCCGGACGGCATCGCGCCGCTCGCCGACAGTCTTGCCGGCCGGCCCTTCGCGGGTGTGCCCTGGTACACCACGCACAAGGTGCTGGCGGGGCTGCGCGATGCCCACCGGCATCGCGGCTCCGCCACGGCTCTCGAGGCCTGGGTGAAATTCACCGACTGGATCCGCTCCGCCAGCCGCGACGTGCCGGACGGGCAGTTCCAGAAAATGCTGGAACGCGAGCACGGCGGCATGAACGAGGTGTGCGCGGAGCTGTTCGCCGTGACCCGGGACACGGGCTACCTCGAGCTCGCGAAACGTTTCTCGCACCGGGCACTGCTCGAACCGCTGGCGCAGATGCGCGATACGCTCGACGGCCTGCACGCCAACACGCAGATACCGAAGGTCGTGGGCTTCAGCCGCATGGGCCGGCTGGACGCCGGCGGCGACTACGGCCGCGCCGCCGAGTTCTTCTGGGATACCGTCACGCAGCGGCGCTCCTTCGCCACGGGCGGGCATGGCGACGGCGAACACTTCTTTCCGCCGCAGGAATTCGCGCGTCACCTCGGGTCGGCCAAGACCATGGAGACCTGCTGCACGCACAACATGCTGCGCCTCACGCGGTCTATCTACACGACCCGGGTGCGCGTGCCGTACATGGACTACTTCGAGCGCGCCCTGTTCAACGGCATCCTCGCGTCGCAGGACCCGGATTCGGGGATGATGACCTACTTCCAGTCGACGCGACCCGGCTACGCCAAGCTGTATCACACACCCTTCGATTCGTTCTGGTGCTGCACCGGGTCGGGCCTCGAGAACCACGCGCGTTACGCCGAAACCATCTACGCGCACGACCGCGACACGCTGTACGTGAACCTGTTCATGGCCTCGACGCTCGAGTGGCGCGAGCGCGGCCTGGCGGTGCGCCAGGACACGCGTTTCCCCGACAGCGACCGCACGCGGCTCACCTTCGAGACGGCGCAGCCGCAGGAACTGAAACTCGCGATCCGTCACCCCGCGTGGTGTCCGGTCATGTCGATCACGCACGGCCGCAAGAAATACACCAGCCGGCGCCCCGGCGAATTCTTCGAGCTCACGACCAACGTGAAGCGCGGCGACACGCTGGAGCTGCGGCTGCCGATGTCGCTGCACCTGGAACCGCTGCCCGGCTCACCCGCCGCGGAATGCGCCGCCGTCCTGTATGGCCCGATCGTGCTCGCGGGAATCCTGCCCGGACCCGGAGTCGAGCCCGCCTCGCAACTCATCGTCAATGAACGCAAGTCCGGCGAGATGCTCAACGAGCCGGTTGCGATTCCAGGCTGGCCCCGGCCGCTCGCAGACCTGCCGGCACATTTCACTCGCACGGATCCGCAGCGGCTCACGTTCCTGGCGGCGGGATTCGAAGGCGGCGCCGTGCGGTTCATCCCCTGGTTCCGGGTCGCCCACGAGCGCTACAACCTCTACTGGCAACGGCGCGCCTGAGCCCCCGGCGCCCGACCCACGCTCCAAACCCCGAAAACTCGTGAACTGGAGCCTTTCCTAGGGAAACCCGGTGTGACCCGCATCACCGTGGTTTTGTCACATAACGGCCAAGATCCCCTCTGTCTCAGACCGTGTTTTGGGGGCGTACTCGCGCCCGGAGGGAGCTTTGTGGCTATACAAAAAGTGTTGATCGTCGATGACGCGCGCCCGGATCTCATGAACCTGGAAAGGATCGTGAGCGCCGCGGGCTACACCACGATCACCGCCACCAACGGTCAGCAGGCGGTTGAAATTTCGAAGGCCCAGCTTCCCGACGTCATTCTCATGGACGTCAACATGGACCAGATGGACGGTTTCGCCGCGACGCGCGCCATCGGCGGCGACGCGGCCACCAAGGCCATCCCGGTGGTGCTGGTGACCAGCAAGAACCAGAAGGCCGATCGCGTCTGGGCGCAGATGCTCGGCGTGAAAGGTTACGTCACCAAGCCCTACACACCCGACCAGATCCTGAGCGCCATCACGGCCTGCGCCTGAGCACCTGATGGCCGCACCGTTTCACCTGCCGCTCGGATTGCCGCCGCTCCCGCCGGAGCTCGCGGCGCTCCTCGCGCCGCCCAGCGCAACGGTCGAGAATCCGGACCAGATCGTACGGCAGGCGTTTCGCGTCGGGCGCATGCGCCTGCTCGCGCCGTTCGCGACCGCGAGCGAGCTCACCGAGATGCCCGATGTCTATCCGCTGCCGCGCGCACCGGACAACCTGCTCGGCCTCGTGAACCTGCACGGCCGCATCGTGCCGCTGTTCGATCTCGCGGCGCTGTTCGAGACCGAACACCTGCCGCGGGAGAAACGCATGCTGCTGGTGATCGGTCATGGCGACCAGGCCGCCGGCATCGTCATCGACGGGCTGCCGAGACGCATGGTGTTCGCGCCCGAGTCGAAGATCGTCCCGCCGCAGCTGCCGGCCGGCGCCGCCGGCGCGGTGCTCGCCACCTACCTCGCCGGCAACGACGCGTGGTTCGAATTCGATTACGCGCAACTCCTTCTTCAAGTGAGCTAACAACATGGCCCTCCGCAACGTCTTCGGCGCCCAGTCCATCCGGCAGAAACTGCTGCTCGGCACGCTGTTCCTCGCCATCATCCCGGTCGCCGTCACCTCGGTGATCGTGGGCCGCGAGTCGCTGAACTCGGGCCGCGCGGCACTCGAGGCGCAGGCGCGCGAAGCGCTGATCGCACAGCGCGCCTCCAAGGCGGCGCAGGTCACTTCGTACTTCGACACACTGGCCAACGAAGTGCAGGTGCTGGCCGCCGCGCCCGACGTGGTCAATGCCATGCGCGAGCTGCCGGCCGCCTTCGACAACTCGGTGCTCAACATCGCCGACCTGCCCGCCGAGCGCGCGCGCCTGTCGCGCTACTACACCGCGGACTTCATCCAGGAATTCGAGAAGCGCAACACCGGCAAGAAACTCGACATGGCCGGCACCGTCACAGCGCTGCCGGATCTCACGATGAACCTGCAGTACCAGTACATCGCGGCCAACCCGCATCCGCTGGGCTCCAAGAACAATCTCGACCGCGCCAACGACGGCTCGCGTTATTCGGAACTGCACGGGCAGATCCATCCGTTCCTGCGCACCGCGCTGCGCCAGTTCGGCCTGTACGACATCTTCCTGGTCGAGCCGCGCAACGGCATCATCGTCTACACGCAGTTCAAGGAGCTCGACTTCGCCACCTCGCTGGTGAACGGGCCGTACGCCAAGACGCGCCTCGCGGACGCGTTCCGCCAGTCCTGGTCGCTGGACCGTCCCGGCCAGATTGCCATGTCGGAGTTCGGCGAGTACCTGCCCTCTTACAACGACCAGGCCGCCTTCCTCGGCACTCCCATCTTCGACGGCGGCAAGAAGATCGGCGTGCTAATCGTCCAGGTGCCGATCGACAAGATCAACTCGGTGATGACCGACGAAGGCAAGTGGAAGGAGCGCGGTCTCGGCGACACCGGCGAGACCTACCTCGTGTCCGCGGCCGACGGCACGCCGCGTTCAGTGGCCCGCCTGGCGGTCGAAGACATCGCGGCCTACGCCCGGAGCGTGGGTGACGCCGGCTTCGCCAAGGGCCTGGTGAATGCCGTCAGCATGAAGGGCACCAGCATCGGCCTGGTGCCGATCAAGACCCAGGCCACGCAGGAAGTATTCGAGAAAGGTCTCACCGGGTTCGGCGTGTACCCGAACTACGCGAAGTCACAGGTGCTCGGCGCCTACGCCCCGCTGTCGGTGCTGGGCCTGCGCTGGGCCATCGTCTCCGAGATCAAGGCCGCGGAAGCGTTCGCGCCGGTCACACGGGTGCGCGAGAAAGTGGTGGTGTGGTCCACCGGTATCGCCGTGGCGCTGCTGGGCCTGGGCCTGCTGATCGCGTTCTCGTTGCTGCGTTCGGTCACCCGGCCCATCACGAAGATGCAGAACGCCGTGAACGCCATCGCCGACGGCGACTTCACCGCGCGCTCGCAGCTCGGCGGCGACGACGAATTCGGCCAGCTGTCGCGCGCCTTCGACGACCTGCTCGACGATCGCGTGGCACGTCTCGCCGATGCCGAGCGCGAAAACGAAGACCTCAACAACTCGGTGGTGCAGCTGCTGCAGGCCGTGGCCCAGTTGTCCAACAAGGACCTGACCGCCAAGGCGCCGGTCACGGCGAACGTGATCGGCACGGTGTCCGACTCCATCAACCTGCTGGCCCACGAGACCGGCCGCGTGCTCTCCGAAGTGACCAGCATCGCGGCGCAGGTGAAGCTCTCCACCGAACGCGTGAAGCGCCAGGCCGAATCGGTGAACGCCACCGCCGCGGCGGAACGTTCCGACGTCGAACGCGCGGGCGAGAATCTCGCGAACGCGTCCAAGGTCATGACCCAGGTGGCCGAGCTCGCCGCCGCATCCAACCGCGCTGCCGAGCAGGCGACCACCTCGACGGTGACCGCGCTCGGTTCGGTGAACGAAACCGTGCGCGGCATGGAAGGCATCCGCGAATCCATCGCCGAGGCCGAAAAACGCATCAAGCGCCTGGGCGAACGTTCGCAGGAAATCACCGGCATCGTGAACCTCATCAACACGATCGCCGAACGCACACACGTGCTGGCGTTGAACGCCTCGATGCAGGCCGCCGCCGCCGGCGACGCGGGCCGTGGCTTCGCGGTCGTGGCCGAAGAAGTGCAGCGCCTCGCCGAGAGCTCGCGCCAGGCGACGCAGCAGATCGCGCAGCTGGTGAACAACATTCAGATCGAGACCGCCGACACGATCAACACGGTGAACAAGACGATTTCGCAGGTGGTCTCGGGATCCGAGCTCGCCGCCCGGTCCGGTCAGCAGATGCGCGAGACGCAGCAGTCCACCGCCTCGCTCGTGGAGCTCGTGAAGCGCATTACGTCATCGGCACAGGTGCAGATGAAGATCACCACCGAGCTGCGCAACCGCGTGCACCAGATCGGCGCCAGCACCGAAAAGACCGCGGCGGAGATTCTGCTGCAGTCCGAGGCCACCGCCGACCTGTCGAAGTCGGCCGACCGGCTGGTCGAATCGGTGCGCGTGTTCAAACTACCCAGCAACAGGGCGGCATAACGGGAACCCGATGCGAGGACAGGATCTCCTCACCGCGCTCGCCGACGAGCTCAGGGGCATCGCCCCGGAGCTCGCGCAGGCCTATGACGCGGGCTCGGTCCCCGAGCCCGAGGCGATCGCGCACGCCAATCACTCTTATATAACGTCCGTGTCCCGCCTTTCTGAAGCCGCGGGGTACATGGGCCTCGCCGGCGTGCAGCGCATCTGCGCCAGCGTGCTCGCCAATCTCGAACACCTCGATCCGGCCGACGCCGACGCGCGCGTGCTGGTGCGCGCCTTCTTCACCGACTGGGCGCCGCTGCTGGAAGCGCACCTGCGCGACGCCGCTGCTCCGGGCCCGATCGACACGCTGCTGGCGCATTTCAGCGGCAGCTGGGTGCCGGCGCCGCTCGAAGCCGCGGCCCTCGATGAGCTGCGCGCCGAACTCGCCGCGGCCAACTCCATCGGTGCGGCATTGAACGAAGACGCGCCGCCGGAGGTGCTGACCGGCGCGGATCTCACGCTCGACATTTCCGGCGACGTGGACGCCGCCCTGCTCGACGCCTTCCTCAACGATTCTCCGCCGCAGGCCGCCGAAGTGACCCAGTCGCTGTCGGGCTGGCTGTCGGCGAAAGACCTGGCCGACCCCGCGCAGGTCGAGTTGCTGCGCAATGCCAAGCGCGCCGCGCACACGCTCAAGGGCTCGGCCAATATCCTCGGCATTCGCGGCGTCGCCAAGCTGGCGCATCGACTCGAAGACCTGCTCGAGATCTGCGAGACCGACGCCGTCAAACCTTCCGAGCAACGCGCGCGCGCGCTCATGGCCGCCGCCGACTGCCTCGAACAGATGGTGGCCACGGTCGCCGGCGAAGACGTGGCCCCCGACAACGCGCTCGATGTCGTCGCCGCGCTCGACGCCGCGCGCGACGATAGTTTCAAGAACCAGGCGGTGCCGGGAGGGGATTCGCGTGTTTCGCGCGAGACTCCCGCAGCCACCTCGGCCGGGAACTCCACGAACCACGAGAACCCCCTCCCGGCACCACTCGTTCCGGCGCGCGACACGCGGCAGATGACGCGTGTGCCCTCGCAGCTGCTCGACGACCTGGTGCGCATGGTGGGTGAGGTCACGATCAAGATCGGCGAGCTGGAGCAGGAACTGAAAGGCGCCTCCACGCACTCGCGCGAGCTCATCGAACGCGATCGCGCCATCCAGAAGCGCCTGTTCGAACTCGAGAATTCCGTGGACATCCGCGGCCTGGCCGCGCGCCACAAGCTGCACGCGGTGGCGCCGGCGCCGGCCCACGACTTCGACTCGCTGGAACTGGACCAGTACAACGAAGTGCAGTCGCTGACGCGCGCGCTGATGGAAGAAACCACCGACGCACGCGACCTCGGCCTCGGCCTCAAGGACGAGCTCGCGGGTCTCGCGGGCATCGTGCACCAGCAGCAGCGCCTGATGCGCGAGCTGGCGCACCTGGCCTCGCAGACACGCATGGCGCCGGTCGAGACCATCGTGCCGCGCCTGCAGCGCAACGTCCGCCAGACCTGCGCGGCCACCGGCAAGCAGGCCGAGCTGCGCGTGGTCGGACAGGACATCCTGGTCGACGCCGACGTGCTCAACCAGCTGCTGGATCCGTTGCTGCACATTCTCAGGAACGCCGTCGACCACGGGCTGGAGATGCCCGCGGAGCGCGCCACGCTCGGCAAGCCGCGCGCCGGCAACATCACGCTCACGGTCGCACGCCGCGGCCAGGTGGTCACGGTGCAGGTGGCCGACGACGGACGCGGTCTCGACCTCGAGCAGATCCGTTCCAAGGCCATCGATCGCGGCCTGCTGGACCTCGGGGCCAGCGCCACCGACGCGGAAATCGCGCGCCTCACGCTGTTGCCCGGTTTCTCGACGCGCGACGCGGTCACCGAAATCTCGGGCCGCGGTGTCGGTCTCGACGTGGTCGCGACCCGCCTGCGCGCGCTGTCGGGATCCATCGACATCCGCAGCCGCCGGGGCGAAGGCCTCACCATCGAGCTGCGCTTCCAGGCGTCGCTGGTCGCGACCCACGCGCTGTTCGTGCGCGACGGCGGCCAGGTGTTCGGCATCGCCAGCCACGCGGTGCAACGCGCGGTACCGGCGGTCGCCGTGACGCTGGTGCGCGAGAACGGCATCCTGTACGCCGACTTCGACGCGCATCGTTATCCGGCGCACGAGCTGCACGCGCTCACCGGGCTCACGCCCGCCAGCGCTCCCGAGCGCCGCAATCTCGTGATCGCGGACACCGACAGCGGCCCGGCCGGCATCCTGGTCGACGCGGTACTCGACGCCGGCGAACTGGTGACGCGACCGGGCGGCCGTTATCTCAAGCGTATTCCGGGCGTTTCCGGCATCGGAATTACGGGCGACGGCAGCGTGATTCCGCTGCTCGACATCGCCGAACTGGTGCGCAGCCCGCGCGAGCACTCGGTACGCGCCGCGGCCGAAGCGCGCGCGCAGGCGCAGGGCCTGCGGCGTTCGCGCGTGCTGGTGGTCGACGACTCGTTGTCCGTGCGCCGCGCGATCGCCTCGCTGCTCGAGGACCAGGGTTATGAAGTCGCGCTGGCGCGCGATGGCCTCGAGGCCGTCAAGTCGCTCGATGCGGTGCGCCCGGACGTGCTGCTCACCGACCTCGAAATGCCCAACATGAACGGCCTCGAGCTCGCCGCGCACGTGCGCTCGCGCCCGGAGCTCGCCGCCCTCACGGTCATCATGATCACCTCACGCTCGATGGACAAACATCGCCGCCAGGCGCTGTCCGCGGGCGTGAACGTCTATCTCACCAAGCCGTACACCGATCACGAGTTGCTGCAACACGTGGCCAGTGCCGTTACCGCACGCGTAGAGAAACGCGTCGCCGCGGGCTGAAGCCACACAAGGGAATGACATGAGTAACAAGACGCGCGTTCTGAATGTCCGAGTCGTAGGGTTTTCAGCCCCCGAGCGCCAGATGCTGAATTCGATCTTCCTGCTGTCGGTCGCACCGGCACGCCAGATCGGCTACAAGCTCTGGAACCCGGAAACCGGCACGGCCCCGGACATGTACCTGCTGGATGGCGACAGTGAAAGCGCCGTCGCGAGCTGGCAGGCGACGTTCGCCAGCACCTCCGATCGCACGCTGGTGGTCGGGTCCAAGAACCAGGACCTCGGCGTGGCTTCCGCCTTGCGGCCGCTCGGTCTCAAGGTGGTCGGCGCCATGGATCGCCTCGCCATCGCGCTCAACAACGTGGCGCGCGAAGCCACCGCGGGCGACTCGGGACACGAGCTGTCAGCCCCGGCGGCCAGCCTGCCCGCGAGCACCCGGCCGGCGAGCGGCGACACCGCCTCGATGCCGAAACAGGAACAGACCCTCGCGCGCGTCACCACCGGCATGACCTCGCAGCAGCCGGCGCTCTCGGCCAGCATGAACGCCGCGCTGCCGCCGATGACGGCCGCCGCGAACACGATGTCCACGGCCGCCAGCACGATGGCGGGCGCCGCGCACACCCTGTCGAGTGCCGCGAGCACGCTCGCCGGCAACGCCGCCTCGGTCGCGGCGACCACGCTGGCCGGCGCCGCGCACACCCTGTCGGCCACCGTGAGCAGCGCGACCGCCGCCAGCCCCGCGGTGACCATGACCGCCGCGGCGCCCGCGGCCACCGTGCTGCCCCACATGACGCTGCAGCCGAACGTCTCGCTGGATCGTTCGTTCAACGAGAAGCCGGTGACGGAAAAGACCGTCGACAAGATCCTGAGCGACAAGCCGCTGGAGAAAGACCCGCCCGCCGCGCCCACGATCAGCCTGCAGTCGAGTGGTGTGACGCCGCTGTCGCCGTCGGCACTGTCGGCCGCGGTGGCACCCACGGCGCGCTCCAACCTGCGCGTGGTCGCGAATCCGCTGTCGGCTTCGCTGCCCGCCGCCACTCCAATGGTCGCCAAGCTGGCCGAGGCGCCCATGCAGCCCGTGGCGCCGCCGGCCGCGCCGGTGGTCGCGAAAATCGCCGAGGCACCGCTGCAGCCGCCACCGACCGTGACGGTCGCCGCGCTGCCGCCGGTCGCGCCCGTCATGCCGGCCGCGGTACCCACCCCGCGCCACGAGGAACACAACTTCCGCGTGCTGGCGGTGGACGACAGCCCGCTGATGCGTACCTTCCTGCAGAACAAGCTCGCGCCGTACGGCATCACTCCGGACTTCGCGGCCTCGGGTGAAGAGGCGCTGTTCAAGATCTCCAAGCAGCACTTCGACCTGATCTTCCTCGACGTGATGCTGCCCGGCATGGACGGCTACGACGTCTGCAAGATGATCAAGAAGAACAAGGACAACAACCTGATGAAGGTCGTCATGCTCACCAGCAAGGACAAGACCTTCGACAAGATCCGCGGCACGATGGCCGGCTGCGACGGCTACCTGACCAAGCCGGTCGACGAGATGAAGCTGCGCGCCATCATCGAGAGGCACTCCGTCACGCACAAGTGACGCACACGGAAGTCCCACCATGACCGAACGCGTACTCATCATGCGGCATGCTTCCGGGCTCGTGAACCGGGCGCGGCGCCTGGCCATCGAGAAGTGGCCGCAGGCCCGGCTCGAGGTGCACGACCTCGCGGCGTACGGCAAACCTCCGGCCGATTTCCGCTGGGACCGTTACGCGCACATGCTCATCGACGACGAGTACCTGCGGCGCGAGGGCCTGCTGTGGATCTCGGAGCTGCGCTCGAAGCCCAACTTCCCGAAGATCGTGCGCGTGCCGCAGGAAGAAAAGGCGCGCCACAAGCCGCCGGCCGAGATCGAGGTGAAGGCGCCGCCGCTGCCGCAGAAGCGCGAGGCGAAGCCTGCGGCGTCCTCGCCCGCCGCCCAGATCAAACCCATCCGCCAGGATTCGAAGGCCGCGAGCCGCCCGGCGCCCGCGGAAGACAGCCCGAGCATGATCGCGCGCGTCGAGGCCAAGCGCCTGGCCGACGCCGAGGCCGTGTTGCGCTCGGCCGGTATCCAGGGCTTCACGCCGGTGAAGCCGCTCGGCAGCGGCGCCACGGCCAACGTCTGCCTGTGCGAGCGGCCCGACAAGCAGCAGGTGGTGCTCAAGATCCTCAAGGGTGAAGGCAGCGGCGACTCCGACCTGCTGTCGCGCTTCGTGCAGGAATATTTCGCGGCGTCGAGCATCGACAGCCCGTACGTGGCCAAGGTGTTCGAACACGGCTTCACCGACAGCCA
>Ga0068861_100001051_pt1 | contig 16978 bp, 15 predicted proteins | sample KBSSwiS42_FD_66593 | JGI IMG/M metagenome (GOLD analysis project Ga0068861, IMG submission 66593) | Switchgrass rhizosphere microbial communities from Kellogg Biological Station, Michigan, USA - KBS Switchgrass S4-2 | ecosystem: Host-associated > Plants > Roots > Rhizosphere > Soil ...
ACGCGAGTCTTAGACTTTCGCTGATTCCTTGCTACCGGAGGTTGGTCCGCTGCTGAAGCCGTTGCCGCTGCTGCCGTCAAAGCTCGACACCGGAACGGTGTTTGTTCTCTGTGAGAACGCAATCCGCCTCCGCCGAGTCATGTCAGCCGTCACGATGGTCCCATCCTGGTGCGCTCTGTGCCGGGCAGCAACGAGCCCGCCTGTGCCAGCGCCGCCACGAATTCGCTCTGGCTGCAGGCTTCAGCACGCCCTGTCGGCAGGTTGAATCAATTCTGCCCGAGCTCGCCGTTGCGACGAAGGTGGTGGCGGCGCAGAATTAAAGTCGCGTAAGACAATTTCAGGCTGCCGCCGCCCGGCGTCGCGAGCAGGCGGGACGAGCATTCGCCCCCTCGCTATGACACGGGCGCTCTGCCATGCCCGGGGACCAACGCGCTTGGCGCTCGACGCAAAGGCGAATGAACTCGCTACGCTTTGCGCAGATCCACGCCTCGCATTTGCTCGCAATATTCGGAAATTGACACAGCCGGCTAGGCCACTACCATCTGCGGGACGGGTGGTTCAACCGAGCCGCCTGAAACAAACAACCAATCGCCTCACGTGGCGCACCACGATTAGCAGGAAGGGATGCGATGAGACTCGGATGTAGGAGACTCACAGGGGGCCTTCTGGCCGCGGTTGGCGTTTTACTCGTCTGTGGTCAGTCGGCGCTGGCGCTCGCCGCCGGCGCGGAGGAGGTGCAAGGGCCCGGTGCGGAGCCGGCGTGCTTCAAACCCTGGAAGAAAACGACCAAGTACTTTCAGTGGAAGAAGAAGCCTGGGCCTTATCGCATCGCCCTCGACAACGGTTTCATCGGCAACACCTGGCGGATCCAGATGATCAAGACTGCCAAGGCCTTTGCGGAACAAGCAAATGTGAAGCCGCTACTCAAGGAGTTCAAGGTCATCTCGACGGGCGAGGATCTGCCGGCGCAGATCGCCGCCGCCAACAACTTCATCGACGCGGGCTATGACGCGGTCATCGTCAACGCGCTCAATCCGGCAGCTTTCGGACCAGTGGTCAAGCGGGCGAAGGCCGCCGGCGTGGTGCTGCTCTCGTTCGACAACGTGATCGAGTCGGAAGACAACATCGTGGTCAACGTCGACCAGGTCGAGCTCGGCCGGCTCTCGGCGCGCTGGCTGCTGGCGGAGATCAAGTCCGACGGCGGCAAGCTGCTCGAAGTTCGCGGTCCTTCCGGCAACTCCGTCGATCGCGATCGCCACAATGGTTTCCGCGAGGTCCTCGGCGCATCCAAGAAGAAGTTCGAGGTGGTGGAGGTCATCGGCAAGTGGGATGACGGTACCGCGCAGAAGGCCACGGCGGATGCCATCGCGGTTCACAAGAAATTCGCGGGTGTTTACACGCAGGGCGGCTCGACCGGAACCGTGCGCGCGCTGGTCGATTCGGGGCATCCCATGGTCCCGATCTCCGGTGAGACGGAGAATGGCTTTCGCAAGCTGTGTGCAAAGTATGCTGCAAGCGGCTTGCATTGCTCGTCGACGGGAACCGGACCAGCCCAGGTAGCTGTGACCATCAAGGCCGCCATCGCCGCGCTCCAGGGGGAAAAGGTGCCCCAGTCGATCGCGCTGCCGGCCTCGTATGTGCAGTATCCAAACATCAAGGAGGGTTCAGACTTCTATCCGAACCTCTCGGACAACTTCTTTGTCGGAAACTCGTTTCCCGACTGCAAGATTGGCTTCAGCGCAGACGAGATCATGGGCAAGTCGGAGAGCAATCAGTAGTCGACGGCCCGTCGTTTCAGCGAGTGCCTAGCTGATGCTTGTACCTTCTGCGCGACGAGGCGAGCGCCCCTCGTCGCGTCGTGTCAGATTCCCGAGGTGGCGAGCATGACCGCCATGCTGTTTCGCATGCAGGGGGTGTCGAAACGTTATGGCGGTGTTCGTGCGCTCACGGACGCTCACCTGGAGTGCGAGCGCGGGCGCATCCACGCCGTGCTCGGAGAGAACGGCGCGGGCAAGTCGACGCTGATCAAGGTGATGGCGGGCGTCGTCACGCCGGATGCGGGGACTCTGGAGCTCGCCGGCAAGCCGCTCGCGACGGGCAACCCCGCCGCCGCCAGCCAGGCCGGGATCGTCACCGTGTTCCAGGAATTGTCCCTGCTGCCGGATCTGAGCGTCGCAGACAATATCGCGATCACCCATCCGCCGACCCGGTTCGGTCTCATCGATGGGCGCGCGCAGCGGCGACTGGCCGAGTGGGCCCTTTCGAGAGTGGGCGCCAGCGACATTCACCCGCTGGCCCCCGTCGGCGACCTGCCCCTGTCGCGCCGTCAGCTGGTCGAAATCGCAAAAGCGCTCGCCCGCCGTCCCAAGCTCTTGATTCTGGACGAAGCAACGTCCGCGCTGGCGGCGGCGGACGTGGCCAACGTCTTGCGCGTGCTGCGCGAGCTTCGTGACGAAGGGCTCGCCATCGTCTACATCACGCATCGGATGCACGAGATCGCCGAGCTCGCCGACGATTGCTCCATCTATCGCAACGGCCGGCACGTCTCTACGTTCGCGGCTAGCAGCAAGAGCCCCACCGAGATCATCGAGATGATGATCGGGCGCGAATACTCGAACGTCTTTCCGCCGCGGCCGGAGCCCAAGCCAGCGCGGGCAGCGGCCTTGAGGGTGCAGAAGCTGTCCTGGGCTGGCCGCCTCGAGGGCATCGATTTCGAGGTCCGCCCCGGCGAAGTCGTCGGCATCGGCGGGCTCGAGGGGCAAGGCCAGCGAGAGCTCTTGCTCGCGCTCTTTGGCGCCTTGAACGGCGTCCGCGGGTTGGTCGAGGTCAATGGCAGACAGGTCTCGCTGTCGAGCCCGCGCACCGCCCTTTTGGAGGGCGGCATCGCCCTCATCCCGGAGGATCGCAAGACGGAGGGGCTGATGCTGCGCATGTCCGTGCGGGACAATCTGTCCTTCGCGGCTATCGATCAATTCAGCCGTTTTGGTCTGATCGACCGCAAGGCAGAGGAAGCGGCGCTGAGCCGCATGCTCGAGCTGCTTCAGATCCGTTCGGACGGGTTTGATCAACCCGTCGCCTCGCTGTCGGGAGGGAACCAGCAAAAGGTGGTGATCGGCAAGTGGTTGATGACGGGCCCTCGGATCATTCTGCTCAACGATCCCACCCGAGGCATCGATGTGGGCACCAAGCAGGAGTTGTACCGGCTCGTGCGCAAGCTGGCCGATGCGGACGCGGCGATCCTGTTCTATTCGACCGACTACGACGAGCTGATCGGCTGTTCTGACCGAGTGCTCATCCTGTATGAGGGGGCGATCGTCCGCGAGCTCGAGGGCAATGAGCTGAGCGAGCGCAACATCGTGGCCAGCTCGCACAATCTGACCGTGGACGAAGCGGGGAACGTTTCATGAGGCAGGACTGGGTCTATCGCCTGTCGCCCCTGCGCAAGCTGTTCGTGGCCCTGGCGCTGTGCCTCGCGATGTTTGGGCTCTTCATCTCGCAGCATCCGGCTGGCTTCAGCAGCAATGTCCTCAATACGGCGGCGAACAAGGGCGCCCTGCTCGGCCTCGTGGCGATGGCCCAGACCGTCCCCGTGCTCACCGCCGGCCTCGACCTCTCGGTGGGCATGGTGTTCGTGCTCAGCAATTGCCTGGCCTCGAGCCTGCTCGCCGGTAGCTCGTCGGCGACCGCGCTCGGCGTGCTCGCCGTGCTGGCCACGGGTCTGTGCTGCGGCGCCCTGAACGGCGCGGTCGTGGTGCTCGGCCGCCTGCAGCCCATCATCGCGACCCTGGCAACCGGTGCGATTTACCACGGGCTCGCGCTCTGGCTGCGACCAGAGCCGGGAGGCGAGGTGAACGAGGACTTCGCCGACTTCATCACCGGGTCCTTTGCCGGCGGCGTTCCGTTCTCACTCGTGCTGCTCGCCGGCGTGCTGCTGTTGGTCTGGCTGCCGTATCGCCTGTCAGTGGCCGGTCGAGCCGCGTACGCGATCGGCTCGTCGGAGCAGGCCGCACACATGTCGGGGGTGCCCGTCGCCCGGGCCAAGTTCCTGGCCTACGTGCTGGCGGGGCTGTTGGCCTCTGTCGCCGGGCTCCTGCTCACCTGCCTCACTTACTCGGGCGAAGCGAACGCGGCTCTGGGCGGCAGCTACACGCTCAACTCGATTGCGGCCGTGGTCATCGGCGGCACCTCGCTCTTTGGCGGTTCGGGAGGGGCGGTCGGATCCGTCGTCGGCGCGTTCGTGCTGCGCACGATCGGCGATCTGCTCTTCGTCTTCGACATGGACCCAATGTGGCAGCCGCTCTTCCTCGGCGTCGTGCTCATCATCTCGGTCGGGCTCGGTTCGTTCCGGTTGCTGCGCAGCAAAAATCGGCTGGAGCTCTATCGCTGATGATGGCAAGGGTAGCAGCGAGCCTGCGCAGGATCGACAAGGCAGTGCTGGTGGCGTCCGGCTGCAGCGTGGCGCTGCTCGCCGGCGGCGCGCTCTACGAGCCGAACTTGCTCTCCGCGGACTATCTGTTGCAGCAGTTGCAGGTCGCCTCGTTCCTCGGCGTCATGGCTACCGGGCTCTTGCTCGTCGTGCTGCTGGGGCACATCGATCTGTCGCTGCCCTGGGTGGTGACCATCGGCGGCATGATGTCGACCTCCGCCGCGGGCTGGGGGGCGCTGGGCAGCGCGCTGGCCATCCCGTTCGCCGTGCTGTGCGGCCTGGGCATCGGCGTCGTGAACGGCGTCGGGGTGGCCTATCTGCGCGTGCCTTCGATGATCTTCACCCTGGGCATGAATGCCATCGCGCAGGGACTGATGGTGGTCCACACGAGCGGCTTCGCACCGCAAGATCACGCCAGTCCCGCCATGCATTTCGTGGCGGTGGAACGATCGATCCTCGGCATTCCCAATGCACTCTGGATCTGGCTGGCGGTTGCCGGCCTCACGGTCACGCTGCTCACGCGCACGGCGTTCGGGCGCCGTGTCTATGCCATTGGCAATAGCGAGCGCGCGGCCTTTCTATCGCGCGTGAACGTCAAGGGTGTGGTGCTCATTTGTTTCGCCATCTCCGGGGCGTGCTCGGCGTTCGCCGGCGCGCTCTTGGCCGGCTATTCCACGAAGGCCTATCAGGCGATGGGCGACCCCTATCTCCTGCCCGCCATCACCGCCGTGGTGCTGGGTGGCACCAGCATCCTCGGCGGGCGCGGAACGTACCTGGGCACCATGTCCGGCGTGATTGTGGTCACCCTGCTCTCGTCCATCCTGTCCATCGTGCAGATCCCCGAGGCAGGGCGGCAAATCATCTACGGAGTGGTGATCATCGTCATGCTGCTGGTCTATGGGCGCGGAGAACAAGTGGCGGGTTGAACGGAGCGCAGCGGTCTCGCGCCGACCGTCAGCTGATCTTCAGCCACTGCCCCGTGCTGGCCGAGCGCTCGATCGCGTCGAGTACGCGCTGATTCTTCAGTCCATCCTCGAAGTTGGGTTGCGGTGATCGGCCTTCGGCAAGCCCCTGCACAAAATCGTGCACCGTATGCGTGAACGAGTGCTCGTATCCGATGATGTGCCCGGGCGGCCACCACGCCGAGATGTAGGGATGGGCGCCGTCGGTGACGGAGATGGTGCGAAAGCCACTCTGGGGCCCGCTCTCGATATACAGCTCGAGCTCGTTCATGCGCTCGAGATCCCATACGAGGCTGCCCTTCGAGCCATTGATCTCGAAACAATTGTAGTTCTTTCGACCCGTGGCAAAGCGTGAGCCTTCGTAGTAACCGACGGCGCCGCCAGCGAACTCCACCAGCGCCTGCGCCGCGTCGTCGACGTCGACCTTCGCTCTCTTGCCCGAGCCATCGGGCAGCGGGCGCTCGGTGATGAACGTCTTCAAGAGCCCGGAGACGCGCACGGGCTCGCCCACCAGATAGCGCGACAGATCCAGCGTGTGCGAGAGGATGTCGCCCAGCGCGCCCGAGCCTGCTCTCGCCTTCTCCAGGCGCCACACGCGCGGAAACTCGGGATCGACGATCCAGTCCTGCAGGTAGGTGCCGCGGTAGTGGCGCAGGGTGCCGAGCTGTCCCTCCTCGATGATTTGCTTGGCGAGGGCGACCGCCGGGCAGCGCCGGTAGTTGTGGCAGAGCATGTGAATCACGCCAGCCTTCTCGACGGCGGCGAGCATCCGCTCAGCTTCGCTCACGTTGTTGGCGAGCGGCTTCTCGCACAAGATCGCCTTGCCCGCCTCGGCGGCGGCAATCGCGATCTCCGCGTGCGAGTCGCCGGGGGTGCAGATGTCCACGACGTCGATGTCCGGACGAGAGACCACCTCCTGCCAGCGCGTCGCATGCTGCTCGAACCCGAACCGCTGGCGGGCCTCGGCGACCTTGTTTTCGGTGCGGCCGACGACCACTTTCAGCACGGGCTCGAAGGCGAGGTCCCGGAAGAAATGCGCCACCTGGCGCCAGGCGTTCGAGTGCGTCCGACCCATGAAGTCGTAGCCGATGAGCGCGATGTTGAGTTTTCGCTTGGCCATCACGATTCTCCCGATTTCTCAGGCTAGGTCCAGTACGCCACCCGGCCGCGACCTTGGACTGGAATGTCCTGCGCCGGCAGCACCTCGTGCTGGAGCGCGTACATGCACGCAGCGGCCTCGTCGATCTTGCGCGCGAACGCGAGCGACCCTTTCAGAATGGGCAGCAGCAGCGCTCGGTCTTGGGTGCGGGCGCGCGGATACTCGTGCTCGATGACGAGCGCCGTGTTGGTTATGTCGAGCTCGAGCAACTCGCGCGCAGCCAGCTGGTGGTCGAGCCAGTCGACGCTACGGTTTTGCAAATAAGCCAGCGGATCGTGCTTGGCTGTGCCGGGCAGCTCGTGTTCGCAGAACACGGTCTGCTTCTTCCAGGCATTGACGTGATCCGCCGGATTGGTCGACGGCTGAGCGCCGTGCCAGTCACCGCGTTCGACGGTCTGCCCACCGTAGCCCCACCCGGCAACGCCCTTGGCATCGATGACCTGGCCTTTGACGTGGAACCCTGCGATCAGAAAAGCGTACCCCGCGTCCTTCAAGTACTGAAAGACCGAGCGGGTGTCCTGACCCATCAAGATGGCATGCGACGGATCGTAGTGGATGCGCAACTGGTCGCCGACGCCGTGTCTTTCGCAGATGCGATGCAGGGCGATCCAGAGCCCGGGTGTGTAGCCAATGTTGTTGTGGAAGTTGTCGCCGATGGTCCAGCCCGGCATCGGACACTGCTCCACCCGGTACTCGATGCCGCGCGCCTTGGCCTCCTTCAATAGCGGAATGAAGACCTGCTCGAAGAACGCGAGGTTGCCGTCCATCGACAGCTTCTGGTTTCTGCCGACGAAGCCGCACACCGCCCGGATGCCCAGGGCCGCCGCTGCGTCGAAGACGCGCCGCATGAAGTCGTGCTTTTTCCGGCGCAGATCGTCGTCGTCGTGGAGCAAGTTGTCAAAGTAGGCCAGATCGGTGATGCCGACGCGCGTGGCCTCCATCGCGGACAGCACGCGTTTCGCCCGGACCTTGTCGAACGCTTGCCTCAGGTCGAGCGTATTGGCGACGGGGTCGAGCAGCGCCTCGGCGGGCACGTCCGCCTGCGTCGGGTGCAGCGCCGCCGAGAGCTGGATGTTGGGGCAATCCAGATCGCGTGCGAACTCGAGCCAGTCCAGGATAGCCCGGTCTGGATCGGCGTCACGGATGGTGCGTGGGGTCAGCTCCTGCAGCGCCGCGGTGAGCACGCTGAGCTGCATGAACTTGGGTTCGAAGGGACGAGGACTCATGACAAACCTCCTGCTCTGGGATCGAACAATAGCGCTCGGGCGGCCACGATCCGCAGCTGGACGCGATCGCCCGGACGAAGCGTCACCCGACCGGTGACGACGATGTGAACGTGAGCGCCCGCCCAGTCGCACGCGAGCGTGGTGGTCGCGCCGGCGTGCTCGACGAGCTTCAGCCGCGTCTCGCGCGCGGGGCTGACCCCAGCCGCCACGCCCTGGTCGCTGTCGAGCCGCGTGCTCGAGAGCGCGCTGTCTTCGAGAATGATGTGCTCGGGACGAATGCCCAGCAACGCCTCGCTCGCGCCCGTCGCTGCGGCTGGCATCAGCCGCGTACCGTCGGAGGCCGTCCAGTGTCCGTCGATGCGCCGCACCGCGAGCAGGTTGATGGCGGGCTGGCCGAGCTGTCGAGCAACGACGAGCGACGACGGCCGTTCATAGATGTCGCGCGGCAGGCCTGCCTGCAAGACGCGGCCTCCGGACAGCACCACGATGCGGTCGGCCATCGAGAGCGCCTCGGCCTGATCGTGCGTGACGAACACCATCGGTGCCCTCAGCTCCCGCCGCAGCGCGACCAGCTCGATCCGCAGGACCTCGCGCAGCTTCGCGTCCAGATTCGTGAGCGGCTCATCCAGCAAGAAAAGGCGCGGACGGCGCACGATGGCCCGGCCGATGGCGACCCGCTGCATCTCGCCGCCGGAGAGGCGCGAGGCTTCTCGATCCAGTAGGCGCACGATCTGCAGCAGCTCGGCCGCCCAGGTGACGCGCGCACCAATCTCGGCCTCGGTCATGTTGCGGCCCGGAGCACGCAGCGGAAACTCGAGATTTCGGCGGACTGTCCAGCGAGGATAGAGCGAAAAATTCTGAAAAACGAGCGCCACGTCGCGCTGGGAGGGATCGAGTGCCGTGACGTCGCGGCCCTCCATCTCGATCACGCCGGCGTCGGGCTTCTGCAGGCCGGCGATTGTGCGGAGCAAGGTGGTCTTGCCCGCACCGGTCGGGCCCAGCACTACGAGCAGCTCGTCGCTGCCCGCCTGCAGCTCGACGTCCGAGAGCGCCCGGGTCGGTCCGAAGCGCTTCGATACGCCGCGCAGGCAGAGAAACGGCGCAGGGCTGCTCATCGCCGCTCCCCCGATGCGCTGTCGAACAAGCTCAGCTGGCTGGGATCGAGTCGAACCCGGAGCCCGGAGCCCCGGGCGTATCCGGTGGACTGCGCCGTTCGCATCACGAGGCGCCCCACGGCGGTCTCGAGGTGCACATTGCAGGCGTTGCCGAGATACTCTTCCATGAGCAAGCGACCCGCGATCGGGCCTGCCGCGTCTTCATGGATGTGCTCGCAGCGTACGCCCAGCGTCACGGAACCGGCGCTCGCCTGCGAGCCGAGCGGTAACTCGAGCTCGACCGCTCCCGTGGCCGACACGAACGCTACGCCCGTGCCGCGCCGGACGACCTCACCCTGAATGAGGTTCATACCCGGGCTACCGACGAAGCGCGCCACGAACAGATCGGCGGGGCGATCGTAGACGTCACCCGGGGCTCCGACCTGACGAATGCGGCCACCGTCCATCACCACGACGCGATCGGCCAGGCTCAGCGCCTCTTCCTGATCATGCGTCACGTAGATTGTCGTCACCCGCGACAGCAGCTGATGGGCGCGAATGAGCTCGCGCATCTCGAGTCGCTGATCGGCATCCAGCGTACCGAGCGGCTCGTCCATCAGGTAGACCGCCGGATGTCGCACGATCGCGCGCGCGAGCGCCACCTTCTGCTGATCGCCGCCCGAGAGCTGCCTCGGATAGCTCGCGAGCAGCGGGCCCAGCTCCATCCGCGCCGCCACGGCGTCGACACGGCGCTGGACCTCCGCCGCCGGAGCACGCGCGGCGCGCAGCGGAAAGCCGATGTTTTCCCGCACAGTCAAGTGAGGATAGAGCGCGTAAAACTGGAACACCATCCCGACGTCGCGTCGTGCCGGAGATAGCTGCGTGATGTCGCTGCCGGCCAGGCGGACCGTGCCGGAGGTGGCGCGTTCCAGTCCGGCAATCATGCGCAACGTCGTGGTCTTTCCACAGCCCGATGGACCGAGCAGCACCACCAGCTCACCGCTTTCGATCGAAAGCTCGATGTCGCGTACCGCGATCGTCCCGTCGCCGTAGGTCTTCTGCAGGCGTTCGAGCGAGAGAAAGCTCATGCGTCGGGCCCAGTGCGATCGATCGGCCTGCGCTGGTGCGAGGTGTAGATGTGCAGCAGCGTGGACAGCAACGTGAGCCAGAAAGCCACGCGCAGCCGCCCTTCTGGCCAGAAGGGCAGCATGTACGTGGCGAGGCCGATGGCGAGGCCTGACAGCGCCACCCGGTCGAGCCACTCGCTGCCCACGAGCTCCTTGCTAGCCTTTGATCGTCCCAAACGTCACGCCTCGCAGCAGGTGCCGGCGCACGAGCACCGTGAAGATCACGATGGGTGCGACGAAAATCATCATTCCCGCCGCGATCTGCGGCCACGGCACGCCGTTGATGTTGCCCTGTAGGCCCGCGAAGTACACGGGAACGGTCCGGGCGTCGTAGTTGTTGAGAGCCATGGCGAAGCCGAACTCGTTCCAGGACGAGATCAGGCAGAACACCGCCGTCACGGCCATGCCCGTGGCAGCCTGGGGCACGATGACGCGCACGAAGGTCAACCAGCGCGGGTATCCGTCGATCCAGGCCGCCTCCTCGAACTCACGCGGGATTTCGTCGACGAAACCCTTCATCAGCCAGACCGAGAGCGACAGGTTGAAGCTGGTATAGAGCACGATCAGACCGAAGTGCGTGTTCACCAGCTCGAGCCACCGGTACATGAGCAACACGGGCACCACCACAGCCAGCGGGGGTAAGAAGCGCGTGGACAGGACAAAAAAGAGCCAATCCCGCGCGCCGGGGATGCGGTAACGTGAGAAGCCATAGGCCGCGAAGGTTCCCAGACACACGGCTGCCAGCGTCGAAAGCACGCCGATGACGCTGCTGCTCCAGAGGTAGTGATAGAAATCGTGCGGCGTGCCGGCGACGGGTTCCGAGAGGTGCCGATAGCCATCCAGGGTGGGGGTGAAGCGAGGCGAGCCCGCAGTAGATTCGTCTGCTGCAGCGGGAACGAACTTGGCATTGACGCTGATCGACTCGCCATAACTCTTGATCGACGTCAAGCCCAGCCACGCGAGAGGCAGGGTGGCCAGCACGAAATAGACGACGATGACGATCGCTCGCAGCACGTTCACGGCAATCCTGCCTCTCGCTTGCCTTGCCCCTGCTGGAGTCGCTCGAGATAGCGCACGAACAGCGTGGCGACGGCGATCACCGCCACCAGGATCACGACCCCGTAAGCGGCGCCCAGCCCGACCTTGTAGTCGCGAAAAACCACCTGGTAGAGTCGGGCCGACAGCGTCTGCGTGGTGGCATCGTTGGGGCCAGTGATCGCCATCACGAGATCGAACTGCTTGAGCGCATCCGTTGCTCGGAGCAGCACCGCGAGCCCGAGTAGCGGTGCACACATCGGCAGCGTGATGCTGCGGAAAATCAGCCAGCGCCCGGCCCGGTCGATCTCTGCAGCCTCGTAAATATAGCGCGGAATGGCGTTCAAGCCGGCGAGCGAGATCAGCATCATGAACGGCGTCCACATCCAGATGTCGATCAACACGATCGACACGAATTTCAGATCGCTGTCGGTGAGCCATTGGGGCTCCGGCAAGCGCAGAGCCCCGAGCAGCTGATTCAGGACGCCGTAGCTGCCGTTCAGGATCAGGTTCCAGAACAGCGAGAGCACCACCGGGCAGAGCATCATCGGGATCAGCAGCACGGTGAGGACTACGGGCTTGGCCGGCACCCGATCGCGCAACGAGAGCGCCAGGACAAAGCCGACGACGGTCTCGATCGAGACGGACCACAGCACGAACGTCGCCGTGGTCGTCAAGGCGTCGGCGTAGCCGGCATCTGCGAACAGCAGCGTGTAGTTCCGTACGCCGACGAACTTGACCGTGCCGCCCGAGAGGTCGGCGTTGGTGAGGCTGAGATAGATGTTGAAGAAGAGCGGGAACAGGTTCATCGCGCAGAGCAGGCTGAGCGCTGGGGCGACGAAGCCCCAGCCCGACAGGAGCGACGGCCGAGTGCTCATTCCGGGGGCGCCTACTCCGCCGCCTGCAGGATCTTCTCGTGCTGCGCCGCCAGCAGGCTGAGCGCCTCGCGTGGGGATTTTTGTCCGTCGAGCGCTTCACCGATGCGCTGCACGGTGCTCGCGATCAGCTCGTTGTAGACAGGGACGTTCCAGAAATCCTGCAAGAGGTCGAGCGACTGTGCGAACGCGGCGTTGTACGGACTGGCCGTCTTGAATGCCTCGCTCTTCAAGATCTCGGCGTTGGCGGTGAAGCCACCGGGCTTCTGAACCCACTTCTTCTGCGTGTCGGTTTCCAGAAACCAGGCGATGAACTTCTTGGCGAGCTCCTGTTGCGGAGCCGGCACCTTGCTCGAGATCGAGAAACCTTGCCCGCCGAGGCTCGCGTACTGGCGATCGCCATGTTTCGGCATCGGGAAGAAGCCAACCTTGGCGCCCATCTTGTCGACGAGCCCAGGAAAGAAGGCAAAGTAGCTCATCGCCATCGCACTCGATTCGTTGACGAGCGGTTCCAGCACTTCTCCATAGCCGAGCTTGCTGCCCCCGGGCGGCGCGTACTTCAATTGGCCCTTGAAAAAGTCCAGGGCCTGGACCGCCTCCGGCGAGTCGAGCGCTCCCTTGACCTTCAGCGTCTTTGGATCACCCCAAGAGCCGCCGAAAGCGTAGAGCACCTGCTCGAACCCCATCACGACATCGTCGTAGCCGCGGCCCGTGAGCATGACATTGCCGTAGCGCTTTGCGCCCGGGCGCGTGAAAAATTCGGCGATCGTCCGCAGCTCCTCCCAGGTTTGCGGGACCGCGAGCTCCTTGTGGTACTTCGCCTGGAAGGCAGACTTCTCCTTGGGATCCTCGAACCAATCCTTGCGATAAGCCCAGCCCATGGCGTCCGTCTCCGCGGGTGCCGCAAAGTAGTGAGCGGAACCGGTGGGGTATTCTGCAAGATACTTCAGCGCCAGCGGGTGAAGGCTCTGGAGCTTGACGGCGGTCGGCAGCCACGCGGTCAGATCGAGGTACAAGCCTTTGGTCGCGCCGCGGCCGAGCCACTGGCTGTCGCCGACGACGATGTCGAATGCCGTTTGATTCTTCCCGAACTCCTGGAACACTTGGTCCTGGAAGTTGGACCAGGGGATCTGGTGGACCGTCGCGTCCACGTTTTCTCGCTTGCCGAATTCATTGGCCAGTTCCTGCAAGCCGTCAGCGGGTGCCCATTGCGCCCACCAGATGGTGAGTGCTTTCTTCTGCTCTGGCGCGGCTTTCTGCTCTGGCGCGGCTTTCTGCTCTGGCGCGGCGCTCGGCGCGGCTGCGGACGGTGCGGCTCGCGTATCCGAAGGCTCTCGCTCGCGGCAAGCCACTGCCGCCAGACCCAAGGTAACAACACTGACAAGCACCGATAATTTCACAATGACCCTCATGCCAGACCCCTTCCTTGTTGAACGCTGAAAAGTGCCAATGCCCGCGCGCCGTGCTCGGCGCCAGAGATCCATACCTCAGAAGAGTGGCCCGAGACGAGGCCGACCGTCACATCCGAGCTCTCGGGCAGCTTTCCACAGCACGCGAGAGCTCGGACAGAGGCCGCAAAAACGTACTCGAGATCCGCTGTTGAAGCAGCGGCTCGACGCATGGGTCAGGCTGCGCCCGTGAGCGGGGACGGCGGGGCTCGTGTAGGTCGGCGACGGGCAGCCGTGCTGGCTAGATTTTTCCGATCGCCAGGGCTCCGGCGATCCTCTAGGGTGCCTGCCGTCTCCGGCTTCTGGAGGAGCTCCGACCAGAAGCGGGGGTACGTCCCATCGAGATTTTCCCGCTCAGGAGGTGTCATGACCCGCTGCTCGAGACCGCTCCTTCAATGCCGCATCGCGGCGCTCCTCAGTCTGGCGCTGGTTGCCATCGCCTGTTCAAAGACATCACCGCCGGTGGAGAAAGAGGCGGCGCCTGCAGCCGCGCCTGCAGCCGCACCAGCGGTCGAGCCGAAAGCCACCCAGGTCGAGGTATTCTCCTGGTGGACGGGCCCCGGCGAACAGGAGGGTCTAGACGCCATGATCGCGGATTTCAAAACGAAGAATTCCGGGGTCGAGGTGATCAATGCCGCCGTTTCTGGCGGCTCGGGCACGAACGCGAAGGCGATCCTCGCCAATCGCCTGCAGGCGGGTACGCCCCCGGATTCTTACCAGCGTCACGCGGGGCTCGAGCTCGCCGACGACATCAAGGCCAAGAAGCTCGAGGATCTGACGAGCCTTTACGAGTCGAAGGGCTGGAAGACCAAGCTACCGAAGGGGCTGCTCGATGCCATCACCATCGACGGTAAGATCTATTCGGTGCCCGTGAACATTCATCGCGCGAACCTGCTGTGGTTCCTGCCGAAGACGCTGCAGAGCCTCGGCATTGGCGCGCCGCCCGCCACCTGGAAGGAGTTCCTGACCCAGGCGGCTGCGATCACCAAGAAGCACAAGACGCCGCTCGCCATCGGTCCGGGCTGGACGCAAAAGCATCTGCTCGAGACCGTTCTACTCGGAGAGCTCGGGGCCGAGCAGTACACGACCTTGTGGAAGCAGCCGAACGAGTGGCAGTCACCCAAGGTCGCTGCCGCACTCGACACCTTCAAGAAGGTGCTGGCATTTACCGACATCAAGTCATCGGCCCCTGATTGGCAGCCCGCCTCGGATCGAGTGCTCGACGGAGCGGCTGTCTACTTTGTGATGGGTGACTGGCTCGACGCCTACTGGGGGCGCGCGAAGAAGCTCAAGTTCAAGACCGACTACGATGTGGTCGAGACCCCGGGATCCAGCGGGGTCTACGATTTCTTGTCGGATTCATTCACTCTGCCGGTCGGTGCCAAGCATCGCGAGGCGGCGCTGAAATGGCTCGATGAATGTGGGTCGGTCACTGGCCAGGACCTGTTCAATCCACAGAAAGGCTCCGTGCCGGCGCGCACCGATGCTGATGCGAGCAAGTACCAGGGCTATCTCGCGACCGCTCTGGCGGCATGGCAGAATCCCAAGACGGTGATTGTCGGCTCCCTCACGCATGGCGTGGTCGCCAACAACGCCGTCGGTTCCGAGATTGATTCGGCCCTGTCCCTGTTCGTGGCCAGCGGCGACGCAGCGACCTTCGCAAAGGCTGTGGCCAAAGCCTACACTGTTGACTGACGGAGGCGACTGACGGAGGCGACTGAGCCAGGCTATGAAGCGCATCCGACTCTGGGCGCCGGCGCTGCTGTTGATGTCGCCGTCACTGCTCGCGCTGGCGCTCTTCGTCTACGGGTTTATCGGCTGGAACCTCCGGGTATCGGTTACCAGCTGGCGAGGATTGTTACCAAAGTACGACTTCGTCGGCCTTCGCAACTACGCCGCCCTCATGAGCGATGCGCGGTTCATGCAATTCGATGTCCCGCACATCGCCATCTTTACCCTGGTCTTCGTCGGAGGCACGCTCGCCCTCGGCTTCTGCATGGCGCTGCTGCTGGATAAGAAGCTGGCGGGGGACGCCTTGTTTCGAAGCGTTTACCTGTTCCCGATGTCGCTCTCGCTGATCGTGACCGGCATCATCTGGCGCTGGCTTCTCGACAACGGGAACGACGCATCGACGACGGGGCTGAACAAGCTCCTCGAGTCGGCCGGGCTCGAGTCTCTGCGCAGCGACTGGTTCAGGTCCGACTCGGCGTGGGCGATCGCGGCCATCGCTCTGCCAGCGGGCTGGTCGTTGTCGGGCTACGTGATGTCGTTGTTCCTGGCCGGGCTGCGCAGCGTGCCCGAGGAGTTGCGCGAGGCGGCACGGGTCGACGGCGCCAATGAAACCAGGGTCTTCTGGCACGTGATTCGACCGATGCTGGTACCCGTCCTGATGAGCGCCATCGTGATCCTCGCGCACATCTCCCTGAAGACGTTCGATCTCTTTTACGCGATGGACGCGAAGAACATCAAGATCGACACACCCGCCCTGTACATGTGGTTCACGACGTTCGACGGTGGCTTTTACGCGCGTGGCGCCGCCATCGCGACGTTGCTACTGCTTGGTGTGGCGCTCGTCATCGTGCCCTACATTGCCTATACGGTCCGCGAGGAGCGGCGGAGATGAGCAGCCTCGGTGCGCTCGCTGATGTACGGATCCGTTCCCGCGCTGCGGCGTACTGGACGTCGCTGCGGTACGTGATTCTATTTGGGCTCGCCTGCCTGTTCTTGACCCCGGTCTATGCTCTGCTGGTCACCGCGCTCAAGAGCCCAGAAGAGGTGAGCGTGGTCCGCATGTGGAGCTGGCCGGACAGCTTCTCGCTCGACAATTTCCGCAGCGTCTGGCCGAAACTCGAGGAAGGGTTCGTCAACAGCGTGCTCGTGGCGTTGCCCGCAAGCCTGATTTCATCGGCGCTGGGCGCGGGGAACGGATTTGTCCTCGCCAAATGGCGCTTTCCCGGAGCCGACTTCGTATTTCCTCTCATCCTTTTTGGGATGTTCATTCCCTACCAGTCCATCCTCATCCCGATGTTTCAGACCATGTCGTATCTGGGACTCGCGGGCGGATTGTCGGGCTTGATCCTGGTGCACGTCATCTATGGCTTACCGATCACCACGTTGATCTTTCGCAGCTACTTTGCGGGCCTTCCCGACGAGCTCGTCGAGGCCGCACAGGTCGATGGCGCCGGCATGCTCGCCACATTCGCATTCGTGGCGCTTCCGATCGCGCCGCCCGCCTTCGCCGTCTCACTGATCTGGCAGTTCACCTCTGCCTGGAACGACTTCTTGTTCGGCGTTCTGCTGACGAGCAAGGACAACTGGCCGATCACCGTCGCGCTGAACAACATCGCGGGCAGTCAGGCTGTCCCGTTCAACGAGGCGATGGCGAGCGCCTTGCTTGCCTCGCTGCCGACGCTGCTCGTCTATGTGTTGCTCGGCCGCTTCTTCATGCGCGGCCTGATGGCTGGCGCGCTCAAAGGTTGACCGCGTGATCGAGCAAAAAGCCGCCGGTGTCCGGCTCGAAAAAGTGGGCAAGCGCTTCTCCGCGAGCGTACAGGCCGTGCGCGATCTCGAGCTCAGCGTGAATCCGGGCGAGTTCATCGTGCTCGTGGGCCCGTCGGGCTGCGGCA
>Ga0068861_100001052_pt1 | contig 16975 bp, 21 predicted proteins | sample KBSSwiS42_FD_66593 | JGI IMG/M metagenome (GOLD analysis project Ga0068861, IMG submission 66593) | Switchgrass rhizosphere microbial communities from Kellogg Biological Station, Michigan, USA - KBS Switchgrass S4-2 | ecosystem: Host-associated > Plants > Roots > Rhizosphere > Soil ...
AAATAGTCGGCGGCGTCGATGATGACGGTGGCCTTTGAGGCTTGTTCGATCCGCCAGCTGTTGGATCCCGTCCGGAAGATGTGGTTCGGCATGCCCGCCCGTTGTTCCAAGCCTGATGTTGGCCCCGTAACGGACCTAACGCCCTGCCGGTCGTTTCGTTGCGGCCGGCGCCGTTCGGATATCGGCCACTATTCCGCCGGGGGAAAGAAGATCATGACGATAATCACAGTCTGGCAGGGCGGGACAGGCTACGCCGTGCGGGGCCAGTGACTTGACGTAGCCTGTTCGCGGTTGGGAGAGCCGGTCCATGACAAACGACATCCGCCCCGACGATCTCAAGGCCAGCCTGGGGCGCGTCCCGCCCGCGGAAGCGGCGGACCACGCGCGCATCGTGCTCGAGTCGGACGGCGCCATCGACGATATCCTGCGGAACATCTCCTCGAGCTATTTTCGCCTGCGCCGCGGGATGGCGGCGATCGCGCTACTGCTCCCGCCCGTGCTCTGGCTGGGCGGCGGAATCGACCACCTCCAAGGTTCGATGAGCGCCTATTATCATACCAATATGGGCGACGTGTTCGTCGGCGCGCTTTGGGCGCTGGGAAGCTTCCTCTTCTTCTACCGGGGATATTCGACCGCCGAGAACAGGACGCTCAACGCCGCCGGCGTGGCCGCCATCGTCGTCGCTCTGGCGCCGACCGACTGGCCGGTGGGGCCGGGGACCGCGACCAGCGTCACCGGCTATGTCCATGGAACGAGCGCGGTGCTGTTCTTCGTGCTGATCGCTTATGTCGCCATATTCAGGGCGAAGGACACCGTCGAGGCGCTCGCCGATGAACAGGCGCGCGCGAGGTTCGTCGCCACCTATCGCACCCTCGGCGTGGCGATGGTGGGCCTGCCGCTGTTCATTGTCTTCGCGCACTTCCACTTTCCCGACTATCCGTCCTGGATCTTCCTGCTCGAGGCCGCCGGGGTCTACGTCTTTTCGTCCTTCTGGCTGGTCAAGAGCCGCGAGATCGCACGGATAGAGGCGCAGAGCCGACCTGGCGCCTAGGCAAGCTTTCCTTACCGCCGAGATTGCGCTTCTCGCGCAACGGCCAAAGCACTGGGGGAGACGTAAGAAGCATCGTGCGCGAAAGGCAGCGCTGCGCCAGCCGCCAGCGCGTCCAGAACCGATCCAAAGTCAGTCCGGCAACGGAAGCCCAACATGCGCTCAGCCCGACTCGAGTCATAGATTCGGCCTATGCTGCGGGGCAGGCGCCATCCGCGCGACGCGTACAATGCGCGGGCGTTGGGAAAACGATCGGCGACGACAGCCGCTGCGTCTTCCTTCAGCGCGGTTAGATCGTCGCGCGTAAACGGTGACGGCGCGGATGCGATCAGCACTTCGAACCCGAGACGCGGGGCCTGATCGAGCGCGGCGATATGGATATCGGCAGCGTCTTCCACCGTAAGGCGGCGGTTGAGCAGTTCGTTCGCCTTCATGTTTTCGCCAGATAGCTCGGCGTGGGTGTCATCCTCTTCGGGAAAAAACCGGGCGGTGCGCAAGACAACGCAGTTCAGCCCATGCTCGATGTGATGCAGCCGACAGAGCGCTTCAGCGGCAAGCTTGGTCGCCCCGTAGATATTCCTCGGCTCCAAGGGGCCCGACTGTTCGTCGAGCCATACCGCGCTGTGACCAAGTTCTTCCCGGATCGCGTGTGAGATCATCAACGAAGTGGTGGATGTAAACACGAAGCGGTCGTGACCCGCACGCGCCGCCGCCTGCAGCAGATTGAGGGTGCCGGTGACGTTGACGTCGACGAAAGCTTGGGCGGAAAAACGAACTATGTCGGGCTTATGGAGGGCGCCAGCATGGATCACCGCCTCGATTGCGCTTTTCGTGAAGGTGCTGTCCACCAGCGCGGGGTCAGCCACCGAACCGAGGACGTTGGTATACAAGCCCGGTGCAATGTCCAAGCCGGTGACCTGGTGCCCGAGCGCTATGAGCCGCGGGGCGAGAACGCGGCCAAGCCAACCCGACGAGCCGGTCAGAAGGATGCGCATTCGGGCTCTGCTCGATCTGGTCTACACGACGCTGGCGGTGAGGCTGTCATGTCGGGTTGATCCGCTGTCGCTCGAAGACACTCAATCGCGCTGGCGCGCCAGATGCGCGGCGGCAAGCGTCTTCGCATAGGACCAAATGAGCGGCAAGGTCTCGTGCCGGCCTCAACGCCGAGCTAGCGAATTTTCGGATTAGGGGTAGCAAAGGGAGAGGCTAGTTTCCTCTCAACGAACTGACTTTATGCGATATTTGGCGCACCCGAAGGGATTCGAATTTTTACTTTGCGGGTGCAGTAATTTAGGCTGTGCAATGATGTTCGGATGGCCTTCAATGAGGTAAGTCACAGAAAAATATACATAAAATACGGATGCAATTTGCCCTTGGTCAAGCCTTCAATCCGGTGAGGTCCGACGAGGCGCGTACGCAACCGCGATTTGACTTATGAAAGGAGTTATGAAAAGTTGCGCTAAAGGAGTTGTGACAGTGGCAAAGGCGAACGGCAACCGCGGGCCGAACCAGTTGAGCGTCTTAGGGCTTCGCGCCCGGGCGAAGGTGCCCGGCCTGCATACGGACGGGGGAGGGCTCTATCTTCGTGTCGGCTCAGATGGTCGCCAACGCTCGTGGCTGGCTATTTTCCATCTTCACGGTCGCCGGCGGGAAATGGGCCTCGGGTCGCTGGACGCGGTGTCGCTCGCGCGTGCGCGTGAGAAGGCTGCGGAGGTGCGAGCCATGGTGGCCGATGGCATCGATCCGATTGAGGCACGGCGGCAGACGCGAGCCATACCTACGTTCGGTGTGATCGCCGATGACTGGATCAAGGCGCAATCGGCCAACGTCAGGAGCGACAAATCTGTCGCACGATACCGGCGTGCGCTCGGCAAGGATGGCTACGCCGAGAACCTCCGCAGCAAGCGCGTCGACCAGATCACCGGAGAAGATGTCCTCGGCATTCTGCGGCCGCTCTGGTCGGAAAAACTCACGACCGCACGATCATTGCGGACCTATCTTCATTCGGTGCTCGACCTTGCGAAAGCCCGAAGGCTCCGGGCGGGCGAAAATCCAGCCGCGTGGGAGGGGCTGCTTAAGGCAGAGCTCGGCAAGGCGACTAAGGCGGTAAAGGAGCACCATGCCGCGCTCCCGTGGCGGGATATGCCGACGTTCATGACCGATTTGCGCGGTAGGCCGGCGGCCAGCGCGCGGGCACTTGAGTTCCTGATCCTGAACGCAAGTCGGACGAGCGAGGTACTCGGCATGCGGGTGGGGGAAGTTGATTTTGAGCGGTCGATATGGACGGTGCCAGCTGTCCGGATGAAAAGTGCTCGCATGCACGAGGTGCCCCTTGCCAAGGCATCTGTAGCGCTTCTCCGAACCGTTATCCCTGAGGGCGCATCGGCGGATGCGCATGTTTTCGGCGGCGACGCTCCGCTTTCAAATATGTCAATGGCGATGCTAATGCGGCGGATGGGGCGGGGCGATCTCACAGTGCACGGTTTCCGATCGTCGTTCCGCGACTGGGCCGGCGACGCGACGGAGCATCCACGCGAAATTGCGGAAATGGCGCTTGCCCACGTGATCGGCAATGATGCTGAGCTCGCGTATCGGCGGGGCAACGCCCTGGCGCGGCGCGCGCGCCTGATGGCGGATTGGGCGTCATATCTCGACGGCAAGCTGGTGCCGATCGAGCACGGGGAGGAGGAGGCTAAGCCGTCTCCGGTGATGGTTGAGGAGGTTCAGCAGCCGGCACCTCCTAAGCCGGCCAAGGGGAGGGGAAAGGCGTATCAGAAGCGTCTTGCGAGGGAGCAGGCCCGGATTGAGGAAGCCGAACTTCAGACGAGCCTGCTCTGACCGATTCGGAGTACGCGGAGGGTCGATTCGCTTTTTGATCCGGTGCTCGGAAGCTTCCCCGCCTATTCTATGATCGCGCTCCCGATATTGCACGGCTTTCGGCGGACATCCTCGTACCAAGTAAGTGTATTACTCGACCAGACGCCACCGAACCCGCCCTTTGGTCTGCGATCGGTTAAAGCAGAGTTCCGGCGTCATCAACAGCGCCGGAAGGGCTTTAACCAATGGGACTTTGTACCACAAAACTCGCTGCTGACGTAGGGGTCAGCCGGGTAACAATCTTCAACTGGACCCGCGCCGGGCTACTGCCGGCTCCAGAGCGCCGCGGGCGTAACCGCCTATATAGTGCCGCAGCGGTGATAATGGCCCGCAGTCTCGTGGAGGCTGGTCAATGATGGTCCGCAAGCCAAATCCCGAGAAGGCGATCAATACGGTCGAGCGCAACGAGGCCGCTCTTGAGCGCGCCATTCAAGTAAAGCGCAGGCGGAGTGGCGGCCGCACCCCGACCGACGATCCAGATGTGCTTTACGAACGCCGCCGCGAGGATCGCGATGACGACGACCGCATCGCTGCCGCCGAGGAGGCGTTGGCCTTCTCGCGTGCGGCGGCCGAGAAAGCGCGTGTCGAGCTCGCCGAGTGGGCAGCGGGTGCCAAGCATGCTGCACTTGTACGTGAAGCCGATGCGGCTCAAAAGCGTGTCCACGCAATCTTTGATTTGCAACACAAGTTAGCGAGCGAACTCGCTTGGCTTGATGCCCACGTCGAAAAGGTCGCCGATTACAACCAGAGTGAGCGCGGTTCCCGCCCGTTCGTGGCGGATGCCGAAGAGCTAGTCCGCCGCCAGCCGGAGAAGCACACGCCAGCCCGCTTTGAAGACATCGAAGTGTGGGTCGATCGTGCTGGCCGCGAAGCGAGCCAATTCGTGACCCGCGGCGGCAAGCAGGTTCCCGCGGGCTGGGAGCATTATCGCAAGGTGAAGCGGCGGGTTTGCACGCAGACCGAGCGTTCCGTCCCGGCCCAGATGCCTGAAAGGCTGACTACGGCCGTGAAGCTTGCCAAAAAAGAAGGGGGGCGGCTGTGGCCGCGGTGATCGAAGCTGCGGACGCCTGGCTGGCGCGGTCGATCCGCTCGCTCGAGGAATGCTCGGATCGCGAGTTTTTTCTCGACGCGGCTCGACTCGAGCACCGACTCCGTCCGGATTTTACGACTGTTGCGGTCCGTCGGGATGGCGTTTCCTACCAGATTGACCTCGATTTTCGGAGGCTACCCGCGCCCTACTCGCAAGCTTCCGCGGAGGAGTTCTTCGAGATTGCCGATCGCTTCGCCAAGTCAGAAGCCGCGCGCATGGCGAAGGCGGAGCCAGCCCCTGCCAAGGGTTGGCTCCGCTCAATCTTCGCTCGCTTGTTTCGCTAATCGTGTCGGCCCGCCAGGCCGGTATTAATCCCGTAACCTGCGCCGGTTCCCGCCGGTGCAGGTCGAAATTGAAAGTATCGTCGTGGAACTATCTAATGCCGTAGTGGCGGAGGCCCGTGGAGCCGCTTTCAGTGGCGCTTCGCACCTGCATTTCCCGCGTTATTCCGGGCGTGGCTTCCATCTTCCCTCGCGTCCCCGCCAAGGCGCTTCGCTATGCCGCGCTGCTGCTCTTCAGGGGCTCGGGTGGGAGGCAACTCTTAACAGCGTCAATCTGCCCGCTACCATTCGCTATGGAGCGTCGGATACCTTGTATGCCGCATGGCGTGACGGAGCTGATCACTGTCTTGCCATAGCTACGGAAGCGGCGATTTCTCGCAACGCGGATTTGGTTCGCCGCGGTGGCGGATGTATGAGCTTCTATGTCGCTCATGAGGTTGCTCGCAATTGCGCGGATCTCGCCAACGACGATGCGATATACTCGGTTTTGATTCCGATTATCCGGTCGACGGGAATCCTTGGCAGCCACGAAACTGACGCCACTATGCCGGCGATCGTCCGGTCCACGCTACGTGAAGTCCGGCAGCACCTTCGCGAGAGGGCGATCGCCTGATGGCGCAACTTCCAACCCTCAATCGCGATCCGCATTGGACGCTGCCGGGGCTGCTCGGTTGGTCGACTCTGCCGTTAAAGCAGGGTGACCGCTTCCCGCGAAGTGAGTGGAAGCGGCCTGCCATATCGAGTTGGGCGCGGTTCCAGATTGAGCCTCCCCGCGACGATGAGGTTGAGGCGTGGGCACGGAACGGGTTCGGCGTCGGAGTCGTAACGGGTGCGGTGAGCGGGATCATCGTGCTCGATCTTGATTCTTCCTCGGCAATAGCGGAGGCGGAAGCGCGCGGCTTGCCGAAAACCGTCAGCGTGACCACCCATAAGGGGCGCCATCTCTATTTTCGCCATCCTGGTGGCCGCATCGGCAATCGCACTGACTACCCTTTCCGCGGCGCGGATATACGGGGAGATGGTGGTTATGTCGTGGCCCCCGGGAGCTTACACCCCGGCGGTTCAATTTATGGTTGGGAGCGCGCGCCGGGCGAGGAGCCTGTTGCCGACATGCCGCGGTGGCTTCTAGACGCAATGACGGAGCGCACGAAACCGGAAGCCGAGCCGCAGCGTCCTGAGGAAGACAAACGGTCATCTGCCTATATCGACGCCGCAATCGACGGGGAACTCGCCAAACTGCGTCGGGCGCCTGAGGGCACTCGCAACCATGCTCTGAACAAGGCCGCTTTCGCGCTTGGCCAGCTCGCCGAACATCTCAGCGCCACTGATGCGCGGCGCCATCTCGAAAGTACGGCCAGGGCGATCGGTCTGGATGAGGGAGAGATTGCCCGGTCTATCGCCTCCGGCTGGGAGGCGGGAAAGCGGCATGCTCGGGAGATACCGGACGCCAAGGCGAAGGCCGGCGCATCCTCGGCCTCTGAAGACGTCAGAGGCGAAGGGGCGGACAGGAAGGCTCGCCGTGGAGCCGCCGGCCAAACGGTCACGGCGGCCGACCTTATGGCAATGGAATTCCCTCCGATTAAGTGGGTTGTTCCCGGCTACATTCCGGAGGGCCTCACACTTCTCGCCGGCGCGCCCAAGATCGGAAAATCATGGATGGCGCTTGGCCTCGCCCTCGCCGTAGCTGGCGGTGGCAAAGCCTTTGGTGAAATAGACTGCATCGCTGGCCCAGTGCTGTACTTGGCGCTTGAAGACAATCGTCGGCGGATACAGAGTAGGCTGGTCCACATGGGGCTTCGTTCAGCGCCTGACATCCTAGAGTTCGTTACGATGTGGCCGACGGTCGACGAGGACTGTGTGCCTCAGTTGGGCTTGTGGCTCGACGACAATCCCGATGCTCGCTTGATCGTGGTCGACGTATTCGCGAAAATCAAAAGCGCGAAGGGGGGCAACCGGCCTCAATACGACGTCGATTATAAGGATGTCACAGCCCTCCAACGGCTTGCGATCGATCGGGGGGTCGCGATCATCTTGGTTCATCATACCCGCAAGATGGAATCCGATGACCCATTCGATGCCGTTAGCGGCACGCGGGGACTCACGGGGTCCGCGGATTCGACCTTCGTCTTGACGCGTGCCACTGGGCAGGCTCGGCCGGCTCTTTATGGCCGGGGCCGGGACATCGAAGAGGTCGAGAAGGATATGGAGTTCGACCCGGCGACGGGTCGCTGGTCGATCGCCGGCCCCATTGTCACCCTCGCATCGACCCCTGAGAGGCAGGCAATTCTGGATGTCATCAAGCGCGTGGGCGAACCGGTTAGTTTGGCTGACATTGCGGACGCCGTGATGAAATCCAAATCTAACGTTGCCAACATGCTGACCAAATTGGTCGAGAAGGGAATTGTGCGGAAGGCCGCCTCCGGCCTGTATGAAATTTGTCCGCCACCTGGCGCAGCCTCCATGCCGTGGACTCGCGCGCAATGCGCCTAATGAATCCGATGAATGCGATGAACCAAAGTCGATTCATCGAATTCACTGGATTCATTGATTTGTACTAAGGGCGTGATCCAGCGAGGGAGGCGGCTCGAGATATGGTTGAGACGAATGGAACCGTAGTGTCTGCGAAACAAAAGACGGTGGACGATCGAAAGCAGATCGCCGCTCTCGACGCTCAGTTTTTTCGCGAGGACGCAATGCGCCGCGTGGAGTCGCTCAGCCAATTTGCTCAGTCGGCATGGAAAGGTCTGATGATTGTGAATGGAGGCGCTATCGTGGCCCTCTTCACGCTCATCGGAGGAGGTCACGCCGAACCTGATCCAGCAAAACTCTGGTGGGCATTCGGCGCTTTCGTCTTGGGTCTGGGCGGAACGCTCGGATCAAACATTGCGGCGTACCTTTGCCAATCAGCATACTTGCGGCTGAGTGCCTCCAGTGCATGGAACGCGCAGGAAATCATGCACGATGGATCACCAAGGTGGGACGAAGAAAAAGAACACCGCAGCGGCTCTATTTGGGAAGTCGTTTCACTCGCTGGTGCCGGCTTGGGCCTGGGGTGCTTCCTCCTTGGAGCGTGGTTGGCGCTCGATGCGGGCCTGGCTGGTGGCTTTCGATGCACCGAAAATCCAAAAGTTGATGTCGGACTCGTGCATGCCCCCGATGCCAGAGTTAGGCCGACTCTCCCTGAGCCAAAAACGCAGTTTTGACAGGGATTACGAAAAACCGGTGGAGAGAGCCGAAGGATTGAGCGAGGTCTTTTTGACAAAAGCGTCCAGCCTGCCATAGCCGGATATGAGGCGGCAGCGCTCCTACTATATCGCCAATCCTTAGGGCAGTAGATTCAAGCGCGGCAAATCGGGAACGAAGATCCGCGCCCGCCTGCGGCAGATGGCCCGCACCAAGACGAAGCCGTTCGAACGCAACGGGACAGTCTTCCGGCGGTCAGGTCCGGGCAGTGACGCGCCCCTTGTAGTGCTCGGCTTCCTTCGTCGTGCCGTCAACATCAAGGCTCGGCTGGACGCGCTCGGGATCGTGGATCGGGCGGTGCAGCGGGAATATCCGAGGATCTTCCAAAGTTGCTGCTGAAATGGTGGGACCGACAGCGCGGCTAGTCATTGTGTCGCGACCAATGCGACGAGCCGTTGAACTCGGACGCATGCCTCGCTTGACAACCCCGATGGCCTGCCTGGCGAATCGGGTAGGTTCTGGGAGAGGGCGCGCCGGGTCGGGTTTCGCGCAAGCGCGTACCCGGGCCAGGGATTAAGTTTTAAAAGATACTTGTTTACATCGGGTTCGTCTCTTGGCGGGCGTGGCTAAAAAAAATAATAAAAATAATGTTTTAGGACTTGTTTCCACCATGGGCGGACACGGAGCGGCAATAGAAAGTCGATAGCCTCCATAGGAAGTGGGACCGCAAGCGCAGTATCCGAAAATCGCGAGCGGCCGGAGGTGAGTGAAAGGCGGCCTGTCGCTTTGAGATTATCAACTCGTTGTTGCCAAGGTCATGCCCTGGCTTGCGTCCACTGTGAGTCGCTCGACTGACCGCGCGTTCGCGTTGGCATCTTCCTCAGCCTTTCGCAGATCGATCAAGAGTTTTTCTAGCTTTGCGACCCGCCTGGCGCCTTGTTCGGCGCCGGGCTGGTCGTGGGACGCCAACGCCACATCCTGCCGATCTCGGGCTTTCGCCAAACGCTTCTCCGTTTGCTCACGATACTCGTGGGTCGACTTGACCCTGAATTCCGTCACGTCTCCGGGCGTATGACAGAAAGGCATGGCCGGCTCCACCTTGCTACCTGCACGCGAGATAGTCAGATTGCGGATTTTCCAAATACCGCCCTTGCGTACCAACATTGCCGTGTAGACGCCGACTGTCGCACCGTCGGCGTCTTGAACAGCCCACTGGCCCAGCGCCGCCGCATCAAGGAAGGAGCGATAAAATCGCAACGGCTTTGCTATCAAGACACGACCATCGGTCGCTAACGGATCGGCTGCATCATCCAGATTGGCCATGTCGGCGTTCGACATGCCATCGATCCAGCGTGTTTTCGCATCCAAGTGGAAAGCAGCGGACTTTGGGCCGCCAGATTGCGCCGCGCGAAAATATTCGTGCATTGCCGCGGTCGCTGGCTCTCGGGCTTCGATGATTTCGCTATCCGGTAGCGGAACGCCGGTCATGCAGTCGCTCTCAGCGCTCTGGGCAGCCATCATGCCAACGGTGTTTCCGATAATCGACGGCATCACGGTCACCGCAAACTGGGCGCGAGCGGGCGATGCAGTTAGAAGAACAAGCGCCAGGGCGCTGCAAAATGATGTACGCACGTTCGCCCTCCGTCACCCGTACTTCCGATGGAACGCATCGTCACTGCTCACGATGTAAATTATCAACTCGATGAACGCGATCACGGCCGGAATGAAGGTCCAGCAAAACAACAGGTAAAGAATACCCTGGCCGACCCGACCAAGGTAGAATTTATGGGCGCCAATTCCGCCTAGAAACAACGCCAGCAGGATTGCAGCGCCACGGCTCTTGTGCGGCCCGACATAGCCGGGCGCCTGCGCAACGGCGGCGTTCATATATACGTTCCCGACGGTTCGCTCGCTGGCGCGAAGCGCTTCCTCGGCGCGCCTCAGCGTTACGTCGATCGTCTCCCCACAATGCCTGCACTTCTTCGCATGTGCTACGATTTGCTCGGCGCAAAACGGACATTCGACCGTCGCGATTGCGGGCGCGCCCGGTTCGTCTGATGCAGCGATTTCCATATTGCCCCCATTACCCCTGCAGTCGAGCTTAGCGCCAATCGATCATCGGTGAAGCGTCCATCTCATCCATTTCGGATATTTGGTTTGAGCCGTTGCCCTCCCCGTATCCGGGCCATCCAAACCTCCCCGGCTTAGGCCATCAAACCCGCCACTATGCGGCATGGCAGAAGCACTTTCAGGGCCGGCGGTCCCCCTATCTTGGTCGACTTCGAAGCGGCCGTCGACGATCACGGTCCCGCAGCGCGCCAATCCGCTTGCTAAGTTGGTGTTTGCGGAAATGCGGAGACAGGGCGTCACCTACAGCGAGCTCGAGTGGCGGGCCGGGGTTTTGGCCTCCACATTCAAGGCTTGGCGTGGACAGTCCGCTCCGGGCCTTGCATCGATAGAGGCCGCCCTAGGGGCGCTCGGATGGGCGCTTGTTCCGGTGCCGAAGCTCGAGACGTTTTCGCCGGAGGTAAGGGCTTCGCTCACCGAGCTAAGCCGTAAATTCGACCGTGACGAATCCCGCATCCTCGCCTGTGCGATGCAAGCGTGGAAGGAATGGCAGGATTCCATCTCCCAATCTATCGCCAATTCGCGGCGCAGGCGGCTTTCCAAGTGAAACTCGAAATGACCGCGCTCGAGCGGGCCGTCAGCGTGTTTTCGCCGAAGCGCGCGACCGCGATGGCGCATAGCCGTTTCGGCGTGCAGTTCGCCGGACAATATGCCGGCGCGCGCCGCGAAAAGACGAGCCTGAAGAACTTCAACCCGTCGGCCGGGTCGGCGGACAGCGACAGCATCGGCGACTTGCCGACGCTGCGGGCGCGCTCGCGCGACCTTGGCCGCAACGCGCCGATCGCGCGGGGCGCGCGCAATACGAGCCGGACCAACGTCGTCGGCGCTGGTCTGCGCCTTTCGTCGCACCTGCAGCGTGAATGCGCGCTGCGGGATGCGATCGGTATTCAGCCAGCCAATCCCATGCAGGCGGCGAAGTCCGCGGAAAGGCTTGCGGCATGATGCGCGCGCTTGAATCTGCCGAAGCCATGCCGTGGGCGATGGAAGGGCGTCACCTCGAGAGGCTGCTTGCGATCGCCGCTCGTGAACACGACGTCACGCCGGAGGCGCTCGAAGCTTACCGGGCGAAGTCGCTTGCGAAGACGGAGCGAGCGACTGTACGGGACGGCGTGGCAATCCTGAACGTCGAGGGGCCACTGTTCAAGCGGGCCAACATGTTCACCGCGATCTCAGGGGCAACATCGTACGACGTGCTAGCGCCGGACCTTCGGGCGGCGCTGGATGACCCGAAGGTAAAGGCGATCCTGTTGAATGTTGATTCTCCAGGCGGGGAGGCCAGCGGCGCGGGAGAATTGGCGCAAGCCATTTTCAACGCGCGCGGCCGGAAGCCCATAACAGCCTATGTCGGCGGCATGGGCGCATCCGCGGCCTATTGGATTGCCAGTGCGGCCGACCGCGTCGTCGTTGATCCATCGGCCCTGCTCGGCTCGATCGGCGTGCAAATGGCAATGCGGGTGACGAGCGAGCGGCCGGGTGTCACGACCCACACCTTCATCTCGTCGCAGTCACCGATGAAGAATGCCGATCCAGCATCGGAGGCCGGCGCAAAGCATATTCAAGGGCTGGTTGACGCCATGGCGAGCGTTTTCGTCGACGCCGTCGCCAACCACCGCGGTGTGTCGGTAGCCGCCGTCCTGGCGAAGTTCGGCGGCGGTGGTCTGCTCGTAGGCAAGGACGCTGTCGACGCAGGTTTGGCGGACAGTCTCGGCAGTTTTGAGACGGCGCTCGCGGGCGCCAAGCAGAAGGATTTCAAGAGTACGACGACCGCATCTGCAGCCACCGCCCAATCGCGTGTGGATGCCATCGCCGCCGCGGCGGTGGCCCGGTATTACGCTAGTGCGGCGGCATCCACGGCCCAATCGATCGCGGCGCCACCTCCCGCTCCAATCGCTCCCGTCGTCTTCCCTGCGGCGGCCGAGGAAGCCGAAATCGAAACGATCGTCGCTCGGATTGAGGCCAGCAGTCAGCCCAATCGAACCGTGCACGCGCCAAAAGCCGATGCCGGAGAGGCACGGGCGATCTTTGGCGCCGACGACCAGTCCGTCGAAGCGCTAGTGGCTCAGATCAACGCGGCTTGAGACTGGCGCCGCGGCGAACGGAATGCCAATCTCTCGCGACAAATTTCGACTTCTCGATTGCCGCGCCGCGCTTGCGCGTCAGGGCTGCGGCCGCCTCTGGCCCAACAACCTCGCTGGCGGGTTTGGCACGGGCGACCATCTCATCGGTCCATTCCGGGTTCTCGTCGAACTCGGCTGGGGGGAGGGGCTTATTCATAGCGGCGCATTTCGATCGATAAGGTTGCAAGGCAAATTGTAAACTACGCGATTTAGGGATCGTGATGGCTTTTGCCAAAAGCCTTCGCGAGCTACCGGATCGTATATGCCTCCATTTTCGATCGAAATGATTCGGCTAAAAATTGACTCCGCAAGGAGATCGTGGTGTCTGGACCGTAACAGCAGGAGGGGGCTCTCCATGAATCGCAAGAATTTTCTCAAGCCGTTTGCCGTATCCGTGGCGACCTTACTGGCCGGCTCGCAGGCACATGCATCGGTCGACGCCAAACTCGGCATCGCGATCAGCAAGGCAGAATCCACGGAAGCCTCCGCAGACGGCCTGAAGCTCGCCAAACCCGAGGCGGATCTGCAAATGGCAACCCATGGTTCCCATTCGAGCCATAGCTCACACGCGAGCCACAGTTCGCATTCGTCTAGCTCCTTCTGAATTTTGCGCGCGAGCGCGAGTCCAAAATGACTGGTGATTCAGTCGGCGCGATCGTCGTCGATTTTCCTTCCACTGCGTTTTCGGCAGAAGCTGTCAAGAGGGCTGCTTACGCCCTTATGGCTAGGTATGACGTGGCGATCGGCGGCGACGCTGACGTAATTCGGTGCGCCATCCGGCCGGCGCATCCCACGGTCGACATGGCCACCGCGGAACGCGATCTAAGGCGCGAGGTCGTTGACCACGACCTCCGGATTTCCATCGAACAGCGGACCTCTCCATACCGAGACGCCATTCTCGGTCTGGCATTCTCGAAAACCGGCCTTCAGGATGGCTAAATTCCGCGAACGTGCGGATTTCGACGCTTCGCCCTCAGCGCCCTATGAAATGCTGCCCTGGCGCTTCACCTTGCTCGATCAGGAAAGCTACGTCGCCACGAACATGGCGGGCGAATATGTCCTCATGTCGCGATCGGAGGTTGCTGAGTTCGCCGACGGCCGCCTAGCCCCTGCCACGCCGCTCTACGACGAGCTTAAGTCGCGACATTTTCTGATCGACGCCGATACGGACGTGGCGCTCGACCTGCTCGCTCTCAAGGTCCGGACGAAGCTGGCGCCGCTCGCCAATTTCACCGGTCTGCATATTTTCGTGACGACCCTTCGGTGCGAACATAGTTGCCCGTATTGCCAAGTTTCGCGCGCCAATGATGACAAGCGTGAATTTGATATGACGGAGGAGACGGCGCTCAAATCGCTGGACCTCGTGTTTAGATCGCCGTCGCGGGCTCTCAAGATCGAGTTTCAGGGTGGAGAGTCACTGCTCAATCTTCCTTTGATCAAGTTCGTTGTCCTCGAGGCGAAGAGGCGAAACCAAGCGGCGGGGCGCGACCTGGCCTTCGTAATCGCTACAAACCTGGCGGTGCTGGACGATGACGCGCTTGAGTTCGCACGACAGCACGACATTCTCATGTCGACTTCGTTGGACGGGCCAGCAGACTTGCATAATCGCAATCGGCCGCGGCCAGGAAAGGACTCGTACGAACGAACCGTGGACGGCATTCGCCGAGCCCGGCGGGCGCTAGGACATCATAGCGTTGGAGCCCTGATGACCACGACCGCCGCAAGCTTGTCGTCCGTGCGGGACATCATTGACGAATATATCCGCCTCGACTTCGGTAGCATTTTCCTGCGCCCCCTGTCGCCTTACGGGTTCGCGATGAAAACCAAGTTCTATCAATCCTATGATCAATCGAAGTGGCTCGATTTCTACTTCGAGGGGCTGGACTATATCATCGAGCTCAACCTGGGAGGATTCGAATTCATTGAGCAATACGCCGCTATGGTGCTCAAGAAGATGCTCACGCCGATGCAAACGAGCTACGTTGACCTCATGAGCCCTGCGGGAATCGCGATCGGCGCGATCGTCTATAATTATGACGGTGCCGTGTACGCTTCCGATGAGAGCCGCATGCTTGCAGAGATGGACGACAAAACCTTCGCGCTTGGCAATGTCCACGATCACGAGTTTGCCGAAATCATGCTTGGCGACGCGCTGCTCGATCCGCTTGAAGCGTCGTTCGCTAGCAGTGTCCCGGGGTGCTCGTGGTGCGCCTTCGAGCCGTGGTGCGGGGCCGACCCGGTCTTCCATCACGCTACACAGGGGGACTTCGTCGGAAAGAAGCCCCTGTCGGCATTTTGCACGCGAAACATGGAGGTCTTTCGCGGCCTGATATCCCGTATGGAGGCCAGTCCGGACGTCCGGCGCCTGTTCGAGCGCTGGGCGAATATCATATGATCACGCTCCGCGGTCGATCAATTGGTTTTAACGCAGCCGCAATCGAGCGGGACTCCACGATCCTTCGGCTCAGCAGCGACGAGCGCCGACCGGCGCCGTTGAAGGCGCGGGAAGGTTACATCCATTCCCACGGCGATCTGCCTCGCGGGTTCGGATGGTACCTCCTGAAATCGGCAGAGTTTATCGGGCAGGTTCCGGATGGCGCGCCCGGGGCGGTGCTGCCTCAAGAATTCGATTATCTCGGCGATGGGGACGTCGTCCGACTTGAGCCGGCTCGCGGCGGGGTTCGCACGCTGTTTCGAAAAGCGAGTCCATACAATCACTTCATGTTGACAGAGCGCTGCAACAATTATTGCCTTATGTGCTCCCAGCCTCCCCGCCAGATAGATGATGGCTGGATCGTTGACGAGGTGCTTGAAGCGTTGCCCTTGATCGACCGCGGTGCGGCCGAGATAGGCTTCACCGGCGGTGAACCCACGTTGCTCGGGAGCCGCTTTGTTCAGTTAGTTCAGGCGACCGGCTCCCATCTCCCCAAGACGGCACTGCATGTCCTTTCGAACGGTCGGCTCTTTGCGCAAGGCTCACTGGCACGCGATCTAGCGGCCGTCAGGCATCACGACCTGATGATTGGAATTCCCGTCTATGCCGACCTGGCCCATGTTCACGATCACGTGGTGCAGGCCGACGGCGCTTTCGATGAAACGATACGTGGCATCCTTGCCTTGAAACAGCATGGACTCCGCGTCGAGGTGCGGGTTGTCCTCCAGGCTCAGACCATACCACGGCTCACCGCGCTCGCCAGGTTTCTTACTCGCAATCTGCTGTTCGTCGACCATGTCGCGCTGATGGGCCTTGAAATCACCGGATTCGCGCGTGCCAATCTCGATCGCATCTGGATCGACCCTGCGGACTACCAAGCGGAGCTGGCCGAGGCAGTTGGCATCCTAGATCGCGCTGGAATGAGCGTCTCAATCTTCAACAGTCAGCTTTGCGTCCTCGAGCCGAGTCTGTGGCCCTTCGCGCGTCGTTCGATCAGCGATTGGAAAAATGAGTATATGCCCGAATGCGAAGGCTGCGAAGCCAAGGGGATGTGCGGCGGCTTCTTCTCATCGGCCAAATACCAGTACAGCCGAGCGATAAGGCCGATTCTTTCCGCTGCGGCGTGACAGTGCTCGATACCTCCAAACCTACGTCATGCGCTACGAGAAGGAGCGCTGGCTTACGAGCCTGGTTGAGGAAGCGCTGGGGTTGGCCTGCACCTATCCGTCGCAGTTGATGGCCGTGGAGTGAATATGAATAGGATTCCCACGGCAAAACTATCGATCTCGACAGTTTGCGGCTCAATGTAGATTGCCCGGCGCGACAGTCGGATCGAGCTGTTCGATCCGGTGCATGATCCGGAGCCAGGTTAGGTGTCCCTCCAGTTTTCCTTGCTCAAGTAGCTCATCGGCGTGCTGGGCGGCTCGGAGGCCAGCCGCATCGCCGTGCTGATCAAGCAGTTGAACAGCACAGACCCATATCTCCCGATCGTCGATCACCGGCAAAACCTCTGTAAATGTAGGGTTTTATGTGAATATTAGGGCGAATGCGACGCGACTCAGATTTGATACGCGCGATCCTTCTAGTCATCGAAGCGGACGAACGAAGCGATGTTCTCTGCATACCCAAAATCGAGGGCTACGATGACGACGCGATTGATTGCCACACTCGACTTCTGGTCGAGAAGGGCTTCCTCAACACCTATTTCCCAGACCGAGCCCGAGGGCAGCCGTGGGTCTGCATCCGTCTCACGTGGGAAGGATACGATTTTCTGGACAATGTCCGCGACCCGGTTGTCTGGCGGGCCGTGAAGCGGTC
>Ga0068861_100001054_pt1 | contig 16968 bp, 22 predicted proteins | sample KBSSwiS42_FD_66593 | JGI IMG/M metagenome (GOLD analysis project Ga0068861, IMG submission 66593) | Switchgrass rhizosphere microbial communities from Kellogg Biological Station, Michigan, USA - KBS Switchgrass S4-2 | ecosystem: Host-associated > Plants > Roots > Rhizosphere > Soil ...
AGAGGGTTCTCCTGTTCGAGGGGGGCCGGGAGGTGGACGATCAGGGCCGCTCTCGTTGGCCCGACCCGGACACCACGGCTTCCACCATGTACCCGGACCTGTCTCCGGAGGATGCGCGCTGGGCCGTCGAGCATCTTCGCCGCCAGGCCCAGAAGTCTCAGGGCGAGATCTCACCCGCACCCCCGCCTGGGCTCCGCACCGAATCGATCGTCGGCGCGTACGACAGACTGGTGAGCCCGGCCTGGTCGCGCCGCGTCGCGCGCGAGCGGCTCGGCGTCGAGCCGGTTGACATCCCCACCGGCCACTTCCCGATGATCACGCACCCTGAGCTGCTTGCGGACGAGTTGTCGCGGCTCGCCGCGGACTAGACCCGCTGCGCCGTGCGGCGGCGATCTCGCGGGCGACCGTCCGGGCCTCTTTCCCGAACCGCCCGATCAGGCCGGGCTGCGGCACATAGCCGACGAAGCGCAGGCCGGGCGCGGCTTCGCTCACGGTCGTCACCGGCGCACCGTGCTCGCCGAGCACGCCGAGGTGGCCGACCATCGCCTCGAGCCCGCGCCGGTAGCCCGTGGCGGCGATCAGGGCGTCAGGCTCGATCCGGGCCCCGTCGGCGAGCGTCACCCCGCGCTCGTCAAGCGCCTCCACACCGGCGACGACCTCGATTCGACCCTCCTTCACCGCGTCGATCACCTCGTGGTCCAGGATCGCCGGCGCGACACCCAGGCGCTTCAGCCGGCTCACAACACCCTCCTCGGGCTCGGGAAGCCCGACCGCGGACAGGTCGCCGAGCTTCTTGCGGCGGACCGCGCTCATGAGCCGGTCGGCGCGCGCCGTGGGCAGCAGCTTCACCACAAGCCGCGCAAGAAGCGGGCCGAGCGGCTCCCGAATGATGATGTTCGGAGGGGTCCGAACCGCGAGGCGCACGCGGGCGGCGCCGCCCTCGGCGAGGTCGTAGGCGATCTCCATGCCCGACGAGCCGGAGCCCACGACGAGCGCATCGGCGCCCCGGAACTGCTCGGCGTTCTGGTACTCCGCGGAATGGATCAGCCGCCTCTCGAAGCGGTCGCGCCCCGGCCACCTCGGCACCCAGAACGTGTGCTCATAGCCGGCCGCGACGATCACGTGGTCGGCGGTGAGGTCGCCGGTCGAGGTCTCGAGGCACCAGCCGCCGCCATGCGGCTCCAGGCGCTCGACCCGCGTGCGGAAGCGGATCTCGAGCTCGTTCTCGCGCGCGTAGTCCTCCAGATAGGCAACGACCTGGTCCCGTGACGGGAACATCGGCGTCCCCGCCGGGTACCGCGCTCCCGGGAGCTTCGAGAACGGCCGGCTCGAGTTCAGCCGGAGCCGGTCATAGCGCCCGCGCCAGGACGACCCGACGGCGCCGGCGCGCTCGAGCACGAGCACCGGGACCCCGCGCCGCCGCAGCTGCGCCGCCGTCGCCAGCCCGGCGGGGCCGGCGCCTATCACGACCGTCTTTCCGCGTTGCGAGTCCATTCCGTCGAGTGTCGGGACAGAACCGCGAAGTGACTGTGCTAATGCGCACGCAAGGTGACGCCGAGCAGCTCCTCCAGCCGTGGGAGCGTCTCGTCCGCGCCGCGGTGCAGGACGGCCGTCATCCCGACGGCCTCCGCGCCGACGCAGTTCTCGCGCAGGTCGTCGACGAAGACGCAGTCGGCCGGGGCGAGGCCCACGCGCTCGCAGCCGAGCTCGTAGATCGCGGGCTCGGGCTTGTGCATGCCCTCGTCGCCCGAGATGACGACGCCGTCGAACAGCTCCGGGAAGGTGGAGCGGTCGTAGCGACCGGCGCCCATCGAGTTCGATATCAGCCCGGTGCGCACGCCCTGCGCCCGGGCGCGGCGCAGTGCATCCAGCATCGCCTCGTCCGGCTCTATGTGGCCGAACATGCGCTCGACGAGCCCGCCACGGCGCTCGGGCCGAAGCTCCAGCAGCTCGCCGAAGCGCTCGGCGAAGTCGTCCTCGGAGAGCTCACCGCGCTCCAGGCCCCGCACGGACGCGAGCGCGCGAGGGTCCTCTCGGAAGAGCCGCTTGATCGTCTCCGGGTCGAGCCCCTCGTCGCGGCAGAACGCGCGGAACGAGTCGAAGACGTTCGTCGTGAGGACGCCGCCGAAGTCCACCAGCAGACCCCTCATCCGTGGGCGATCTCCCGCGCCTTCTCGGCGAGCATCGGCACGCCGCGGTCGAACAGCCCGAGGTACTCGTCGTCGGAGTTGCCCGCCTTGAAGCGCTTGTAGTTGCCCTCCATGAATACGGCGGCCTTCCACAGCGCGAGTGCCTGGTACCAGTTGAGCGCGGACACGGAGCGGCCGGTGCGCTCCTCGTAGCGCGCGATCAGCTCCTCGCGGGTGAGGAAGCCCTCGCGCCGCGTCACGGCGTTCAGGTTCGCGAACATCGTGTCCTCGGGGTCGTCGGGCTCGACCCAGGTCACGGTCAGGTAGCCGACGTCCGCGAGCGGGTCGCCGATCGTCGACAGCTCCCAGTCGAAGATCGCGACGAGCTCGGCGGGCGCGGCGTCGGCCATCATCACGTTGCCGAGCCGGTAGTCGCCGTGCACGATCGTCGACTCGGGCGACTCCGGCATGTTGTCGCGCAACCAGTCGCCCAGCTCCTCCACGGCCTCGAGCTCGCGCGTCTTGTTGTGCTCCCAGAGCCCGGTGAAGCGGCGTACCTGGCGCTCCAGGTAGCCCGTGGGCTTGCCGTAGCCCTCGAGGCCGCACGACTCCCAGTCGACATTGTGGATCTCGACCAGCGCGTCGACCAGCTCCTCGGACGTGCGCCGCCGCTCCGCGCGTGTGTCGAGCACGGGGGGCACCTGGCTGGCGAGCACGCTCCCGTGCATCTCCTCCATGACGTAGAACGGCACGCCGAGCACCGCCTCGTCGTCGCCCACGGCCAGCACCCGCGGCACCCGTACCGGCGTGCCCTCGAGCGCCCCGAGAAGGCGCGCCTCCCGGAGCACGTCGTGCGCCGAGGGCGGGAGCGGGGGCCGCGGCGGGCGCCGCAGCACGACGCGCGCGTCGCCCCGGCGAACCAGGAAGGTGATGTTCGAGTGGCCCTCGCCGATCCGCTCCGTCTCGACTCGGCCCCGGCCGATGCCGTGGGCGTCGAGGAACGCCTCCAGCGGCTCGCGGACGACGAGCGGCGGCAGTTCGAGGGCGGCGGCCTCCTCCGCTGTATCGACCACGTCCATCGCGGCCGGAAATCCTACGGCGTGGCCCACGCCTCCACGAGGAACCACCCCTGACGCCCCTCGTTGTCGCGGACGAGCTCCACCCGCATGCGGGTCTGGACGTTCTCGCCGTCGCGCGGGACGAGCCGCACGTCGAACTCGCGGAGCTGCGCCCCCCCGGCGAGGACCTCGACGAGGTGCGCGGCCACGTAACGGCGGTCGGCCGCGTGGACCAGCTGGCGCCAGCCGAGGTGGCGGAGCGACGTCTCGTCCAGGCGCACCAGCGTGCAGAACGACTCGTTCGCCGTCCAGACCGCGCCGTCGGTGCCGATGACGGCGCGTGCCCCGCTGGCGTCGGCAGGGATTTTCATCTCGCCTGAAGGTTCGGCCTCCGCGCGCGGTTCGCCCATCACCCGAGCGGCCTGACCTTGTGGTCAGCGGCATCCTCCGATCGGCCTCCTACGGTCGCGGGATCGGCGATACGCATGTAGAAAAGTGACGTGCCGAAAAATCGCATCCGGGTGCTGGTCGCGGACGACCACCCGCTCTATCGCACGGGGCTGGTCGACACGGTCAAGCGCAGGCCGGAGCTCGAGCTGGTCGGCCAGGCGGACGACGGCGCCGCCGCTCTCGAGGAGATCAGGAGCCTCAGCCCGGACGTCTGCGTGCTCGACGTGAAGATGCCCGGCCTCGGCGGCGTGGAGGTGCTCCGGACGCTCGACCGCGACGGCGTCGAGGCGCGGGTCGTGTTCGTGTCCGCCTACTTCGACAGCGACGTCGTCTACGGCGCGCTCGGCAGCGGCGCCTCCGGCTACCTCTCGAAGGACTCGACCGGCGACGAGATCTGCGACGCGATCGTGGCGGCCGCGCAGGGCCGCACGACGCTGGGAACGGACGTGCAGGCCGCGGTCGCACAGGAGATCCGCCGCCGGAGCGGCGACCACGAGCGGCTGCTCACGCCACGCGAGGACGAGATCCTCCGGATGACTGCCGACGGGATGTCGGCGCCGGACATCGCCCGCGAGCTGCACCTCGGCGCGACCACGGTGAAGACCCACCTCCAGCGGGTCTACGAGAAGCTCGGCGTCTCGGATCGCGCGGCCGCGGTGGCGGAGGCTATGCGCCGCGGGGTGCTGGACTAGGAGCGGTCCGCGTCGGGCCGGCCCCGTTCGGCTCGGGCATCCAGAAGTCGACGATCGTGCCCTCGCCGGGACGGCTCATGAGCGCGAAGCGCCCGCCCGCGGCCTCTGCGCGCTCCCGCATGGAGATGATGCCGATGTGCCCTGGCTCGGCGTCGGCATCGGGTGCCGGTAGGTCGAAGCCTCTGCCGTCGTCGCGGACGCGCACGGCCACGCCGACGCCGCGCCGCTCGAGCAGCACGTCGACCGACCCCGCGGCGGCGTGCTTGCGGACGTTCGTGAGCGCCTCGAGCGCGACGCGGTAGAGGATCGCCCGCGTCTCGGGACCCGGCTCAGACTCGAGCCTGTTGTCGATGCGCCATGTGAACCCGTCATGGCCGAAGCCGTCGCCCAGGTACAGCTCGAGCGCGGCCGCGAGCCCTGCCTCGTCGAGCGCCGGCGGCCGGAGCTCGAAGAGCAGGCGGCGGAGGCGCCTGTTCGCCTCGATGAGGGCCTGGCGAGCGTTCGCGCCCACCTCGCGGGCCGCCGGGTCCGTGAGCTCTGATACCAGCGTGTCGATCCGGAGCGCCGCGGCTGCCACGGCCTGCGCCGTGTCGTCGTGGATGTCGGCGGCCACCCGGCGCCGTGTCTCCTCCTCGACCGCGACCAACTCGGCCAGCAGCGCGGCCTGCTCCTGCTGACGGCGCTCGATGTCCTCGGCGGCCGAGTTCAGTGCGGTGGCGACGTCGGTTAGGTCGCCGAGGCCGCGCGGCACGGGCGCCCGCGCGGTCAGGTCGCCCGCGCCGAAGCGGCGTGCGGCGTCGGCCACACCGGAGGTCCAGCGCTGCAGGAGCAGCTTGGTGACCAGATAGGCCAGCGCGAGAGCGAGCAGGAGACCGCTGACGTCGAGCAGCAGGAAGTGGCGGAGGTCGCGGTTGGGACGCGCGTAGACCGCGTCCGACGGCCGTCCGGCGGCGACGAACAGCTCGTCGCCGGCGACACCGCCCACTGGCGCGAAGCCCTGTATGCGCTTCACGCCGTCGAGCCCCGCCACCTCGGCGGTTCCCTCGCGATCCTTCAGCACGGTCTGTACGAGCGGCTCTCCGGCAAGGCGTCGCCCGACGACCCCCCGGAGCGGCGGTTGGCGCGCAACGATCCTGCCGCGCGAGTCGAGGACGACGAACGTCGTCCCGCGCGGCACATCCTTCACAGCGGTGGCGTCGGCGAAGCCTCGGATGTCCAAGCCGGCGAACATCACGCTGTGCGCTGGACCCGCCGGGCCCGGCATGCGCGTCGCGGTCATGAGAGCCAGCGTTCCGGTCAGTGGATCCCGCTCGAGCCGGCCGAGTACGAAGCCGCCGCCCCCCTGCGCCCTTCGGAACCAGTCCGTGCGCGCGACGTTGAGGTGTTCCATGGGCCCCGCGAGGCCCATTCTCGTGACGCCGCACCGAATGGTGCCGTCGGGCTCGGCCACCCCCACGGCGCTGTAGCGGCTCGTCGAACGAGGCACCAGGGCGAGCAGCTCTTCGCAGCTCCGGCGATCCGGTCGCTCGGCGAGGTCACGGGAGACCGCGCCCAGGAAGGGAGTGGTTGCGTCCACAAGGCGCGCCACGTCGTTCTTCACCAGCCGCGCGGTCGCGAGCATGTCCTGCTGTGCGTGCCCTCGCGCCTCGTTGCGCTCTTCGACCGCGATCGTCAGGGCGACGACGGTCGGCGGCGTGAGCGCCACCAGCACGAGCAGGAGGATTCGGCCGCGGAGTCCGAGTCGCATGGTTCTGGGGCAGTTTCGCTCAGGTTGCGGCGTTTCGCCTCTCTAAGCTGACGCGCCACATGCGACCGAATCGATTCATGCTGCCGCTGGCCGTCCTCTTCCTGCTCGTGCTGGCCGCTCCGGCGGCGGCGCGTGACTGGTCCGTCGACGCGGCTGACAACTTCACTTTCGAGCCGGCAAATCAGAACATCGCAGTCGGCGACTCGGTCACCTGGCATTTCACAGGCGAGGGCCACACTTCCGCGAGCGTTGGCGGCCAGCCCGACTCGTGGAGGTCGGTCGACGATGGGGTGAACCCGGTCGGCACGTCGTACCCGCACGTCTTCAACATCCCCGGGCGCTTCCAGTACGTCTGCCTCCAGCACAAGGACTTCATGAAGGGCGTCATCACGGTCGGGACCGATGCGGTCATCGACTCGATCAGCAGGTTCAGGACCAAGCGCACCGGCAAGCGCGCGAAGGTCAGCTTCCTGCTGAACGAGCCGGCGACGGTCCGGTACTCCCTGAAGGGCCCGTCGCGGAAAACGGTCAAGCTCGGCCGCATCGAGGCCGGCGCGCACGCCTTCACGCTCCGGCGGCTGAAGCGCGGCAAGTACCGCGGCGTGCTCACCGTGGTGGACGACTTCGACAAGAAGATCACGCCGCGCAACTCCTTCGTCGTGGGCTGAGCGCGTGAGGCCGCTCCGCATCGCAGCGCTCGGTTTCGCCCTCGCGCTCGTGTGCAGCGCTCCCGCGAGCGCGCGCGACCCCGGGCGCTGGACGCTGACCGGTTGGAGCTCCGTCCCGAACGTCTACTGGCAGGGAGTCACGACTCCGGGCCCCGGCAAGCCGCTGTTCTTCTCAGGTTTCGCGAACGGGCTGCACCGCACGACGCGCGCACTGCGCCAGACAGCAACCGTCGAGCCGGCGATTCCGCCCTCGGTCACGGCGGCCGAGGGCTACAACCACGTGGGCGACGTCGGCTACCAGGGCGGGCGCATGCTGCTGCCGCTCGAGTGCTACACGCCGGGCGGCCCGAACGGAGGCAACACCTGCGGCACCGGCTCGATCGGGTCCGCCGATCCGTCCACGCTGGCGTTCCAGTACTACGTGAAGCTGGATCCGGCCGAGATCCCGAAGGCGATGTGGGTCGAGGCCTCACCGGACGGGCAGCTCCTGTGGACCTCGAGCGGGGCGGACCTGCTCGCCTACAGCTCGGCCGACGTGAACCCCGCAAACGCGGCTCCCGGCGCCCAGCCGATCCACGCGGTGCGGCGGCTCACCGGCGCCGTCCCGCCGAGCGGCGTGACGGGCGCGGCGTTCTACCGCGGGCGCCTGTTCCTCGCCGGGTCGCAGGGCACGACCTACCAGGTGTGGTCGGTGGACGTCTCGAACGGGTCGCGCCGGCTCGAGCTGGAGCTTCGGAATGTCCAGGGCGAGGCCGAGGGGCTCGGCCAGACCCCGCTGCTCGGCGGGCGCCTCCACTTCCTGGTGGCTCCGCTGGCGGCCAAGCCGACCTTCGGCCCGACGGTCGGGCTCCTGCACTTCGCCAAGGGGCACTGGGCAGGGCGCGCCCTGTTCGTAAGGATGCGCGCCACGCGCCAGAGGACACTGCGTCCGCGTGTGACGGTGACGGTCAGGAGAGCCGGGCGGCCGGTGGCGGGCGCGGTTGTGAGCGTGGCGGGCTTCAGCACGACGACGAACGGGCGCGGTAAGGCTCTGGTGAAGCCGGTGCTCGGCGTCACGGGCAGCTTCGCGGCGACGGCTCACAAGGACAGCCGGCGCGGGCGCTCCAGGTTCCTGCGCTTCGGCTCCACGACCGCAACGACAGCGGCCCCCGTGCCGACCACGCAAGCCCGCTAGGCGATCTCGTCGAGGTGGCGGATGTTCGCCACGTCGTCGCCGTCCATGCTGGCGGCCGACTCGAACCAGGCGTCGAGGATCTCCTCGAGCAGGGCCGGGCTCGTGGCGCGGAGCGACAGCGCGAGCACGTTGGCGTCGTTCCACGTGCGCGCCCCGCGGGCTGTCTCCGCGTCACCGCACAGCGCCGCGCGCACGCCCGGCACCTTGTTCGCGGCGATCGACGCGCCGGTGCCCGTCCAGCAGCACACGACGCCCTGCTCGGCCCGGCCGTCGGCCACGTCTCTCGCGGCGGCCTCGCTAGCCCAGGCCCAGTCGTCGCGCTCGCCGTCGCTCAGCGCTCCGTGGAGGATCGGCTCGTGGCCGCGCTGCCGCAGCTCGTCTGCCAGGGCTTCGGCCACGCCGGTTCGCTCGTCTGCGGCCACCGAGATCTTCACGCACCTCAGCCTAGTCTTGAGGAAATGCCAGAGCTGCCCGAGGTCGAGATCACCGCACGCCGCCTGTCGGCGGGGCTCGGCGGTGCGCGCGTCGAGTCCGCGCTTGCGCCCGGGCTCGTGGCGCTGAAGACGTTCGACCCGCCGCTCGACGCCCTCGCGGGCCGGGAGGTGGACGGCGTCCGGCGGATCGGCAAGATGCTGGCCGTCGAGGCGGGCGACCTCACGCTCCTCGTCCACCTGATGTCGGCCGGGCGGCTGCAGCTGTTCGACTCGCGAGCGTCCCTGCGAGACCGCGCGTCGCGGATCCTCGTCCGCCTGGAGGACGGCAGGGAGCTGCGGCTGCGCGAGTTCGGGACGCAGCAGCGGGCGTGGGCCAAGCTGCTGCGCTCGGATGCGGTCGCGCAGGACGAGTCGGTCGCCACGCTCGGGCCGGACGCCTACCCGCCTCCACCGCTCGACGAGTTCGCCAAGCTCGTCGACCAGCCGCGCCACCTCCATCCGCTGCTCCGGGATCAGCGCACGATCGCGGGCATCGGCCGCTCCTGGGTCGACGAGCTGCTCTGGACCGCCCGGCTGTCGCCGTTCCAGAAGGGCTCGGACCTGGATGCCGACGAGGTCGAGGTGCTGCACGCCGCCTGCGAGGAGGTGCTCGGCGGCGCCCTCGCGCACTACGAGGAGGTCGTCGGCGACACGATCCCGGACAAGATGCCGATGCCGCTCCAGGTCCACCGCCGAGCCGGCGAGGACTGCCCGCGCTGCGGCGCCCGCATCGAGGCGATCCACTTCAAGGACTACGTCATGTGCTACTGCCCGGAGGAGCAGACGGGCGGGCGGGTGTTGAAGGACAGACGGTTGTCGAAGTTGTTGAAGTAGCCTCTCGCGCGGATGCGGAAGCTGATGGCCTCGATCGGGCTGTCGCTCCTGTTAGCCGCCGTGCTCGCGCCGGCGGCAGGAGCGAACGAGCGGCTGCTCACGCTGTACTCGCCGCGGATCGACTCGCTGCCATACGTGCACGACACGCACAACGTGCCGCTTCTCAAGGCCGCCGGAGGGGCTCCGAAGCGACCGGGCTACATCCTCGGGTTCAAGGAGATGGTGCTGGTCGACTCGAAGGACCCCGACGCCAAGCCGCTGCCGATCGGGAAGATGATGGTCCACCACTTCCTCTACTTCGCCCCGGGTCGCGTCGACCAGCTTCCCGGCAGCTGTTGGGCGAACGCGGGCTTTATCGGCGGTCGCGGGGAGGAGCATCCGCTCGGCCGCACGCTTAAGAGCCTTCCGCGTAGCTCGCGGGACCGGTACGGCATCAACAACCGGACGGCCGACGGCGCCGCCCCGGACTGGGGGCTCACCGCCATGGTGATGAACCACTACAAGCGGCCGAAGAGCTTCTACGTGCGCACCAAGGTCTGGTACACGACGGAGAAGCGGACGTCGGTGAGCCCGGTGGTCATCGGCGACTGCGCGCAGCTGGCGAACGGAATGTCCTACGACGTCCCGGGTGGGGGGCGGCGCGGATCCAACTTCGTCGATTCGAGCGAATGGACGGCACCGTTCAGTGGCCGGCTCCTGGTCGCCGCATCCCACCAGCACGGAGGCGGCAAGTACCAGACGCTCGAGAGCCGGACCTGTACGCGACGACTCTTCAGGGCGCCCGTGTACTACGGCCAACCGGACCACATCTACAACACGATCCGCCCGATCCTTCACGAGCCCGGGCCGATCGGCACCGGGGCCTACGCGACCAACGAGGGCATCCCGATCACGAAGGGCGAGGTGCTCCGGCGCGTCGCGGTCCACGACAACCACAACCTGCACGTGGCCGCGATGGGCTTCTGGGCGACCTGGTTCGTGCCCGACGACTCGGTCCGGCGCTGCGGCCCGCTGCCCGACGACGTGGTCGAGATCAACCGGCCACGCCACTTCGACCGCACTCCGAACTACGACCTCAAAGTACCGCAGCTCGCTCGGCCGTCCGGAGCCTTCACACCCTTGCAGGGCGGCATGCTCGACGTGGCCGACAACTTCTTCAGGCCCCAGAAGGTGACGGCGCACGTGGGCGAAACGGTGACCTGGCGCTTCGGCGGCAGGCTCCCACACAGCGTCACGGTGGCGAACGGGCCGCGCGGCTTCTCGTCCGTCTACTGGGGGCGCACCAACGGCACCTACAGCGTCACGCCGAAGGTCAAGGGGACCTACCGGCTCGTCTGCCTGGTGCACCCGACCACCATGGCGCAGACGCTTCAGGTCAAGTAGGCGACGTATGTCGCAGGAAAACGTGGAGCTCGTGCGTCGGGCTGGGGAGCGGCTGAGACCGGCGTGTAGCCTCTTCGCCCGTGCTACAGACCGGTGATCAAGCCCCGGACTTCGAGCTCCCCGACCAGGACGGGGAGCCGGTCAGGCTGTCGTCGCTTCGCGGTCAGCCGGTTGTCCTCTACTTCTACCCCAAGGCGGATACGCCCGGCTGCACGACCCAGGCGTGCGGCGTGCGCGACCACATGCCCGACTACGACGGCCTCGGCGCTGTGGTGCTCGGCGCGTCGCCGGATCCGGTGAGCCGGGTGAAGCGCTTCCATGACAAGCAGGGCCTGAACTTCCGCCTCCTGGCCGACGAGGACCACTCGGTCGCTGACACCTACGGCGTCTGGGGCGAGAAGAAGATGTACGGCAAGACCTACATGGGCGTGCAGCGAGCGACGTTCATCATCGACGCGGACGGAACGGTGGCCCATGTGATCCCGAAGGTGTCGCCGAAGACGCATGACGAGGAGGTCCTGGCGGTCCTGCGCCCGTAGGATGCGCCGCCGGATGGACTACCTGGTCCTCACCGCTGTCGTTCTCGCCTGTTTCTACCTGGCCCTGATCGTCGTGCTGGCGGTCGGCGCGCGCCAGTGGGACGTTCGCGCGATCGCGCGGCTCGTCCCGTACTGCGCCGTCCTCTTCAAGCGGCTCCTCGGCGATTCCCGTGTCCCCGCGCGCTGGAAGGTCATCTCGGGCCTCGCCCTCGTCTACCTCGCCATCCCGTTCGACCTAGTGCCGGACTTCATCCCGGTCCTCGGGCAGCTCGACGACGCCATCCTCGTCGCGCTCGTGCTCAGAGGGCTGCTTCGGAGTGCCGGCCCGCGGCTCCTGCGCGAGCACTGGCCGGGGCCGGCGGCCCTGCTCGTTCCGCTCGAGCGCTTTGTGGGTGTCGCGCCGGCGGCTCGCGATGCAGCGCGACGCCTGCGATGACGAGCGCCACGCCCGTGAGCTCCTTCGTCGACGGGATCTGGGTGAGCACGACCACTCCGATCACGGTGGCCGTCGCCGGCAGCAGCGAGACCATCAGGGCATACGTGGCACGCGGGAGGCGCTTCATCGCGAGCTGGTCGGAGACGTAGGGGATCACCGACGAGCACAGCCCGACGGCGACTCCCGCGACGAGCGCCACCGGGTCGGTCAGCGCAGGGATGACCTCCCAGCCGCCGATAGGCGTGACCACCACCGCGGCGATCAGCATCGAGGCCGCGAGCCCGTCGATGCCCGACAGGGCGCCGTAGCGGGAGACCCTGTGGGCGAGCACGATGTAGGCGGCGAACAGCCCGGCGTTCGCGAACGCGAAGGCGACGCCGAGCGGCTCCCCCTCCAGCTGCACGCCGGTGAGCATGTAGACGCCCACGACCGCCATCGCGAGCGCGACCACGTTGCGCTGCGAGCGCGCGCCCAGCGCCGCCAACGCGATCACGGGCAGGAACTCGATCGCCGCGACGGTTCCGAGCGGGAGCCGGTCGATCGCGATGTAGAAGCACGCGTTCATCACCGCCAGCACCGCTCCCCATGTGACGAGCAACGTGCGCCCGGAACGGTCGAGCCGGGCGAACGCCCGCCAGGGACGCCGCCAGAGTGCAAATACGAGCGCGGCTGAGGCGATCCGCAGCCACGCCACGCCGAGCACGTCCACGCGTGCGAACAGCAGCACCGCGAAGGCGGGGCCGAGGTAGTGGAAGACGGCGCTTACGACGAAGTAGAGGTGCGGAGGAACCCGGTCGGACACAGGCCAACAGGTTCGAACACGGATGCCCTCGCGTACATGGGCAGTCAACGGTATTCTGGGAGCTATGGCTTCGAATGGGCCACTGGACGAGACGAATTACCTTCTGATCACCGAATTGCAGCGGGACGCCCGGCTCTCCCTGGCCGAACTGGGCAGGCGGGTGGGCCTCTCGCCGCCGGCGGTGGCCGAGCGGCTGCAGCGGCTCGAGCAGAGCGGCACCATCACCGGCTACCGCGCCGAGGTCGACCCGCGCGCCCTCGGCCTCCCGCTCAGCGCGATCATCCGCATTCGCCCGTCTCCCGGCCAGATCCAGAACGTGGCCGAGCGCGCCCGCGAGACACCCGAGGTGGTCGAGTGCCACCGCGTCACCGGCGATGACTGCTACATCATGCGCGCCCACCTGCGCGACGTGCTGCATCTCGAGGAGGTGATCGACCGCTTCACCGTCCTCGGTCAGACCACGACCTCGATCATGCAGTCGTCGCCGGTGCCGGGCCGGCCGCTCGACCTCAGCTGACGGTGAGCGTCCCCTTCATGCCGGCCTGCTTGTGGGAGTCGACCGGGCAGTAGAACTCGTAGGTGCCGGCCTTGAGGTCGCCGGCGGCCTTTGACGTACCGCCCTTGTCCACGGTCCCACCCTTGATCTCGATGCCGTTCCCCTCCACCTCGATGGCGTGCGGGAGGTCGGACGGGTTGGCCATGACGATCGTGACCTTGCCGGCCTTGGCCGACAGCGAGCTCTTGTTGAACTTGAGCGCCCCGCTGGGATCCGCAGAGATGCTTATGACCTGGCGTCCGCCCGGGCCACTCTTGGCGGTGGTGTTCGTGTTCCCCCCGCCGCCCGAGCTGCTGCTGGTGCCCGTGCTGCCGCCGCTGTCGTCATCGTCGCCGCCGCACCCGGCGACCGGGATCGCGATTGCACCGACCAGGAGAATGAGGGAGATGGCGCGCATGCAGCGGTCTACGCAGCGGCCGCCGGCCGGGTTCAGTAGGTCAGCTTGCCGCGCATGACCTCGGCGCCGCGCACGCTGCCGCTCGAGCGCCGCGTGATCACGACGACGTGATAGTCGCCCGGCTGGACCGCGGCAGTCAGCTCCGCCGCGGCGGTCCCGTCGGAGCGAGCATGGAAGCTGCCGCCGTTCACCCAGTGGCCGTCGGTGCGCACGCACCACAGCTCGTAGTCCTTCCCGCGCGCGACGGGCAGATGGTCGGCGCGCAGCTTGACGCGCGTCCCTCCAGTGACCTCGGCCGCCACGGCGGTGCCGGCCGCGCCCCCGCCGGCAGGCATGCTCCATAGCTCGGCGCGGGCGTAGGCAGGAGCCGCTCCGTCGGGGAGCACCGCAATCAGGACTCCCGCGATCAACGCTGCCACGGCAGTGGCGGGAATCGCAATACGCCGCCAGCGACGGCGCCGGGGGCGTGCCGCCGCGCGCTCCCTGACGAAGCGGTCCAGGACCTCATCCTCGAGGCCCGGTGAAAGCGGGGCGACGGGCTCGTCCGCCTCTGCCCGGTCCAGGAGGGCGGGCACCGCGGCGAGCGAGTGCACCTCGGCGGCGCAGCGTGCGCAGCTCTTCATGTGCCGGCGCATCGCCTGCATCTCGTCAGGCTCGAGCGCCTCGAGCACGTACGGACCGATCAGGTCGGCGTGGCTGCGGCAGCCGCTCACGGCTCGAGCTCCATCTCGTCGAAGATGAGGCGCAGGTGCCGCAGCGCGTACGAAGTGCGGCTCTTCACCGTGCCCAGCGGCACCCCTGTGCGCTCCGAGATCTCGCGCATCGTCAGGCCGCCGTAGTGCGCGAGCCGGATGACCTCGCGATGAGTCGGGGACAGCCGCGCGAGCGCCGAGGTGACCTGCCACCGCAGGACTGCGTGGTCCAGCGCATCGTCCATCTCGGCGGCGGTGTCGAGCGCGTCCTCCTCCTCCGCGCGCTTCGGACGCGCCGCGGCCCGCCGGTGGGCGTCGATGATGCGGTTGCGCGCGATCGCGTATAGCCACGTCCGCACGCTGGCACGCCGCTGGTCGTAATCCTCCGCGTGCCGCCACAGCTGCGCGAAGACGTCCTGCACCACCTCCTCCGCGAGCTCTCTGTCCCCCAGCGCGCTCGTCGCGAATCCGAACAGCTCGGGGGCATAGCGCCGGTAGAGCTCGCGCAGCTCGTCGCCGCTCCGATCGAAGGGGAGCTTCTCAACCAGCGTCGCGTCGCTCGACGCCATGCCCTTACCTATACGCGATCTGAGGGCCGCCGGTTCGCATCGTTACTTTCCTGGCGTGCCCGCCGCCCCCGTGGCAAGCCTCGGCGAGTCGTTCAACTCGTTCTTCGACGCCGTCGACCAGTTCTTCTCGAACCTGGCCTCGGTGCGGCTCCTGCCGTTGCTGCTCGCCCTTGTGCTGTTCACCTGCTACCTGACGTTGCGCGCGCGTGCGAGCTTCAACATCCTCCGGGCCGCCTACCCGACCGAGCGGATCGAGTTCAGGCGCATCTGGGGCGCGTACTTCGCGGGCTACGGATTCAACGCGGTGATCCCGGCGCGCGGCGGCGACGTCGTCCGACTCTTCCTCTCGAAGAGCTCGATCCCGAACTCGAGCTACCCCGCGGTGGCCGCGTCCTTCGTCGTCGAGGCGATCTTCGACGTCGTCATGGGGTCGGTCATCCTGCTGTTCGCGTTCACCCAGGGCGTGTTCCCGAAGCCGCCCGACTTCGCGAAGCTGAACGCGTTCGACCTCTCCTATCTCGCCCAGCACCCCGAGTTCACGCTCTTCCTGCTCACGCTGATCGCGGTGGCCGGGCTCGCGGGCTTCGCGCTGCTGAGCTTCCGCGTAAAGGCCTTCTGGGAGCGCGTCCGGCAGGGCTTCACGATCCTCCAGGACCGCGATCGCTACATCCGCGAGGTCTTCCTCGTCCAGCTCGGCGGCTGGTGCTTCCGCTTTTCCGCCTTCTACATGCTCCTCGAGGCATTCAACGTGGGCGGCTCGGTCAAGAACGTGCTGCTCGTGCTCGGCGTGAACGCGGTCTCGGCCGCGGTCCCATTCACGCCCCAGGGGGCCGGCGTCCAGCAGGCCCTGCTCACCAAGGTCTTCGCCGGCACCGCCCCAGGCGCCACGGTGGCGTCCTACTCGGTCGGGCAGCAGATCGCGATCGGGGCGCTCACCTTCGGCATCGGGTTCGCCTCGATCGTGTTCATCTTCCGCTACCGGAGCTTCAAGGAGGTCATCGCTCGCGGCCAGGAGGAGCGCGCTACGTCCCGAAGCCCTCGCGAGCCTCGCGAACCAGAATGACGGCCTCCGGGAAGAGGGCCTGCATCGCCGCGCGGAGCTCCTGAGTCTGCTGCTCGGCGTTGCCCTGGAGGTTGAGGCGGTTGAGACCGGCCACGGTCATGTCTACGGCGAGCTTGATCGCGTTGTCGGCCCAGGCCACCCGCTGTGCTCCCTGCATCTGTTGTGCGAACTCCTCCATGCGCCGGCGAAGCTCGTCAGGGTCGCCGAAGAGGCCGCCGAATGGGTCTTCAGAGGACATGTGTCAAGGGTAGGGGACGACCCGATATTGTCGCGCGACCAATGAGGATCTCGGATGTCATGACCGAGGGTGTCGTGACGGCGGACACGGGCGACACGCTCCAGCACGTCGGCGAGCTGATGCGCGACCGCAACGTCGGGTCCGTCGTCATCTGCGACGGGGGCCGCCCGACCGGCGTGATCACGGACCGCGACCTCGCGCTCGCGGTGGTGGCCGACCGGATCGGTCCGGAGAGCCGGGCCGGGGATCACGCCTCGCATCCGCTCGTCACCGGCCAGGTCGAGATGCACCTCGAGGAGGCGGTCGCCCTCATGATCCAGCACCGGATACGGCGTCTGCCCGTGACCGACGGCGACGGTCTGGTCGGCATCGTCACCATCGACGACCTGGCCGTCCGCGCCGGCGACCTGCACCAGGCGCAGCAGATCACGGCGGAGGTGGCGAAGGCGTCGTTGCCCGAGTTCTACTTCCACCAGCGTGGGGGCTGACCGATGGCGCCGCTCACACCCGGCCAGCTCCGCACCCGCCAGCGGGTCGAGGGGGTCATCAGGCTGGCGGCGCCGGCGCTCGACCTGATGCTCGCGGTGGGCGAGCGCGTGTCCAAGGTGGTCGAGCCCGAGGACGTCGAGTACTACCCGCCGCGCGTGACGCGCGAGTCCGCCCCGCCGCCCAAGCAGACGTGACGCGCGACGAGCAGCTTTCTTGGGAGGCCCGCTGGGGCCGCCCCGTCGCGGTAGCCACGTTCCTGGCCGGGATCCTCACGCTCTTCTCGACGACGACCTTCATCCCCAAGAACCGCACAGGGGTCGAGGCCACGCCGGACCTGCTCCTGTCGATCCACGAGGACCACAGCGGGTACATGACGTCGTCGATCCTGTCGGCGCTCTCGGCGCTCTTCCTCACCGCCACCTTCTACTACCTCTTCCGGGCGATCGACGCGCGCGGCGGCGGCATTCCGCGCTGGTTCGTCTACATCGTCATCGCGGCTCCGATCGCGTACGCGGTGTCGAGGGTCATCTACGCCATCGACGCGATCGACATCGCCGACGAGTTCGCCTCCGGCACGCC
>Ga0068861_100001056_pt1 | contig 16966 bp, 17 predicted proteins | sample KBSSwiS42_FD_66593 | JGI IMG/M metagenome (GOLD analysis project Ga0068861, IMG submission 66593) | Switchgrass rhizosphere microbial communities from Kellogg Biological Station, Michigan, USA - KBS Switchgrass S4-2 | ecosystem: Host-associated > Plants > Roots > Rhizosphere > Soil ...
CGAGCCGATCATCCGCGACGGAAAGCCTTGGGGCGAGCGTCACCGTTTCGATAATCGCCTGACGATGGCCGTGCTCGCGCGCCTCGATCGGCTCGCCGACTCCGAACTCGACGAGACCGCGGCGTGCGTCGCGCAGGATTTCGCGGCCTTTGTCGATTGCCTGTGCGCAGGCGAAGCGCCGACAGCGATTGGCGATGATGCGGCGAGCGACGACGACGGATGGCAACCGTCAACATGGTCAATTTCGTTGGATTCACCGCGGGCAGCCGGCGCCGATGCGCCGCAAGACGATGCCGAATGGCAGCCGTCAACTTGGTCAATTTCGTTGGATTGTCCACGAACGGACGGGCGAGTGCCGGGGCAGGCCCGACCTAACGGCGCGAATGCCACCGCCATTCGCCCAGCCGGCGCGCGCGGCCCCCCAACACCTTCGCTCCCACCCAACGCCAGTTCGCGCGCGGCCAAGTGCCGCCCGTCGCCACGCCCTAAGCTCGCTGCAAAGAGGGGATGCGCTTGGAACCATTGCGCTTCGATTATGTCGTGGTGGGCGGCGGCAGCGCCGGTGCGGCGCTGGCGGCGCGGCTCGGCGAGGACGGCAGGTACAAGGTCTGCCTCGTCGAGGCCGGCGCGCGCGATACGCATCCGTTCATCCATGTCCCCGCCACCGTCGCCGCGGCGATCGGCACCAAGTCGCTCAACTGGCGGTTCGAGACCGTGCCGCAGCCCGGCATGAACGGGCGGAAGATCCCGGTGCCGCGCGGCAAGGTGGTCGGCGGATCGGGATCGATCAACGGCATGGTCTATTTCCGCGGCCATCCGACCGACTTCGACGATTGGGCGGACGCCGGCGCAACCGGCTGGAGCTATGCCGAAGTGCTCCCCTATTTCACGCGCACCGAGAACAATGAGGATTATCCGCCCTCGGTGTTCCACGGACGCGGCGGGCCGGTGAACGTCAAGCTCGTGCCCAAGCCGAACCCGCTCAATTTTGCGTTCATGGACGCGCTGGCGTCGCTGCAATTCCCCGCATGCCCCGATTTCAACGGCCCCGACCCCGAAGGCTATGGCCGCCGCCAGGGGCTGATCCGCGACGGGCGGCGCGAGTCCACGGCCAGGGCAATGCTGATGCCGGCAGTGCGCGCGGGCAAGGTGCACCTGCTCACCGGCCGCGCGGCGGTGCGGCTGATCGTCGAGCAGCGCCGCGCCAAAGGCATCGAGCTCGCCGACGGCACCCAGGTGATGGCCAATGCCGAAGTCGCGCTATGCGGCGGCACGGTGCAGACGCCGCAGCTGCTGATGCTCTCGGGTATCGGCCCGGGCGCGCATCTCCAGGAAATGGGCGTGCCCGTCATCTTCGAACAGGCGAGTGTCGGTGGCAATTACCATGACCATGTCGCCTGCCCGGTGCATATGGAGACCGACGTCCCGACCTCCTACGGCATCTCGTGGAAGGCACTGCCGCGCGGCATGTGGAACCTGCTCGAATATCTCGTGGCGCGCAAAGGCCCGCTCGCCGGCAACGTCTTCGAGTCCGTCGCCTTCCTGCGCACCGATCCGTCGCTCGCCCGGCCCGACGTCCAGTTCGTGTTCCAGCCGGCCAAGCGGCTGACCAATCCCAGGATCCCTTTCCCGCTCGGCCATGGCTTCGGCATCAGCCCGGTCGCGCTCTATCCCAAGAGCCGCGGTACCTTGCGCCTCGCCAGCCCCGATCCGCACGCGGCGCCGGCGATCGACCCGCGCCTGCTCGCCGAGCCGGGCGACACGGATTCGCTGATCCGCGCGATCAAGATCGCCCGCCGCGCCTTCGCCACGCCGGCCTTCGCCCCCTATCGCCCGACCGAGTTCGCGCCGGGCGCAGCGGTGCAGAGCGATGCCGAGATCGACCATTTCATCCGCGCGAGCGGCTATACCGTGCACCATCCCGTCGGCACCTGCCGCATGGGCAGCGACGCCGGCGCGGTGGTCGACCCGCAGCTGCGCTTCCGCGGCATCGAGGGCCTGCGCATCGCCGATGCTTCGGTGTTCCCGTCGATCATCGGCGGCAACACCAACGCGCCGACGGTGATGGTCGGCGAGCGCGCCGCGGATTTCATGCTGGGCAAGCCGGCGCTGCCCGCCGCCCAGCTTCCCCCGGAATCGGTCGCGCGCAGGAAAGCGGCATAGGAGAGCATATGGCCCGCGAGCACATGAAGACGTGGCACTTCGGCGATGTCGAAGTCACGCGCATCGTCGAACTCTGGGACTTCCGCGACGACATCCACATGACGATGCCCGACGCCACGCCCGAGGAAGTGATCGCGATGCGCTGGCTGCATCCGCACTATGCCACGCCCGAGGGCCAGCAGCGCATGAACTTCCAGGCGTTCGTCGTGCGCGCGCCGGGCCGCGTGATCATGATCGACACCTGCACCGGCAACGGCCGCGAGCGCGCATACGACGTCTTCTGCAACCTCCAGACGAGCTTCCTCGAGGACATCCAATCGCTCGGCATCCAGCCCGAAGATGTCGACACGGTGATGTGCACGCACCTCCACCACGATCATGTCGGCTGGAACACCTTTTGGGACGGCACCCGCTGGGCGCCGACTTTCCCCAAGGCGCGCTATCTGTTCGGGCGCAAGGAATATGACGCCTGGCAGGAGATGCGCCGCGACGGGCACCACGACGATCGCCACCTGGTCGACGCGGTCGATCCGATCGTCGCGGCAGGACTGGTCGACTATGTCGAGCCCGATCACCGGCTGAGCGACACCATCTGGCTCGAGGAGAGCCACGGCCACACGCCCGGCCACGTCAACGTCCGCATCTCGTCCAAGGGCGAGGAAGCCGTGATCACCGGCGACTTGATGCACCATCCGATGCAATGCGCGATGCCGCACCGCCACGCCACCTTCGACATGAACCAGGACGCCGGCCGCGACACCCGCGTCCGCTTTGTCGAACGCTATTGCGACAGCGAGGTGATGGTGATCGGCACCCATTTCATGGACCCGACGGCGGGCTGGATCCGCTCGGATGGCCAGGGTGGGAAGTGGTTCCAGGGGTTGGGGGTAGAGGCGCGGGCCAACGCGAATGCGGACTCCTGACCCCTATTTCGTCATCCCCGCGAAAGCGGGGACCCAGGGCAGCAGGCGACGTCGCTCGTGGCCCTGGGTCCCCGCTTTCGCGGGGATGACGGGCGGAAGTTCGCGACGCGCAGGGACAAAGCAATGACCAAACCCATCCCCGACTACCCCCTCGACATCTTCTCCAAAGCCTCCGTCCGCGACGCCCGCGCCGTCGACGACGCGCTCCGCGAATCCTCCCCCGTCGTCCGCCTAGCCGACGGCACGGTAATGCTCGGCCGCCACGAACATGTCTCGACCGGGCTGATGGACTGGAAGACCTGGTCCTCGACCTCGCGCCCGTGGCACGACCCCACGTCGCTCCGCCCCGAGATCCTGCTCACCGACGATCCGCCGCGACACACCCAGGTCCGCAAGGTGATCGGCGACGCGCTCGGCCCGCGCGCGCTCGACAAGATGCGCGGACATTTTGAAGCCGAAGCCGACAAGCTCGTCGCCGAACTGCGCACGCGCAGCGGCGAACCGGTCGACGCCGTCGGCGACGTCACTCAGCGCTTCGTCTACCAGGTGCTCCCCGACGTGCTCGGCATTCCCGACGAGGGGCGCGAGCAGATGCACGGCTTCAGCCACATGGTCTGGGCGACGATGGGCCCGCCGAACGAGCTGTTCCACGAAGCCATGGCCGAGGATTTCGGCCCTGTGATCGAATGGCTCGGCAGCGCTTGCGATCGCAGCGCACTCGATCCCGACGGCGTCGGCGCGGAACTCTATCGCGCGGCCGATCGCGGCCAGGTGACGATGGATGAGGCCAAGCTGCTGCTCCAGACGGTGCTCTCCGCCGGCGCCGACACGACCTTCATCACCATGGCCAACGCCCTGCGCGCCTGGGCCGAGTTCCCGGAAGAATATGCCAAGCTGCGCGCCGATCCCGGGCTCTTGCGCAACGCGTTCGACGAAAGCCTGCGCTGGGATTCGCCGTCGCGCATGGCCGGCCGCATCACTACGCGCGACGTGGAGATCGAGGATTATGTCATCCCCGCCGGCACGCGCTGCGGGCTGATGTTCGCCGCCGCGAACCGCGACCCGCGCTATTGGTCCGACCCGCACGCCTATAAGGTCGACCGAGACGTCCGCCACGGGCTCGGCTGGGGCTATGGCGTGCACGCCTGCGTCGGCCGCACGCTCGCCAATCTCGAAGCAGCGGCGCTGCTCGGCGCGATCGTCCGCGACGTGGCAGCGATCGAGATCGCCGGCGATTATGAGCCGTGGATGACCACCGTCGGCCATGGCCCGATGCGCCAGCCGGTGCGGCTGCACTTCGATGGCTGATGCGGGAATCCCGTTCACGCCGCCAGCGCATGGCAGCGGCTGGTTCAGCTATGAGAATGCGCTGCTGTTGATGCTCGGTACCACCTTCGGCGTGGTGTTCATCGATCGCAACGCGCTCACCACGCTGATGCCCTATATCCAGGGCGAGTTCCGGCTCAGCAACACCCAGGTCGGATTCCTCGCCGCTTGCCTCTCGATAACCTGGGGGATCTCCGGCTGGCTGGTCGGCATCCTCTCCGATCGCGCGGGGCGGCGGAAGCCCTTCCTGGTCGCGACGGTCGTGCTGTTTTCGGCAACCGCACTGCTCTCGGGCTTCGCGACCGGGTTCGTCGGCCTGCTCCTCGCTCGCTTGGCGATGGGATTGGCCGAAGGGCCGGTGCAGCCGCTCAGCCAATCGCTCATCGCGCTTGCGTCTTCCGAGCATCGGCGCGGGGTCAACGCCGGCATCATGCAGGCGACGATCACCAGCCTGATCGGCCTGATCGCCGCGCCGATCCTGTTGGTGAGTGTGGCGCAGGGCCATGGCTGGCGCACCGCCTTCTTCGTCGCGTCAGCGCCGGGGCTGATCATGGCGATCGTCCTCGCGCTGTTCGTCCGCGAGAAGCCCGCGGTGAGGGAGACCGCAACGCGCCATAAGGCGGTGCCGCAGCTGTCGCTGCTCCGGACGCGCAACGTCGCGCTCTGCATGGGGATCGCGCTTTGCGAGGTCTCGTGGATGGTGATCGCCTGGGCGTTCCTGCCGCTCTACTTCACTCAGGTCCGCCATTTCACGCCCGAGACCATGAGCTGGCTGATGGGTTCGCTCGGCATCAGCTCGGCCTTCTTCGGGCTCGCGCTGCCGTGGCTCTCCGATCGGATCGGGCGCAAGCCGGTGGTGGTCGTCTTCTCCGCGCTCGCGCTGGTGATGCCGCTCGGCGTCGCCTTTGCGCCCGGTGGCTGGAGCGTCACTGCGGTGTTGCTGCTGATCGGCTGGAGCGCTTCGGGCACCTTTCCGATCTTCATGGCGACGATCCCCGCCGAAAGCGTGCCGCGCGCATCGCTCGGCGCGGCGATCGGGCTGGTCAACGGAGTCGCCGAGATCCTCGGCGGATTCTTCGGCCCGCAGGTCGCCGGCGTGCTCGCCGATATTTGGGGACTCGGCGCGCCGCTGGTGCTGATGGCCGCGCTGATCCTGGTGTCGGTGGCCTGCGCGGCCGGCCTGGTCGAAACGCATCCGCGGCGGAGGTCGGAGGCGTGAACGGCCCGCGCCACCGCATCCTTGCCATCCGCTACGGCCACCACTTGCGCAAGGCCGCGGCGAACTTCCTCGGCGGCGACGATCACGCGACCGACATGCCGCTCGATTATTATGTCTGGGCAATCGTGCGCGACCAGGGGCCGCCGATCGTGGTCGACACCGGCTTCGATGCCGAAACCGCCGCGCGGCGCGGGCGCCAGCTGGTGCGCCCGGTCGCGGACGGCCTCGCCGTCGCCGGCATCGACGTGGCCGCAGTCGAAGACGTGATCGTCACGCACATGCATTTCGATCACGCCGGCAGCCTCGGCCTGTTCCCCAAGGCGCGCTTCCACATCCAGGACGCGGAAATGGCGTTCTGCACCGGGCGCGCGATGACCGAGCGCATGGTCCGCGCGCCGTTCGACGCCAAGCCGGTCGCCGAGATGGTCCACCTGCTGTTCGGCGACCGCGTCGTCTTCCACGCCGGCACCTCGCACATCGCGCCCGGCGTCACCGTGCATCACCTCGGCGGCCACACCGCGGGGCTGCAGGCGGTCGAAGTGTCGACTGCGCGCGGGCCGGTGATCCTCGCTTCGGACGCGGCGCATCTCTACGCCAACATCACGCGCGCGGTGCCCTTCCCGATCGTGATCGACATCCCCGCCTATCTCGCCAGCCACAAACGGCTGCTCGAACTCGGCGGCGACCTCGACCATGTCATCCCGGGCCATGATCCGCTCGTGCTCGCCCAGTTCCCGCCCGCGGGCCCCGACATTGCCCGGGTCGACCTGCCGCCGGCGCGGCCGATTTCGGAGTGCCTATGATCATCGGTTTCATCGGGCTCGGGCGCATGGGCGCGCCCATGGCAGCGCGGCTGCTGGGCGCGGGCGAGGGCCTGGTCGCGTACGACGTCAATCGCGCCGCGGTCGACGAACTGGTCGCGCAGGGCGCAACTCCGGCGACATCGGCGAAGGAGGTTGGCGCCAAAGCCGACATCGTCTTCGCCAGCCTGCCGAGCCTCGCGATCGTCGAGGACAGCCTGATCGGACCCGAAGGCGCCGCGAATGGCGGACGCGCCAGGATCATCGTCGACTTGTCGACGTCGGGCTCGCAGCTGGCGATCAAGCTCGACAAGGCGCTGCGCGAACGCGGCATCGTCTCGTTCGACTCCCCCGTCTCCGGCGGAATCAAGGGCGCGCGCGAAGGCACGCTGTCGCTGATGGTCGCGGGCCCTGAGGCCGAATGGGCGCAGGTCCGTCATTTGTTCGAGCGGATCGGCAAGCCCTTCTACATGGGCAGCACGCCCGGTGCCGGCCAGACGATGAAGCTGGTCAACAATCTGCTCGGTGCCGTGGCCATCGCAGTCACTTCCGAAGGCATGGCGATGGGGATCAAGGCCGGGCTCGATCCCGCGCGGATGATCGAAGTGCTCAACCAGTCCACCGGCCGCAACGCCGCGACCCAGGACAAATGGCCGCGCGCCGTGCTGCCGCGCACCTTCGACTTCGGCTTCGCCGCGACGCTCAGCCTCAAGGACACGCGGCTGATGATCGACGAAGCCAAGGCGCTCGACGTGCCGCTGCCGCACGGCCAGGCAGTGCTCCGCATGCTCGAGCGCGTGGTCGAGACCTATGGCCAGGACGCCGACTTCACGGCGATGGCCAAAATCGCCGAAGCCGACGCCGGGCTCGACCCCGAGCGCGCCATCTAGATCGCGATGCGTTCAAGCGAACCCGTCATCCCCGCGAAAGCGGGGACCCAGGGCAGCTGGCGACGTCGCTCGTGGCCCTGGGTCCCCGCTTTCGCGGGGATGACGGTGAGGGATTCGATCTCATCTCATCCCGCTCTAGTGGTGGAGTTGCCAAGCCTGCCAAGCCCCGCCTATCCTCCGCGGACACGGACCGGGAATACCCGGCGAACGGGAGAGAAGCCATGGCTGCCGCGCTCGAGCTGATGAGCACGCAGGGCCTCGCGCCGCGCGACCGATTGCCGTTCTGGAACGAACTGGCCCAGCGCATCGCGCCGATTCAAGTCGAGGCGATCGGCGACACGCCGTTCCAGGCGAGCATCGCGCGCCGCCGCTTCCGCGACTTCGAGCTGTTCTCGCCGCGCTCGTCCCCCGCGCACATCTATTCGCGGCCCGGCCATGAGGGCGCGGGAATGCTGAACATCCAGGTCCAGCACAGCGGCCGCAGCACTAACCATACCGGCGGCCGGACCAGCGTGCTCGAGGAAGGCGACGTCTTGGTCTACGATCCCTCGCGTCCGCTGTGGCTCGATTTCGACGAGCCGACTCAGGCGATCGTGCTCCAGCTCCCGCTCGCCACGGTCGAGGAACGCCTCCCCTATCTGCGCGAACTGGCCGGCGTGCGGATCTGCGGGTCGCGCGGCCCAGGCGCGCTGTTCTCGAACATGGTCCGCCACGCCTGGACGCTGATCGAAGCCGGCGACGACGATTGGGCCGAGGCACTGCCCGATGTGATCTGGCCGATGCTGCGCATGGCGTTTCCCGAGCCCACGACCCATCTCGACCACGACCGCCGCGCGACGCTCCGCCGCGAGCTGTTCGCCGCGGTCGATGCCGACCTGTGCGACCCGGACCTCGACACCCATCGCATCGCCAAGCGGCTTGGGGTGAGCGCACGCTACGTCCAGATCCTGTTCGCCGAGATGGCGACCACCCCCAGCGCGTTCATCCGCGGCCGCCGGCTGGAATTGGCGGCGCGACGGCTCGCCACGCCGGGGTCGGCGACGATCACGGACGTGGCCTATGCGGTGGGGTTCAACGACCTGAGTTCGTTCTGTCGAGCCTTCCGGCACCGGTTCGAAGTCTCCGCCCGCGACTATCGCGCGGGTCGCGGGCGGCGGCTGGAGCAGTTGGACAGCTGACATCGAAAGTCCGGCCCTCGCAACCGCTACTTGTCATTGCCCGTCGTGAACGAATGGGTGTCGCAAAGCGAATCAGTTCGGCGATATCGAATTCCCTCGCTCCCCCGGTCTCCGTGGATCAGCTTGATCAGAAGTTCATTTCCATCCGCAATGAAATCAATTCTGGGCAAATCGGAAACATCGCCGTTAACGAATGTCCACTGGCTAAAGGGCGACGGGATGTATGTATAACGCAGCACGCGTCCATCGAGGTGACGGACTTCAAGATCACCTTTCGCATCGATCCGCCATCGTCTCAGCTTGACCAACGAATTCGTCGGGGGATTGAAGTTGTCGGATAGGATACCAACGAGCGAACCGTCTGCTTCGACTTTGATCTGAAGCACAAAGCATAGAGCATCCCCACCTCCCGACCTCCAACTGCCCGCGAGTCGTGTCGGTACGTCGACCCGCTGCTGCGGTAATGGGGTCGCGGCCAGGATCTGAGCAAGGACAATGCCGAGCGAAGCACCTACCAACATGATCAATGCCTAATCGTCGAAAGCGCCCCGCCGTCCACCGGCCAAGCCGCACCGTTCACAAACGCCGCGTCGTCCGACAGCAGGAACGACACAACATGACCCACTTCCCAAGGCTTGCCACAACGGTCAAGCGTCGCGACCCGCCCAAGCACTTTCAAACCTTCCTCGATGCCGCCGGCGAACATCTGCTCGAGCACCTCATTGAGCAGCGGCGTCTCGATCACGCCGGGCTCGACGCAGTTCACGCGGATCCCCAGCGGACCGCAGTCGCTGCCGGCGGTGCGGGTCAGGCCGACCACGCCGTGTTTGGCCGCGTTATAGGGCCCGCCGCCGGCAAGCCCGCGCTCGCTGCCAATCGATGCGGTGTTGACGATCGCGCCTCTGCGCTGCGCGACCATCTGGATCAGCACATAGCGCAGCCCGAGGAACACGCCGCGCAGATTGACCGACATGATCCGGTCGTACTCCTCGACCGGATATTCGTGGAGCGGCGCGATCAGCCCCTCGACGCCGGCATTGTTGAAGAAGCCGTCGATTCGGCCGAAACTGGCGACGGTCGCGTCGACATAGCCCTTCACATCGTCTTCCTTCGAACAATCGGCGCGGAACGCCTCGACGGTCGCACCGGTCGCGCGCAGCCTGGCGGCGCACGCCTCGAGCCGATCGCCGACGATGTCGACGAGCATCAGCCTTGCCCCCTGGCCGGCGAGGATCTCGGCCGTCGCAAAGCCGATCGCGCCGGCGGCGCCGGTGACGATGATCGCGCGGTCCTTGTGATCGGGCATGGGCTATCCTTTGCGGAACGGGAGCGTGAGCAGGAACCAGACCAGGCCTGGCGTGAGCAGCTTGAGCGCGGCGCGCGCCTCCTCGGGCCGGATGTGCGCCGACATCGGCATGGTGCCGAACACCTTGCCCTTGAGCACGAGGTCGTTGCCGTCGCGCTCGATCCTGGCGATGTCCATCAGCTCGGACTTGTCGGCGGAGTAGATCTTCATTGGGCACACCACGTGCAAAACCCGTCATCCCCGCGAAAGCGGGGACCCAGAGTCCCAAGCGACGCCCCCTGTTGCCCTGGCTCCCCGCTTTCGCGGGGATGACGGTAAAAGGGGTGCGTCACCTCACCCGGACCTTGTCGAAATCGACGCCCAAATCGTCGAGCATCACCTGCGCCGTCGCTCGCCCCGCGCCGAACACGCCGCCGCCCGGGTGCTGGAACGGCCCGACCAGATACAGCCGGTCGACTCCGGGCACGCGATATTGCCCGAGTTCGGGCGTCGGGCGATGCGCGCCCGATTGATAGGTGGTGGTCGCGATCCCGTGCAGGTCACCATGCCGGAAGCTCGGTGAGGTGCGCTCCATGTCGACCGGGGAATCGACATGTGCATCGAGGATCACCTCGCGGATGTTCGGGATGAAATCCGCCATGCGGTCGATCATGATCTCGGCATAGGCGCGCTTGCTGTCGTCCCAGCGCGCGCCGTCCGGCCGATCGTACGGCACATAGTCCCAGGCGTGCAGGATCGCCTTGCCTTCGGGCACGCGGCTCGCGTCGAATTGAGACAGCGACCCGAGTCCGATCAGCGGCGTGCGTACGAACCCGCCGTAGCGCAAGTCGTCGAACGCGCGGCGCAGCGTCTCGTAGCTGTCCGGCATCAGCTCGACCATCACCGCGTCGACGCCCTCGGCCTTGAACTGCAGCGGCGCATCGAGCGCGGCATGGATGGTGATGCACGCCGCTTCGGTGATCTGGGTGCGCAACGCGTCCTTCGCTGCTTGCGGCGCCATGCTCGGCACCATCTCGGGCAGCAGATGCGGATGGATCGCGCCGATCACTGCGTCCCTGGAAGTGTGGCGCGTACCGTCTTCCATCACGACGCCGGTCGCGCGACCGCTCGCGGCGGTGACTTCGCGGACCGTCGCATTCGCGACCACGGCACCGCCATGCGCCTCGATGCAGGCGACCAGCGCCGCTGTCAGGCTCCCCGCCCCGCCCCGCGCAACGCCGAACCCGAACTTCTCGAGGAAGCCGAGGAATACATACATGCCGATGCCCGTCGCCTTCTCGTCGGGCGACACGAGGTTCTCGCCGGCGACACGCGCGAAGTGCATGCGGACTTCGTCGGTCTCGAACAGCTCGCACAGATGATCGTGGCTGCTCATCTGCATCACCCGCCACAGCGCGCGCCCCTCGTAGGAGGAATCGAGCATCGCATTGCCCGCGCCGACCGGCATCGGCGGCGTGTAGAGCGACGCCTGAATCATCGGCAGCCACGCCGCCGCCTGTGCCGATACCTTGCGGAACGCCTCGGCGTCCTTGGCGGAGAATTGCGCGATCGACGCCGCCGACTTCTCGATGTCGCGATACAGCTTGAGCGTCCGCCCGTCCTCGAACACCGACATCATCGGCACGTCGGGGAAGAGATAGTTGAGCCCGTACTTCGAGAGCAGCCCGAGCTCATCGTTCACGAGCATTGGATTGCCCTGGATGAAGATGTGGCTCATCGAATGCTGGTCATGCCGGAACCCGGGCAAGGTCAGCTCGCGCGTAACGACACCGCCCCCGAACCAGGCATTGCGCTCGAGAACGAGCACCTTCTTGCCTGCGACCGCCGCATAGGCGGCGGCAACCAGCCCGTTGTGGCCTGAGCCTATGGCAATGACGTCGACGTCGCTCATCCGGTAGTCCCCCGATGCCCCAATTCCAAACCGTCACCCCGGACTTGTTCCGGGGTCCAACCATCCGCGCCGGAATCCATTGAGCCTCTTTGGATTCCGTCGTCTCCCGGTGGACCCCGGAACAAGTCCGGGGTGATGGTGGTAGGGAGGATGGGCAGAGCCATTACTTCAAACCACCGCCGACACAGCAAGGTCGGACAGCTTCTGGAACCGCTCGATGTTCGCCGCCTGCGGCATCACCCCCGCGGTCAGGCAGACGAAGCTCATGTCGAGTACCGGATCGATCCAGTAGAGCGAGCTCCCCGCGCCATAATTGCCGAAGGTCTCGGGCGTGGTGAGTGTCCCCAGCTGATGGTGATGAATCCCCTGCCCGCGCACGTTGAAGCCGAGCCCCATCGACGCCGGCGGCGCCTCCCAGCCGGCGCGGAGCGCGACGGCCTTGTAGATCTCGTTGGGCATGTCGCCGGTCCACACCTGGCGCGCCATCGCGATGATGCGCGGGCTCAGGATGCGCACGCCGTCGAGCTCACCGCCGCGCCGCAGCATCTCGGCGAAGCGCCACAGATCGGGCACCGACGAGCAGCAGCCGACATGCGGCGCCTCGTTGACCTCATCCTCGAAGAAACCGTGATCCCCCGGGAGCGTGCGGCTCTTGTGGTGGATCGGCACGGTGCCGCGCAGGTCGGGCACGACATGGCACGGCTTGAGGTCGGGCCGCACGCCATAGCTGGTCGAGGTCATGCCGAGCGGCTCGAACAGATCCTCGTGGACGATGTCGCGGAACGCACGGTGCTTGGGGTCGGTGCGGCGCAGCGCCTCGCCCATCAGCACATGGTTGGCGAGCGGCGAATAGTCGCAGCGCGTGCCGGGCTCGACATTGCCGGGCACTGCCTCGATCACGCCCGCGAGCAGTTCGTCGAGCCGGTCGAGGTACATGCCGGGGCGCGGCAGCCACACGCCGGGCATGCCGGTGGTGTGCGTGAGCAGATGGAAGAAGGTCACCTTGTCACGCGGCGCGCCGGTGAATTCGGGGATGACATCGCTGACCTTGGTGGTCAAAGCGAACCGCCCCATCTCGATCGCGCGCAGCACCAGGATGTTGGTGAAGGCCTTGGTTGTCGAGAAGATGCTGAACACGCCGTCCTTGCTCAACGGCCTGGCGCCGGCGCTGTCTTCGGCGCCGATCGCCTCGTCGAACGCGATCACTCCGCCGCGCGCGACGCGCAGCACGGCGCCATAATAGCTGCCGGCAGCGACGTCGGCTTCGATAACGGCCTTGAGATGGTCGAGGCGCTCTTGCCAGACGCGTGTCATATCAGCCCGCCGCTATGATGCCGCCGTCAATGGCCAGCATCGCTCCGTTGATGAAGTCGGCGTCCGGTCCGAGCAGGAACGCGACTGCGTTTGCGACATCGTCCGGCCGCCCGTTGCGCCGCAGCGGGATGTTCTTCGCGCGCCGCTCAAAGTCCTCGGCCGATACGAAACCCGCGGTAGCGGGCGTTGGGACCGAGCCTGGGGCGATGGCATTGACTCGGATCCCGCGCGGGCCGAGTTCGCCTGCCATCACCTTGGTGAAAGTCGCAATCGCGCCCTTGATCGCGGCATAGGCGGACGTATTGGGCCGCCCCCGATAGGCGACCGGCGACGAATAGTTGATAATCCGGCCGCCCTCGCCCTGGCCGTACTGCAGGAACGCCTGCGTGCCCCAGAACACGGACTTGAGCCCCGCCGAGAGCATCTTCTCGAGCGTTTCCTCGGTTACCTTCTCGATCGGCTCATAGACCAGCACCGAGGCATTGTTGATTAACGCGTAGGGCGGGCCCGCCACTTTCGTGAACGCCTCGGCTACATCGAAGAACAGCTGCCGCTTGCCGAGATCGCCGCCGAAGGCGTGCGCCTGTCCGCCCGCCGCGCGGATCGCGTCGGCCACCGCAATCGCCGACGCCTCGTTGATGTCGCACACCGCGACCACCGCGCCACGCGCCGCGAGCTCGTGCGCGATCGCTTCGCCCAGCCCGCGCCCGGCACCCGAGATCAGCACCGGCTTGCCGGCGAGGTCGCTCACGCCTCAACCATTCCGAACAGCCGGGCGACATAGTGGCTATCCATATATTCGTGGAGGCGATCGAGCTTGCCGTCCTTGAGCCGAAACACCCAGGCGTAGCTGTTGTCGTAGATCTTGCCGTCCTGCGTCTCGCCGGTGCTGGTGCTCTCGACCGCGACCATGTCGCCGTCCGACATCAGCGCCGAGACATGCACTTTGGGATCGCCGGGCTTGAACATCCCACGCACGGGCGCGAGGAACACGTCGATGATGTCCTGCCCGTGATACTCGCCCGCGCCGGGGATATCGCGCACCATCGGCTTCCACACCGACGCGTCCATCAGGAACGGACGCAGCCGCTCGAGGTCGCCGCTCGACAGCGCCTCGAAGAAGTCGAGCACGAACTGCTCCTGCGCATTCTTCGCCGTGACGGTCATTTCAGCCCCCTCTCGTCGTCGCTCGGCACCGGCATCACCGGGATGTGCCCACCCTGGTAGAGCGCGACATGGCCCAGGCGGGACTTGAACTTCCAGCCATCGGGCGTCCGCACGAACACGTCGTCGAACCCGCCGAAGAAGATCCCTTCTCCCGGCTGCGCGCCTTGGGTGTTCGGGCTCGAGATCATCGTGACGTAGCTGCTGCCGCGCGCCTCGTCGGCCGAGACCACGTCGATCACGATGTTGGTCATCACATGCCGCGTCAGCCGCGCCTTGCGGTCGCGGAAGATCGCATGGACGGCGGCGCGGCCATGATAGGGATGGTCGGGATCGAGTGGGCGCGCGAACACGCAATCGTCGGTGAACAGCGCCGCCAGCGCCGCGTGGTCCCAGCCGTCGTTGAATCGCGCGAAATCGAGCACCAGTCGCTGGCACGCGTGCTCGATCATCAGGCGTTCGAGGTCATCCATTCGCAGCCTCGATCTCGGCAAACGCCTCGTTGGCGAGCCGGAAGCTGTCAACCGCCGCCGGCACGCCGCCGTAGATCGCCACTTGCAGCAGCACTTCGCGGATCTCGTCCTTGCTCAGCCCATTGTTGAGCGCGCCGCGCACATGCGCCTTGAGCTCGTGGCCGCGGTTGAGGATCGCGATCATGCCAAGGTTGATCATCGAGCGATCGCGCCGCGACAGTTCGTCGCGCCCCCACACCGCGCCCCAGCAATATTCGGTGACGAGGTCCTGGAGTGGCTTGTTGAACGAATCCTGCCCCTTGGCGAGCGCGCGATCGACATAGACGTCGCCGAGCACGGCACGGCGGATCGCTAGCCCCTTGTCATAGGTATCCTGGCCCACGGAATATCCTCTCAGAGTGCGGAATAGAGCGCGTCGATCAGCCGGCGCGCGCGCGGCCCGTTGTCGCCGACTGCGTGCATCTTGTTGCAGCAATAGGAGAAGCCGAGCTTTGCGTCGGGATCGCCGAAACCGATCGACCCGCCGAGGCCGTGGTGGCCGAAGCTGCGCATGTTCGGCCCCATGTACACCGCCACCGGCGTGTTGAGCAGCACGCCGAGCGCCTGGTGATAGGGGCGCTCCTGCATCAGCTCGACCTGATTGTGCTGCTCGGTGATCATGGTCTCGAGCCCGTCGCGCGACAGCAGGCGCACGCCGTCGAGCCCTTCTTCCGGCCGGACCACCGCGCCATAGACGCGCGCGACGCCGCGCGCATTGCCGTGGCCGCTGCCGCTCGCGATCTCGACTTCGCGCCAGCTCTTCTTGTTGAGCGTGGTGTGCCACGGCTCGTCGGGGTTCTGGCGGAAGGCGAGCGGGCGCAGGGTCGCGCCGTCCCCGTCAACCTTGCCCTGGGGGATTTCCACGTCCTTCGCCGCGAACAGCCGCGCACCCATGTTGGGCATCACTTCGGCGACATGCGCCTGTTCATCCTCGCTCATCCCGCCGATGTAGAATTCGGCGTGGAGCGGCCCGGTGACGTGCTGGCGCAAATAGGGGCCGACCGTGAGCCCGGTCACGCGGCGCATGATCTCGCCCAGCAGAAAGCCCTGGTGATGCACGTGATAGGCCGCGCGCGTGCCCGGCTCCCATAGGGGCTCCTGGACTTCGAGCGCCTTCACATAGGCTTCGCGATCGAGCAGTCCGCCCGGCCACATCGGATCGTTGGTGAGCACGGGGATCGCCGCGGTATGGTCGAGCGCATGGCGGACGAGGACCTTCTCCTTCCCCGCCTGGCCGAACTCGGGCCAATAGTGCGCGATCGGCGCGTCGAGTTCGACCAGCCCCTGGTCGACCAGCATGTTGAACGCGATCGCGGTCACGCCCTTCGAGACCGACATCATGCACACGGTCGTATGCGCGCCCCACCGCCGGGTCCTGGCGCCGTCGGCCCAGCCGCCCCACAAGTCGACGACGGTCTTGCCGTCGTGCACGACGCTGACCGCGGCGCCAACTTCGTCCTCGACTTCGAAATTCTCAATGAAGGCATCGAGCACGGACGCGAAATCCGGGTCACGATGCCCCCGGATCGCGAACTTCTGACCCCGCTCGGCGACGAAAGTGTCGGTTTGCATACCGGGAGCCTAGGCGGCGGGCCAGTCTCCGGCTTGGCAGAAGGCGAAGCCGGATTGATCGCGTGCGAAAGCACTCGCCACGACCTCGTCGCGGGGTTAGCCAACGGCGTGACTTCAGTGCGTAAAGAACAGGTCGTTTGCGATAACGGAAGCGCCGGATGTGAGGGTGGCGATGGTGTGGAATTCGCCGGCCAGGCTTGCCGAACCGTGTTCCGCGTAGATCAGTTCGTGCGTCGCACTGTCATAGCTGAACCGTTGCGCCGTCGTCGTGAAGCTGCCGTCGCTTGCTGCCGAGAAGGCGCTTGGATCGAGCCGGTCGAATGCCGCTGCCGCGCCCTCGCTTGCGCCGAGGTCGAACAGCGCATCGCTGAACACGAGCTGGTCGGTGCCCGAGACGAAGTCGGCGATCGTGGTCGTTCCCGTCACCGAAAGGGCGAAGGCATCGCCACCAGCGCCTCCAGTGAAACTGTCGTTGCCGCCACCGCTCACCATCACATCGACACCGCCGCTGCCGACGAAGATGTCGTTGCCGGTGCCGCCGAACAGATAGTGCATAACGCCAAAGTCCGTCAGGCCCGCCAGATCGAACCGGTCGCCGCCATTGCCAGCTTGCATCCCGAACGCAGCGAGGCCGGCCACGTTCGTATCTGCGATCGTGACGCTGTTCGCCGTGCCCTGCGAAAGATCGTAGAATTCGACGCCCGAAAG